>Ga0265338_10002838_pt1 | contig 25301 bp, 1 predicted proteins | sample 42126metaG_FD_193579 | JGI IMG/M metagenome (GOLD analysis project Ga0265338, IMG submission 193579) | Rhizosphere microbial communities from Carex aquatilis grown in University of Washington, Seatle, WA, United States - 4-21-26 metaG | ecosystem: Host-associated > Plants > Roots > Rhizosphere >... | reverse complement strand
CACCCCGAGGGTACCACCAAGAGAGGAAGCACCAGTACCGACGGTAAAGGTATTTGTTCCGGTAACAGCGGTATTGCCATTCAAAGAGACAGCACCGGTACCGGTAGAGAAGGTAGTAGCCCCAGTTTGAGAGATGTTACCAGCAGTCGTCAAATCACCATTAGCAAGGACAGTGAATTTAGAAACACCACTTGATTGGATAGCAAGAGCAGTATCGCTTGGGCTGTTGGTGTCATTGATGACAAAGGCAGGAGCAGAACCTTCATTAGTAAGGTTAAAGGAAGTAGAAGTAGTAAGACCAGAACCAAGAGTGAAATCAATATCACGTCCATTTGTTGTGGTGATGGTATTGCCGGTGTTATATGCTGCTTGCAAACCAAACGGTGCACCGTTACATTCAGCGACATTATTTGAAGCATCGACACAAAGCGCATTACCTGTTTCGGTAGCAAGACCGGTGATGGTTAAGAAAGAATTATTGGCAGGATTGGTGTTAATAGTGACACTGTTGCCGTTATTTGGAGTAAAGACTGCTGCTCCGCTGGCAGTCAGGGTTTGACCAGAAGGAATGAGTACTCCACCGTTAAAGCTTGCAAGGTCTGAGACATCAAGGGTGGAGGCAAGGCTCGTAGCACCAGTAACACCAAGTGTGTTAGCAATAACAGTAGCTCCATTAAGAGAGACGTTGCCAGTCCCTGTTGAGAAAGAACCACTACCAGACTGAGCGAAGTTACTATTGTTGTTCACAGTAACATTACCAGAGAGAGTGGATGCACCGGTAACAGCAAGAGTAGAAGCAAGAGATGTTGCACCCGTCACCCCGAGTGTGCCACCCAGACTTGTTGCTCCAGTTCCGACAGTGAAGGTATTTGTTCCGGTGACATTTGTTGCGCCATTCAAGCTAACGTTACCGGTACCTGTCGAGAAGGTACCAGTACCAGTCTGAGAGAAGTTACCTGTGGTGGTAATACCTGTGAGACCAGAGATGACACCGGCTGCTGTCAGATTAACGGTTGGTGAGGTGATAAAGTTATCAAATCCAGTACCGAACGTGATGCCATTTACTGTGTTATTGGTGTGGGTTGTGACATTGGCGAAGTTCAGTCCGGTAATTGTATTTGCTCCAGTGGTATTGTCAGTTCCCGTAAGATTAATCCCAAGAGCATTAACAGCAGTTGTCCCGGCAGAAGCAGTATTAGTTGTATTGATTGTCGTTGCTGTCCCACTCGTGTTGCTATAGTTTTGAGTAATTGTTCCTGTGCCGGATGAAAGCGTCAGATTCTTCCCAGCAGCAAGTATTGTAGAGCCATTCAAAGAGACAGCGCCAGTTCCTGTTGAGAAGGTACCGCTGCCAGTTTGTGAGATGTTGTTGCTAAATGTTGCAGTGCCATTTACTGCAAGCGTTGAAGCAAGACTTGTTGCTCCTGTAACACCAAGAGTACCACCAAGACTTGTAGCACCAGTACCGACAGTAAAGGTGTTAGAGCCGGTAACAACGGTATTGCCATTAAGTGAGACAGCGCCAGTTCCTGTTGAGAAGGTGTGACTACCAGTCTGAGAGAAGTTACCTGTGGTGGAGACATCGCCTGCTAGTGTTGATGTACCAGAAACAGTGAGATTTCCTGAGGTTGAAATACCTGTAGTATTAACAGCAAAGTAATTGGTTGTGCCACCATTATCCTGAATATCAAAAAGATCTGTCCCCAGAGGAGTTGCGTTATCTCGGATTGTCAGTCCACCGGGCGCTCCAGCAAGGACGATTTCAGGATTGCTTGACGCATTATATGCTTCCTGGAGAGTAACGTTATTCACATTGTTGACACAAGTTGAGAGTTCATTGACACCATTTTCACACAGGAGTGTTGTGCCAGAGGAACCCAATGTATCAACTTCAAGGGTAGAGGCAAAAGTTCCAGCATTAGTAACAGCAAGAGTTCCACTGACAGAGGCATTATTGGTAACAGAGAGAGAGTCAAGGGTAGCAAGACCAGAAGTACTGAGCGTTGAGAGAGAAGTTGCACCAGTCACTCCAAGTGTACTACTAAGACTGGTAGCACCTGTTACTCCAAGAATTCCGCCAAGACTGGTAGCACCTGTACCAACAGTAAAAGTATTTGTTCCGGTAACATTTGTTGCGCCATTGAGGGAGACAGCACCTGTTCCGGTTGAGAATGTTCCGCTGCCAGTTTGTGAGAAGTTACCGGAAGTAGCGATACCAGTTGCACCGGTGATAGCACCAGCACCGGTAATAGAGATTGACGGAGATGTTAAGAAGTTATTAAAGCCAGTCCCAAAAGTAATGCCATTGAAGGTGTTATTAGTTACCCCTGTAACATTACCAAAGTTAATACCAGTATTTGTGTTGGCTCCAGCACTATTTACAGTACCGGTAAGATTAATGCCAAGACCGTTAACGCTGGTTGTTCCACTTGATGCAGTATTTGTCGCATTAATTGTTGTTGCTGTGCCGGTACTGTTGCTGTAATTTTGGGCGATCGTTCCTGTGCCAGTTGAAAGCGTCAGATTCTTATTTGCAGCAATTGTTGTTGATCCATTCAACGAGACAGCACCTGTTCCTGTTGAGAACGTTGCGCTTCCTGTTTGAGAGATATTGCCAGCAGTCGTCAGGTTACCATTCGCAAGGACAGTGAATTCAGGAGTGCCACTCGATTGGATAGCAAGAGCAGTATCCGTTGGGCTGTTGGTGTCATTGATGACAAAAGCAGAAGCAGAACCTTCATTAGTAAGATTAAATGAAGTGGAATTGGTAAGTCCTGATGCAAGAATAAAGTCGATATTCCGATTATCTGTTGTTGTGATAGTATTTCCGGCGGCATATGCTTGTTGCAAGGTAACGTTGTTAACGTTTGGCACACAGGTTGAGAGCAGATTGGAACCATTCCGACACAGAGCAGTAGTACCAGCAGAACCAAGAGAGTCAACTTCGAGCGTTGAAGCAAATGTACCAGTACCGGTCACGCCAAGTGTTCCGCCAAGGCTTGTTGCGCCAGTTCCGACAGTAAAAGTGCTAGAACCAGTGACAGAAGTGTTGCCATTGAGTGAGACAGCACCTGTTCCAGTTGAGAACGTACCGCTGCCGCTTTGCGAGAAGTTACCTGATGTTGTAAGGTCTCCGGATATTGCAGCAGTTCCGGCGGTTGAGATGCCGTTTGCAGTGACAGCAAAGTAATTGGTCGTGCCACTATTGTCCTGAACTTCCAGAAGATTTGCGCCAAGCGGTGTTGCATTGTCTCGGATGGTAAGTGCGCCTCGCGTAGAATCAAGAACAATTTCAGGAGTAGAACCGCCAGTAGAAGCGTTATATGCTTGTTGCAAGGTAACGTTGTTAACGTTTGGCACACAGGTTGAGAGCAGATTGGAACCATTTCGACACAGAGCAGTAGTACCAGCAGAACCAAGAGAGTCAACTTCGAGCGTTGAAGCAAATGTACCAGTACCGGTCACGCCAAATGTCCCACCAAGTGATGTTGCGCCAGTTCCGACAGTAAAAGTGCTAGAACCAGTGACAGAAGTGTTGCCATTGAGTGAGACAGCACCTGTTCCAGTATTGAAAGTGCCGCTTGATGCAGATTGATCAAAGTTATACGCGCCAGTGCCAAAGGTAATGCCAGTTGCTCCAGTGATTGCACCGCCTCCCGTGATAGCAATTGATGGACTCGTAAGCAAGTTATTAAATCCGGTGCCGAAGGTCAGACCGTTAACAGTGTTGTTGGTATGTGTGGTGACATTGCCAAAGTTAACGCCTGTTATGGTATTTGCTCCGGAGGTATTCGTTCCAGCGAGATTGATAGCAAGTCCATTGACACTGGTAGTGCCGGAGGCTGAAGTATCGGTGACACCAAAGGTCGCGGCAGTGCCACTCGTGTTTGCATATGTCTGCGAGAAAACACCTGTTCCTGAGGTGAGAGTTAAGTTTTGGTTGGCAGCAAGCGTTGTATTGCCATTGAGTGAGATTGCGCCAGTTCCTGTTGAGAAGGTTCCAGTACCGGAAATCGCAAAGTTTCCTGATGATTGTGCGTAGCCGGTCAGACCGGAGATAGCACCGGCTGCTGTCAAATTAACTGTTGGTGAAGTGATGAAATTATTAAATCCAGTACCAAAGGTAATGCCGTTGAAGGTGTTATTTACCGCCGCGGTGATATTGCCAAAGTTCAGTCCTGTTATGGTATTGCTTCCTGTTGTGTTGTCAGTACCTGCGAGATTGACACCGATGCCATTGAGCGTTGTTGTTCCTGATGATGCGGTATTAGTTGCATTGATTGTTGTTGCGGTGCCAGTGTTGTTGTTGTAGTTTTGTGTGAGGACGCCGGTACCTGAGTTCAGAGTGACATTCTTATTTGCTGCAACGATGACATTGCCATTAAGAGAGGTTGTCCCGGTTCCTGTCGAGAAGTTTGTTGCTCCTGTTTGGGATATGTTGCCCGAGAATGTAGATGCGCCAGCAACACCAAGTGCCCCACCAAGACTTGTTGCACCCGTTCCAACAGTGAAAGTATTAGAGCCGGTGACAGCGGTATTGCCATTCAAACTAACATTCCCAGTTCCAGTACTGAACGTGCCAGTGCCAGATTGTGCAAAGTTGGCATTATTATTAATCGTGACATCTCCTGAAAGCGTTGAGGTTCCGGTGACGGCCAGATTGCCGGCGGTTGAGATGCCGTTTGCAGTGACAGCAAAGTAATTGGTCGCTCCAGTATTGTCCTGGACTTCCAAGAGATTTGCGCCAAGCGGTGTCGAGTTATCCCTGATGGTGATTGCACCACGAGTTGAATCAAGGACAAATTCAGGATTGGTTGATGCGTTATATGCTTGCTGCAATGTGACACCGTTTGCGTTGGCGCTACATGTTGAGAGTTGATGAGAAGCATTTTCACAAACTGAGGTTGATCCGACAGATCCGAGTGTTGTAACTGCTAAGGTCGATGCGAAAGTGCCAGCACCGGTCACGCCAAGTGTCCCACCGAGACTTGTTGCGCCCGTTCCGACAGTGAAGGTATTTGATCCGCTGACAGAAGTATTGCCGTTCAAGCTTACCGCACCGGTTCCTGTTGAGAAGGTTGTCGCACCGGTTTGGGATATGTTGCCGGAGAATGTAGAAGCGCCGGCAACTGAAAGTGTGCCATTGGTTGTTAGATTACCTGCTTCATTAATTGAAAGACTGGTTATGCCACCTGATTGGACTTGCAGTGCTGTCCCATTGGTATTGCTATTTGTATCATTGATGATAAAGGCAGGTGCTGTTCCTTGATTTTCCAGAGTAAAGGAAGTGGCGGTTCCTGAATCGGTTGATTCATCATATAAAGTGAAAGCAATGTTTTTGCCGTTTGTTGTGGTAATGGAGTTACCGCCGTTATAAGCATTTTGCAAACTGATAGTTGATCCGGAACACTCAACGATGTTATTGGAAGCATCCAGACAAATCGTCGTGCCGCTCGCGGTACCAAGTCCGGTGAGGTTAAGATAAGAATTATTCGTAGAATCAAGATTGAGTGTGATATTGTTGTTGCTGCCAGGAGTAACAGTTGTTGCATTATTCAAAGTTGTTGCTCCTGCAACACCAAGTGTCCCACCGAGACTTGTTGCACCAGTACCAACAGTAAATGTCTTTGATCCGGTAACAGCAGTGTTGCCATTCAAAGAAATTGCGCCGGTTCCGGTTGAGAAGGTTCCGGTTCCTGAGATTCCAAAATTGCCGGATGATTGTGAATAGCCGTTGCTGCCGTTGATGACGCCGTTTGCCGTAATGCTGATGGTCGGCGAGAGAAGAATGTCATTAAAGCCTGTGCCGATATTAATTGCATTATAAGTGTTGTTTACATTGGTGGTGACATTACCAAAATTCAAGCCGGTAATCGTATTTGCTCCTGTGCTGTTATCAGTGCCGGAAAGATTGATGCCAATTCCGTTGAGTGCGTTAGTTCCTGATGCTGCTGTATCTGAAGCGTTGATAGTTGTCGCTGTGCCTGCTGTATTTGCAAAGTTCTGCGTAATAGTGCCGGTTCCTGAGGACAAGGTGATATTTTTATTTGCAGCAACTGTTGTATTGCCGTTGAGTGACACATTTCCAGTACCTGTTGAGAAAGTACCAGTACCGGTTTGTGAGAAATTGCCGGATGTTGAAAGATTCCCGGTAACCGCTGCAGTGCCGGATGTTGAGATTCCGTTTGCAGTGACAGCAAAGTAATTGGTTGTGCCGCCATTGTCCTGAACTTCCAGAAGATTTGCGCCGAGTGGGGTAGCATTATCACGGATGGTGAGTGCGCCTCGAGTGTTATCGAGAACAAGCTCAGGATTGGTTGATGCGTTATATGCTTGCTGTAATGTGACGCTGTCGGGATTTGGTCCACAGCTTGAGATTTGATTTGAAGAATTGCGGCAGAGGCCCGTGGCACCAGTATTGTTGCCAAGCGCTGCAATAGAAACCGTTGATCCAAAGCTTGCGACATCTGCAACTCCGAGTGTGCCACCCAGACTTGTTGCTCCAGTTCCGACCGTAAAGGTATTTGTGCCGCTGACTGTTGTCGGACCATTGAGTGATACATTGCCGGTTCCTGTTGAGAAGTTGCCAGCACCTGATTGCGTTATGTCGTCGTCAAATGTCGCTCCTCCTGAGACGTTAAGAGATCCGCCGAGCGTTGTTGTTCCAGAATTAACAGTAAAGTCATTAGTGCCGGTAACTGTTGTATCGCCATTTACTGAGACAGCGCCAGTTCCTGTTGAGAAGGTACCAGTTCCAGAGATAGCGAAATTGCCGGATGATTGGGCATATCCGGTGAGCCCTGAGATAGCACCAGCGGCGGTGAGGTTAACTGTTGGTGAAGTGATGAAATTATTAAATCCTGTACCAAAGGTCAATCCGTTGACTGTGTTGTTGGATTGCGCTGTGACATTCCCAAAGTTAATTCCCGTAAGCGTATTTGCACCACTCGTCGTTGTACCCGTCAGGTTAATGCCGAGAGCACTTGTTCCGATGACTCCGGTTGTTGCTGAATTGGTGACATTAAATGTCGCGGCAGTGGAATTGGTATTGTTGCTATAAGTTTGACTGAACAGGCCGGTGCCAGATGAAAGCGTGAGATTTTTATTAGCAGCAATGGTCGTTGCGCCATTAAGTGAGATCGCACCGGTTCCTGTCGAGAATGTGCCTGCTCCAGAGATAGCGAAATTGCCGGATGATTGGGCATATCCGGTGAGTCCTGATATAGCACCGGCTGCTGTAAGGTTGACAGTTGGCGAGGTGATGAAGTTATTAAAGCCTGTCCCGAAGGTAATGCCATTGAAGGTGTTGCTGGTTGCTGGCGTGACAGTTCCGAAATTAAGACCAGTTATCGTATTGGTATTCGAGCCGTTTGCAGTGCCGGTGAGATTAACATCAATACCGTCAACAGTACTTGGGTTGGTATTCTCTGTATCTGTAGCATTGATTGTCGTTGCAGTACCGGAGTTGTTGCTGTAGTTTTGGGTAATGGTTCCGGTGCCATTGGCTAACGTAAGATTCGTATTTGCAGCAAGGGTAGTGTTGCCATTAAGTGAGACACCGCCGGTGCCGGTTGAGAAGGTGGTGCTACCGTTTTGCGTGATGTTGCCAAAAGTTGTCAGCGCGCCGTTTTCATTGATCGATAATTTGGTAATGCCGCTGGATTCGACGACCAGTGCGTTGTTTGTTGATCCTGTGTTGGTGTCGTTAATGACAAACGCATTAGCAGTGCCTGCATTGGTAAGGTCAAATGAAGTGGAAGTAGCAAGTCCAGAGCCAAGTGTGAAATCAATATTGCGTCCTGTGGTTGTCGTGATCGTGTTCCCAGCGTCATAGGCTTGCTGTAACGTGACTTGATTTGCATTGAAAGTACATGCTGCGATCTGGTTTGTAGCATTTTGACACAAAGGAATAGAACCTTGAGTAGCGTCCAGAGTATCTAACTCAACGGTTGATGCAAACGTTGCAGTATCTGCAACACTCAATGTCCCGCCAAGTGATGTTGCGCCAGTTCCGACAGTAAATGGATTTGCGCCACTCACTGCTGTTGCGCCGTTAAGTGACACGTTACCAGTGCCGGTTGAGAAATTGCCGGAGCCGGAAATGGTGAAGTCTCCTGAAGTTTGTGCATAACCGGTAGCGCCTGAAATTGCTCCTGCTCCGGAAACAGTGAATGTTGGTGAGGTAATGAAATTAGTAAAGTTATTGCCAAATGTAATGCCGTTAAAGGTATTGTTGGTCTTCGTTGTGACATCTCCGAAATTAATTCCTGTTATCGTGTTGCTTCCAGTGCCATTGTTGGTGCCGGCAAGATTGATACCGATGCCTTTGACAGATGTTGTTCCTGAACTTGCTGTATTCGTTACGCCAAATGTCGCTGCTGTCCCTGTCGTATTGGCATATGTCTGTGAGAATGCTCCAGTACCCGATGAGAAGGTGAGGTTTTGATTAGCTGCAATTGTCGTATTGCCATTCAAACTTACATTTCCGGTTCCTGTTGAGAAATTAGTAGTGCCGGATTGAGTGATGTTTCCGGAGAATGTTGAAGCGCCGGTCACGCCCAATGCCCCGCCGAGACTTGTTGCTCCTGACCCGACACTAAAGGTCTTTGAACCGGTGACAGAAGTATTGCCATTAAGTGAGATACTGCCAGTCCCTGTCGAGAAGGTGGCAGCGCCGGTTTGTGAGAAATTGCCTGATGTTGTGATCGCTCCATTTTCATCAATAGTCAAAGTTGGTGTGCCGCCTGTTTGGATTTGTAGCGCTGTCCCGTTGGTATTGGTATTTGTGTCATTGATGATAAAGGCAGGTGCTGTCCCTTGATTTTCCAGAGTAAAGGACGTTGCAGTTCCTGAATCAGTTGATTCGTCATAAAGCGTGAAAGCAATATTTTTACCGTTTGTTGTCGTGATAGAATTGCCTGCGTCGTATGCTTGTTGCAACGTGACAGAGTCAGGATTGGTGCCGCAAGCTGAGATTTGATTGGAGGAGTTGCGGCAGAGACCGACAGCGCCGGTATTGTTACCTAATGTATTAGCAGTAATAATGCCGGTTACCCCAAGAGTTCCACCAAGGCTTGTTGCTCCCGTTCCGACGGTAAATGTCTTTGATCCGGTAACAGAAGTGTTGCCATTAAGAGAGACAGCTCCGGTTCCGGTTTGGAACGTGCCGCTTGATGCTGACTGATCAAAATTACCCGTGGAGCCAAAAGTTATTCCTGACACACCAGTGAGAGCGCCAGCGCCAGTGAGCGCAAAGGTTGGGGTTTTGATAATGTTGGCGAAGTTGCTGGTGTCTGCAAAGTTGATTGCGTTAATTTCATTGCCATTATTATTTGATGCAGCAGGGAAGTTAATGCCATTAAGAGTATTGGTTCCGTTGGCATTGGTAGCATTCGCCAATGTGATATTTTCACCGTTGACTGTTGTTGCAGTATTTGTTGTATTGCTATTGGTTACTCCAAGAATTTGAGCAGATGTATTATTAGTCCCTGATGAATAGGTCTGGCTGAGAGAGCCGTTACCTGAAGCAAGGGTTAGATTCTTATTTGCAGCAATGTTTGTATTCTCATTAAGTGTAATGGTTCCTGATGTTCCGCCGATACCGACCGTCGTCGCATTGCCCCCGATAGCAAGGCTTGTTGTTTGTGTAGTGTTAAAGAGATTAACACTTGTTCCAGAAGTAGCAGACACATCACCGCCGTTAACAACGAGATCTCCCGCGGCGGTTACGTCACCTGCTCGAGAGACACTAAAATTGGTTCCGGAAATTGCATTGCCGCCGATATTGAGAGCATTGGTAATATTGGCATCTGAGAGGTCAAGTCCATTGGTGATGGTTCCTGTTCCGGAGGAGGTAACTTTGATGCCGGCTGGAAGCGTATTGGTACTTGCATTGTCAACGAGGAGCAATTGTGATGGAACTGTTGATGATGCACCACCTGCCAATGAGAGAATTGTTGATCCTGTAGAACCGTTTGCTGTTGTTATTGCGAAATTGGAATCGGTTGTCGTATCAGCCAAATTAAAGGCGATATCGCGAGCATTCGTTGTTGTTATAGTATTGCCGCCGTTATACGCAGATTGCAGAGAGGTCGCATCAGCGGCACATTTGCTGACGGTATTTAATGTGTCATCAATACAAAGCAGATCGCCGGTTGTCGTTTGTAAGCCTGTGATAGTAAGGTAAGAACTATTTGTCGGATTAGTGTTAATAGTCACGCTGTTGTTGGCATTCGGTGTGAAGGTTGAAGCGCCATTTGCCGTAAGAGTTTTACCCGTTGGGACAGTGAGATTGTTGTTGATGGTTGTTGTTCCAGAGGAACTTCCGATTGAAACCGTTGTCGCATCACCGCCGAGATTGAATGTTGTGATATTGTTATTGAAAAGATTGCCGGTGCCGGTTGATGAGGAGGTGATATTACCGCTGTTGACTGCTAGATTGCCGGCTGTTGTTACATCCCCAGTTAATGTCGACGTGCCATTGATAACCAGATTGCCTTTGCCTGAGATATTACCGGTATTATCGATAGTCGCACCGGTACCACTGTAACCGTTGGTTCCTGTTTGAAGCGTATTGAAGGAAGCCGTTGCACCTGTGCCGTTAATGCCGGTTGCATCAGCAAAGTCGATTGCCGTTCCATGGATATTCTCTGTTGCGGAAGAGGCGCCGAAGTTGAGTGTTGTTGCACTGCCGCCGATACTAAGTGTTGTCGTTTGTGAAGTATTAAAGAGATTAACACTTGATCCGGAGGTTGCATAAAGATCACCGCCATTAACAATAACGTCACCATTTGCTGTGACATCTCCTGAACCGGAGACATTAAAGTTAGTGCCGGTAATACTGTTGGTGCCAATAGAGAAAGCTGTCCCAAGATTCGTATCTGTCAAGTCAATGCCTGTTGTTATTTTCCCTGATGCTGATTGAATTTTGATTCCTGCAGGCAGCGCTTCGTTAGTATCTTGATTGCTGATAAGTAAGAGTTGGGAAGGTGGTGTCGGGTTAGAGCCATTAGCAAGACTGAGTGAAGTAAATCCTGTCGCTCCTGCTGCTGTCTGGACAGTGAAGTTTGCATCAGTTGTTGTATTAGCTAAATTAAATGCGATATCGCGGGCATCAGTTGTCGTGATAGAATTGCCGCCGTTATATGCTGCCTGCAATGTTGATGCGGATGGAGGACATTTAATGACATTGTTGGATGCGTCAAGACAGAGGGTGGATGAAGAATTGACAGGAGTAGTGAGTCCAACAAGATTCAGGAAGGAATCAGCATCCGTAACAATCGTGACACCATTGGTTCCTCCTGGTTGCAGGTTGACTTGTCCGTTTGCTGTCAAACTGCCATTGGTCGTTGTGTTGCCGGTAACTGCCAAATCGCTGTTAATCGTTGTAGTCCCGCTTGTTGAAGCACCGATCGAGACAGTTGTTGCTGATAGTCCCAAATCAAGTGTGCTGACAGTGCTAAAGAGATTTCCGGTTGATGCCGGTGTTGAAATGGTGCCTGGGTTAACTGTCAAATTACCCGCAATTGTCGTGTTATTGTTGATCGTTGTTGTGCCGGTACCTCCTCCGATGTTAACGGTTGATGCTGATGTTCCGAGATCGAGTGTGCCAACACTGCCAAAGAGATTGCCGGTTGATGCACTGGTGGTGATATTGCCGGTATTAACGGCGATATCTCCGCCAAAAGTTGTCAGCCCGTTTCCGTTAAAGTTAAATGCAGGATTGGTTGTCGCATTACCAAAAGCAACAGTAGGTGAGCCGCTGGTTGTCGAGATGTCTAGGTATTTATTTGTTCCTTGCTGAACCACAAACGCATCAGCAAAGTTGTTGACAAGATTATTGGTGATTGCACCGGTTGCCGCAGTGATACCGACTGTTGTGCCGTTGAGAGAGACAGCATCGCCGCCGTCACCGATATTGGCAATGCCATTTGCCGCCAATGTTCCATTGGCAGTGAGGGTATTGGTAAAGGTTCCTGTACCGGTAACTGCCAAATTGTTGTTAATTGTTGTTGTTCCGCTGCTTGCTCCAATATTGACTGTTGTTGCTGAAGAGGTGCCAATGTTGATTGTAGAAGTAGCGTTGAAAACATTTGCTGTTGCTTGGTTTGTGGTAATTGATCCGCCATTCACCGCAACGTTGCCACTGTTATCAACGACAAATACATCGTTACCGTTTTTCTGAAGCTGTATGAGATTAGGTGTTCCTCCGCTTATGTCGTTAAGGAAGATTAATGGTTTTGTCGTATTCGTTGCTGTCTGAGCAACACGCGGCTGGATAAGCGCAAGCGTACCGCTATCAGCAGGAAGTATGACTGTTTCATTTTGAGAAGCATCTTGCCCAACAAGTAAGGTTGTGTTGGAGTTATTTGATGGACCTTTGAACCAGAGTTCATAACCATCGTCGTTGCCGGTAAAGGCGGGACCGCCAACAACATTACCAACTTGGCTGATAACAGTACCCAATGTTGAGGCGTTCTTCCACTGGAGAACACCACCGCTTTGATACGTCAAAACATAATCAGAGGTGACATCTGGTGTGAGATCAGGAAGCGTATAAACAGCAGTAGTTGTGAGTAAATCGGGTGATTTAAATCCGACATAATCACTGCCATTTGCGGTTTGTTCATAGAATTGCAGCTGGCTAGTCTGCCCTGTCGATGTGCCATAAGGTTGTAGTTCGATACCGTTTGCAGTATTTGGAGTAATTGTCTCTGTAGCGTTGACGGCGAGCGGATTGTTAAGTGTTGTGTTGCCGGAAACGGTAAGATCTCCACTTAATGCTGTTGCTCCTGTGACGGCAAGGGCTCCGCTGACAGTGGCATTGTTGGTAACTAAGAGACTATTAATGGTTGCTAAAGCTGATGTTGCCAGAGTTGAAAGGGAAGTATTACCTGTCACGCCAAGGGTACCCCCCAGTGTTGTGTTGCCGAGAACACCAAGAGTAGAACCGATATTCAAAGCACCGCCAATCCCCACACCTCCTGTAACCGTGAGGGCACCGGTTGAAGAGTTAGTTGATGCAGTAGTATTGGTTGTTGCAATTGTTCCTGAAGTGACGAGATCACCCTTTTCATCAATGGTAAAGGCAGGCGATCCGTTGTCCTCAATTTCGAGAGCGGTCTGGGTTGGGGTAGCATTCTGTCCATTAATGATGAAAGCAGGAGCAGAACCTTGATTGGTTAAAGCAAAAGAAGTAGCAGTACCAGAATCAGTTGATTGGTCATAGAGATTGAAAGCAATATTTCTGCCATTTGTTGTGGTAATGGTATTGCCGGTGTTATATGCCGCCTGCAAACCAAATGGTGCACCGTTACACAAAGCAACGTTGTTTGAGCCGTTCACACAGAGCGCATTTCCTGCGGCGGTGGTGAGTCCGTTGATAGTAAGGAACGAGCTACTGGCAGGATTCGTATTGATAGTCACGCTATTATTACTGCCGGGAGTAAAGACTGCAGCACCACTGGCTGTCAGCGTTTGTCCAGAAGGAATGAGTACGCCACCGTTAAAGGTTGCAATGTCTGCGACATCAAGCGTTGATCCAAGAGAGGTAGCGTCAGACACACCCAATATCCCACCCAGACTTGTTGCGCCAGTTCCGACAGTGAAGGTGTTAGAACCGGTAACAGAAGTATTCCCGTTAAGAGAGACATTGCCAGTTCCTGTTGAGAAGGTGCCATTACCAGAGATTGCAAAATTGCCAGAAGATTGCGAGTAGCCTGTGAGTCCAGAGATGGCGCCTGTTGCGACAAGATCGCCATTATTGGCAATCGTAAATCTTGTGTTTCCAGAAGAAGAAGCAGTAAAAATATCGCCAAGTCCTCCTTGATTGATTGCAACAACTGCATTACCGAGAGAATTTTTGCTGACAGTAAGTCCTGCAGAAGCAAGAACACTATTGGTGCCAATACCCAGTCCTTCATTGGTCTGACTCCAGAAGAAGTTGGTATTATCCTGAGCAAGTTGATTGTTTGTATTGATAAACGTAACAGAGCCAGGAGTAAAGCCTGGGAGATTAAGATTTTGTCCTGAAGCAATTGTTGCACCGCCATTAAATGTTGCCAGTCCATTAACAGTAAGGGCTCCACTAACCGTTGCGTTAGTCGTTACCAACGCACTGTTAAGTGTTGCAAGAGCTGATGTTGAAAGTGTTGAAAGCGATGTGTTTCCAGTTACCCCGAGAGTCCCGCCAATTGTTGTATTTCCGGTGACTCCCAAGGTGCTTCCAACATTCAAAGCACCGCCAATGCCCACGCCACCTGTAACCGTGAGGGCGCCGGTTGAAGAATTAGTTGACGCAGTAGTATTGGTTGTCGCAATTGTTCCTGGTGTCACAAGGTCTCCTTCTTGGTTGATCGTTAATGTCGGTGAGCCGTTGTTCTGAATTTCAAGAGCCGTCTGGGTTGGGGTAGCATTCTGTCCATTGATAATAAAGGCCGGAGCAGAGCCTTCATTGGTTAAATCAAAGGAAGTAGCAGTACCAGAATCGGTTGACTGATTATAAAGAGTAAATCCGATATTTCTGCCATTTGTTGTTGTGATGGTATTACCGGTGTTATATGCTGCTTGCAAACCAAACGGTGCACCGTTACATTCAGCGACATTATTGGAGGCATCCACACAAAGAGCATTGCCAGTTTCAGTAGCAAGACCGGTGATGGTTAAGAAAGAATTATTGGCAGGATTGGTGTTAATAGTGACACTGTTGCCGTTATTTGGAGTAAAGATAGCTGCTCCGCTGGCGGTCAGCGTTTGTCCGGTAGGAATGAGTGCGCCGCCATTGAATGTTGCAAGACTCGTGACATTAAGCGTTGAGGCAAGGCTTGTTGCGCCAGTCACACCAAGCGTATTAGCAATGGCAGTAGCTCCATTAAGAGAGACAGCCCCTGTTCCGGTAGAGAATGTTCCAGATCCAGATTGAGCGAAGTTGCTATTGTTGTTTACAGTCACATTACCCGAGAAGGTAGAGGCGCCTGTAACAGCAAGGGTTGATGCAAGACTTGTTGCGCCGGTAACCCCAAGGGTGCCACCAAGACTTGTTGCGCCAGTTCCGACAGTAAAGGTGTTAGATCCTGTCACAGAAGTATTGCCATTCAAACTGACATTACCCGTTCCGGTAGAGAATGTCCCACTACCAGACTGGGTGAAGGCACTATTGTTGTTCACAGTAACATTACCAGAGAAAGTAGAGGCACCGGTAACAGCAAGGGTTGATGCAAGACTTGTTGCACCGGTAACCCCAAGGGTGCCACCAAAGGAGGAATTACCATTAGCAGTAACACCACCAGTATTATCAAGAGTAAAGACAGTAGCTCCAGAGGAAGAAGCAGTCAAGATATTCCCAAGTCCTGTTTGATTCAGAGCAACAAGTGCGTTGCCGAGAGAATTTTTGCTAATAGTTAACGCAGAGGAAGGAAGAACACTGTTGGTACCAATGCCGAGTCCTTCATTCGCCTGATCCCAGAAAAGATTGGCATTGTCTTGTGCAAGTTCTTTGCTTCCATTAATGAAAGTGATTGACCCGGGAGTGAATCCGGGAAGGTTGAGATTTTGCCCGGAAGCAATCGTTGCGCCGCCATTGAATGTCGCACCATCGGTGACAGCAAGGGTCGATCCAAGACTTGTTGCTCCTGTAACGCCAAGGGTTCCGTTGAGCGTTGAGTTGCCGAGAACAGTAAGATCAGCACTCAATGTGGCATTTCCGCTAACACCAAGTGTCCCGCCAAGCGTTGTATTTCCGATGACTCCCAAGGTACTCCCAACATTCAAAGCACCGCCAATTCCGGCACCGCCAGCAACGGTAAGAGCGCCGGTTGTGGAATTGGTAGAAGCAGTATTGTTACTGGTTGCGATAATGCCGCTGGTTGTCAGATTGCCATTTTCATTGATAGTGAGCGTTGGGGTCCCGCCGGATTGGATTTGGAGAGCATTCTGATTAGCAGCATTTGTGTCATTAATGATAAAGGCAGACGCACCAGTGCCGGCGTTGGTGAGGACAAATTGCGTACTATTTCCAGATGTCAGGTTGAAGGCAATATTGCCGAAGGTGTCGGTTGTGTTAATGGAATTACCGGCATTATAAGCAAGTTGCAGTGTGACGTTAGAAGAATTAGCAGGACACTGGGTTATCTCAAACGTTGTATTATCCCGACAGAGTGTTGTTGCAGCAACAGGTGCTGATGGAAGATTGCTAAGCTGTGTGATGTTGGAGAGAATAATTTCACCATTGCCATTTGGTGTCACGGTAAGATTTTGGTTGGTGCCAGATGTGCTAATTGTCGGATTCGTGCCACTGAATACCAAGTTGCCAGAGTCAGTGATTGTTCCGGATGAAATAGTTCCCGCATTGGTAATACCCGCATTGGAATTGTCGATGCCATTGAGTGTTGATAGTCCCAAGACAGTCAGTGCTCCGCTGATGGTAGCATTATTGGTAACTCCGAGACTGTTAAGTGTTGCCAAACCGGATGTTGCAACTGTTGAAAGGGAAGTGTTGCCCGTCACATTGAGTGTGCTGCCGAGAGTTGCTGCTCCACTTGCTGTTAGAGTTCCAGATGTCGAAATACCATTTGCATTCACAGCAAAGTAATTAGTCGTTCCGGCGTTATTCTGAATATCAAAAAGATCTGTTCCAAGTGGTGTTGTGTTGTCTCGAATGGTCAGTCCACCTGGACTCCCAGCAAGGACAATTTCAGGATTGGTCGAAGCTGCATATGCTTGTTGTAACGTGACATTAAGCGCATTTGAGGAACAGACGGAGAATTCGCTGTTCCCATTTTGACAGATGACAGTGCTACCGACGGTACTGGAAAGGTTTGGAAGTTTTGTGAGCGTATTAAGAACAATTTCTCCGGTGCCGTTTGGTGTAATCGTCAAATTGGCATTTGATGTTGTTGTGATATCCGCAGTTGCTCCTGAGAAAATAAGTCCGGTTGTACCGATGGTTTTGTTGTTAAGGATTTGTCCTTGGTTGGCAAAGACAAAGGTGTCAGCGCTATTGATCAATGTTGGAATCGTCAATATAGTGGGAGTACTTTGAGCATTAGCAGTGATGGTTGTTGTCGCGCCAGATGCTCCCAAGGTCAGTTGGTTGCTCGTTGCGGAAGAAGAGAGTGTACCTGTCGTTGCGAGATTGCCATTTTCATTGATAGTAAGTGTTGGTGATCCGCCGGACTGGACAACGAGTGCATTGTTGTTGCCGGCATTCGTGTCATTAATCACAAAAGCAGGAGCTGCTCCAGCGTTGGTCAGGTTAAACGATGTAGACGTTGTCAGTCCAGATGCTAGAGTGAAGTCGATATCACGTCCGTCCGTTGTCGTTATTGTATTGCCAGCTTGATAGGCTTGCTGTAAGGTAACGTTAAGCGCATTGGCAGGACAGGCAGTAATCTCATCGGTTGTGTTATCGCGGCAAAGAGTTGTTGCTGAGGCAGATGCGCCAGGAAGATTGCCAAGTTGTGTGATGTTGGAGAGAATAATTTCGCCAGTGCCATTTGGTGTGACAGTAAGGTTTTGGTTGGTACCAGATGTGCTAATGGTTGGATTTGTGCCACTGAATACTAAGTTGCCGGAGGTAGTGATTGCTCCAGAAGAAATTGTGCCGGTTGTTGTCAGACTGCCATCTTCATTGATCGTGAGTGTTGGCGTTCCACCGGACTGGATTTGGAGAGCATTTTGATTGGCTGCATTGGTGTCATTAATGACAAAAGCAGATGCACCTGTACCGGCATTGGTGAGAGTGAACTCTCTACTGCTACCGGAGGCAAGCGTAAATCCAATATCGTTATACGCATCGGTAGCATTAATCGTATTGCCAGCTTGATAGGCAAGTTGGAGAGAAATGCCCGCTGCGTTGGCAGGACAGGCGGTGATTTGCGTTGTTGTATTATCTCGACATAAGGTTGTTGCACTAACACCTGCTGATGGCAGAGTGCCAAGTTGGGTGGCGTTAGACAGAATAATTTGTCCACTACCGTTTGGTGTAACCGTCAGGTTGTTACCAGAAGTTGTCGTAATATCGGCAGTCGCACCAGAGAAGGTAAGACCGGATGACCCGATGGTTTTGTTATTAAGTGTTTGCGTTGCATTGGCAAAGACAAAGGTATCGCTGCTTGCATTCAGATCAGGAATGGTAAGGGTGGTTGGAGTGGTTTGAGAATTAGCCGAGATAGTGGTTGTAGCGCCACTTGCGCCGAGGCTTAATTGTCCACTTGTTGCAGCCAAAGTAAGCGCACCATTATTATTGATACTCGCAACTTCAGAGCTCGCATTATTCAAAAATGCAAGTTCATAGGCAGGTGCTGTCCCTGTTACTTTGTTCTCCAAACTAAATCCGACATTGGTTGAAGCGCTGCCATTCCAGTATGACCCTTGCAAGGTAAGAAGATTAGAGTTTTGAAGGGTTGCTCCACTTGATGCATCAGCAGTCCTTAGCAGTGAAAGTGTGTCAGTGCCGGTCTGGTCTCCGACATTTAACGCAGAAAGTGCAGTGATGACGGTGCCATTGTCGGTGATATTTGCATTTCCGATGTTTGAACCATCGGCGGTAAACTTCGCAATTCTGTATTGATTTCCGATACCACCAACACTTCCACCAACGCCCGCACAATTGCTTCCTCCGGGACCGACTGCACAGATCGTTGCATTTCCACTGACGTTTGGAAAGGTATAGATGGTGGTTCCTGAATCAAGCGATGAGAGATCAAATTCAAGCTTTTTGCTATTATCTACACCATTCTGGAAGAGAGTTGAGGTATCTGTGAGAGTTTTATTGCTTAGCGTTTGTGCCGCATTGGCAAAGACAAAGTTGTCGCTGCTCTCATTCAGATCAGGAATGGTGAGGGTGGTTGGAGTGGTTTGAGAGTTAGCAGAGATAGTGGTTGTGGTGCCAGTTCCACCCAGAACCAATTGGTTACTGGTTGCAGAAGAAGTAATCGTTCCGGCAGTTGTAAGATTGCCTGCTTCATCGATTGAGAGATTAGTTATGCCACCGGATTGGACAAGAAGGGCACTGTTGGTTGCGGCATTGGTGTCATTGATGACAAAAGCAGGAGCAGTGCCAGCATTGGTCAGGTTAAATGAGGTGGAAGTGGCGAGTCCAGAACCAAGAGTGAAGTTGATATCGCGTCCGGTGGTTGTCGTAATGGTATTTCCGGCAGTATATGCTTGTTGCAAGTCGACATTCCCCGCATTAGCAGGACACGCAGTGATTTGATTGGTTGTATTATCGCGACAAAGGGCAGTACCACTGACACCTGCCGAGGGAAGATTACCAAGCTGTGTTGTGTTAGATAAGACAATCTGCCCGCTGCCGTTTGGTGTCACGGTAAGATTTTGGTTGGTTCCGGAGGTAATAATGTTTGCTGATGAAAGAGAACCGTTTGTTATGAGGTTTCCTGCTTCATCGATTGAGAGATTAGTTGTGCCACCTGATTGGACAAGAAGAGCACTATTGGTTGCAGCGTTGGTGTCATTGATGACAAATGAAGGAGCAGTGCCTTGGTTGGTAAGGTTAAATGATGTTGGCGTCGTCAATCCAGATGCAAGAATAAAATCTATATCACGGTTATCAGTTGTTGTAATGGTATTGCCAGCGTTATATGCAAGCTGTAAGGAAACGCCAGAAGCGTTTGCCGGACAAGCTGTGATCTCATGGGTTGTATCATCACGGCAAAGAGATGTAGCACTAACTCCTGCGCCAGGAAGACTGCCAAGTTGTGTCGTGTTGCCAAGAACGATCTCTCCACTGCCACTGGGAGCAAGGGTAAGATTATCATTTGAAATTGTCGTAAGGTCAGCAGTTGCTCCTGAAAAAATAAGGCCGGTTGTCCCGATGGTTTTGTTGTTAAGGATTTGTCCTTGGTTAGCAAAGACAAAGGTGTCAGCGCTATTGATCAATGTTGGAATAGTCAGCGTAGTAGGAGCATTTTGAGCGCTTGCAGAGATGATTGTTGTTGCGCCGGTTCCTCCAAGAGTTAGTTGATTGCTGGTATTGGTAAGAGCTAATGATGCAAAAGTCGGAGAAGCAGAAGCATCGATATCTTGCGGTAATGATAAGGTAATAGATCCAGCTGTGGATGCAATGTTAACTTGATTGAGTGTTCCAGTTAGATTTCCGAGACTAAATCCTGAGCCATTACCAATAAGCAAACTGCCATTGGGAGCTGTTGATGTATTAAGTCCTGTTCCGCCTTCTGCGGCACTAAGCTGAGCAACTGATGAAAGAACCCCTGATCCGTTATTAGTGATAACTCCTGGTGTGGTAAATAATGATACTGTTATTCCACTACCAGTTAGTACACCACTTGTTGTGATATTGTCACCGGCAGTTGTCGGAGAGAGAGTTCCTGTGCCGTTGTTTCTCGTGAAAAATCCGACGGTTCCGGAAGTGTTCGTGGTTGTGATATTGCCGGAGCACGTAAGATCACCCGAAGCATCAGTCACAGTACATCCTGTAGAAGCTGATCCTCCAGCAAAATTAAGATCACCATTTGCATCAATAACCAAATTATCTTGACCTGTAGTTGCATTGGTGACTTTAAATGTCGAATTATCTGTGGTGATATTATATTGATAATTGCTATTGTCTGTCTCGATGAAGGAGATTTCCGGAGCATCATTGGAGATAGTAATATTTCCACCGGAAGTGGTCTGTCCTGTGATATAAAGGTTTCTGAATTGTTTAGTCGGTGACCCTAAATCATATACGCCATTCTGATCCGGTCCAATGCTTCCATTAACTTCCAAAACAAAAGGATTATTATCAGCATCAACATCAGAGGGAGTTGTCCCGATTCCAACGTTTGCATTTTGGATTAACAGATCGCCATTATTATTTGTTGTCAGAGTTGGATTGCTACTGCCAGTAGATGCAAAGGTGAGTGATCCGCTTTGGGTACTGCTGATGCCAAGTGTCAGATTAGAAGTAGCTTGATTGAAAAAGAGGGAACCGCCGGTAGGGGTACCATTGCCGCCGAGAACAAAGTCGTTAGCAGTGTTGACTGGAACTATAAAGTTTCCATAGGTCGTGTCATTTGCTATGGTAAACGGACTCACGCCGGCAGTAGAAATTGCGCTATCTAAATTCTGCAAGACTGTTTGCAGATTGCTCGAACTTGAATTCGTAAGATCAGGGAAGACACCGATAAGATTGGCACCCGATGTCGTATTATTCGTTCCGGCTGCATTGAGGCCAATTGTCCCTATAGTTAATGTTTGAGTATTAGGTATGCTGATTCCGCCATCTGTAGTTACATTTAGTCCTGTAGAACTTATTTCGAGCGTTCCTGTGGAATTTCCAATCACAAGATTTGCTCCTGGATTGGTGGCAAGTGTTGCTGAACCGGATGCTGCAAATACTCCAGGAACCAGGAAATCGCCCGCAACGGCAGTTGGTGTTGTTAGAGTTGATGCCAGTGTAAAGTTTACCTGTCCGGTTGGATTAACAGAAAGATTGAAATCGCCACTGGTAAAATTCAAAGTATTAACAGGTGATGCGAGTGTTGTATTATCCTCCTTCACTGTCGTTACTGCCAAATTATTGAGGTTATCCCAGAAGGGAAGTCCGTTGTTAACAGTCAGTATTTGTCCTGTAGTTCCTATTGCAAGTCCGGCTAGTGCACTTCCTGAATCTGCGTATAATAAATCTCCTGTAGTAAACGAAGTGAGTCCTGTGCCGCCCACACTCGTAGAGAGGACCCCTGACTTAATAGCTTCAGCAGCGATCTGACCGCTGGCATTAATGGTAAGGTCTTGGGCCACATCCGTCGCAAGAACACATGAGTCACAATTGCCTTTAGCGGTAATAGTAGCCAACGTCTCAATACTGCTGATCGTGGTCCCGCTAATGGCTATTCCGCTGCCTGGCGTCAGCGTGACTGCACCATTTTCTCCATTGACCGAAAGCACTCCTGTGTTACTTATTTGTAATCCATTGACACCAATTCCGGATCCATTTGTCAGAGTGACTGATCCAGTTTGTCCTTGTAATGATGAAACTCCGCCAGGTAAAGAGACGGAGATTGTGGGTGTTTGTTTATCGCCGCTAATAGTTATGTTGTCACCCGCTTTAATGCCATAAAGGATATTTGGTGCGGTAAGATTTTGTTTGAAAGTGCCTGTGCCTGCTACCTGAAGACTTTTATTTACCTCCACATTGCCTTGTGCAATTATTGGCAGTCGAAAATTAATATTGCCAGACAGTTTGAGCCTGCTTGTTTGTGCCCCCAATACTTGCTTATCGTTTGTCTTTTCCAAAGAAGTTTGAGGAGAGGGTTTTGAGGATGTCGAAGCATATACCAAGATCGTGCTAAAAAGTATTAGCGCACAAGCAGTAATAACAGCTGCTTTTCGTGATGGTTTACCAAATTTTCTAGACTTCCAGAAGAAGAGTTGTTCAACCTCATTGTCGGAGGTAGCACCAACGTGACGATTTTCCTCCTTCGTCACGTTGGCAGCCCGCCCAGGCTTTCCTCCGTTTGCTTTTTGGGTAGTTACTGATAGGAGTGGATATGATTCATCAAGTTGTTTTGCGAGAAGGAAACTGGTGACTTGTTCGTCTGTGTAGCCGGTTTCACCTGAGGGAATGGTTACTGGCTTGAGGATATTCTGTTTGTTCCAGTCCTGAAGAACCGCAACAGAAACCGCCATTTTTCGGGCAGCATCTTCGAATGACAATAATTTCGGTGGATTGCCTGGGCGAGCTGAATCCATTGATTTAAATAATAATTACTTTCTTTTTTGGAAGAGTTTGAGGAAAAACTCTGCCTATTATTAATATAGGTATTTATATTTACTGTCGTCAAGGATCAAATTATTCTTTGAGGCTAATTCTTACAGTAAAACCTGCCTTTTTTTGCAAAGAACAGAAGGATTGTAAAATTTTTATTTATTCAGGAAACGAATAGTAAAAAAGGACTTCATCCAGGTATTTTTAGCAGAGAAAAATCATGATTGCTTATTTTTCTCTAATAAAAGTTTTCCTGTTATGTCAGGATAAAAAGATATTTTATAAAAAACCAATCATTTTCTTAAGCTGCAATACAATAATGCAAAGGGAAAAGAAAAAGAACGAGTAATTCTTGCTCAAAGCATTTATTCTACAGGATAATCATTTAGACATTATTACATCGTGTATTTATATTGATTAGTAAGCATAAAGATGGCTTATTCAAGATAAAAATAATATCTATAGGATTATTTATTTTTGGGAAGAGCAAATATTTGAATGTTTCTTAATAAGAAAGACAAAAATGATATTTTATAGAACAAAAATTAAAGCAAAAAGAATAAGATAATATTCTATCCTGTAGAAAAATAGTGATAGACCCATAGAATATTATTGTGCCCAAGAAGATTAAAATAAGAATAAATGAATCAGAAAAGGTTCTTTGTACTAGAAAAGTTTATTAAAAACGGGTAGCTATTGAACAACACAAAAAAAGCGATGGTCTTTACGGTTTTCTTAAAGGATTATCATTCTCTCGGTGAACATTTTTCACGGAGAGAAAAAAAGAAAAATTTCTAAATGCACACTAATTGACATAAAGGGGTTTTTGTATTAAAAAAAGAAACAAAAAATTTTGGAGCACTGCTTTTTGATGTTATTTCTTATTCATTAAGTATTTAAGTACGTTTTTGAATTTTTACTACTTTTGATTATCGTCTTCGATATACAAAATCTCTATACCAAGATAGATATGCGCGATATCTTTTTTGACTTTCATAACGGCTTGTTCAAACGTCATTTCCTTAACTTTTTCTTTATTTTTATAGAGCGTGAGTTGCTGTCTAATAATTGAGATAAAGTTTGCATGCATGGGATAAATATCAAATTGGCCGATTTCATTAAAGGAGTTAATACGATCCGCTTCTCCTTCGAAAAGAATATTTTGTGTATCGCGGATTTTTACTTGTATTACCTTTTTTTCTGCCATTTTTATTCTTTTTTAGATGGATCTGTCTGTGTTGTCGTCTCCGTTGATTGCGTTATATTTGGTGGTTGGGGAGGCGTAGCTGGTGAGGGTGATTGTTGATTTCTCTGTGAACTTACTTCTCCTTGTATTGAAGCAATAGATTGCTGTTTTGTTGCTATTTTTTGCTCGAGATCCTTGAGGGTTCCAATGAACAATAAATCCTCGGGTTCCAGAGAATCAACCTTGCCATTAAGTATTGCTTTGACATCTGCTACGGTATCAGGCAGGGAAACGTGGACACCCTTTTTTCCAGTTTGTGTCTCAACAACCGTAAAGTTTTGCGTCATGTAATTCGTCAGCATTTTTGACCGCTTGTAAGTGATCTGATCGTCAGCTGATAATTCTGATTCACCGATCAATGAAACGATTCTTTCAAGTGATTTTGCTTTTTTTAGGATCGCTTGTGCATCAACGGCAGCCTGATAATGCTCTTGCCCTACTGTATCAGGATTCAATGATGATGAATTTGATGCCAGAATATCCATTGCGGGAAAGCGACCCTGCTGATAAACCTCACGGGAGAGAATCAACCCTGAATCGAGATAGGGAAAGATTGCTTGCACCCCGCTGTCTGTCAAATCATCGGCAGGGACATAGATTGCTTCAAACGTTGTAATCGCATTTGTTTTTGTCGAAACGATTCTTTCGTGGAGCGATGCCATCTCTGAAGCAAGTGTTGATTGATATCCACCCTCTGAAGGGATGGCACTCATAAGTGTAGATAATTCATACCCAGATTGCGCAAAACGGAATATATTGTCAATGAAAAACAATACGTCTTTTTGCATAATATCCCTGTAATATTCAGCAATAGTGACGCCAGTAAATGCTGTACGAAAACGCAATGCAGGATTTTCTCCCATACTTCCATAGATAAGACAAACGCCTTGCATAACGTTACTTTCAACAAGTGTTGTATAGAGTTCTGCTCCTTCACGAGTTCGTTCCCCAACACCGGTAAAGACGGATACGTTTTTTTCCGCATTGAGGATAACGAGATTGTGGATAATTTCTGAAATAATAACTGTTTTCCCGACACCTGCGCCTCCAAAAAGGCCTACTTTACCGCCTTTGATAATAGGGGTAAAGAAATCAACAGATTTAATTCCTGTTTCAAGAACTTCTTTCGGGATCGCTACATTAGCAAACGAAATGCCATTTGAGATAATTGGTTTAAACTCTTTCGCCTTAATCTCTCCCTGACCATCTTGGGGCACACCAAGGGTATTAAGCACTCTTCCCAAGGTCGCTTGTCCGACAGGAACGCGAATGGGCTGTTCTGTCGAAATAACCACTGATCCGTGATGAAGTTTGGTTGTTTCAGTCAAC
>Ga0265338_10002837_pt1 | contig 25303 bp, 25 predicted proteins | sample 42126metaG_FD_193579 | JGI IMG/M metagenome (GOLD analysis project Ga0265338, IMG submission 193579) | Rhizosphere microbial communities from Carex aquatilis grown in University of Washington, Seatle, WA, United States - 4-21-26 metaG | ecosystem: Host-associated > Plants > Roots > Rhizosphere... | reverse complement strand
CGCCTCCTCACGGCAATTAACTTCGTCTCGACAACGTAGTTATGCCATGAAATCAGCGGCCTTTTGCTTTTTATTTTTCCCCTGCTCTTTACTCCCTGCTCACCGCCTGTGAGAAATGCGGGCTAGAAATTCCATAATCTTTCGGCAGTCTTAGCCGCGCTACGACTCCATGGGCGGCCCGTCATCGCCTTCGATCGAGATGCGCAGGGAGCGCAGGAAACTGAGGTCGTTGGGAGTGAAGGACAGGCCATCGCCATCCGCTTCGCCATCGGTTAACTCGGCGCCCTTGGGAACCTGCGTGACTTCGTTGAGGCCGATGGTGGCCTCGAGCATCAACAGCACGTCGAATCCGTGCTTGCGAATATCCTGAACGACCCCAGCAATCTGTTCGCTTTCAATCACCGACTCGTGGATTGCCTCGCCAAGTTGCTGAATAAGTTCGCGCAAGCGGGATGTCACGGGGTACCTCCAGAAGCGGCGGCCTGCGCGAAAGGTTGCGCGGGATCGATCGCACGATTTTTATTTACCTTACTTCGAAAGCGTCCCGTTAGCAAATAGTAAACACGGGCGAGGGCAAGAAATATGGCTTCAGCAGAATCGCTGCTACCATCATAGACGGAATGAAGCCGGAATTCATTGGGCGGGTGGTTGGAACCGGGGTGCGGGTGGCCGGCCGCATGGCCTGGAATGGCATTGGGTCTATGCACAACTCCGCGTCGGGGAACCCGCAAGCGCAGGCAAACAATCAGGTTCAGGGCGCAAGCGGCGGCAATGCGCAAGCCGCTGCGCAGGTCGCGCGCACGGCTACTCAAACCGGCCGCGGAGTAGCAAAAGGTCTGGGCGGCATGGTTCGGCCCTTCCGTCGCGTGGGCGGAATACTGTGGCTCGAAATTACTGGCGCATTTTTTCTGCTGCCCGTGGTGGTGTTCGCTCCCAACATCTGGCGTTTTCGCGCCAGTTGGGCAGCCGGACCCGACCACCGAACCTTTCTTGTCTCGGTAATCGTGGTAACCGTCTTTCTTTATCTGGGTGTGACGTCGTTCTGGCGGGCAAATCGCAGATCGCGGACGTAATTCTGCACGGGGAAATTTCTTTTTTTAATGTCTCTGTAAATAACCCGATTGTTTTGTTGCGGTTAGCGCGAGCTAAAAGCGTTAACTGCATTAGAATCATCGAGTTGCCACCAGAGATTAGAAATAAAGGAGTTAGCGGCGACCCTTGGGAGTTTACAGATCGATTGATAGAAAAACGAAGTCCAGGGAACCGACGCGGTTCTTATTGCTTACAGAAGATAGTTTAGAACGGCGACGGGAAATTAACTGCAAGAGCAGTGCGTTGGCGGAGGTAGCGGAATCGCCTTGCGGGGTGCGGGTTACACCGCGGGGCTGAAAGTTGCCGCCAATAAAAAACTTGACTTAGCTTTTCTGCGAGTCGGCGCGGCTTGAAGTTGGTATGGCGCAGATTAGGATGCCGAACATATACAGCAAAAGAACTAAGAGTCCGACACCGCCGCTGCCGTGACTGAAGCTGCCGAAGCGCAACGCCAGTGAATTCAATCCAGCCGTAGACATGATGGTCTCCTTCGGCGCAACGTGCCTGGCCGCATGAGGGAAGACACTTATTTGAGCCGGGAGTTGCTGAGGGAAATCCTGGCTGGCTACTTCTTTGGCAGAGCTGTTGAGAGAATGCCGCGAAGCTCGGCGCGTTGGCCGTCGGTAAGCCCCGCAATATTTAGGATGACGTAGATCGGGGAGTGCCTGACGAGTAATACAAGGTCTCTTTCCTCCACCCATCGTTTGTAGATGTTCCAACCACTCTGCGACGTCACACCCGCCGTACTGGGCGATGAAAGCGACTCGGGCGTAATGTTGACGGTGATTTCACCATGTACTGAGGGATCTTTCCGATACTGGCTGCGCAACCGAATTGGCCCAAGCCAAAACACCAGAATGATCCAAACAAGAATGAGCAACAAAAACGGGCCGACGTTGAACAAGAGCGCACTCGATGTGCCTGTGGTTTGCGGACTGTCTCCTGTAGTTAGGCCCTCACTTGAAGTTGCATTGGGGATGGAGGAATTGCTGTTCGACTGACGGCCGCCATTACTGACAATTGACCAGAGCGTGAACAAGCAGACAAGTATGAATACCCAGAACATTACCGCCTTGACAGGACCCTTGCGCATGTCGCGACGCTGCAAATTCGCTGCAGCCAAATAATCGGCCTCAGAAATTCTGTAGGTGAATTCCATGGTCGCCAGAGTAGCACAGACCCTCAGCTGATTTGCGGCCCCGGTCAGGTGCTCCTCTTCCGCCACCATGCCCTCGGCGCGATTGCGTAATTCAACTGCACCAGCACGATGGCGGCGATGCTGAACCACGTATTGATGAAGCAGAGCGCCGCACCTGCCGCATACAGTGACTGAGCAATCAAGATGCGGCGGCAAATACTGTTGCGAATCTCGTCGGGCGTATTTTCCTTGATCAAATCGCGGTGCGTCGCGTGCGTCCAGCTCCAATACAGCATTGCGCCCAGTACAAAAATGTTGAGCCAATAAAAGCCGAGGGCTACGCGGAAATGAATGAACTCAGCCAGCAGGCGTGTGGAGAGCGGCACCAGCGTGACTGCAAAGAGAAAGCAGAGGTGGATCCACGTGAAATCGCGGGTGCCTTGGTCGATGTGGTTGAGTTGAGTTTGCTGGCCGGCCCAGAAGATGCCCAGCGTGAGAAAGCTCATGCCGTAGGTGATCCACTGCGGGCCGAGGGCGCAGAGCGCCGCGACGAGCTCGCCTTCAGTGTGGACTTGCGCGGCGGTGGGCAGGTGCAGGTCGATTACCAGCAGAGTCATGGCGAAGGCGAAGATGCCGTCGCTGAGCGCCGCCAGCCGGTCGATGTTGCGGCCTTGGATCAGGTTGTAGAGGGTGGGCATAATGACTGGGCTTGCTCCTTACAATATCGCGTGTGATTTCGCAGCGTCTCTTTGCTTTTGAGGCTTCCCACCCATTCGCCAGTAAGAAGGCGAAAGGATGGGGCAAGGAATCCGTACAGGATTGAACGGTTGGGGGCCTACACTCGTGGCTTGGCCGGCTTGCGCAGTAGATGCCAAACGCTCAGCGCCAGGGCCAGCACTCCAAGCCCAACTGCCGAGAGCGCAAAATGCGTACTGCGCAGCCGCAAGCCCTCCCAGAAGGCAACGCAGGCAGCCACCAACATCAAAACCCCGCGAATGCGGTTCATATGAATCTTCCCCGTCAATGCCAAGGCTATGGCATTGACCCCGGCGAGGCGCAATCCCTATGGTGGAGGTGGAAGCAACAAACGGAAAGGATTCACGAATGGCTACTTCAGTACCGGGAACCAGCGCCGCTGAGCAATCGCAGCCCGCGCCCTTGAAAAAGACCGCACTGAATGCAACGCATCGCGCGCTTAAGGCAAAGATGGTCGATTTTGGCGGTTGGGACATGCCCGTTGAGTACCCGTGCCCCGGTGGCGGCCTGATTGCCGAGCACCTGGCCGTGCGCAACGCGGTGGGGCTGTTTGACGTGAGCCACATGGGCGAGATCCAGTTCCGCGGGCCGGGGTCGCTGGCCGCAGTTCAGCACATTACCATGAATGATGCCTCGAAACTCGCCGACGGGCAGGCGCACTACTCCGCGCTGCTCACGCCCGAGGGCACGTTTGTCGACGACATGCTGGTGCACCGCCTGGGCGCCAACGACTATTTGCTGGTGGTGAACGCCGGCACCAAAGACAAGGACTACGCCTGGATTCGCAAGCAGGTAGGCACGTGGCCTGGAATCCACATTAGCGACTACTCGAGTTATTACTCGCAACTTGCGCTGCAGGGGCCGCGCGCGCTTGAGACTCTCGCCAACCTGACCAAGGTCGATCTGGCGGCGATCAAGAATTACTGGTTCACTTGGGGAACGGTTGCGGGCATTCCCAATGTGCTGATCGCGCGCACCGGTTACAGCGGCGAAGACGGGTTTGAGGTCTACATCCCCAGCGACGAAGCAACCACTGTGAAGATGTGGGAGGCGCTCATGGAAGCTGGCGCCGAATTCGGCATAAGACCCTGCGGCCTGGGCGCGCGCAATACGCTGCGACTTGAGGCGGGTATGAGCCTCTATGGCCACGAAATCTCTGATGAGATTAATGTGCTTGAAGCCGGCCTGAACCGCTGGCTGAAGCTGGATAAGGGCGAGTTCATTGGGCGCGATGCGTTGCAGGCCGTGCAGACTGCTGGCGGACCAAAGCGTAAAGTTATCGGCCTCGAGATGGTGGAGCGGGGCATCGCGCGCGATGGGTACCAAGTCTACTCAATCCAGGGCGAACCGATTGGCGCAATTACGTCAGGCTCTCCCGCGCCGTTTCTCAAGACAAATATCGCGATGGCGCTGGTGCCGACAGCGGTGGCTGAAAGCGGCTCGGACGTGCTGGTGAATGTGCGCGGGAATCGTGTGCGGGCGAAGGAGGTTCCGATACCGTTTTATAAGAGGCCGAAGAAATAGTCCTGCTTTCCCACCCTTTCGCAGAAGGCGCGAAAGGATGGAGCACCCAGATTGGTGTTACGCGGAGTGAGAACGTGAGCGAGACAGCGGCCACTACGATAGTGCCGGCGCTGAGCGGCGCGGTGCTGGTGCTCATCCAGTTTGACGTGTGCGAAGAACTGCGGCTCGATAAATTGCAGCAAGCCGTAAATGCGCGCACCGTGCCTCAGCCCAAGATCAAGCACTCGGTGCCGGCCTATGTGCGCTACCAGCGCCCGCCGGTGGTTGCGCCGCTTGAGCCGCTCACGCTCGAGGGCGGCGAACGGCTTGAAGGCGAAATAAAGTATTACGACTATGGCGTGGTGAGCGTGGTTTATCAGCTTAGCTTCAGCGGCAACTGGGAGAGCCTGATCGACCTGGCCAGCCGCTGGGTGTGGGGGGTGGATTTTGCCGCGCGCATCGAGCCCATTGTGCGAGAGCGGTTGGAGCGCGTGCCCGACGCGATGGTAAAGCCTTACACAAAGTGGCTAAGCGAGGACTACTTTATCTTTCATGTACGGGATAAGGGACACGTCCGCGAGAAAGCAGACGCGGCAACTGCGGTCGAACTCACCCGCGACCACGGGCTTGAGATTGCACAGATTGTTCGCGGCGACCGGCTGACACTTTCGGTCGGTGAATCCACTGAGGTGCTGCAATCGCGCATTTCGTATTACGAGAACGATCTGGCCGTGATCGGCTGGAACGCGGCATTTCTCTATGACAGCGACACCGGCGCGGAGACCGCGATTCAACTGCTTGAATACGCCAACTCGCAGTTGCTCGAGTTTCGCCATTACGACGAGCTGCTCACAGGAATTCTCGACAACGTATATGACTCGCTGGAAAAAAAGCGGGGCATGATGGTACGCTGGCGCCTTGCGCGGCGAGCTACGCGGCTGCACACGGTGCTGTTGGATATTGCGGAACTCACCGAGCGGGCCGACAACTCAATCAAGTTTTTGAGTGACATGTTTGCGGCGCGGCTTTACCGGCTGGCCGCGGCCAAGGTAGGTGTGCCCGACTACAAGGACCTCGTAGCGCAGAAGCTGAAGACCGCTGAAGATCTCTACCACGACATGATTGATCAGTTTAACCAGGCGCGCGGATTCTTCCTTGAGACCACAGTGGTGCTGATACTGCTGATCGAACTCTGGTACCTGTTCAAGGGCAAAGGGTTTTGATGGCGCCTCTGGGCCAGCCCACCGGGCTCGGAACGACCCAGATTCTCGGCTGCCGGACGCTATCGGACCTTATTTGCCTTCGGCTTTTGGATAGGTTGCCGCACAGGCCGCAGCATCAACAACTCTTCCACAACGTATCCGCCGGTCGTTCCATCTGAGAACGTCACAATCAAGCCGTCCTCACCATCCCTTACAACATCCGATATCGTTATGAGGTTCACCATGACGAAGACAGTATGCCGCCGCAACGCTATTTCCTGTCTTTTATTGATCACTCCAAGCGATTGTTTCGAGGAATGCCTGAGAGGAATCTCAGAAAACAGCCGTCTGGCAGCGCGAGCGCCGCATTTCCCGTTATCCTGATTGACAGCAATTGCCGGCCATGTCGATACAAGTCCCAATGCGAGCCTTGCTTTGTGCGATTGTTGCGAGCCTGCTGCCGCTCATGGCACAGGCACAGACCCCTGCCGCTCACGTCGGCAGTCCGCCTGCTCCGGTGTGCGCGGCAGAGCAGTATCGAGTGCGGGTGAAGATGCAGCCCACGCCTGACGTTTACGTGGCGCTGGGGCGGTGTTTCCTGAAGGTGGGCCGGCCGCAGGATGCGCTCGATCCCTTGCAGCGGGCCATCCAGCTTGGGCCCGAAGTGGCGAACCCGCACATGTTACTGGCCGACGCGCTGGGCCGACTGACCCGCAATAAAGATGCTGAAGCCGAGTGGCAGGCAGCGCTGAAAATTGAGCCCGCGTCGAAGCAGGCTCTCGACGGCCTGGCGCGCAGCCTGATGGCGCAAGGCGATTTCGAGAAGGTAGTTACGCTGCTTGCGAATGTGAATCGCGACGAGTCGCTGAGCATCGACCTGAGCCTGGCTTACCGCAAGATGGGCCAGCTTGACGACGAGGAGCATGTGCTGAGCGAGGCGCTCAAGGCCGATCCCGATTCAGACAGATTGACGGCTGCGCTGGTCTCGCACTGGGTTGATACTTCCCACTTTGAGGCGGCCACCGAACTCTCTGAAAAGATTGCAAAGCAAAAGCCCAACGACCTTGAAGCGCAGCGAATTCTGTTCCGCACTCTCGTGGTTACGGGAGACTATGATCGCGCCGCGCCCTTGGGAAAGCATCTGCTTGAGGCCGAGCCGCACGATAAAGACCTGCTGAATCTGAACGGATTTCTGGAATACAAGACCGGCGACCTTGACTCGGCGCGCAAGCATCTTGAAGAAGCCGTTGGGCTCAAGCCGGATGATTACAATCCGCGCGTGAACCTGGGGCTGGTGCTCGCGCGGAGCGAAGATCCGGCGGGAGCGGAGCAGCAGTTGAAGATTGCGATCAAGCTTGGCGCGGATTCGCCGCAGGTGTATTTTGCGCTGTCGAAAGCGCTGCGCGCGCAAGGCAAGACCGAAGAGGCGGAGCGGGAACTGGCAATCTCTGAGCAGAAGCGGAAGGCTGAAGCCGACCACGCGACCGCGGTGTTAACGGCGACCGAGGCGGCCCAGAGTTTGAAGGCTGGCGACAAGCGGAAGGCCGCGGACCTTTTTCGTGAGGCGTGCGATGCCGCGCCAAACGATGCGGGACTGGCCTACCGGCTGGCGATGGTGCTTGAAGACCTGGGCGACACGGTCGGGGAGCGTGCTGCGCTTGACGCGTCGATCAAGGCCAATCCGCGCTTTGCGCTGGCGCAGTACCAGCTCGGCTATTTAGATTTTCAAGCCGGCAACGCAGCGGCTGCGGAACAGCACTTCCGCGCGACGGTTGAGGTAGTGCCGGATAATGCGCAGGCGTGGCTTTCGCTGGCCGCTGCGCTGGCGACGGAGCAAAAAATTCCTGAAGCGCGCGAGGCTGTCGCGAATGCGTTGAGGGCTGATCCGGGGAACGCTGGGGCGTTGGATTTGAGCCGGAAGCTGGGCGGGGTGCAGTAGTGGTTTCCCACCCATTCGCAAACAGCGCGAATGGATGGGGCACGGGAGATTTGTGATTGGCTGAGTGAGGCCGGATGAGTCAAAGCGATGGCTGGACGCGTAGACGACTGTTGCAGACTGCGCCTGCGGCGATTGCTCCGGCATTGCTGCGAGGTTCGCTGAAGGCGGCGCTCAATCCTGCCACCAGCACTGAAAAATCTGCTCTGTTTTCAAAATTCGTAGATGTGGCCCATGAAGCCGGCCTCACCCATCCATTCATTTACGGCGAGCCGGACAGCTTTACCTACATCGTCGAATCCATGGCTACGGGCTGCGCGTTCTTTGATTACGACAACGACGGCTGGATGGATGTTTTTATTCTGGGCGGACGCACCTTGGCCGGCATACCGGCGGGCGCAGGCAACCGGCTCTACCACAACAATCGCGACGGAACATTTACTGATGTCACGGCCAAGTCAGGGCTCGCCGATCCCGGGTGGTCGCAAGGCGTGTGCGTGGGCGACTACAACAACGACGGCTGGGAGGACCTCTTCCTGACCTACTACGGCCAGAATCGCCTCTACCGCAATAATGGCGACGGAACGTTCACCAACGTTACTGAGAAGGCTGGCCTGCTGCACCCCAAAACGCGCTACTCCACCGGCTGCACTTTTGTTGAGACGCGGCGCAACGGGCTGCTCGACCTGTTTGTATCGAACTATCTTGAGATCGATATGGACAACGCGCCCAAGCCCTCGATGGCGGTGCCCAACTGCAACTACGAGGGCGTGGCGACAATGTGCGGGCCCGAGGGGCTGCCCAAGGCGCAGCAGTATTTCTACCGCAACAACGGCGACGGCACGTTTACCGATGTCTCAGAGGCGGCGGGAATCGCGAAGCTGCGCAGCTCATACGGGCTTTCGGCCACCTGCTTTGACGCCGACGAGGACGGCTGGCCCGACATATTTGTGGCCTGCGACATGACGCCTTCCTTGCTGCTGATGAACAACCACGACGGCACCTTCCGCGAAGAAGCTCTGGTGCGGGGCATTGCGCTCAGCGGCGACGGCCGCCAGATGGGCGGCATGGGCGTGGGTCTGGGCGACTACAACCTCGACGGCCACACCGACGTAGTGAAAACGCACTTTTATAACCAGGCTACGGGGCTATATCGAAACGACGGCAAAGGAAACTTTGACGACGTAACCACCGAAACCGGCCTGAACCACGAGAACCGTTTTGTGAATTTTGGCTGCGGCATTGTGGACCTGGATAACGACGGCCACCCTGACCTATTGCTGGCGTCGGGGTCCGTTTATCCAGAGGTCGCAAAAGTTTCGCCGCGGTTCCCGGCGCGCAGCCCCAGGCTGCTTTTCCGCAACAAGGGCAACGGGACATTTATGCAGGTTGGCGCGGAGGCAGGCCCGGCCATCAACGCTCCACATATGAGCCGGGGCGTGGCTTTTGGCGACTTTGACAACGACGGCGACATGGACGTGCTGATTATGAATGTGGACGAGCCGCCGTCTCTGCTGAGGAACGATGCTCCGGCCGCGCACAACTGGCTCAAGATTCGTCTGGAGGGGACAAAGAGCAATCGCAGCGCGATCGGGGCGCGAGTGGTGGTGCGGTACGGCGGCAAGGTGCAGGTGCAGGAAGTGACGAGCGGCTGCAGCTTTTTCTCGTCGAACGACCCGCGGCTGCACTTCGGGCTGGGCGCGGCGGCAACCGGCGACATCGAGATTCGGTGGACTTCAGGGCTGGTGGAAAAGCTGGAGGGGGTTGCGGCGGGGCAGCTTATCACCGTGAAAGAGGGTTCGGGACGGGTGCCGGGGTGGGGATTTAAACCGGTAAAGACTTGATGCTTTATCTCGTATGATCGAACTCATGCTGCGAGTAAAGAAGCTGGACCCGGCGGCGCGTCTGCCGGTGGTCGCGCACCCCGGTGAAGATCTGGGCTACGACGTGTTCGCCCTTGAATCCGTTGAGCTTGTCTCCCGCGCTACGGTCAGGGTTCGGACCGGAATCGCCGTCGAGGCCCGCCATCCGGAAACCGGAGAGCCGCTCGGGTTATTGGTGCGCGACCGCTCGTCAATGGCGGCCAGGGGGCTGGCCACCACGGGAGGCGTAATCGACGCCGGCTACCGCGGCGAGATTCTGATCCTGATTACCAACCTGGGCCAAGCAGCAGTAACGATCGGCCCCGGGGAAAAAGTGGCGCAGATGATCCCGGTGCCGGTTTTGACCGGCAAGGTGGAAGAAGTGGAGTCGCTGGAGGTCTCGGCAAGGCTTGAAAAGGGGTTTGGAAGCTCGGGGGTATGAAGGCAGGGTTGGTGGGCTCCCACCCACTTCACGGTGAAACTGTGAAACGGATGGGGCACGGTAGCCCTCCACGCGATCCCTGGCGGACTTTTTTGCTCTGAACTTCGTCTAAGAAACATCTGCAGCAAAATGATGCGCTTGCCCTCCTGCCCGGCGGGAACCGGCGACGGGAATTGAGCGTATCGGATACTGTAGAGATACGGCTGGCTCCCTGGGCGCTCGGAATGTTTGCGGATTTGCTGCCCCTGAAAACCTCGCCGTGACTGTGACCTATGGAATTCGGTGAAGCGGTAAAACTCGCGCTCCAGTCCCTGTGGGGTAACAAACTCCGCAGCATTCTTACGCTGCTTGGGGTAGTGATCGGCATTGCCTCGGTGATTTTAGTGGTAACGCTCACCAACGGCGCAAAAGAGTTCGTCACCAAAAAAATCAACACCTACGGCGCGGCGACGCTCACCATCAGCAAAATGCCGCAGACCTTCATGACCATCGAGGAGTACCTCGAATTCCAGAAGCGCAAAGATGTGACGATCGACGATTATCACGCCGTGCAGGATCTATGCACGTCGTGCGTATCGATCGGCGCAGAGCGTGGGTCCACCGGAAAGGTGGTGTATGGCACACAATCCACCACCGACACCGAGGTTCGCGGCTGGACGTGGACGATGCCCGCAATCAGCAACCAGAACATCGTGCTGGGCCGCGGATATACCGAGAGCGAAGACACGCATGCCGCCCACGTGGCCATAGTGGGCGCCGATATTGTTGACAATATGCTGGGTGCGGGCGACCCACTGGGCAAGGAAATTCGCGTTGACGGCGAGCCTTACACCGTGATCGGCGTGGGCGAGGCCCAGGGTAAGATGTTTGGCCGCAGCATGGATAACTGGGTGTCTGTTCCGCTCATGACCTATCTGCACCAGTACGGCTCGCATGGCGATAACGCTACCCTGACCATCGATGTGGATGCAGGCGCCGGCGGGCAGGTAATGGATACAGTTGAAGACCAGCTGAGAACCATCATGCGTTCGCAGCGCCACTTGAATCCAGCCTCGAAAGACACTTTCAACATCGACTCGAGCGCCACGTTTACCGATATTCTCGGCAAGGTTCTTAACAGCTTCGGCGCCGTGGTGGTGTCTATCGCCGGCGTGTCGCTGGTGGTAGGCGGCATCGTCATCATGAACATCATGCTGGTGAGCGTAACCGAGCGGACCCGCGAAATTGGCGTGCGCAAAGCGCTGGGCGCGCGGCGGCGTGACATCCTGCTGCAGTTCCTTATAGAAGCTGGCACAGTCTCATTAGTGGGCGGTGTCATCGGCGTCGTTCTTGGCATCGCCATGGCCAAGCTGGTCACCCTTCTGGTTGCGTTCCCAACGGTGGTAGCGCTGTGGTCCGTTTTGGTGGCGCTGTTTGTGGCCACGGCTGTCGGGCTGTTCTTTGGTATTTATCCGGCACACAAGGCGTCGGCGCTCGACCCAATCGCGGCGCTGCGGGCGGAGATGTAAGCCATGCAATTAACCCATTCTCGCGAAGCCGTAAAACTCGCCTTTGATACCTTGCGCAAAAACAAGATGCGTTCCGGCCTCACGATTCTGGGCATCATGATCGGAATCGCGACCGTCATCCTCATCTCGTCAGCCATCAACGGGCTCAATTCAAACATCAACAACTTTGTGGCCACGCTCGGCACCAACAACCTGTGGATCTTCCAGTTTGAGCCGTTCGGACACAGGCCTACTACTGAGGAGCTGAATCGCAAGCGGATGACCGAGGACGACGGCATCGCCATACGCGTGCTGCCGCACGTGGTCGCCGTGGACCCCGAACTTACTTCGCAAAGCTTTGAGACCGGCCTGGGCAGCGTCGGCCTCAAGCACGGCACCCACAAAATTTCAAACACCATCATCTACGGCATTACCACAGACATTGCCAAAGTTAACGATTTGAAATTGACTGAAGGGCGCATCATGACTGAGACCGAGTCGGAGAGCGGCGCCAACGTTACGGTTCTGGGCTTCGACGCTGCGGAAGATCTCTTCCCCGGCGAAGACCCGATTGGGAAAGATGTGGAGTGCCGGGGCGATGTGTTTACTGTGATCGGAGTGCTCGACAAGCGGCCTCAACCGTTCGGCAGCGGGCGCAACACGGCTGATAACGCCGCGTACATGTCCATCAAAGCCTTCCACAAGATTCATCCCGAAGTTCTGGATTACTGGATCGTGGTGAAGTACGACGATGCGAAGAACAAGGATATTGTGACTGAAGAAGTGCGCGAGTTGCTGCGCGTACGTCGCAAGCTGCATGCAGACCAGGACGACAATTTTGCCATCTTCAGCCCCGATTCGTTAACCCGGCTTTGGAACCAGCTCACGGGAACCTTGTTCATTTTCATGATCGCGGTTTCAAGCATTGGCTTGATGGTGGGCGGCGTAGGTGTGATGAACATCATGCTGGTGAGCGTGACCGAGCGCACGCGCGAAATCGGCGTACGAAAGGCCATCGGCGCCACGCGCCGCGATATTCTGATGCAGTTCACCATTGAGGCAGTCACCCTGTGCATGGTGGGCGGCACCTTCGGGATATTGTTCGGCTCGTTGCTGACACTGATTCTGCACTTTGCAGTTGGGTTCCTGCATGCGGCACTTTCACCCGTCTGGGTGGCAATCGCCTTCTTTGTCTCCTGCTTCATCGGGTTGGTGTTTGGAATTTATCCGGCATGGAAAGCATCGACCCTCGACCCCATTGAGGCGCTCCGCTACGAGTAGAGGCATAACCCTGCCGGACCGCTCTAACGGGGACCGGTGCTGTATAGTCAAAAAGGCATGGGATCGGCAGAGAACAAGGCCGCGAGCGCGGCAAATAAAACAGATAACGGCTTCGTATATCTTCCCCTTATTGCCGGATGGCTGGTTCCGGGAGCGGGTCATTTTCTGTTGCGCAAGTGGGGTCGCGGCGCGCTGCTGGCTTTCTCCATCATTGCGCTCTATGCCCTGGGCCTCGCCATGGACGGCAAGCTCTACACAGGCGCACAAGACATTCTTGAACTTCTTGGGCTGGTGGGCGACCTGGGCAACGGCCTTATGTATTTTGTGGGCCGGATGATGAGCCTGGGCAGCGACCCGATTCAGTTCACCACTGCTGAATACGGCACCAAGTTTATTGAGTTTGCCGGCCTACTCAATGTAATTGCCGCGATTGACGCGCACAATCTGCGCACGGGGAGAAAAGCCTCGTGATCCGGCCCTCTCACTTTACGGCATTGCTGCTGGTGGCGGTCTTCGCCTCCACGGTCTTCGGCATTACCATGCGCGACACGCCGAAGAAAATGGTTCGCTACGGCCTCTACTGCTTCACCCTGTTTGTTGGCTCCGCAATCGTGCTGAGCTGGGTGATGTACTTCATCGCGCGGTAGGTGAGCGGAACAGATACGGGCTAGGCGCAATCCAGGTAATGAGACCCTGGCTTGCTTATGTTCTTTCGGACGCGGTTGGATTATTGTTGATTTGATGCAAAATCTCTTTGTAATCAATGAATTGTTGACTTCCTTTTCCCTATACCTATAGATTGAGTCAGTTATGTCTTTTCGAGTTCCGCCGGATCATGCCGAATACCTGCGGGAGTTTCTGAAGCTTCCGGATGAGAAAATTGACGCGTTTCTCGCAGCCCTCGACAAGGCTTCTCCTCAGTTCAATTTCCACGATTTAGCTCTCCAAGTATTCTCCTCTGAAGGTGTGCCGTGGGAGTTAACGGAGGGCATTCTTCGGGTTCTGGTAAGCCTCTATCGCACGGGTGATCGCGAACAGACCCTACAGGCATTTCTCGATGAAGATGTATTTCCATCGTTAATCGGGGCACAAATATTCTCGCCCGAGAAGTACAACGATGAATGGACAAAGTTGCGGCGATTTCTCACGTCCGCTTTATCGACGGAGCGCACGGTTGGCACGGCTGCAAAAGCGGGGCCGGTGTTAACGGCCCATGATCACATTTTTTGCGAAGCGCGCGTTTTTACCGATCTACGTCCAATCTTTCATTTCGACGTATCAGAAAGGCCAAGCGCCGCAACAGTCGTCCACATGCTGAAAATTACCCATCGAGACGAATACGGCAAGAAATACGACACGTTTTTTGCGCTAGATAGCAACGATCTCATGATCATGCGACGAGCCATTGAACGAGCCTTCAAGAAAGAGGAGACGCTCAGGGACGTTATGAAAGATACCGGCGTGACAGTTCTAAAAGCCGGGACGTTTTACTAGAGCGAGGAGCAGGAGGGAATATGGGGTCATATGGTGCGGCTTGCGCGTACGAATATGAATACGATGTGGAGCCTGATGTTGAGGGGTGGAAACTGAAAAACGACCCACCCGTGGAGAAACGCATAGATGACTCGTTGCGTGCAGAAATTACTCAGGCGGAACAGGTGATAGGAAGGCCTGATGCGGACGAAGATTCTTCTGTTTATTCGCGCGAGACCCTTAATATTGCGATTGCCTTTTTGAGGGCGCAATCTACTCAATTCCGCAAGATGTATGGCTTTTGTGCCCCCGTTCCCCAAATTGGACCCGGGCCAGATGGAAGCGTTGACCTCCATTGGAAGCAGGAGGGATGGGAATTGCTCGTCAATATTCCGCAGGGCAGCAATCAGCAGGCAGCCTTTTATGGAGACGACTACGGAACACAAACCATCAAAGGCACTCTCGCCCCGAGCAAGATTAACTATGGAATCATCGCGTGGCTGACCCACAAGTAACAATTGCGGTTGAAGCCATCCCTGACGAAGCGTTGGTCTTTATGCGCGCCCATAAAACGCGCATTAAAGGCGGCTTGCCTACACCGAGCGCATTTGCCCCCAAAGGCAATGGGCGTTTGTCAGTAGAGTGGGAAAAATATGCTACCCCAGAGCAAACCCGTTTGCGTGGCAAAGTTCCAGAGGATAATGCCGTTGTCCAGATGGTCACAGGACAAATCCGCGGGATAAGAGAGAATTTAGACGTAGAACACGTCCCTTTAGAGACGAATCGATCGCACTCTGAAATAAACGTCCCGCTTGATCATGTTGAACAAACCCAAGTAAGGTTGCTACTCAATCGAATTGCGACTGTCGTAATTCCTCTCATTTAATTTCTTAGATCCCAGCAACGCACATCAGGAAACCACCGCCCTGCCCATCCTCCTGCTTGGCTTCTGATATGCTTTAAAGTTTACCGCCAAGCGGTTTCCTGTTTGAGGAACCCCTTGGCCCAGGAGGGACGCCATGCCGGAACATCGAGCCCGAAAACATCATCAGGACCGGGTGGCGGAGACGCTGAAAGAAGAGATTGGCGCCATGATTGAAGGCGAGCTCTCTGACCCTCGCATTGACCTTTGCCACATCAGTGAAGTGGCGCTGAACCCAGGCGCAAAATCGGCGCGGATTTACGTTGTGGTCGACTCAAACGCCGAGGACATGGACAAAGCCGAGGCGCAGACGATTGCAGGGCTCGAAACCGCGAAGGGTTATATTCGTTTCCAGTTGAAGGAGCGCATGGGTGTGCGCCACGTGCCCGAGCTCAGCTTTCTCGCCGACCGCCAAGACCGCTTTGAGGCCCGCATCAACGAGCTCATGTCGCGCTCCCGCAAGTACGCATCCCGTGCCGCTAAGGCCGGCCCGCAACCCTCGCAGGATCAGTCGGCACCGGAAAATGGCGCCGCACAGCAATCTGCGCCCGCAAAATAACGAGTTGTGTATTAGGCGCCTTTAAACAGGACACAATTAAGCCGATTGCAATAAATCGAATTCGATGAGCACGCTCCCCCACAAAACGGAAACTCAGTCGGGGTCACGGTCCGGCACGGCCAGCGTGGTCGAGGAAATTTTGCGCGTCATCAACAGAGGGGAGCAATTCCTGGTGGTCTCGCATTCCCGGCCTGACGGAGATGCGGTGGGCAGCATGCTGGCGTTCGCAGAACTTCTTCGCCAACTCGGAAAGCGCGCTGACCTGGTAACAGCGGACCGCGTTCCCGCCGTTTACCGTAGGTTGCCCGGCGCAGACGCCGTGCGGACGGCCACCGCGGTGCAGGGACCTTACGATGCTGCAATCCTGCTTGAATGCGATGGTATCGAGCGCGCAGGGTTAGCGGGCCTTGAGCAATTCTTGCTCATCAATATCGACCACCACATTACCGCCCATCCCTACGCGGCGCTGAACTGGATCGATTGCGAGGCGGTCAGCGTGGGTGAAATGGTGTACAGGTTGGCAAAAGCCGCCGGCGCAACCATCACGCCCGAAATGGCCACATGCCTCTATACAACAGTGCTGACCGATACAGGGGGATTTTGTTACGGATCGCTGCAGGGAAGCACGTTTGCGCTGGCCCGCGAACTGGTTGAAGCTGGAGCAGACGCGGAAGCGATCGCGCGCGCGATCTATTTTTCAACGCCGCTTTCAAAGGTCAAATTAATGGCGGCGGCGCTCAACACTCTTCACGTCGAGGGAGAAATAGCGTGGCTCTGGATCACCGAAGAAGACATGAAGCGTGCCGGCGCAAACGATGAGGACACCGAAGGTATTGCGAACCTGGCCATTGGAATCGCAGGCATACAAGCCGGAGTTTTTTTGCGCGCGTTGAACGACGGCATGGTGCGGCTGAGTTTGCGAGGCAAGGGCAAGGTGAATGTGGCGGCGATTGCAGAAAGGCTGGGCGGAGGCGGCCACGAAAACTCGGCCGGGTGCACGCTCAAAGGTCCTCTCGAACGCGCCCTCGGCCAGATTCTCGGCGAACTGCGCGCCGAGTTCGAACCGTTGCCAAAGTAATGTTGCGTTGAAATGTATTGCCCCCGAATCTGTTAGCCTTGACCGTGCCGCTGTCGAGCGCGATCTGGCCGAGCTAAAACAAGTTGAAGCACGAGCATAGACGCGGAAAAACGGAGCTCGATTTCTTGTTTGCCCTCCTGAGGGAGAATTGAAGGAATGGAAACTGGATTGGCTGATTCTGCCCTGGATTCCAAACCCCGATGGCGCCCGCGCCTGCCCGCGTGGCCGACGGTCGCCGAGATCAGCGTCTTTCTTGCCTTCACCATCCTTTTTCTTCTATACGGGGTTGTGCCCTTGTTTGGCGGCGACGGCATGGGCCTGTTGGGCGCCGACGAGCCGCGCTACGCCCAGATCGCTCATGAGATGCTGGTGCGTTTTGATTCGGCGCCCACATTAAAAGAGCGGCTGAGCTCGTGTGTTACTCCCTATCTTTATGGCCGTCCGTGGCTCGAGAAACCGGCGCTCTACTACTGGCGTGCTATGTTTCTTTTTCAGGATTTTGGCGTGCACGACTGGAGCGCCCGCCTGCCCTCCACCACTTTTGCCTTCGTCATGGCCGGGCTCATTTACCTCCACATGCGACGATTCAGGCCGGGCGGACACCTGGATGCCGCGCTCATCACCGTAACCTGTGCCGGCATTATCGGCTTCGCCCGGGGCGCTTCAACCGACATGCAGATGGCGGCGCCGCTGGCCATCGGCCTGCTGGGTTGGTATGCCTGGTATGAAACCGATTCAAAGTTCTGGCTGTACGACATTTACTTTTTTACCGGTCTCGCCACACTGGCCAAGGGTCCTGTCGCACCCTTCCTGGCGGGCGTCATCATCCTCGCATTTGCGTTTCTCAGGCGCGATTGGCGCATTATCTACCGCACACTATGGTGGCCCGGCATCGTGCTCTATTTCGCCATGGTGCTGCCATGGTTCATTGCGGTACAGCACCAGAATCCAACCTTCTTCCGCGAGTTCTTTCTGGAACACAACCTTGAACGCTTTGCCACCGACCGCTACCAGCACCAGCAGCATTTCTGGTACTACGGTGTGGTTGTGCTGTTAGCCGTAATGCCGTGGACGGTGATTGCCATTAAAGCCATGATCGACGGCATTCAGACCTCGTTTGCCGAGTGGCGGTTGCGCTACACGCGTAATGTAAAGCCCACCAGCCGTCCGGGAGACGCATTTCCTGAATTCCTGGTAATCTGGGCTCTCATTCCCATCGTTTTCTTCTCGTTTTCGCAGTCGAAATTGCCCGGCTACATTCTGCCTTCCATTCCACCAATCGCCATCCTCACCGGCGACTACCTCTTCCGCCGCCGCAAGCCCGGCCTCAGCCGCTGGGTGCTGGGCGGGCACGCATTCTTGTGTGCGGCCTTGACGATGGCAACTTTCATGCTGCCGTGGTTTGTGGCGCACGGCCGCCAAATGCCGCCCATTCAGGTCATCGTGCCCGCTGCACTAGCGGCTATCGGAGCAGCGCTGCTTATCGTGATCGTTACGCACGGCTTTGGCGTGGCCCGGCTTCGTTTGGCTACCACCGGTCTGCTGGCCGTGCTTTTGCTCTTCCTTTATGGCGTGGGGCCGTTCCTTTTCATCCCGCAGATATCGGCTACGAAGCAGGTGATCAGTCTGCTCGACCGGTCGTACTCCGCGCGCCCGCTAGCTGAAAGAATTGACGAGTTTGTGCCACCCAGCGGCGTGGTCGCAGTGTTCAAGGTGCGCCGCGATACAGAATACGGCCTGTCGTTTTACCGCAACGGCGAAGTTGTGAACTACGAAGAGGACGGAGTGCCCGACGAACAGCATTTGCTGGTAGCTCGCGTGACCGGACGAAACGGAGTTGACCTTCACACCAATGAGGCGCTCGGAGACTACCTGGCAGGACGCGAGTATTCACAGCTCTTCTCGTGGCCGGAGCAGGGCCTTGAGGTGTACCTGGTCGGAGCGCGATAAACTTCGTAACAAGTTGCACTTGAGTCGGAACCGTGGCAAAGTGTCCGGAGAGTGCTTTTCAAGATTTTTCCGCTTTATCCCTGCCATCACTCGCTCGCGTAACCGGCTGGCAGGGTTAGAAACTAGAAACCGGAGCCGTCACTGCGAAGCTCCGCCACCCGATTCATCGCACAGGGGCATTTATTTGGGCGATTCTTCAATTGAAATTCTTGACCTGAGGCACTTTGGAGCGCCGATGCTGCGGCCGGTGCTGGAGTGCGAGGCCGAGCTTTGGAGAAAGCGTCTGCACTGGGATTACCGCCCCTCGGCGCAGCTCCTGATGCAGTATCTCGACAACCACATGCTGCCGGGCTACGCAGCTTTTGAATCCGAGCACGTTGCCGGCTACGTCTTCTGCGTCTATGAGGAAAGCAAGGCCGTGGTCGGCGACGTATTTGCCAACGATGCAAAACCGCACGGGCCGGCAATGGTGCACGGCATCGAAGAAAGACTCCTGCGCCATCTTCTGGAACTGCTGGTCAATTCGCCGCACATCGACCGCATCGAGTCGCAGCTTCTGCTGCACCCTTCGGGAACCCACGCCGACACATTTCGCGAATTCGGATGCCGCATCTACCGGCGCCTGTTTCTGGTGCAGCCCATCAACGCTGTGTGGAAACTTCCTGCGATAAAGTTGCCCGACGGGCTTGAAATGCGCTCATGGCACGATCACGACCTTGCCCCCGCGTCTCGCCTCATTACCGAGGCCTACCGCGGCCACCCTGATGGACTTATTAACGACCAGTACCGTTCCGCGCACGGATCGATGCGTTTCCTCAACAACATCGTCCGCTATTCCGGCTGCGGCGCCTTCTCCGCGCCCGCCTCGCACGTCATCGTAGAGAAAGAAAGCAGGGAACTGGTGGCGCTGGTGCTGGGCTCGCGCGTCAGTCCCGAGAGTGGACACATTACTCAGATTTGCGTGCATCCCCGCTATCGACGAAAAGGATTGGCGCGCGCCATGCTATCAGTCGTCAGTTACTGGTTCATGCGCCAGGGCGCTTCCGAAATCTCGCTTACCGTCACCGAGGCCAACCAGGAGGCTATCGAACTGTATGTGGCCGAGGGCTACGCCTTGGCGCATAGCTTCGATGCCGCGGTGTGGGAGCGCTCGCAGCAGGGCTGAGAAAGCAGCCGTTGGCCTGAAATTTCACGCCCCGAATTGGCGCAAGTGATGATCTAGGTGCTTGTACATCAATATCCCCCACTCGTCCGGGTTGAGGGGGCCGAAGAACGTATGAGGGTGGGTGGTGCACCCCTCGGGACCCGAATTGACAAAACGGCCGATGAGAGCGCTCAGGCGCACTTTTTCAGCTTCGAAGTCGAGTGCGTCCGCCACCAGGAGCTCTTTTGCTGTGGGTGAGTCGCGCCTCATCGGCTTATCGTCGCCAAGGACGGCGCGCTTAATCAGGCGCCCGATGACGCGGCCAATCATCGCGCGCGGAGGACAAATCTCGCCTGCAGCCATCTCAATTCCCTTTGAGCAATGGGCCAGCATCTGTGCAACGCTCATCTTGCCCCATTGCCTCGAGTCGCCCGGCTGCAACCGGGCGAGCCGGTGTTGCAGTTCGTCAACGCAGGCTGCGTCAAACACAGTCTTCATCCTGAGACTCTCCCTAAATTGCAGTCAGCTTGTGGGGCCTTAGCAAATGAGCCACAAATCGCCGTCCATTCAGCTTTTCGCAGCCTGCTCCAGCGCGGCAATGTCCAGCTTCTTCATGGTCATCATGGCTTCCATCCCCTTCTTGCTCCCAACCAGTTCGCCAATATTGGCCGGTACTACCTGCCAGCTCAGGCCAAACTTATCGTAGAGCCAGCCGCATGCCACTTCACCGCCGCCGTCTGTGAGCCGGTCCCAGTAGTAGTCGATCTCCTGTTGCGACTCGCAGCGGATGAAAAAGGAAACCGCCGGGTTGAATTTGTACTGGGGACCGCCGTTGAGGGCCGTGAAAGGAACGCCGTCGAGCTCAAAACTGAGGAGGAGGATGGATCCCGGGGCACCGGGGGCGTTACCGGGGTTTCGCAGTTCGGTGATGCGCCGTGAGTTCTTGAAGATTGAGCAGTAGAAATCCACTGCTTCTTCAGCGTTCTGGTCAAACCAGAGAAACGGAGTGATGCGAGGGGAAGCGTGCAGATTACTCATGTGAATTTCCTTTGCGTGAAATTGAACTGGTCGGCTCAAAAAGTACGACGCCGTAATGAGAATTATGTATCATTTTGAACTTGCAGGATTGCACGCGAGGATTCCGGCGTTCAATATCCAGTTGAGCAACACCAACCCTTACCACCCGAGGAGAATAAACCATGAAGGTGCACACTTATCTCAACTTCCCCGGCAATTGTAGTGAAGCCATGGACTTTTACGAAAAACACCTGGGCGCCAAAATCCTGGGCAAAATGACATTCGCCAGCATGAACTCCACGGGCGATCCGCAGAACCTGCCGCCCGGCCTGAAACCGGACGGCATTATGCACGCGCGGTTCACCCTTGGCGATGCCGCAATAATGGCCAGCGACGGACCGCACGTTGAGCCTATGCGCAGCGCATATATCTCTCTCAGCGTCGACAGCAACGAAGAAGCCGAACGGATCTACAGCGCCCTGACTGAAGGCGGCGAAGTGTTTATGCCCATGGGCGAGCAGTTTTTTGCGCATCGCTTCGGTCAGTTCCGCGACAAGTTCGGCATTAACTGGATGGTGATCCACGAGAAGCCAATGTAGTAAACGCAGGGAACAAGGGTACAAGAAGGACCGGCGCCGGATGTCAACCGGTAGCGCCGGTCTCCTGACCGGCTGTCCGGTGGGTCTCCCGACCCGCCGGTCTAAGAGCGGTCCCCCAATCTCCGCCTTTTGCAGCCATTGCGAGAAATGCGCCCACGGAAGGAGCAGAGGCATTCATGCCTCTGAATTGACGCGGGAGGATGCGCGGCCTTCAGGCCGGGGCTTTCCTGCGGCCGAAATTGTTTCCGACTGAGCTTCCGCACGGGCAAGGCTGCCCGCTAAACCTTCGAGCCTTTCCGCCGATTAATGTAGTTGGAAGACCCCAGGGAGTACGCAGTGTTCTCGTTCATGTGGAAGAGCAGATACTCCGTTGGTGTAAAAGAGCTGGACGAGCAGCATCAGACGATCATGAAAGGTCTGAATGAACTCCATGAGGGGATGATGTGTGGCAAGTTAAGTGAGGCTGCTGCTCCTCTCATAAGCAATCTTGTCTCCCTTGCAGCGGAACACTTCGTTACAGAAGAGCGTCTTATGGAGTCCACCCAGTTCCCGGGGCTGGCCGACCGCCGTGCCAAACATCAGACGCTTTCGAACAAGGTTCAAGAGTTCATTGCACGTCAGGAATTGGGAGACGTTGCCGCCTATTCCCAGTTCATGTACTTTCTGCGTGAATGGATCACCAGGCATATGGAGAACGAAGACCAGGATTACACTCAGTGGCTGGCGGAGCACGGTATTCGCTAGCCTGGCGCTGAATCATTTCGCCTTTGACGGTTACCTCCGACGCGCGGCTTCCCAAGCGAGCTGTCAGCTCTCGATGTAATCCCAAAAAGAGTCGGCGAGTTCGGCGCCGAGCTCGTTCGTCATGCGGCGGGCGGCGCGTTCCACTTCTTCAATAAGCTGGTGAAGGTAAGACCTCGAGCCAGATATGGCCGCCACCCCTATGGTCGCGGACTGCCACGTTACGCCCTCGTCGAGCTCGGCCACCGAGACATTGAATCCCTGGCGAAGCTGGTCTTTGAGCGAGCGCACCACCTGGCGGCGGTCTTTAAGCGACTGCGCGTGCTCGATTCTCAACTCGAGAGTAAGTTGCGCTACAGGCATAACTTCAATTGATTGATCACCGACAGTGTAAGCCCGATTGCGATTGGCGTGGGGATTTTTTCTCGCCTCGGTCAATTTGCGCCTACGGGCGCGACACGAGGTCTATATAATCGTCCGTTGCTCCCAGCGGAGGCAACGGAGGAAGCGAATGAACGGTGACATCGTTGTCTTTATCCTGCTTGGCATTCTCGGCATTATTGCAATCACTCTGATTATGGGAAGCTTTTTTACCGTAAGCACTGCTCAAGTGGCAATCATCACACGCTTTGGCAAGTTCCTGCGCGTGGCCCAGGCTGGCTTGAACTGGAAGACACCGTATTTCGATTCGGTGTCGGGGATCGTAAGCCTGCGGGTAAACCAGATCACGCTGACAATGGAGACCAAGACCAAGGATAACGTCTTTGTCACCATCCCCATTTCGGTGCAGAACCGCGTAAAACCAGAGAGCGTTTACGATGCGTTTTACAAGTTGTCTGATCCCATGTCGCAGATCAAGTCGTATGTGGAGCAGGTGATCCTGGGCCATGTGCCGGGCATGACTCTCGACGAAGTATTCGCGAGCCAATCGTCGATTGCCGCCACCGTGAAGAAAGAGCTGGACGTCGATATGGCCGCGTTTGGCTACGAGATCGTAAACGTGCTGGTGACAGATATCGTCCCCGACGCAAAGGTGAAGTCGGCGATGAACGATATCAACGCCGCGCAGCGCGAACAGGTAGCCGCGGCGGCCCGCGGTGAAGCCGAAAAGATCCTGGTTGTGAAGAAGGCCGAGGCCGAGGCGGAGAGCAAGGCGCTGCAGGGGCAGGGCATCGCCAACCAGCGTAAAGCGATTATCGAGGGGCTGCAGGTTTCAGTCGAGCAGTTCCAGAAGGCCGTGGAAGGGGCATCGTCAAAAGAAGTGATGCAGTTGGTGTTGGTAACGCAGTATTTTGACACGTTGAAATCAATTGGCGAAAACGACAAGACCAATACGTTGTTTCTGTCTCATAGTCCCGCGGCCGTCAAGGACGTCTCGCAACAGATCATGGAGTCAATGCTGGTGGCGGAAAGATCGAATTGAGGGGGGTGACTTTCTCATTGACGATTGAAAATCGGAGCGTTGGCCTTCAGACCGGCTGTGCAGAGGGTCTCAAGACCCTCTGCCATCTTGGGTGCGCGCTGCCAAGACAATTTTCACACCGCTTCCACCGTATCCCGCCGTACCATGCGGTCATAAACCCACAGCAGCGCGGCCGTCGCCACGCCCACTGCAGTCACCGACCACCAGATGAGGGCAGGCTGATGCAGAACCTCTCCAAAGTGATGAAGCAGAAATCCGCCAAACCACCCGCCCACCAGCGACCCAATCCCAATAGGCAGAAACGCAAAGCCCATGTAAGTTCCCTGCTGCCCTGAGGGCGCGAGGCGCGAAATGTATTCGTAGTAGCGCGGCTGCTGCGTGATCTCGCCAATCGCCACTACTATCAGCGTTGCCACAGCCATGCCCACGCTGGGATGCAAAATCAGCAGGACCCAGGCCAGGCCCGATATCAAGGTGCCCAGCGTGATGCCGCGAAACGCCGGCATCTTCTGCGTAAGAATGCTCACCACCATCTGCAGCGCGATCACCGTCAGTGAGTCCCACGAGAGCAGCGCTTCAGTATTGGCATTCGCGTTCACGTACCCGTGGATGTAGAGAGGGAGAATGATGAACTCTTGCCAGAAGGCGATGTAATAGCCCGAGAAAATTATCAGGAACAGCATGAAACGCCAGTTCAACACGACGGTGAGAAAATTCTTGGCCACCTGGCCGAGGCTTTCTGTTTGCGCCTCGCCGGACCGGCGGGGCTCCTTGAAAAGCAGCAGCACGGCGAAGAACATGGCGAAGACACTCAGTGCCGCCATGCCGAAGACTTTCTCAACGCTGAGATGCTGGTGTACCCATCCGGCGAGAAAAGGCCCAGCAGCACCGCCAATGTTTACCAGGGTGTAGTAAATCGAATACCCGATCGATCGCACGTTTTCTTTTGAAGCCCGCGCCGTGGTCCCAACCACGCAAGGCTTCACGAGTGCGACACCCAGGGCCGGTAGCATCAGGATCAGCGTCACCAGCACAACCAGCGGCATGGCATTGCGAACCGGAGCGAGCCACGGCGAACCGATCGAACCAAGCGTGAAGTACGAGATGGACAGAATCAGGTAGGCAAGCGACAACGCCCGGCGAAAGCCCATCCGGTCCGCAAGCGCACCGCCGAACGCCGCCAGAAACCACACCAACCCGCCAAACAATCCCGCCAAACTGCTGGCCCGTTCGACGCCGAAATTCAGGCTCTCATGCAGATAGCGGGGCAGCGAGGCAAACGCCGCGTAGTACGACAGCCGCTCGAAGAGCTCGCTGATGTTAGCAACCCAGAACGGCCGCTCAAACCCGGTGCGAATCTCGTGGAAACGTTTGGAGAAGGTCAAAATGGCTCCTGGGTCTGTGGCGCTTACATCCGCGTCTCACGTCAGCATCGCCCGCGCGAAGCGCCCCTTGCCAATTCGCTAAAAGTGTCGCGAGCACAGGTCGTGAATTATTCCCGTTGGAAGCGACTACCTGGCGGGACAAGACTGCGATTTCTCAAGAGTTTACAGGAGACGGCTAAGCAGGTGGTATCAGGGTTTCATTGACCCCCCCAAGCGAGTCTTGTTAAACTAACCATGCGGGGTGGAGCAGCCCGGTAGCTCGTTGGGCTCATAACCCAAAGGTCGCTGGTTCAAATCCAGCCCCCGCAACCAA
>Ga0265338_10002836_pt1 | contig 25304 bp, 29 predicted proteins | sample 42126metaG_FD_193579 | JGI IMG/M metagenome (GOLD analysis project Ga0265338, IMG submission 193579) | Rhizosphere microbial communities from Carex aquatilis grown in University of Washington, Seatle, WA, United States - 4-21-26 metaG | ecosystem: Host-associated > Plants > Roots > Rhizosphere... | reverse complement strand
TAAGAACGGATCACCCAAGGCGTGTAGCCACCCATGCTGCTTACCGAACCGTTGAGGCTGGCCGAGTAGAGGTCGGTTGCCGTGTACATATTCATCAACTGCGCGATGGCGGGTCCGTAGGCCGACACATACTGCCAGAACGTCGTCCATTCTGCCGTCCTGCCGCTGCCGATCTGCAACTGCCCGTTCTTTCCATTGCCGTTGAAGTCGGGGGAATTGGTTGCACCACCCCAGAGCGCTTCGATGTCAGAGAATCCGGCCTGTAGCGATTGAGGCAACGTCTTTTGCTTGCCACGAAACTTCTGTACGAAGGATTCTAGAAGGACGTTCCAGCCCTTACCTTGCGTCTGACTGTTGGTGTTGGAATCCATCGTGAACGCTTGCCCATTGGCGTTCATCGGATTGCCCGCAGTCGAGCCCTGAAGGTCGGCAAGCTCTTGGCCCCACGCCTGCGTCTGATTGATGTCGGGTTCGTCGGCGGCGTTGAAGTGGTTACCAAAGAGATGCCCTATCTCGCTGCCAAACACGGCACCGAGTAGCGTGGCACCAATGAGCGCGGGGATTGCATACGGGCCAAGCGCCGCGAGGAATGCGGGGTTGGCCATCAGCATTTCCATGCCAGCGAATCCCGCTGCACCGCCCGCAGCTCCACCCATCATGGCGTTAGTGTTGTGCGGAGCAATCAGATTGCCGAGCATAGACCCAATGATCCCAGCGCCAGCAAGTCCCGCAAGCGGAATGCCACCTAGCGCCCCAAAGCCCCCGCCACGAGTGAGCAGAGATGCGGCCCCCGCACCACCGCCAAGCGATGAAGTACCGAACCCGCCACCGTAGGACGAACTCGAACTGCCGACGCCCTGACCGAGGTTACTACCCCAGCCACCGAGGGAACCAGAGCCCGTGCCTTGCGATACGTTTCCACCCCATCCACCAGCACTGCCACCGCCCGTATTGGATGCCATCGCACCAGAACGGGCAGACGCCATTGCGCCGGCAACCGAAGGGCCTGCAGCACCTGCGCCGCCGCCACCGCCGAGGCTGGAACCACCGCGTGCCGCAGCGCCGCCCATCGTGCCGACACCGAGGCCGACAACACCGTTAGCTACGCTTCCAAGGCCACCGCCGCCACCGAAAAGGCCACTCAGCATATTTAGCAGGCCGCTCGTCACCATCTTGGCGACCATCTCGGAAAGCATCTGCGAGAAGTCTTGAAGAATCTGCTGCCAGACTTGCTTCCACATATCGCGCAGGGTATGACCGCCAGTTACGAGACTATCGAAGAAGGTGCCGAACATCTGCCCGGCGCGATCTGCCCACTGCTTGAGGTTGTTGTAGTCCTGCTGATAGAGCGCGTTCTTGTCCTGGTTGAGGTCGCGTAAATCTTGAATAACCTTATCGCCAAAGAGTTTGGCGGTCGCGGCGTCCTTCTGCTGACTATAGTACAGATAGTTCTGATAGTCTTCGGCGTACTGCTGCTTATCGTATTCGATCAGTTGGCGCGTCGTCATCGAGCGCTTCGCCGCAGACTCCTGTTCGGCTCGTTCCTCTTTGGACATCGCGTCGTTGAAGGCAAGCTGAGTCGCGGCCAGGTCTTCTGCCTGCTTTTGTGCAGCATTGCGGGACGCTATGGCCGTGCGCGTCAGTTCGTCTTGCTGCGTCTTGAGTCCAGACGATAGCGTGCTTACGGCGCGGTTGATGTCTTCGTACTTCGCCTTCGCGTCCGACACCGCAGCGGCGAGTTGCGCTGTAGACTCTTTGGTCGCCAGCGATTCCTTCTTCGCGCCCTCCAGGGACTTCTGGTGATCCTGCAGTTGCTTGTTGAGCGCTTCGTACTGCGTGCGAGCCGACGCCTGCGCTCCGGTCAGTTGATCGAGGCGCTGCTGCTCCGAGTAGACCGCATCATTCAGAATCTTATGCTGGGCAGCGGCATCGGCCACCACCTGGGCATCGAGCCTCGCCTGTGCCGCGCTTTTCTCGGTCGTGGTCGTGGAGAGTTTGACCGCGTTCTCAAGCGCGTTCTCAATGAGGGCAGCACGATTCTTTGCTTCGGACAGTGCATCCGTCGCCGTTCGTAAGGCATTGCTCGCCGCCGTCTGATCTTGCGTGCGCTGCACCGCATCTTGCGTGAACGCAGACGGTCCCGCAACTGCTCCAGCGCCACTGCCACTCGTTGGCGTATTGCCGAGCGTGGGATCGAATGTGGTATGCAGGTCCTTGACTAGCGAGATATGTTTTTGAATCGAGCTAGCGATTTGACTCTGAGCACGACCATACGCCGTGGCAAAATCACCAGCAGCTTTCGCTCCATCGCCCATCCAGCCGACCGTGGCACCATAGAGCGACTTGCCCATGTCTTTGCCTTGGTCGGTGAATGCCTTGAACTCGTCCTTGGCATCCTTCAGGTCGCCAACACCAAGTGTCGCTATTGCCAGCAGGCCGTGATAGGCCGTCGCTGCGCCGTGTGCAACGATACCAAGCGCCCCACCGAGCCCATCAACGAGGGCGCGGGCAAGATCGCCCAAAGCCGGGATGCTGCCGATGGCAACAGCAGCCACCTTGGATAGTATCGGTAAAAAGTAATTACCGATCGTCTGACCAAGCCCATCGTAGGCCGCATGAAGGCGCTCCGTCGCCATCTGCGTTCCCTGGGTATCGCTCAGTTGCTTCTGGTTGTCCTCGTGCAAAACCCTGAGGACGGTATCAAGGTCGGCGTGGTCCTTAATAAGCGTCTTGATGCGCGGGTCGAGTTGGGCAAGGGCTAACCCACGACCAACCTCTGCCGACTGTAACGCACGAACAACCTCGGACAAATCCTTATGCTTGGCGATTGCGGTTTCTTCCGCAACTGCAAGGATTTTTTCAGAATCGGATACGGCGGCATTCGCGCCCTCAAGGCCCGAAAGCGAGGTGATGAGAATATTTAACGATGCAGCCAGTTCGTTCTTCGTAAAGCCGGAAGCCATCGACTCAGTAGCAACGAAAGCCTGAATCTGTTGGGACAGCCCACTCCACGCACCGCCCTGCGCCTCGATTGCCTCCTTCATCGTCAGCATCTGCGACTGGAAGTCGATGGCCGACTTAATTCCATTCTTGAGGAATTCAAGGGCAACGAACAATGAGCCGATGGCCGCGCCCACCGCCAATATCTCGGGGGCAACCGCACCCATCCCGCCAAGCGCACCAGTCAGTGCCTCAACGCGGCCTGCCGCTTCGCCGCCGGCAATTCCCAGCGCAGAGAACGCTCGTGCCGCACTTCCACCAACGGTGGATAGTTCGGTTAGTTCCCTGCTGGATGTGGCAGCGGCAACGCCCACCTTCGCAACACCAGCGGTCGCCGTTTCCGATGCGGTGTTCTGCGAGATAAACGAAGCGGTGAGTTCACCAATGGCTGCGGTGAGTTTGTCGAGAGATGCTTGGCTTACCTGAGTGGCCTCAACAGCCGAAGTGGCGTCACCAAGAATCTCGACGGTTAATGCTTGATCGTTGTCCGACATACTGAAACCACCCCCTCTCGGGAAAAGAAAAAAGCCGCCGTCGTAATAGACAGCGGCTCTAGGTCGTAAGTCCTAAGACTTTAGCGAGATAGACCGCAGTGAGTTTCGCAGAACGCTCCTCTTTGGCTATCTCCCGTTTTAGCTTGAAGTAAAATTTTAGGGCGACTTGCTCCATCGTAAATCGCTCCATTACGTCATCGTGCGAAAGCCCGGTGACCTCTGCCACTAGGGCGATCATCTCATGGGCACTTACGCCGCCCGATGACGCCTCGGAGGGCGGGCATTGACAGCCCCACCCAATCCGGCAAGGACTAGCAGTTGCGCGTAAAGCGCTACCGTGTCCTCGGGTGTCGCTTGTTCAGCGAGCTCGTTGCCTAACTCCTCGGCCTGCTGCTTTCCAATCTGGCCCGGCTTGCCACGAAGTTTCGAGCACAGGATGTAGAGATCACGGCGAAATTCTTTGTTACGGTTGAGCGTGATTGCCAATCCATTAGCGATGGCCGCGTTATACATCGCAATGCCCTGCTCTCGCTCCGACTCATCGGTCAGGCTGGAGAGAAACAACTGCATCCGCATGAGGCGCGGCTGGGTCGAAACCTCGCTGTACACATCAGAGATGAAACCGTAAAGATCACGCCGCATAGCCACGGATGGACGGTAAAGTTTCACTTCATCGAAGGATAGCTTTACCGTTACCGGGTCGGCGCTTAAGATCGTTTCCTGTTGCTGCGGGTCGTCCAGGTCAACGCCGGGGCTATCAACCACCTGTTTGGGGGCTTCCGGTTCTATTTCATCGACACTGATTCCGCGACGTTGGGCGTTGGCGACGGCTTGGCGAGCTCCCAGGACTGACTCCTCATTGGCGAGGGCCGACCAATAGGCCAGCCCTCGCAGCGTTGTTCTTTAGTATTGCGCCGACGCGCTGTTGATCGAGTAGATCGTGATGTTGTCATTGGGGCCGGTTGCCTCGTTCGCAACGTCCGACTCGCCGCACGAGAACGAATAGGTGACCTGCAGCGCCTTGCTGGTGTCATCCTGAATGTCCATCGTCTGCAGGAATATCTTGGGCATGTAAATACCCATCGCCATCGGGTTGGTGACCGACGTTAGATCAGTCGCAACCAACGGAATAATCATCGAATAGAGGGTGTTGTTTCCGCCACTCTGCGCCGAGTTGAAGTTCGTCAACTGCGTCGAGGACTCGAAGCCAAGCGTCACCGTGCCCGATACCTTGCGCTGCTGCTCCGGGAACGAGCGAACGATATTACCTGAGCCGAACGTCCAGTAGTTCTTGTTGAGGTTGTTGTTGATGGTCAACTGGAACGACAGCAGCGAAGCCGCCGTGCCGCCACCAAGAACTTCGCCGCCCATCTGAGCAAACGTGAACTGCTGCTCGAAGATGTAGGGGTTGAGTACCGACAGTGCCGCTGTCGTCGGAGAACCCTGCGTAACGTCGTTCTGTGCCAACAGCGAGAACTTGGCCTGAAGGCCCTGTTTCGCAGCGCATGAGAGGGTTAGTTGGTCAACGCACGATCCCAGGTAGTCCGTGGACGTTGCGCCCGGTCGTGCGACCTCAAGTGAGAACGAGGGAAGCGGGCTTCCCATCGTCATGGTGATGAGCTTGCCACCGCCGCCACCGCCGCCCGTTCCGCCAGTCGCCGTTACCGTCGCATTGTTGGCATGGTTATTCGCCAGCGCCGTCTTTAGCTTGATGTTCGCGCCGTTGACCTGCGAGATGACCACCGTTTCCGGGGTCGTGCCGCCAATCGAAATCGACTCGCCGGTATAGCAGAACAGCGACGACGCCACCGTGATCGAGGTGTTGCCAGCCGTCACTGCACCGTTAAGCGTGGACGAATACAGCGTCGTCGCCGGACCCGTCTGCGAGCCAAGCGTGTAGGCCAGAAGCTGCGGGAAGGTGTCGGGATCCGGCTCAACGTCGAGCGTCATGGACACCGAGCGTCCGCCCGTACCTGGGGCCGGTTGTGCGATAGAGGCGCGGGGGGCGCGAGCGATCGCGTCTACGGTCGTCTTGGGTTGGAACGATTTGAAGCAGTGCCAGATGGTCGGCGTGGCAAGGGTTCCAAACGTGGTTTCCTTACCGATGCCGAGGGTTTCGAGTTCCCCTTGAGGGACGAATAGACCGGGCATTGTGGGCTCCCAAACGGGAATAGCGACACGGTATGTCGCTCAAGAGGAGCGTGACTCAATGCCACGCACGCGCTGAAAAAGAGTTAGGCGGCTTTTACGTCAGGAGCCACGACGGGAGTCGGCGTGAACGCTGGCCGTTCCACCGGAGCGGGTGCAGCATCGTCGCATAACTCAAGGTGCGGATGCTTCTGCTGACCCACCAAAGGGTTGGGGTGCGGCACGAAGTTGGGGTACTTCTTGGCGTGCTCCGTGACCATCGCATTATCACCCTCAACGAAGGGATACTCGTGACGGGCAAGCAGAATCGCAGCCTGTTCGTCAGTAACGACCTTGGGCACATCGCGATGGAAAACGAGGCCAACCTCGGGGAATAGCGCCTTGTCTTGATAAGGCGACGTATATTTCAGAGTCTTAGCCACTTGCTGGCCTCCTAGTTATCCGATCTGTACGAGTGCGCCGGCCTGTAACGTAATGAGTCCATACGCCCACATCTGAGCGTTTTCGCCGGGTCCGATTTCCCATTCGTAATCTATGCCCGTGATTTGCGACCGGGCGCAGTTGTTCTGTCCGTTCGTAGAACCTAAAAGACGATACTGCGGATCACGTAGAACCGCGCTGATTCCCGAACCGGGTGATCCTGAAGGCCCCGAGATGTAAGGGCGCAACAGGAACATCGCATCTTCCGCGTTTGCCTTGATGTTGGCCCCAAAGCGCGAGCTTGCCGTGGCATCCGTGGACTGGACACCAATGATGATGTCAAAGGTAGAGACAAACACATGGCGGCTTGTTGCGGAGCGCAGCCCGAAGGCATCGCCATTGTATTCGCGGCACTCCTTGAGTTGCACGCCGATCGACGGGTTGCTCTCGGTCCAAAGATGGTATCCAGCACCGACATACTGAATGCCGGTCAGCCTGTTGCCCGAGGTTGTGCCCGATGGTGGTGAACCAAGTCCCGCTTCCGACTTCAACGCGGCGACGAGATACGTCCACTGTGCATCACTTAGTTCTGCAGGGCTAAGAACTGACATTTGTCCCGCCCCCCATTACATAGCTGCTGAATACACCGGCTACTCTCTGAGCATCATCGCCAGAGATAAAGAGAAATGGGCGCGGTGGTACACCCTTCGTTCCTTTGGAGAAAACCTTATGCCCATTGATCTCGAAGACGAGGAGCTTGCCGTTCTTGGGCGTTATCGGTCCCGTCCCGTACTGCTGTAGTCTAGCAATATTATACTGGCCATCTGGCGTCCGCAGATTGCTTCCAACCCGGATGCCGTTAGCCAGAATCTCCTGCACGTTGCCCTCGCCACCGACTTGCAACGAACGAAACAGCGCACCGCTGCGATACAATGGGGAGCCGCGCTCAGTCTCTGCAGTTGGGGGCCAACCAGGACCGTCTGCCCGGATTCTACCCTGTGCTGCGGTCAGAACGACCACACTGCTGCGAAGGTAGGCTGGTCCAAGATCGCGCAGGCGTGCGCCCATCGCTGCCAGCTTACCGCGAATCTTGTCTGCACCGGCTACCCGGATGCTTAACTTCACAGATACCAGTCTTCAGGATCGCGGGGCGTCTTGGGTCCGTACTTGTCTACCAGAACCATGCATCCGTAAACCGCCGCAACGCCCAGGATTACCAACACCCGCGAATCGGAGAGGACCGACAGTAAGTTCTTCATGCCGCCCTCCCGTGGAGAATCTTTAGCAGGTGATTATTGGCCAACCCGGTACGGTCGTATAAGACCAATAAAGGTTGCCCGGGTCGGGCGGATTCTGGATGTCATTCCAGTCCCGAGGAAAGTCGGACGGCTTAAGCCCCGGAGGATTATGCGCTTCGTCTAATCGACGTTGCTCCTCGCTCGTGCGCTCAAGCACCTCGTGCTCGAATACCGTATCGAGATGACGGCGAACCATCTCCACCTGATCGTTGGTTAGCGTGGCATCCTTACCGGTAATCTCGAAAAATCCCTGAAGCCAGTAGGCAAAATCTCTTGGTGACAATATCTTCTCCTAACGAGCGAAGCATTGGCGCATCGAACGACGGGACTTTGCGTGCAGTGGCTCGCCAATCTCTCCCGGGATTACCGTTGACCACTTGGCCGCAGACTTGTTGGCCGTCTTCGTCTTGCGCTGTTTGAGTTGGCGAAGGATTACGCGAGAGCGCTTCACTTCTGCACATCCTTGCCCGGGCCGCGCTTGAGCAGAAGCTCGATGTACGGGAAGGCAAACGGCTTATAGTTGACCGACACCACCGCATACGTCTTGCCATCACCGGCATACGTCACGCGATCATCCACCTCAAAGGTGGGCAGCGGCGTGGCGTCAATGAATAACTTTGCTTCGGCTTCCTCTACTGCGCCCTCGGGGTTGTAGTAGATGCCGCCGCCGCCTTCTTGGAAGTCACCAGCACCACTGTAGATCGTGGTGGGCGTGCTCGTTGGCACACCGCCCGGCACCGTGGTTGCGTATCGAACGATCGTCACAGTGTCGATGTCTTGGGGCCACGAGATAGCTTTGGATGTCAGCACCGCAGGGTTGAATGAGTCGCCCATTTACACGATGCCCTGGTACTTGTATCCGGTCAGCAACTGCTCGGCCTGACTGGCCATCGTTGGCACACCCTTACCGCTCATGCCCTCCGTGGATTTCCATGTCAGCGATCGCTCACCGGATTTCTGCTGGTACAGGCCGCGATTGGCGAGATTGTTCTGCTCGTAAAGACTGGACAGAACAAGAAGGCGAACAGCCTCCTGCAACTCCCAAGGCAACGGTGGTGCGCTGGTGTCCGTCGTCGGCAACGTGGCCGACACAAGATTGTTGCTCGGCACCAGCGAGTTGGCAATGAAGGTGATGGGGTTGCCACCGAACGCCGTCACCGGAAGCTCTGCCGTATTCATCGGGGCTGGGATGAACGGAACGCCCGTGAGGTGGGCGTTGGCCGTTGCCGCAGCCAGCGGAATCGTTGTCCCACTAGCGTAGCTTGACGCCACCTGCACCACTTCTTGGGTTCCGACTCCGGTATCCAAGAGGTAGTAGGCATTCGCCGTGATGCCCGTTGCCGAAGTCACCACCAGGCTCGATACACCCGCTGAGATGCCGCCGTTGAGCGTGGTGTTATGCGCCGCGCTCGACAGGTAGACTCGGTAGGTGTAGACGCCTATCCCCGACGTTACCACGATGTTGATGAAGCCAGAGGAGTTGGTGTACTGCTGCACGATCGCAGAAGTCTCGCCCCAGAACGTCTTGGCCGTGACCGCGACATTGTAAGCGCCTGCCGTCAGCCCCGTTCCGCTACCCGACACATCGGAGAGCGCAATCGGAGGTGCAACCGCAACGGTGTAGCCATATCCCCAGCCCAGGGTTACGTCAAATGGCGCACCCTTGGGGAAGATCGACCGATAGCCAGCACCCGCGAAGTACAGTGGCGCATACTCAAAAATCTCGCCATGTTCGTAGTCCACCAGGAGCTCGTTGACCGGAACGGCCAGTCCCGTAGGCCCCGGAATCACGATCTGCGCTCGCTTGATGTAGAGCAACGGCTCTTTGCCGAGATCCAGCTTATCGGTGCCATCACCGATGTAGCGGATGGTCTGCTCTTGCGCCAGGAGGTTGCGGCGCATGATGGAGTTCGCCCAAGCCGACCCCGCATTGAGCTTCTGAATAAGCTGCGCGTCGGTATAGGACGAGATGTCCAGGTCGTTGGCCATACCCTTGAAGGTTGCCAACGAAAGGTAAGAGGGCGGGTTTACAAGGTACGCCATTCAACCCGACCTTTCACGGAAAGATAAAAATCGTAGGGGCCAACCGAAGTCAGCCCCCTTGGGGGCGCGGTCTCCTAACGAAGACTAATAGACCGCGTAAGTCCCGAAGGCTCCGCCGTCAACGAGCGTGCCCGCCGATACGAAGAAGCACACCGCCGTCTTTGCCGGCGCGATCAGTTGGGGAAGCGTGACAGTCACCAGACCCGAGGCACCGAGAGCAACCGCGAACAGAATCGTTGTGTTCGACGCGCAGTTCGTACCGGTACCAGTCTCAAGCTCCAGCGTGCCGCCAGTGGCCGACTCAACGCCGTACACGAAGCCCGACGCAATGCGAACCGACCCAGCCGTGGGCGCAGCGATGAACTGCGTCAGCGTCTTGGTCGAACCCGCATCATAGGTGAACTGCTTGTCGCCGATCGTCGGCGCACAGCCCACCGGGTATCCCGAGATGATCTGAGTGCACAGCCCGCTCGCGTTAACGAGTTGGCTGTCTTTGTAAACCTGCGCCGATGCCGGGGCGAACGACGCGAACGTCATGGCGGCGAATGCAGCCGCTGCGAGTAAACGCTTCATGGTGACTCCTGTAGTCAGAAATAAATGAGCGGCTGTATGGTGCGGCCAGCCGAAGCCAGCCGCACGGGTTGCCGGAAGACGGTTTAGGACGCGCCGCCAGCCAGAGAGAAGGTGAAAGTGACGCCAGTCACGGCGGTAAGCGCACCGAGCGCAGTCATCGCCGTCGCCAGAGCAGCCTCATCATTGATGAGCGTGTTGGCGATTTGGAAAGAAACGGTGTCACCGGGTTGCGCCGCAATCTTGGTGCTACCCGAACCGCTCTGGGTCAAGTCTAATACAACAGCCATCTTGGCCTCCGAGAATGAAGTAGGGCCAGAAGCAATCCAGCCCTACAGAATACGGTTAGGGTTAAGCGACCGCCGAAGTCACGTTCGGAATGATGTACGTGTGCTTCGCAACGCTGTGCTCTTGCGTGAAGACGCAGTTGATGAGACGCTTGATGCTCGTGTCCGTCTTCGCCAACGGGTTGGCACCGAACGGAATGAGGTCGGCCTGCTTGATTTGAGCCTTGCGAATCGCAAGGATGCTCGGCTGCGACACCGAGGTGTTGTATGCCGGCGACAGGTAGGGCTCAACCTCGATCTTCACTTGAGCGAAGCCGTCGTTGTACGAACTCACCGAGACACCAGCCGGAAGACCAATCGCAGCCTGGTCAGCCGTGAGCGTTACCGCAACCGGACGACCTGCGCCATTGGCAACATACGAGTTGAAGTCCGGGATGAGCTCGGGCGGCACCAGGTAGGTGTCGGCGTGCAACGCCGGGTAGTTCTGGGCCGAACCGCGACCGCCGTCCTTGAGGAACATCTCCTGCATCTGCACCGGAATCGTGCTCGTGCCGCCAGTGGCGACCGAGTACGCTCCGTTGGTCGTGGTGATCCAGGTGATAAGACCGTTGCACTCGCCGCCTTCCATCGTCGTGTTCGACGCGGAGCCGGTAACGTGCATCCACTCCATCTGGTTCATCACTTCGATAGCCACCAGGGCCGACTCGAAGTCGATCGCATCCTGGATGAGGCGTTCCATCTCGCCCTCGGCAAGTTGAATCGCGCCACCACCATTGAACGCGGCCATTTCGTTGTCCGACACCTGCGCCAAACGACCGACGTTGCAGGTGACGTTCACCGGCTGGGTCGGCGTCTGGGCGTTCGCGTTGGGCAAGCCGCCTTCCGCATACGTGGCACCGCCACCGGCGACGGCGGTACGCGAAGCAACGGTCAGACCAATCTCACGCCACTTGTGCGTGGTGTTGGTTGCACGGGTGTGCTGAATGCTTGCGACGATGGGACGCTGCGGTCCGTCCGTGAGGTAGAGGGTATTCGAGAGATCCTCACGATTAGCGTTTGCGCCTACAACAGTGTTCAAGTAGGCTTTGTTGGAATACTCCATTAGTATTCTCCACCATAGGAGAATCAGGAGGCGCTACAAAGCGCTCCATCTATTTGTAGGCGCGGCGCTATCGCCGCCGTTGGAAACTTAGATTGCGATGATAACGGAGCCCGAGTTCGCGGCTTTGACCGCACGCTGGAGCGGGGTCAAGCCATCGGCACCCTTTTGGGTGCGCTCATCGCCACCACTTTGCGAACCCGGGGTGCGGGCCGCATCGTTGATCGTCTTCTCGGCGGCTTTACGCTTGGCTTTCTCAGCGGCTTCCGCTGCCTGTGCGGTTTCGGCATCGGCAGCAGCCTTGGCAGCGTCGGCTTTCGCCTTCTCTACTTCAGCGGCAGCAGCTGCCTTGGCGGCATCGAGTTCGGCTTGTGCGTCGGCCTTTACGGCGGTGACGGCTTCGGCAACGGCACCCTTAACGGCGTCGGCAACGAGAGCCGCAACTTCATCCTTAGTCATGTCTAGTTCTCCAGACTTGGAAGAATCGTCGCTGATCTCGACGCCAAACTTGTCGCAGGCGGCTCGAATCTTCGACTTTATCGTAGCGAGTTCGTCGGACGGATACTTGTCCGCGTTCTTTTGCTGATTGATATACGACCACGCCGCTTTGGCGTGCTCTTTGGTATCTACGGGATACTTTTTGTTTTTGGCGTCGGCGTACTCAACGTCACCGTAAGCACCTTCTTCATCACCCTTATTGACGATGCGGCCCTCGAATGGCTCACCGATCTCCTCGCAAGCAGCCTTGTAATCCAAATCCTCAACGAGAACCTGGCCAGCCTTTTTCGCCGCGTCATCGGTATTCGTGGTGTCGCCATCCTTGCGTTGCTGCACATCGGACTCGCTCGGGTATAATCCCGAAACGTGATCCTTGGCGGCGTTTAGAGCGGCGGCGGCTTTGTCCAGCGCCTTACCAGCCTTCTCGTGTGCATCTTTGATGCCGTCGATCTTGGCTTGGTCTGCAGCGCTATGGCGTTTTCCGGCCTTCTCAGAATTTAGTTTGCCGAACTCGGCGGTGAATTTCTCCAGAACGCCTTCGACCGCTGTCTGGCGAACATCGTCTTCATTAATGCACATGGCATTCTGCAGATCGTAGTACGCCTGACAGAATAGCGAGCACACGAAATCCAGATTGGTGGGCTCATCACCCGCTCCAACGAACCACGACTTCAATCGCTCAACGAAAGTTTTGCCTTCATCGGCTACCGGCTTGCCCTTCAAGCCGAGAACGATGGCCTCGGGATTGACAGGTGCCCAGCGACTGCCCTTGTGTTCACCAAAGATAATGGAAAGCTCATGGGCAATCGGATCCGACAGCCGTTTAGCTTTTTCAGCCATGCTGGAACCTCACTACTGGAATTCTAAACGGGTGTCTTGGTGACTGATGCGCCCCAGCTAAAGCCTTCGATTAGGCCAGCCTTCGCAGCTTCGATAACTCGCGGGTCGTGCGGACGAACCGTCACGAACCACCAGCCTTCATTGCCCTTTTCAGTGTTAATGCCAACTACTTCCATGTCGCGAGTTAGCGACTCATGGTCACCCAGGATTCGCGCAACTTCGCCAGCCTTGATGATGGGGGCACCGACCCACGATTGTACGAGGTCCGCATCGAGGAGATGGTTGTCGTCGTGGTTAGCCTTGAACTGGCGCTGCGCCGAGGCGGTGAAGCCCCAGGCAAGTTTTACGAGGTCACCCTTTTCCAAGAACTCCTCGTCGCCGTCCAGCTTCAGCAGAGAGCCTGCCGCGCCACCGATGCCAGTGATTACTCCCCACTCGTCGCAGCCGATCGCCTTGAAAGTCACTACCTGCTTGTCGTTAGTTGACTTAGTTTCCGTAGTCACCGCTGCGGATTTTTCGGAACGCGCCTTCACCTCTTTGGCGATATGCTCTCGCACTCTGTCGTGCCAAACGAAAGCCTTTTCAACGACTGAACCTAACGCCTCACCCGGCATGGCGTACTCCCTAACCTGGAATCTATATCTGTCTGCGACCCGTGTTTGCCGCCATGTAATCTTCTACTCGTCCGGCCCCTAATGGGAGATCGAGCTTGCGGCTTTGGAATGTATATCGCTCGGTGCTTGGGCTGCATGGGCATTCGTACCGCAGGACATCGCCGGCAACCACAACCACCTTGCCGCAGCCATTGCAGACGATGGGCACGTTGTCCGTGCTCTCCCCATCTGCTACTTCTACCATCGCTTGAGCGATCAGTCTCTTTAACGCATCCCAGGCTTGCTCTCGGGCTTGCTGTTCGCTGATGATATGAGCGCCCAGGGCTGAAGCAATCGTCTTGCGACGTTCGTCTAACTCCTGGATGGCCTTGGGGTGTAGACGATACTTAGGCACCTTACTTCACGCGCTCCCAGTACCCATCACGCACAATCCACTGCGAATCACCGAAGGCGGGAATCTGCCAGCCGTAATAGGCTTTTCTAATCATTGAGCACCTGACAGAACGCCACGCCCCTTGGGGTACGGAGGTTGATCGCTCGCAACAGTTGTCTCCCTTGCAGTTCCCAGACCTTGCCCCACACCAAATGCTGCGGGCCGGTATCATGGAAGGCTACGATGGCTCCGGGCGTCATAAACGGTAAGTACCGCATGAACTCGTCACCACGAAGATGCGTGAGGCTATCGAAGAACGCGAACCCCACATCTTTGGTCGGTGGGGTCCACTCCAACGAACTCATGTTGATGAACTCCACCGGCAAGCCTTCGCACCGCTCTTTGGCTTCTGCAATCCGAGGATACATGATTTCCAGCGAGTAGAGTTTGCCGTGTCCGTTGGCTTTTAGGGCGTTACCGATAGCTTGACTGCCATAGCCGAATGCCGATCCCGTTTCGATCACCGTTTCCGGTTGTAGGGCTCGCACGAATGCCGCCACAAGCTCCAATACCTCGAACTCCGTGGAGTCTGGGTCAGCGGCGTGGTAGCGCTCCGTGTTGGGGCACATTCCACGATTTCCGGTAAAGCCTGCTTCGGATGGAAAGATTGAATAGTCAGGGTAGTCAATCAAGTCAATGGGTCCCACGGACCACGCAGAGAAGCACGGGATGGGCGCTCACCGAATACGATCTGTGGCGCACTTTGCATCCTTCTTAACAACTCGCCCCGAAGCCACGCCTCACCGGCGATGAATCCAAGGATGAATGGCTCTCGGTTTTCTTCTGACACGCACGCAGATGCTAACCGTTCGGCGCACTCACGACTCGTGTCAACCTGTGGCTCAACGCACATTCTACCCGCCACCGCCACGCATGGCGAGGTCAGCGAGAACGATGACGCCGTAGACGAGCGCGGATGCGGCGACTAAGCCGACAATCACTGCTACTCCACAGAGCGCCCAGCCCCACCAAGTCATCTAGCGACCCGCCCGCAGCTTACTGGCTAGCGCGCAGCCAACGGTAAAACTCAAGAATAAAGCCTCCGATTGATATAGTTCACGGCGAGTTTATACAGAGGGTGGGCTTCGCCAAAAGACTTGACTATCTCCAGAGCCATCCACGCATCAGAATCCGTACTTAGATTCAAGCCGCCTCCTTGTAAGCAACATCTTCGTCTGCAGCCATCCACGAGCAAGCACAATTGGCGTGCTGCGGAATCAGGCCCTCAACGTCAGCGAGTGAGTAAATCTGCCCGTCGTCCGGTTCGCATATATCGCAGACGTTCTCGCCCTGGCTGGTGACATACATCACCTTCTCGATCTGCGCTGCATTGTAGAGCGCAAGGTTGCCCATCGTCTGAGCCCGACTCAACTCTGTCCGCGCCACCATCTTCGACCAATTGTCGGTGGGTATGCGTTTGACGATCTGCCCGGTGTCGTCCGTCACATGGTAACCCTCGGAGAAAGTATCCCCGATGATGCCGGCCAGTTCTGCTGTGGTTTGACCTTCTGCTACCGCTGCGTCGATCACATCGAATAGGGCTTGCTGTTCGCGCTGGTTCACCATGAAGGCGAAGTCTTCAGCGTGCTTGCGGATCGCATCGAGCGTTATGGCCGGGACTGTATTCCAGTCGATCTTCAGGTCCAGCCCCGCTGCTTGCAGGATGTCGCCGGCATTGATGTAGCCGGTTTCCACCATTACCGAAAGCTCGTCGTAGAGCGCCTGGCTCCAGGCATCGCCCGTTAACTTGTTGACCACTTCTTTAATGGCCGCGGCCTCGGTTGCCGTGATGGCTGGCGCAGCCGATGAATCGGCCTTCCTGGCCAGCGGAGTTACCCGCCAGAAGTCGCTAACCAATTTCTTGTGTGCGGCGTCGAGTTTGTCTGCGAGGGCTGGGGCCGCTTCTAGTATGCGGTCTTCGTGTTTGCTGGCTAGTACAGCCACGCTTTCATGCCGTTCCCGCGAGCTTTTTTTGCGGTGCGTTTCGCTGCCCCCGGATTCTCGACCGTTGTATTCTCGGGTGCCGACTCCATCTCGCCCTGTTGCGTTACGTCGTCCATCTCGCCAGGCTGTTGGGCATCCGTGTTCGGAGCCTCATCAGCCGCAACGCCACCCTTATTGGTCACACCCAGATACAAGGGCACATCCATCTCGAACTTCGGGTCATCAATCCGCGGCAACCCAATGAGGTCGCGCAGTTCGTTCCCCGTCATCCCAATCTTAGAACCGTCTACCGCTGCCTTGAATCGGTCAAGTCTTAGCTTATTGCGTCGTGCCGGGACCATCCGCAGGTCGTCAATCTCAAACTCGTTCTGCAGGATCTCCAGCGTCAGCGTCTCGTACAGGCACTCCTCGATCGGCAGCACGCACTCTTGCTCGAAGGTCTCGTCGTCCGATTCCTTACCAGCCTGGCCTAAAGCGCCCTGGACGTTGCGGAGCTTACCTGGAGGCACCTTGTAGACCGCCATCACTTCATCAATGACGATGGCCGTGCCCTTAACGAAATCCAACTCGTGACGGCCAGCCTGCATCAGGTTAACCATCTTCCAGTCCCCACCCAGTGCAATGTTCTTGTACGCCCGGTTAGACCCGACGTGCTGCATCGTGAGCTTCTTCTGGGCGTCTCTTACCTGGTCGTCCGTTGCGGTGATATTGCAGAGCACGTTCCCAACCGCTGCGCCATTCTCGAAGAAGGCGTTGCGGTGTTTGCGTACGCTGAGATCCATCGCACAGGTGAGGTCTAGGGCTTCGAGCGGAGAGGGTGACGGGAGCACGGCATCTCCACCGTAGTCCGTCGAAAGCATGATAACGTCTTTTGCGTCAATGCGCTCGCCCTGGTTGCCGTTGATCCAGGTCATCTGCTGCGCGGCTTCCTGCACCGCCCCAGAAACCTTGGACTTCGCCGGCATCAACACGAAGTAGTCAATGCTGCGCTTGTCCTGCGCCAGATGCGGGATGATATACCGGGCATCCAGGCGTTCCAGCGCAACGATGGTCTTCTTGCCGTCCTGCTGGCCGTACTTCTTGCGGACGTAGGCACAGCCATAGGTCTGCTGATCGGTGACCAGCGCCTTGATGGCTTTGCGTTGCGTGTTGAAGCGACCAATCCACGCCACCCGAAAGAAGGTGTGAACGTCTTTAAGCCTGGGGTCGTCCTCGTTGAGCTTGTCGTCATCGTCTACCGGAACGAGATCGTAGCCCTCCGAGGATACGGCGTTGGCGATGATGTCAACGCACGCCCGAATCCACGGGTGGGAGCGATAGAAGGCCCAGTAAATCTCGTTGTCACCGATTTGCCTTGCCGACATATCGGCCAGGGTTCCGGCGAGGAGCGAGGCGTCAGATGGTGCGCTTGCCGCAGCCTTTGCCGTAAAACGGCCCTTGGAATCTCGCGGCAACACAACCTCCTAGAATCTTAGAATGTCCACGACTCCATAACCGGGTGTCGCCTACCGAACTGCACCGCTCCAGCCAGGGCAATAACGCAATCCTGCACCAGATCAGCGTCTTCTCTTTCGTAAAACTTGAGCTCATCGAACTCCACCAGAATCTCGGGGAACTCGATTTCATGCATATCGAATGCCGACTGCAGATTGGCCAGCGCCTCATCCTTGGTCTGCTTCGTAAACGTCAAACCACCAGCGTTGATGTCCCGCAACGCATCCATCGCCACATCACCTATCCCGGTGGAGTCGATGTACGTCTGTGAGGTAGAACCACCACCATTGTCGTTGACCGCGCTCACCTTGTACTTGTTGTGCCGGTGGCGAATCTTATTAAAGACATCCGACCAATCCATCCCCTGGAACCGCTCGAACTCAACCTGCACCATCTTCTTGCCCGATATATCGAGCGTGATTCCGACGGTCCAGTCTTGCTTGCGAGCTAAATCCCAGAAATGAACGTACCGATCACCGGGATGTTCCGCAATCCACGGTCTGCCATCATGATCTTCGTCTTGGCCTGGATATATCTCGCAGTGGGCGATAAGGTTCTCGTCACCCTTGATAATCCTATTCCAGTCGGTAAGCTGGTCACTGATTGCCGCCTTCAACCCATCATAGGAGAAGAACAAACCATCAGGGTCGACAACTTCGCCGTAGACTCTTTGACGCTTGGCGCGATCAGATAGACCCGCCGTAAGTTGGTCTAGATCATCCTTGGTATTGAAAATGTTTTCGGTTGTCGGTCCACCCTGTGCGTAACGGCCCTTGTCTTGGCCGCGATCCATCTCGTCCTTGACTGCGAGGAACAGCATACCGAAGTCGTTGCGGCCATTTGGCGTCGAGACGTACTTGATTCGACCGCCGTGGTCGAAGACGCGCATCTGCAAAAGCTCGCGCACCTCGGTGAACTTGCGCTCGATGGCCGCTTCGTCATAGCTGATGAGGTCCCAGTTGCCACCCTCAAGGTTCTTGGCATCCTTGTCTGTCGTTCGGGCCTCGAACTTGGCCCCGTTGACGAACTCAATCGTCGGGAACGGCGAGAGCAGATATCGCTTGACGAAGGGCTTAAGGTGTGGCTTGCCGAGCATCTGGCGCATCTTCTGATACACATACGCTGCCTGCGGTGCCCGCGGAGCAATGTTGATCGAGAGATACGGCTCGTTGCGTTCCGCGTATTTCTTAACCATCTCTGCAGTCCAGCCATCGAAGGTGAGGCAGGACGCGATATGATCTGCTGCGGTAATCTCAGACTTGCCCCAGCGATTACCAGTGACCAGAAGATTCTCGCGCTTCACAGCGCCTCGCAGCCATTTCTCTTGGCCCGGGTGCGGCGTTACACCAATCAGATTCTTAACCAGCCAAACCTTGTCGCCACGATGCTCTCGAATAATCGCGGCCAGCTTGCGGTATGCGTCTTGGTTATTCACCCTTTTCGGTGAGAGCCTTAAGAACGTCAGCCAGCCCCGCATCCACCTTCAACGGAGCCTCAAGCCCAAGAATCTTGCCACGCATCTCAATAGCCTTGGACGCGGCACCAAACGCTCCAGTCCCAGGTATCCCCTTCGCCGCAAGAGCCTGCTCGCGCAGATCATCTATGAGGGCGAGATGAATCTCAATGTCCTGTTCCCTGGTCGCAGCGCGTTCCTCGGCGCGTCGAGCCGCCTCTTGCTTTAGATCAGACAGCACCGTCTTGGGGTCTATCTTCTCAATCGCCGCGATCTGCCTAACAGTCCTGCGCTCCAGCACACTTAGCTTAAACACGCGCTCCTGGCGCTCTATCTGCATCGGAGTGCGAGCGCTACGCCCACCCCCGCCCTTACGCGCGCCAGTTGGAGCCTGTTCCGAATCATCCATGAGAGTGAAGTTAAGGCAATCCTGTTGAGAGGTAATCGCTTCGGGCAATCGCCGGGGTCATCTGCACATTGCGTAGCGCACATTTTTCCAGTCTTCCGTTCCATCCACCAGCCGCTCCGGTTTTGCTACCGAAGTAGGTAATGCTGTTGACTGAGGCTTGGGGCGCTGGGCTGGCTATCGTTTCGGCTTGCACCCCATTGACGTAGAGGGTGCTTACCTGACCTGATGCGGCATAGGAGTAGGCGATGACGTAAGGCACCGCACTGCTGCTTTCGGCAAAGCTCGTGACCGCAGTTCCGTTGAGGTTAATCACCGGACCCGTGGAGGCATTGAGGCCCAGGCCGAAGCCTGATGCCGTGCCGTCTGCGTCGAAGAAGTAGGATGTCGTGGCCGTGAGGCCGCTGGGGTCTACGATGCACTCTAGGCTGAAGTCTGCCGTGCAGCTTCCCCCGGCATTGGCATTGCAAGCAGTGGAGAATAATCCCGAACCGGCGATCGTGAAGAACTGGCCCTGCAATGCTCCCACCCCATTGGTTAGCTCTGCACTCGTTGTTCCGTCTGCTACCATCCCTGGATCCCCAATGATGGGCCAGGGTGATGCTGTCGGGGTGCTGGCATTGAGAGGTACAGGGCTAGGTAGTGCAGAGGCACAGCCTGATGCCGAGTCCCCCAGTTGTGTGGGTGCGGGGCCGGGGGTTGAACTTGTGGGGCTATCGGCAAACTTCCAGTAATGGGTTACCGTTGTATCCCCACAGATTACGCCGTCTATATTCGGGATGACGATTACCGGACTCTCGCTATATCTGAATGGGGCTGTTTGCCCACAGAGAAAGAGCGAGGCGAGGCCAAGCCACACCAAAACCTTGCGCGGCGACATTTAGCGCTTCTTGGGTAGATCGCGGGTACGATTACCGGCAGCATAGGAATCCAGGGCCTTGCCTACCGCTTCCTTCGCAGCCTCACGATCCTTGATGATCGGAGCGGGCTCGGGTTTGCGCTCGGCAATGACGTACTCCACCGGAATACCGATGGCGCGGGCTAGGAGCTCTGCGCCGGGCTTGATGTGGCCGATGCGCGCTTCGCTGTCGGCTACGAAACGTAAACGGTCGCCACCCTCTAGGTTGGCCTTACCAACTAACGTATCGTCCGAAGACAGTATCTCAAGCCTTACCGACAATCTAAACCGCCTCCATCATGGTGACGCCCCCGGATACCTCATGCTTGCGCTGGGCATCTTCTAGGTCGCCATAGTTCCGCAGTGTCTCGATCTTGTGCAACTCTGACCCCACCACTCTCATCGGGCCTTCACCCGGCAAGTAGGCAACGCCGTCGTCGTCTATGTGAGCGATCGGGCATCCCGTATCCACCCAAATCCTTGCACCCATGTTCCGGGCCCTACGGCAGAATGCCGTATCCTCACCCAGTTCACTGGTGCCCTCAGGGCTAAATAGATTCTCCCCGTACTCCGTGTGCATCTTGGTGATTAACGACTGTCTGTGAAGAACGAAATGGAAGCCCACCCGGTCTACCTCTACCACGTCACCATCATCGCAGTCGTCTATGCGCCCCGGTTTGGGCTGGGTTCCGTCTGCTCGGTACGCCTTGGCGGCTGCGTGAGCACTTCTACCCGTGAACCAGCCGGCAACGATATGCTCAGTCCCCGGATGCGTGGCTTCGGTGGTGATGTGCGACTTCAGTATTCGTGAGATCGTACCGTTGCGCCAGAAGGCATCGTCGTCTACCCAGAGCGCATACCATCCCAGCTTCGGGATGAAGCCTGCATGGTTAGGAAACTTAGGGGCGGACTTCGCCAACTCATTACGAGCGGCGATAATCCCCATTCTTGATGCCGGGATGACTATCAGGGGAATGCTGTCGGTCGCTGCCATCGCACACAGGGTTTCGATGGTGGGCCGCCCACGAGTAGGAAGCAGCACCGTAATGCCGGGCTTCTGTATCTCGGGCTTCTCTCGCATCGTCCTGACCGCAGGGGTTTCCGGTTCTGGTATCGCTGGGGTTTCAGCGAGGATGCTTACTCCACAGCACTTCTTGTATTTCGTCCCGGATCCACAGGGGCATGGAGCGTTTCGGCTGATTGCCGTCAACTAAGCAACACCGATACCAAATCCATATCGGATTCGTCGCGGTATCCCATTTCGTACTGCGCCTCGGCGTCAGTTATTTCTTGCTCCTCGCCGCCACAGTCTGGGTACACAGCCGTGGCCTGCTGGGGCATCGCCTTTAGCTTTTCGATTAGCTCGGCTACCGTCACGCCTTGAAGCCCGCTGCTCTCAGTAATCGGGTAAAGAACGTGGACTTGGGATTGCAGACGTTGCAGGGCCTACCATCGGAATACTCGTGAACGCAGCGAGCACCAGACATCGAAGCTGGGGTTGGGGGTTCCGGAGCAATCGGAAAACCCTCGGTCAACGGTTGACGCTTTGGAGTATGCGGCTTGCCGTAATCCGCCTCTTCGCAATACCGCAAGACTTCTTCTTGTGCCTTGCGAGCGTAGCGGTCCAGTTCTTCTTGCGGGTCTCGGACTACCCAGCATCCGACTGGAGCCAGGACTTTCGGGCCATCAGCCGTCTGCACCGTGTGCGCCTTGATGAGCCATCGCCGTGCCGTAGAAGCCGAAACCCCTAAGCGCTCACCGATCTCCCTGAAATTAAAACCGCGCTGATACAGTGCGATTGCTCTTGTCGTCTTGGAACGAGCCAAGTCAGTCGTATCTCCTGGGCTCATAGCCCGGTGCTAGTGTGACCTCGAACTCATACGGTGAACCCAATGCCTTTGCAAGCTCACGAGCCGCCTTTAGGACTGGCTCAACCCTGCTGGGGGAGTTCACCGAAAACTTTAATCGGTCGCCATCCAATAACAACAGGACTTCCTTGCGACCATTGAATCTCTCGACGGCTAAAGTAATCGCCATCTACAGGATTGCGTAGGTGCCCCAGATGCCAGCAGCCGTAATGGTTCCCGCCGCTACGATCACACACGCCGCATACCCTGGCTTCACAATCAGCACCGAGCCATTCCCCGACCCCACCGAGAACGTCGCTACGCCAGCCGAAGCCGGGAGATAGAGAACGTAAGCGATGACCGAGGCATTGGAAGCACAGTTAGTCCCCGTGCCCTGCTCAATCTCCAGCACCCCACCCGTAGCCGATTCATACCCCATTGCTGAGATGGAAGTGAAGTGAATGGCCTGAACGGCATTGGTCGGAGCAGCAATGATCTGCGCCAAAGAAGTCGTAGGCACCGCCACAAAGGGTTGGTCGCCCACCGCCGGCTCACAGGGATTTCCATTGGTGCAGACACCCGAGGTGTTGGTGGTGGGTCCCGGTTGTACGACAGCAGCAAAAGCCACCATCGGAGAGAACGAGAGCGCAAACAGCGCCACCAGACCAAGCAGTTTACGCATATCGCTCCTCTAAGATAAAACCGCAGTTGGGGCAATTCTCAACGGGCATCGGATCGTCTATCCACTCCACCCGATTACATTCCAAACACCGAAAGCGGCGGGACTCTGGGGGCCTTCGCACTAAGGCTTCGTCAGTTTGCTCGAAACGTAAGACCGAATCTGGGGAAGCAAATCCCACAGCACCGTCCCGGGGCAAGCCGTCGAATAATCGCCCTCGTCCTGTGGGTAATACAGGGTGGCGACGTCACGGTGGCCGATCGTGCGAACAATCGTCGGGAACTGCTGGTGCAGGTAGACGGACAAATCTTTGAGGGACTGAAGTTGCGCTACCGGCACGCTCGACTGGAAGCCATCGGTGCCGGGCTGGAAATCCCCGAGGAGGCACACATCCACGCTCTGGGTATTGCGCCCATACGCTGCAGACGGAACAACATTATCAGGACGGCCCTTGTAGATCATGCCGTTACCCGCAATGACGTAGGAGTACCCGATCATCGCCCAACCCTCGGCCCGGTGTTCCTGGTCTATCGCCAGGATGTCCTGATTGCCGGGGCCATCGGAATGGTGAATGATTAGGTCAGTGATTTCCGATACGGGGCGCGGCGACATATCACGAGCTGGTACCGGGTAATGCGGGGTAACGATATTCAAGCGATCTCCGAAAATGAACGCTCATCCTCGGCGCGAGGCTCAACGATGAGCGAAAGGCTTATTCGTCCCCGGGACAGTCTAGGTCGTGGTCGGCCATGTTTTGCTGCTGGAACGAGTCATATCGAGCACGCTCTGTGGCGCTAAACCTGGCGATTTCTTCGTCTGAATACTCGCCGTAGCGTTCGATCTGCTCGCCGCATTTCGGGCAAACGTCAAACGGCTCACCATCATACCATTCGTGGCTCACGCTACCCGCAAGCCTCGCACGATCGCGGGGTTGCGCTTGTCCTCGCAGCCCGAAACCGGGTTCGACTGAATCTCGCGTCTACCGCGAGTCGCTACTGATCGCGGCTCTAGTTCGTCATTCCACCAGCGATCCATTGGCTCACGGCACTCGCGGTGCGCCGTCCCGTTTGGCTTCAGGCAACCGGCATGAACGCCGGACTCGCAGCAGCACGGAGAATTTAGCGCCGTTATTAAGGCCGCTAATCCATTGGTATCCAAATGGGCTCCAATACAAAAACTGCCCCGGTATTAGCGGCGGCAGTTTCGGCGGTCAAAACTCTGGGGACACCCCGGAAGCACCAGGGCCTTCCCCCCTATATATACCACATTGAATGGCGCTCTGTGTACCCAGCCTCACGCCGTTGCCGAAAGTTTTTCGGATCGCGTCCGGTAGCCGTTGGCCTTCTTGAATTCCGAAATCACATCATCGAGCGGGCGCTTTTCTTTGTACGCCACTGCAAACAACGCCAAGGCATCCGAGGATGAAAGCCCCAAGCCCTCAAGTTCGGTCAGGGTAAGATCAGAGAGGCGCACTCGTTCACGAACGCGCCGTGCCTGACCGTCCTTCGGTACTCGGCCACCCTTGCTCCGAACGGGGCGATGCTCACACCACTCCAACCCGCACTCGCCGCAAATCCAGGTTCCTTTCTTCGCGGTCTTGCGCCGGCTGGACTTGGATCCGCCACCCTTGGGTGTTACCGGGGGGCGCATCAGATGCTCTACGAAGCGGCGCTTTGCGCCTTCGTGGTCTTGCTGTTTACCGGGCTCTACCGGATGATCGCGTTCCCATTGTGCTTTCTTGCGGGCCTCCTCGATCGTACATCCCTCTGGGTTATCGCCCCAGGTTTTCGATTCTTCACGAATCTCGGCAGTCCGACGCTCTAGGGCTTCTCGGTCGTGGCGTTCGGCTTCGATGCGCTGCTTCTCGTAGAACGACTTGATGCCGCCAGAAGAAGAAAGGGACCCTGAAAGAGTCCCTGATTCTGCCCGATGATCCAACCCGATAGCGCTACTGCTATCGTCTGTAAAATGCGAAGAAGGCGTTTTCACTAAGCGCTCACCTCGTAGTATGAAATACTATACGCATGGTTAGTTTTCCTGCTGCAACTACTTCGCGTGACTGCTGCGCGGTGGGTCCATTATTTCGTCCGGTTCCGCATCCCTCGGACGATCGCACCAGGCGCGCAGCGTAAACGTCACGCCCATATCTCGCGCTCCGTGATGGAACTGAGCCCCGAAACGTCGGACGGGTCGCACATCTAGTTCGATGTTTACGGTCTGATCGTCCCAGTCTCCACGCATTATCGAAAGCAATTGCATGACGGCTATCTTTTCGCGGTCGGTTTCGGGGAGCGGGGCAGTTATCTCACTCACTTACCAACGCTACCGCCATGAGGAGGGTGAGTGTGAGCCTCATCCCGGTTCCCGCACTATTGTCTGCGTCGAGCCTCCGGGTAGCGGCACCTCAATCTGCCAGGCTACGGGGGCGAGGGTGCGAGCCCCGGTAGGCAGCCACTCCGCTTCGATGAGGGCGCGGATTGCGTCGGGAAGGTTTCCGCAGTCTTGAAGCGTCCACGCGGCGTCCACGAGTTTCCGAATCGCCTCGAATCGTCGCAACGCTTCTTTACGTAGCGCACCTTCAAACCCGCCACCGTGGTCGAGAGCGCGGAGAAAGGTGTTACTCATGCTGTTGGGGCGGCCTTATCGAGTATGGCGAGGATTTGCTCGATAGTGATGCGGCGTGAACCGTAACCCTCGCGCTTGGCGCACAAATCTCGCAGGTCCCTCTCACGCTGCCGCAACTCTGCAATCTCGCGGGCGGCTTTACGGCATATCTTACCTTCCGTCATGTCGTCCCAACCCGCCATCCCGGGCGCGATAAAGTCTATACGCTCCGCAA
>Ga0265338_10002835_pt1 | contig 25308 bp, 21 predicted proteins | sample 42126metaG_FD_193579 | JGI IMG/M metagenome (GOLD analysis project Ga0265338, IMG submission 193579) | Rhizosphere microbial communities from Carex aquatilis grown in University of Washington, Seatle, WA, United States - 4-21-26 metaG | ecosystem: Host-associated > Plants > Roots > Rhizosphere... | reverse complement strand
TCGCGCGCCACATGCCGTCCGGTTGCTGGAGCGAGAGGATTTTTGCCGCCATGTCCTTAAACAGTTGCTCGAAGCGCGGACGTTCGGGACTGTTCATCGGCAGGTATTGGAGCATTCGCACCGTGCCAGCGAGGACCCAGCCGTTGCCGCGGCTCCAGAAAACTTTCGCCCCGTTCGTCTCGGACTTGGTGAAGAACGTGCTGTCGCGGAAAAAGAGGTGGTCGTTGGTGCTGTAAAGATAATCCGTCGTGCGCCACCAGTTTTGCACCGCGAAATCCAGATAGCGCTCGTCGCCCGTCGCCGCGTAAAGCCGCGTCCACGTCGGCGGCGCCATAAAGAGTGCGTCGCACCAGTTCCATTGATCGTCGCCGAGTTGGGGGTCGCGATTTTGCGGCGGCGCGGGATTGGCGAGAATCCAGTCAAAGTGCTCGCGCATCGGCGCAATCATCCGGTTCTCGCGGTAAAGAAAATAAAGCTCGGCGCAGACCTGGCCATAGCACTGGTCGTCGGCGTGATATTTGCGTCCCTGATATTGGGGCAATACCCAGTCGTTCGTCTCGCCCTTGGCGAGCATCGCGTCGCGGTATTTCGGGTCGCCGGAAATTCCCGCCAGCGCCATCATGCCGACATCGCCCACGGCACAAATCCAGCCGGTCGGTCGGAGCGTGATCGGATGCTCGAGCTGCCAGTCAGCCACGCGCTGCATCGCAGCGAGAACACTTTGCGGCGTGATGTCGGATGGAACATTGGCGGTATTGGTGGTCAGCGTGACTTGATTCACCACCGGCGCTCCAAATCCAGGCATCCCGGAGGCATCGCGAGAAACCGGCTGCGCGCGCAGTTGGAAACCGGCGGCGAGAAAGATGGCAGCGAAAACGGCGGAGCGGATAATGGACATTTTCATGGGCAAAATTATTGGCTGTTTGTCAGTTGTTGCAATTCAATTCCGGCAAGGATAAACGGCCCGACTCCCTTGAGGTCGTTCTTCACGACGGGTTCGCTCACGTAATAATCGAAACTGCCGTCGCGCGGACGGCCTGCGGAACTGGCAAAACCCAGACCGGCCACAGAACAGCATTGTGTCAGCGACCATTTTCCGCCGCCATCGTCCTTGATGAGATTTTTCAATATGCCATCGTAGCATTTTTCTGCGGCAGCCGCGTCGTCGCGCGAGAGATAGCTGCGATTCACACCCTTCGCCAGCGCATAGACGAACATCGCCGACGCCGTGGCTTCCTGATAATTGCCCTTGCGCCCGCCCTGATCCATCACCTGCCACCAGAGGCCGGTCTGCGGATCCTGCCATTTCAAAATGCCGGCGCAGGTTTTCTGGAACGTGGCGATGATTTGCGGTCGCGCCGGATGGTTCGTCGGGAAATAATCCAGCACGTCCACCAGCGCCATCGCATACCAGCCCTCGGCGCGACCCCAGAAATTCGAGGAGCAGCCGGTCGCCGGATTCGCCCACGGCTGGATTTTTGCCGCGTCCCAGCCATGATAATTCAATCCTGTTTTCGCGTCGTAGGTGTGTTCGTCAATCAGCCGGATTTGTTTCGCGACGTCGTCGAACGAATTGGTTTCGCCAAAAAGTTTCGCGTATTCGGCATAAAACGGCGCGCCCATGTAAATGCCGTCGAGCCACATTTGATTCGTGTAACGCTGCTTGTGCCAGAAGCCGCCGTCAAAGGTGCGCGGCTGGGTGTCGAACTGCCGGCGCAGGATTGCCGCAGCGGCTTTGTATTTTCCGTCGCCGGTGATTTGCCAGAGCGCAAGTGCCGTCTTGAGGGGATTGATCGAGTCGAGCTGAAACTCCTCCGGCTTGTAGCCTTGAACTTTTCCGTCCGGCGCGATGAGCGAGCCGATTTTGTCCTCGGAAAATTTCACGAGCCTCGCGTCCGGAACGTGTTCGTTCAACTTCAGCAGCGACAGCGTGAACAAGCCCATCGTGTAATCCAATTTGGGCGCGTTCGTCAGCCGCGGCATCTCCGAACCCGCCAGCCGCTGTGACCATTCGAGCGGCGTCGCGCCGGAAAATGTCCGGGGCGCGGCGGCGGTTGAAGTGCAGGAAACAACTGCAAAGGAAAACGAGGCCATTCCCAACAGGAACGCGGTGCGCGACAAAATCGTTTTCATAAATCGCAGTAGATGACGCCACAATCTATCAAATGCCGCCCGGCAGCGAAGAAAATTCCTTTCGACGCCCCCTTTGTGTAATGCTCCATTCTCAATGGTAGGGACGCTGCGCTGCGGCGTCCGGTCAGCGCAGCGCGCTGTCCCAACCTCCAAATTGAGTCACCGCCGCGTTTGAATCGAATTGACCAAAGGCAAACGGGAATCTTAAACTGGCCGCCATGTTCGAGAACACCATTCGCCGGATGCCGCGCCCGCAGGATGTCGCGCGCATGACCACGCAGGAACTCCGCGACACTTTTCTGCTCACCAGCCTTTTTGCGCCAGGACAATTGACCGGCACGTTCACCGACCTGGACCGCCTCGTAGCCGGCGGCATCATGCCGGCGGGCAAAGCCGTTGAATTGCCGAATCATAAGGAAACCGGGCGCGCCTTTTTTCTGGAGCGCCGCGAATTTGGCGCCATCAACGTCGGCGGCGCGGGAGCGGTCCACGCGGACGGGAAAACATATTCAACCGACCGGCTGGACTGCGTTTATCTGCCGATGGGCACCAAGTCGGTGACGTTTGAAAGCAAGGACGCGAAGAACCCGGCGAAATTTTATTTCTTGAGCTGTCCGGCGCACGCGGCGCATCCCGCCGCGACGATGAAGCCGAAGGACGCCTCGCCGGTGCCGCTCGGCGCGCCCGAAACGGCGAACAAGCGGACGATTTACAAATACATCCACCCGGGCGGCATCCAAAGCTGCCAGCTCGTGATGGGCTTCACGGAGCTTGCCGAGGGCAGCGTGTGGAATTCGTTCCCGCCGCACACGCACTGGCGGCGCACGGAGATTTATTTTTATTTCGACCTCGGCGAAAAAGTTCTCACGCATTTCATGGGCGAGCCGCAACAGACGCGGCATCTGTTCCTCCACAACGAGGAAGTCGCGCTGTCGCCGAACTGGTCCATCCATTGCGGCTGCGGCACGGGCAATTACAAGTTCATCTGGGGCATGGCCGGCGAAAACCAGGTGTTCGACGACATGGACGCGGTTAAGCCGCTGGATTTAAGGTGAAAAGCGGAAATCGGAAAGCGGAAAGCGAAAACCACCCCCCTTCACCGCGAATGAAAACAGAATTGGAAGAGCGGACGAAAACATTTGCCGTGCAAGTGGTGAGGACGGTTGCGGCATTTCCAAAAAATGCTGAAGGACAAATTCTCGGCAGGCAATTGTTGCGTGCGGGAACTTCCATTGGCGCGAACTACCGCGAAGCGAACCGGGCCGAGTCCAAGAATGATTTCATTCATAAAACCGGCGTGGCCGAAAAAGAAGCGGCCGAAACGATTTACTGGCTGGAGATTTGCCGCGACACCAAACTTGGTGCTGAACAGCAAATTACCAAATTGTTGAACGAGGCTGGCCAGTTGCTGGCAATTTTGGTTACCATTGGTCGCAAGGCAAAGACGAAACCATGAAATTCTCAAACCACCCGCGCGAGGAAAGTTTCCGCTTTCCGCTTTCCGCTTTCCGCTTTTGATTTTATTTATGAATACAAAACGATTCGAAAACAAAGTAGCCATCGTCACCGGCGCGAGCCGCGGTATCGGCCAGGCCATCGCCCTCGCGTTCGCGCGCGAAGGCGCCCACGTCGTCAGCGTGGACATCGGCGACCAGTCCGAGACCGGCGCGAAGGCGAAGGCGCTCGGCGCAAAATTCAATTCCTATACCGAGGACCTCGGCAAGCTCACGCAAAAGGGCGCCGCCGACTTCATCGCCAAAGTTGTGAAGGAGGCGGGTCGTGTGGACGTGCTCGTCAATTGCGCGGGCATCATCAAGCGCGCGCCGATTGTTGACCATCCGGAGGCCGATTGGAATGCCGTCATCCAGATCAACCTGACCGCGCCGTTCTTCCTGTCGCAGGCCGCGGCCAAATGGTGGGTCAGCGGCGGACGCGAAAAATCCCCGGCGGATGCGCGGCTCAAGGTCGTCAACATCGCCTCGATGCTGTCGTTTCAGGGCGGTATTTTTGTTCCCGGCTACACCGCCGCCAAGAGCGGCATTGCCGGCATCACCAAGGCGTTCGCCAACGAACTGGCCAAGGAACGCTGCAATTTCAACGCCATTGCGCCCGGCTACGTTGCCACGGAAAACACGCGCCCGATCCGCGAGGACGCAAAGCGCGCGGAATCCATCCTGGCGCGCATCCCGGAAGGCCGCTGGGCGCAGCCGGCGGAGGACATCGCCGAGCCGATTTTGTTCCTTGCCTCAAAGGAGGCCGATTACATGAACGGCACCATCATGAACGTGGACGGCGGCTGGCTGGCGCGTTGAAGCCCGGGTCTGAATAATTTCCAAAATGACCAAACCCACGCTCCTGATTCTCGCCGCCGGCATGGGCAGCCGTTACGGCGGGCTTAAACAGATTGACCCCGTCGGCCCCTCCGGCGAGACCATTATTGACTACTCGATTTACGACGCGCTGCGCGCCGGTTTCGGCAAGCTCGTCTTCGTCATCCGGCACGATTTCGAACAGGAGTTCAAGAAAATCGTCGGCGCGCGATTCGAGAAGCGCGTTCCGGTGGAATACGTTTATCAGGAACTCGACAAGCTGCCGCCGGGATTTTCCGTTCCCGCCGGACGCACCAAGCCATGGGGCACCACCCACGCGATTCTGCTGGCCGAAGATGCCGTCAAAGAGCCATTTGCCGCCATCAACGCCGATGACTTCTACGGGCGGCAGGCCTACCAGGTGCTTGCGCAACATCTGACATCCGGCACGACGGATTACGCGATGGTCGGGTTCGTTTTGCACAATACGCTGTCCGAGCACGGCACCGTGGCGCGCGGCGTCTCGCGCGTGGACGGTAATAATTACCTCACCTCCATCGTCGAAATGCTGAAGATTGAGCCGGATGGCAAAGGGGCTAAGAACACCGAGACCGACGGAAAAATCACCAAGCTCACTGGCGACGAGGCGGTTTCGATGAATTTCTGGGGCTTCACGCCGACTGTGTTTGAACAGTTGCGGGTGCAGTTCACCGCATTCCTGAAAAGGAGCGGCCAGGAGGAAAAATCCGAGTGCTATATTCCCGCCACCGTGGGCGAACTCGTGACCGCCGGCCAGGCGAAGGTGAAGGTGTTGCGCACAAACGATTCGTGGTTCGGCGTGACCTACCGCGAAGACCGCCCGCGCGTCGTCGAGAGCATCCGCAAACTCATCGCGCGCGGCGATTATCCGGAGAAGCTCTGGTAGTTCACAAAACAGGGCACATTCACTTAACGACTTTCAACCCCAATACGTTAGACACAATTGAATAAGACTCATTGCTTTTAACTGTAATCACGCGCATATCCTTCAATTGATAGTCCCCCACAGCTATTTGGTCCTTAATCTTAAATCTAACGGACCACTCTTTTGTTTCTCCGGCTACTATAGCCTCTGCCTGCTCTTTTGGCGTGGCCAGGAATATTTTAAGATCATACGATGGTATTAGGTAATAAATCTCTCCAAGATGATTGCTCAATACATACGATTTTAATGTGTATGGCTCCAACCACACTGTATCCCGCGATCTATTCCGAATCTGCTCGGTCAGGGTTATCGTCGAACCGATTGAGGCGATATAGTTTGTAATGGAAATTGACAATCGGGTCCCATGAACAACCGCTCCCCAATTTGTTCCCTCAGACAAAGGAATCGTTTGCGCCAAGCACGTCGTCATGATGCCTAAAGCACACAGTGAAGTGATGAATTTTGTATTCATAAAAAGTCCCAAGATATTCATGCCAGTGGTCTAATCCTCTTCCAGATTTGTGTCAATACCCGTAACTGACACTTTCTCTTGAGAATGAGAAAAAACTTACGCCAGACCGGTCTTTTCTGTTAAACTTTCTTTTCGCATGAGCAGCAACATCGAGCAGCTTGAACAGCAACTGGACAGTTTTGACGCCGCAAAACGAAAAGACGCGCTGGCGAAATTGTGGGATCTGGCCAAGGCGGACAAAATCGCGCTGGCCGAACCGGGCAGCGACGTCAACCTCCACGCCCACACGTTTTTCTCCTACAACGCCTACGGCTATTCGCCGTCCAAATTCGCATGGCTGGCGCGCAAGCGCGGACTGGCGGCGGCGGGCATCGTGGACTTCGACGTGCTGGACGCACTGGAGGAATTCTGGGCGGCGGGCAAGCTCCTCGGCCTGAAGCGCGGCGCGAGCCTGGAATCGCGCGTGTTCGTGCCGGAATTCGCGACGCGCGTCATCAATTCGCCCGGCGAACCGGGCATCGCCTATCACATGGGCGTCGGTTTCCCGCGTGAAATCAAGCATCCCCTGCTCGCTCAAATGCGCAGCACGTCCGAGGCGCGCAACCGCGAACTCGTCCGCCGCGTGAATGACTTTCTCAAGCCGGTCGGGCTGGATTACGACAAGGATGTCCTCTCGCTCACGCCGAACGGCAACGCCACAGAGCGCCATATCTGCGAGGCCTATTCCAAGAAAGGCGACGCGGCGTTTTGGAAATCGAAGCTCGGTGATTGCCCCGCCGACGCGAGCAAATTGCAGGCGCTCATCCGTTCGAAGACGATGAAAAAGGGTGGCGCGGGCTACGTGCAGCCGGGCAAGGATTCCTTTCCGCTGATGGCCGACATGAATCATTTCGTGCAAGAAGTTGGCGCGATTCCCACGCTGACCTGGCTCGACGGCACAAGCGAGGGCGAAAAGGCCATTGAAGAACTTATTCAGGTCGCCATGTCCAGCGGCGCGGCGGCCATCAACATCATTCCCGACCGCAATTTCACGCCGGGCGTGAAGGACCAGAAGCTCCAGAATCTTTACGACGTGGTCGCGCTGGCGGAGAAGCATCATTTTCCCGTCATCGTCGGCACGGAAATGAACGCGCCGGGCAACAAGTTTGTGGACGACTTCAGCACGGCGGAATTGAAGCCGCTGGTGCCTGTGGTTTTGAAGGGCGCGCATATCGTCTATGCCCATTCCGTTTTGCAGCGCGAAAGCGGCCTCGGCTATTTGAGCGGGTGGGCTAAAAAGTCATTTGCCAACACCGCCGCCAAGAACGATTTCTTTGAGAAGCTGGGACGCGAATTACAGCCAGCCGGCGAAGACAAATTGAGCAATTTGCCATCAAATGTGACGCCGGAAAAACTTCTGGCCAAAATCAGCTAAGGCAAAGGCTATCGGTTCGTGTTCACTTGAATGGAAAGGGCTTTTGCGCCCTGCGCCGTTTGTTGCATCTGACTGTCCGCGTCGGGCATTTGCGCGGCGCGTCCGAAAGCGGTGGCGGCGTCATCAACGCGACCGGCGCGTTCATAGGCGACTCCAAGATTATACCACGCGCGGGCGGGCGCATTTCTCCTGTGCGTGGACGTCTCCAGCAGCTTCACCGCGCGCGGAACATTATCGTGATGCAGGGCATCCAGTCCGGCGTGCTCGATTTCGGATTCGGCATAACTGGAAAGATTGACCCGCGGCCAAAACACCGTTGCGCCCAGCAGAATCAAAATCAACAACGCCCCAAGACCGGCGCGGCTTTGCCATTTCACGGAACGATTGCCGGCCACGGCCAGTCCAAGAAGCATTCCCATCACCGCGCCGACGCCGTGCGCAATGTTCGCCACCGGCATCACCTTGGTGACGGTCAGGACGATGCACAGAAAAAACCAGCCGATGAACAGTTGGTTGGTCTGCCGATCCACGGCATCGGCGAACCGCGCATCGCGGCGCTCCAGCACCATCAACATCCCCCAGAGGCCATAACCCACGCCGGACAGGCCGACGCCGCCGTCCAACACTGCGAACTCCGCCAGCATCGAACCAAAGGCGAGCAACACAAAAATGCCGGCGCATTTCAGATGCCCATACACGCGTTCCACCAGCGTGCCGAACGTCCACAGCCAATACAGATTGAAGGCCACGTGGAAAAAACTGCCGTGCGGCAAGGTGGAAGTCAGCGCCCGCCACAATTGCCACCGGTTCCAGACGTCGCTGTTCATCAATAACCCACTGATGTCTTGTCCTGACCACCATGTCCCCGTCACGACGATGGCGCCCGCCGCAACACCGGAAGTTATCGGGTAATACGGCGCATATTTTAAGGACGGCGGTCTCAACATTCTGCAAAAGGGTAGAGGCGCGACCGTCCGCAGAAAAGAATTTCCGCTCACCTCCGTCTTGAGGAGCGAAAGTTTCGTTGAAATGTTCGAAATATGTATTTATCTTGTGCTCCCATGACAGCTATTCCTGAAAAGCAACGCGCGGTGCAACTGGTCGCCCCCGACCAGCTCCGCGTCAATGAATCGAAGCCCGTCTTCCAGCCGGGGCCGCATCAAATCCTTTGCCAGGTCGAGGTCTGCGGCCTGTGCTTCTCCGATTTGAAGCTGCTGAAACAATTTTCCGGCCACGCCCGCAAATCCGAAATCACCGGCGGCATCGTGCAGGAGGCGCTGGCGCAAATGCCGCATTACGTCCCCGGCGACAAGCCGGTCGTGCCCGGCCACGAGACCGTCGTGCGCATCGTCAAGGTCGGGCCGGAAGTGAAACGGTTCAAGGCCGGCGAACGTTATCTCGTCCAGACCGATTACCGCTGGCTGCCGACGAAAAATTCCAATTCCGCGTTCGGCTACAATTTCGAAGGCGCATTGCAGGAATACGTGATGGTGGACGAGCGCGTCATCACCGCCCCGGACGGCGAATCCATGTTCATTCCCGCGCCGGAGGATTTGTCGGCGTCGGCCATCGCATTGTGCGAACCGTGGGCATGCGTGGAGGACGCCTACGTGGAGAAGCAACGCCGCGCATTCAAACGCGACGGCAAAACGCTCATCGTCGCCGACGGAGAGCCGAAAGTGGACGGAGCCGGCAAAATCACCTACGCGAAGCCCTCGGCGTTGCCGACCGGATTTTTTGACGACGTGATTTATTTCGGCAGCGATGCCGCGGTCGCCGAAAAATTGTTCGCCAACGTCGGCACGAAGGGATTGTTTGTCATCGTGCAGGGTGGGAAGAAATTTGGCCGCACGGTCGTAACAGCGGTTGGCCGCGTTCATTATGGCGGCATCCGCATCACCGGCACGGCTGGCAGCAACGTGGCTGATGCGCTGGCGGCGATTCCCGCCACCGCGGAAATCCGGCCGGGCGACAAAATCAACATCATCGGCGCTGCCGGTCCGATGGGCACGATGCACGTCATCCGCGATTTGTGCCAGGGCATATCCAATGTCACTGTCTTTGCGGGGGATTTGAGCGATGAACGGCTGGTCGCGTTGCGAAAGTTGTCCGAGCCGCTGGCTCAAAAGAACAAGCTCACGCTGAAGACTTACAATCCGTCGAAGGACAGGCTAGCGGAAAAATTCAATTACATCGTCCTGATGGCACCGGTTCCGGCGCTGGTTGCGCAGGCCGTCAAGGACGCCGCGCCGAAGGCCATCATCAACATCTTTGCCGGCATTCCCGCCGAAAAGACCGGCGAGATTGACCTCGACACCTACATTGAAAGGCAATGTTATTTCATCGGCACCAGCGGCTCGACGCTCGACGACATGAAAATCATTTTGAAAAAAGTCGCTTCGCGCCAGCTCGACACGAATTTGTCCGTCGCCGCCATCGCCGGTCTGGACGGCGCGGTGGACGGCATCCGCGCGGTGGAAAAAAACCTGATGCCGGGCAAGATCATCGTTTATCCGTTTGCCAAAGGACTGAAGCTCACCGCGCTCACCGAGGTCGGCAAGGAACATTCCGGCGTGGCCAATGCGCTCGATGATGGCTATTGGAACAAGAACGCGGAAGCGGCGTTGAAAAAGGAGTTTGGCGCAAAATGAATCTTCCACTCGAAAACAAAATCGCCGTCGTCACCGGCGGCGCGCAGGGACTCGGCCAGGCCATCTGCGGGGCGCTGGCGAAGGCCGGCTGCCACGTCGCCATCGCCGACATGAAAGGCGAGGCGGCGCAGATCACCGCCGCGGAAATCGTCAAGGCGACGGGCCGGAAGGCTTTTGCGTTGAAAACCGACGTGACGCAGGAGGCGGACGTTGAAAAATTGTTCAACCGCGCGGTCGCCGACTTTGGGCATGTGGACATCGTGGTGGCCAACGCGGCCATTCTGATAGCCGAGCCGATTGCAGAGGCCAACGGCGAAAAATGGCGCGCGGTGATGAACGTAAATTTGTTCGGTAACTTCCTAACGATGAAGCACGCCTGCCGTGTGATGAAGCCTCAAAAGAAGGGCGTCATTGTCCAGATCAATTCCAAGTCAGGCAAAAAGGGCAGCGCGGCCAACTCCGCCTATGCCGCGACGAAATTCGGTGGCATCGGCCTTGTCCAGAGCGTCGCGCTGGAAATGGCGCCGCACGGCGTGCGCTGCAACGCGATTTGTCCCGGCAACCTGCTCGATTCGCCTCTGTGGACCGACCCGAGCAACGGCCTGTTCGTCCAATATCTCAAGGCCGGCAAGGTGCCCGGCGCAAAAACCGTCGGGGACGTGAAGCAATTTTACACCAACCAGGTGCCGATGAAAAAGGGCTGCACCTACGAGGATATTTGCAACGCGCTGATTTTCCTCGCCAGTGACGGGGCAAGTTACCTCACCGGCATTTCATTGAGCGTCACCGGCGGCCAAGAGATGAATTGACCCGAAGTTCGGGTTCCCATTTTTTTAAAATCGTAAAATTGACTTCCAGCATTGAACGCTTCCCTGAAAAATAAAACCGCCATCGTCACAGGCGCGAGCCGCGGCATCGGCCTCGCCATCGCCAAGGCTCTGGCACACGAAGGCGTGCGGCTCGGCCTGCTGTCCCGTTCCAAACCCGGCATCGGCGGCGAATTTGTCGCCTGCGACCTCGCAGATTTGGACAAAATTCCCGGGGCCGTCCGCCAGCTCGTTGACCGGCTTGGCAAGGTGGATTTTCTTGTCAACAACGCCGGAATTTTTCTGGAGAAACCCGTGCCGGAAATCCAACTAGCCGACTGGGAGCGCATTCTCCGCGTGAATGTCACCGCGCCGTTTTTGATCACGCGGGAAGTTTTGCCGCAGATGATCGCACGCCGGCAGGGACGCATCATCAACATCGCCAGCACCTCCAGTTCACAGGGTTATCTGTACCAGTCCGCCTACTGCGCCAGCAAGCACGCTCTGCTTGGCTTCGCCCGGTCGCTGGCGATTGAAGCCAAGCCGCATGGCATCCACGTTTATAATCTTTGTCCCGGAGGGGTGGACACTGACTTCATCAAAGGCACCTACCTTGGCGAACGCTTAAAAGGTCAGCCGATGATCAATCCCGAAGACATCGCCGAAATGGCGGTGTTCATTCTGCGCCAGCCGGAGAACATTGACGTCTCCGAACTGACCGTCCGCAGGTTTGACACAAAGGCTAAAGGCTAAAGGCTGAAGGCTAAATGCTAAAGTTTTCAGCCTTTGGAATGTTTATCAATCGTGGTGAATATGGCGATCAATTGCCGCGTTTCGTCGAGAAGGTCGGCCATTTTTGCATTGGAAACACTGCCGCTATCCACCAGTAGTTCGAGCCAATATTCGGTTTCCTCGATTTCCTTCAGGCAATCGCCGATTTTGGAAATAAATTCGGCTTTTGAGCGGCCACGAGATGCTTCGCGGTAATTCGCTCCGACAGAAGTTCCTGACCTCAAAACTTGCTTGCCCAAAACCTGTGCCACCGCGTCAGACTTTGGCAACGCGGAATACATTTTAATAACGCGAAGCGCGAAAGCCTTTGTCCGTGGTTTCAAATCCCTCGGATGTTCGCTCATAATTTAGCCTTTCACCTTGGCGTCGCGTCCGGCAGACCGCCGTCCACGGGAATGCACGCGCCGGTGGTTGGCGTCTGGCGGGTTGCAAAAAACAAAACGGCGTTGGCGACATGCTTGGCGGTGACCCGGGCTTTCAGCAGATTGCGATTGCGGTAATATTCCTCCAGACCTTTTTCGTCGAGGCCGCGCGCCTTCATCCGGCCCGGGCCGACCTCGGCCCAAAGACCCGACCGATGGGTGCCGCCGGAAAACACGGCATCGGGCGCCACCATGTTGACGCGAACGCCCAGCTTCGCAAATTCGAGGCTCGCGATGCGCGCCAGCTGGTGCGCCGCCGCCTTGGTTGCGCTGTAAGCCCCGAAACCCGCGCCGGGTGAAAAAACGTTTTTCGTGGAAATCAAAACGACGTCGCCGCCGATGTTCTGCCGCGCAAAATGCCGGCCGGCCTCCGCCATAACCTGAAGCGTGCCCTCAACATTGACCCGCTCCAGCCGGCGGAACGCCTCCAGATCGATCTCGACCAGCGGGCAGGCCAGCGCGAGTCCGGCGTTCACGACGACGAGGTCCACGCCGCCCCAGACCGCGCTGATTTCCGCAAAGGCATTGGCAATGGACCTGGCATCCGTCACATCCATCGGCACCCCGACAATGCGATCCTTGTCCTGCTTCCGGAATTCCGCAACGAATTGGTCAAACCGTTCACCGGGCAGATCCGTGACGGCGACGTGACAGCCACGGTCCAGCAATCCGCGGCAGATCCCGTAACCAATCGCGCCCGCCGCACCGGTGACCAGCGCCGTGCGCCCAACCAACCGCAGATCGTGGCCGGGCCTGGATTTCGGTTTTACGGTCTGGAACACGCCAACCCCCGGCAGGGAAATCGTTTCCGGCTTTGCTTTCGGAAGCAATGCCGCCCAGCGCGCCCGCAGTTCGTCATCCGTTTCACCCTGCCGGAACGGCTCAAGCTGCATTGCGCCACGCGGAATTTTTCCGCCGGAAATGCGTTTCAAAATCAGCGGCTGAAACGGAAAATCGTCGTTTCCCGTTTTTTCCGCGAGCAGGCCGCGCAGCAGCGACGCGACGCGGGCGATGGCGTCGAGTTGTGATGTTTTAGCCATTGCGCTTCGCTTTAATCTCCTGATTTTTCAGCGTCTCAAACAGGTCAAACGCGTCCTTCGGCTTCATGTTTTCGTGAACGACCCTGGCCACGGCCTGCATCATCGCCTTGGGCGCGTCGCTCTGAAAAATGTTCCGCCCCATGTCCACGCCCGATGCGCCTTGCTGGATGGCGTTGTATGCCATCGTTAACGCCTCCAGTTCCGGCAGCTTCTTGCCGCCCGCCATCACAATCGGCACGGGACAGGACGCGGTAACGGTCTCGAAATCCTCCTCGCAAAAATAAGTTTTCACGAATTGAGCGCCCAATTCGGCGCAGATGCGGCAGGCCAGACGCAGGTATTGGGCGTCGCGCGTCATTGTCTTGCCCACGGCGGTCACGGCGAGCGTCGGAATTCCCGCGCGCAAGCCCATGTCCACGAGCCGGGTCATGTTGTGGACGGAGCGAGTTTCGAATTCGCCGCCAATGAACACCTGCAACGTCACCGCCGACACGTTCAACCGGATGGCGTCCTCGATGTCCACGGCCAGTTCCTCGTCGGACAATTCCTTCAGGATGCTCGGCCCGCCGCTGCAACGGAGCACAATCGGTTTGGTCAGCGACGGCGGCACCGTCGTCCGCAAAATGCCGCGCGTGAGCATCAGCGCGTCCGCCATCGGCATGAGCGGGACGATGTTCAGGTCAATGCGCTCCAGCCCGGTCGTCGGCCCCTGAAAATAGCCGTGGTCAATCGCCAGCATCACCAAGCGGCCCGTGGCGGGATTGAAAATGCGCGACAGCCGGTTTTTCATCCCCCAGTCCAACGACCCGGCGCCTTTCAGGAAAAAGCCCGGCGTGACCTGCGGGATGTGCTCGTAATAGAGTTTCTGCTTCGTTGGTTTCGTCGTGTCTGCTTCCGGCATAATTTCCTCCGGTTGATATGTTGGTCTTTGTCGGGTGAGCCTAAATCTTCTGCCGCAAGTGTCAATTACAAGCCAAAATGCTGGATCAGGAAAAAAATCGCCGGCACGGTCAGCAGGCTGAAGAACGTGCTGTAAAAAATTCCTTCGGCGGCAAGGGTGACATCGCCATGAAACCGCTCGGCCATGACGCTGCAACTGATGGCGACCGGCATTGTCGCGATCAAATAAATAATCATCCTCGTTTCCTCCGGAATCACGAACCCCATATTCACCAAGGCAAAACCGATGACCACCGTCGCCAGCGGCGCGAACAACAGACGCGACAGCAGCACGCCCCACAAGACTCGCGGAAAGCGATGCTCGGCGATGGTCAGTTCGCCCAATTGCGCACCGATGGCCAGCAGCGACATCGGGATGGTCAGACTGCCGACCATTGCCAGCGCCTGCACCAGCGCGCCGGGTAACATCATGCCCAGCGGGAGGTCCGTTGGATTAACCGTCTCCAAATCACGGGCGGCGGGAACCAAGAGCGCCATGACAATCCCAACCGCCGTCGCCCACAAGCCGACGTTCGTCAGAAGATTCTTTGCCGCCTGCCGCATCGCACCATGCAGAATCCAGACGCCGAAAGACCAAAGGACCAGTTGTGCGCCGGCATTGCACAGCAGCACAGTGCGGACGCCGGGGTCGCCGTAAAGTGCCTGCGCAATCGGCAGCGGCAGGAAAACCCAGTTGGGAATCGCGACAAGAAAAACAAATGTGTTGCGCTGCGACTTGCCGCTGAAGAGCGGCGATAGTAACAACCCGATAAAATACGCAAGCACGATTACCAGTCCGCACAACACCGGACCGACCCAGCCGTCGCGCAGCGCCGCCATGTCCACAGTCCGCAGCATCTGGGTGAACACCAGCGCAGGAAACGCGACATCCACCACCAGCCGGCTCAACGTGGCCGTGAAATCCGCCGCCAGAAAGCCGCGCCGTCGTGCCAGCCAGCCGGCAACAATGACGAGGAACATTGCCGCGATTTTGAGAAAGACCACGTGAACCATTCGCGAAACCCTAGGAAATCCGGGGGATTCTGTCAAAAATATACTTGAGCGATTTTGATTGACTTTAATCACAAAATGATTAAATTCAGTCTTAATCAATCATGCCATGCTGAACGGCAACCAAAAAGAGCTGGCGCCCCGGCGCCTCGATAACCTGCGCGAGTTGATTCGCGGCAAGGGAGTGATCCGCGTCGAGGAGATTTGCAGCCGGTTGCGGGTCTCGCCTGCCACCGTGCGGCGGGACCTGGATCAACTGGAGGAAGCGGGCACGATTCGCCGCGTCCACGGCGGGGCGGTTAGCGTCGAGAGCCGGCTGGAGGAGCCGTTGTTCGATGACAAGGCGTCCATCGCAGAGCGCGAAAAACACCACATCGCCCAGGCCGCGCTGCAATTTGTCGAACCGGGCGATACGATTTACCTGGACGGCGGCAGCACGGTGCTGGAATTCGCCCAGTTGTTGCACGACCGCACGAACCTTACGGTGGTGACCAATTCCCTGCGCGCGGCGCATGAACTGGCCGGGCGCGGGCCGCGGCTGATTTTGATTGGCGGCGAACTGCGCCGGTTAAGCCAGACGATGGTCGGGCCGCTGACACGCTGCATTTTGCAGGGGCTGCACCTGGACAAGGCGTTCATGGGCACCATTGGATTGAGCTTGAAGGAAGGATTGACGACGACGGACCCCAGCGAGGCTTATACGAAGGAGCTGGTGATGAGCCAGGCGCGGCAGGTGATCCTGCTCGCCGATTCTGGCAAGGCCGGCAAGGTGGCGTTCGCGAGCGCCGGGCACCTGGAGAAGGTCCATGTGTTTGTCACCGACAAGGCATTGGACAAAAATTTTGCGAAGGAACTGATTAAAAAAGGAATCAAAGTGATCAAGGCATGATGCCGCGACCGACAAACTGAAAACAATTATGACAACCACGACACTGGATAAACCAACCAAGAAAAAACTGAAATCCGCAACCTATTTGAGCGACATGCGGCCCAAGTTCGAGCCGTTCGAAATCAATTGCGGCAAGATTTCCGCCTATCGCTTCAAGGGCGGCCTGAAACAGGAACTCGCCGCGAAGAAAATCACCAAGGAAGAGGCGGTCAACCTGTTCGAGGACATGCTGATGATCCGCGAGCTGGAGGAAATGATTGTCAAGCTCCGCTCCGGCGCGTATGAGCCGATCCGCGAATTTAATTATCGCGGGCCGACGCACGTCTCCGTCGGTCAGGAAGGCACGGCGGCGGGCGCGTGCTCCGTCCTGCACATCGCCGACAAAATCACCAGCACGCACCGCGGCCACGGTGAAAGCCTCGCGAAAGGCACGGTCTCCATCCGCGAAATGACCGATGAGCAGCTCAAACTGCGCGTGCCGCACTGCAAATCAACCAAGCACGAAGAATTGCTCGAAGCTGCGCTCGAACAGCACGTTTATCGCATGATTTGCGAATTATTCGGCAAGGAAGACGGCTATTGCAAGGGCCGCGGCGGTTCGATGCACATTGCCGATTTCACCGTCGGGCATCTCGGCGCGAACGCGATCGTCGGCGGCGGCGTGCCGATTGCGACAGGCGCGGCGATTGGGCTGCGTTATCAGAAAAAGGACGCAGTCGTCTGCTGTTTTGCCGGCGACGGTGCCTACGCCAACGGCGTGGTGCTGGAATCGTTGAACTACGCCACGCAGGCGCAATTCACGAACCATCTGGCCGACCGAAAATTCGGCGTGCCGATGATTTTCCTCATCATCAATAATCACTACGGCATGACCCATCGCACCGATGATGAGGTGATGGGCGTGAGCCGCATCGCGCGCCGCGCCGCCGGATTTGCCGACAACAACATGCACGCCGAGATTGTCAACGGCATGGATCCGCTCGCCGTCCGCGACGCCGTGCAACGCGCCGCCGAACTTTGCCACAAGGGCCAGGGGCCTGTGCTGCTCGATTGCGACACCTACCGTTATTGGGGACATTCCTTGAGCGACCCGCGCAACGAATACCGCACCAAGGAAGAGGAAGCCGCGTGGAAATCCGTTGACCCAGTCGTAACGTTCAAGGCGCAACTGTTGGAAAGCAAGGTTGTAAGCGCGAAGGAACTCGCCGCTTTGGAAGAAGCCGTTCGCGACCGCAACGCCCGCGCCGCCAAGCGCGCCGCCGCTGCTGCTGATCCGGTTGCCGAGGACGTCATCAAATACATGTATACCGACACGAAATGCGAAACCGTGCCGGCGGAATTTGCAAAAGTTGAAATCATTGATGCGCTTCCGGAAATCAAGCGCGTCAACGGCGAAATCACTTACAAGGACGCCATCCGTGAGGCGCTGATGGAGGAAATGAAGCGTGACCAGCGCGTGCTGTTTTACGGCGAGGACGTGGCCGACTACGGCGGCGCATTCAAGGCAACGAAGGGTTTGATGGAATCCTTCGGACGCGACCGAGTTTTCAACACGCCAATTTCCGAGGCGTGCATTTGCGGCACGGGCATCGGGCTGGCGATGATCGGCCTGCGACCGGTCATGGAATTGATGTATTACGACTTCGCGCTGATGTCGTCCGACCAGATCAGCAATCAAGCCGCGAAATGGCACTACATGAGCGGCGCGCAAACCGAGGTGCCGCTCGTCCTACGCGTTTCGGCGGGCGCGGGCAAAGGCTACGGTGGCCAGCATTCGCAGACACTCGAATCCATGTTCTGCCACATCCCCGGCCTCTACGTCGTTTATCCCGCGACGCCTTATGACGCCAAGGGCATGTTGAAGTCGGCCATCCGCGACAACAACCCAATCATGTTCATCGAGTCGCAGGGCTTGTATGGAATGAAAGGCCCGGTGCCGGAGACGGATTATCTCGTTCCGCTCGGCGTCGCCGAAGTAAAGCGCGAAGGCTCGGACATCACATTCGTGACGTGGGGGCCGCTCGTCCACGATTGCTTGAAAGCGGCGGACAAATTGAAGGCCGAGAAAAATGTCAGCGCCGAGGTCATTGACCTGCGCTCGCTCGTGCCGCTCGACCTCGACACGGTTTTGCGCTCGGTGCAAAAAACGGGTCGCTGTGTCGTCGCCAGCCAGGCGATTCACATCGGCAGTTACACCGGCGAAATCGCCTCGACGATTTCGGACGCGATATTTGATTACCTCGACGCCCCGGTCAAACGCGTCGGCGCCAAGAACGGCATCGCGCCGCAATCGCACATCCTCGAAGCGGCGTTCCTCCCGAACGTCAACGACCTGATCGCCGCCGCCAAAGAAATCCTGTAAAGGAACACCATGGCTACACCAATCATCATGCCGAAATTCGGTCAGATGACCGAAGAAAGCGCCATTGTCGAATGGCTCAAAAAGGAAGGCGACAAGGTCGCCAAGGGCGACATTCTTTTCACCGTTGAGACCGACAAGTCGGTCATGGAGGTGGAGAGCTTTGAAGCCGGCACATTGCTGAAAATCGTCGTGCCTCCGCACGTCAATGTGCCGGTTCAAAGCACCGTCGGCTTTCTCGGCAATCCCGGAGAAACGATCCCAACCGCTACCGCTCCGGCGCCTGCCGCGCCCAAACCTGCTACCGCAGCTGCGTCGGTTGCGGCACCAGCAGCTCCTCGCGCTCCCATTGCAGCGGCAGTTTCCGCACCAATCGCAGCACCTGTTGCCGCGCCGATTGCTCCCCTGCCCGCTCCGGCGGCTCCGTCGCTGTTCCGCATCAGTCCGCGCGCCGCGGCGTTGGCGAAACATTCCGTCATTGACGCCACGCGCATCAAAGGCACCGGACCTGAAGGCCGTGTTGTTGAAAAAGACGTGCGAAATTATTTGCAGCAGCACGGTTACGACAAACTCCGCATCAGTCCCGCCGCCAAGGAACTTGCGGCCAAGGAAAAGCTCGACGTTCTGGCGATTCAAGCCACGAACGATTCCGGCCGCATCAGCGTGGCCGACGTCCAGCGCGCCGTCGCTGAAAAACCGAAGCCGATGAGCAAGATGCGGCAGGTCATCGCCCAGCGGCTCACGCAAAGCTTCCGCGACACGCCGCATTTCTACGTCACCATCTCCGTGGACATGACCGAGTTGATTGCCTACCGCAACCAGCTCAAGGCGGCGGGCGCGCCCTATACCGTCACGGATTTCATCGCCGAGGCGGTGGTGCTGACATTGCAGGAATTCCCCGACGTGAACAGCTCGACCGACGGCAAGACCACGCGCTGGAACAGCCACGTCAACCTCGGCATCGCCGTTTCGATCGAACAGGGCCTCGTCGTGCCCGTCATCCGCGCCGCCGAGCAATTGCCGCTGCTGGAACTCTGCCAGCGTTCAAAGGAACTCGCCACCAAGGCGCGCGCCGGCAAGGCCACGCCCGACGAATTGAGCGGCGGCACGTTCACCATTTCCAACATGGGCATGATGGACGTGGAAAGCTTCGGCCCCATCATCAACCCCGGCGAAAGCGCCATCCTCGGCGTGGCCAGCACCAGGCCGCAGCCGGTCGTGCGCGACGGCAAGATTGTCGTGCGCCAGATGATGAAGCTCACACTCTCGTGCGACCATCGCATCGTGGACGGCGCGCTTGGCGCAAAATTCACCAACGCCATCAAACAAAAACTTGAGGACATCGAACTCTGGAAACGGCTGACGGCTTAGTCGCAGAAAGGATTTATAATTATGGAAACATTTGACATCGCAGTCATCGGCGCAGGCCCGGGCGGTTACCCGGCGGCCATCCGCGCCGCGCAACTCGGCGCAAAGGTCGCCATCATCGAAAAGGAAAAGCTCGGCGGCACCTGCCTGAACTGGGGCTGCATCCCCACCAAGGCGCTCATCGCCGCCGCCGAGACCTTCGAGAAAATCAAACACGCGGAAAAATACGGCATCACCGTCAAGGACGCCTCGGTGGATTACTCCGTGATGATCGGCAACAAGGACAAGGCCGTCGGCACGTTGCGCAGCGGTATCAATTCGCTGCTCACCGCCAACGGCGTGAAACAATTCACCGGCACCGCGAGCTTTGTTGATCGCAACACGATTGAAATCAGCGGTGGGGCGAGCATCCCCGCGAGCCGGCTCGTCGGTAGCCTCGCCCCACCGGAAAACGGCGCGCACGGAGTGACGCGCCCTACCGAGCACATCACCGCGAAGAAAATCATCATCGCCACCGGTTCCACCTCAGCCATGCCCGGTTTCCTGCCGAAACACGAGCGCGTCGTCGAAAGCCGCGCGTTTCTCGATATCAAAAAGCTGCCTGCTTCCATGATTGTGCTCGGCGGCGGGTTCATCGGTTGCGAACTTGCCTGCATGGCCGCCATGCTCGGAGTCAAGGTCACCATCGTCGAACTGCTCGAGGACATTTTGCTGCTGCTCGACGCCGATGTGCGCCGCGAAGTCCGCGCGCACATGGAGAAGAATCTCGACATCCGCGTCCTCACCGGCAAGGCACTGGACAAAATCTCTGCCGACGCGAAATCCGTGCGCGGCAGTTTCAGCGACGAAACGCTCTCCGCCGATTTGCTGCTCTGCGCCGTGGGCCGCAAGCCTGTCACCGACGGATTGAAACTGGAAAACGCCGGCCTAAAGACCACCGAACGCGGCTTCATCGAGGCCGATGATTATTGCCGCACGAAGGTCGCCAACATCTTTGCCATCGGCGACGTGACGGGCAAAATCCAGCTTGCGCACTACGCCACCGCGCAGGGCATCGCCGCCGCCGAAAACGCGGTCCAGACGAAACAGCACCAGCATGACACCATCGTTCCGAATGTCATTTTCACTTCGCCGGAAGTCGGCACCGCCGGTTTGAGCGAGGACGACGCGAAGAAGCAGAACCGCGCGGTAAAGACCGGCAAGTTCCGGTTCGCCGGTCTCGGCAAAGGCATGGCCACGGGCGAGAACGTTGGCTTCGTGAAGTGGATCGCCGACGCCACGACCGACCAACTGCTGGGCGCCGCCGCCGTCGGCCCGCACGCGACCGAACTCATTGCGGAGGCCGCAGCCGTGATTCGCAGCGAACTGACCTCGCGCGAACTGGGCCGCACGATTCACGCGCACCCGACATTCAGCGAAATCTGGATGGAAGCCGCGCACGCCCTGCACGGCGAATGCATCCACGCCCCGCCCAAGCGGAAGTAACAGCGGATTACGCGGATTTTCCAGTCACGAGGAACGCAGACAATTATCTGCGTTCTTTTTGGCCGCGATCCAATTCCATTTCACCTATTGCGGTCGCGACGCGGGTGGTTTCCAATCACGGTGCCAGTAGAGTTGCCAGAGATTTTCGAGTTTTACCAATTCAACGTGGCCGTCAACCATCCCGATGTTGAGCGCACCGGGCAACCGTTTGCTGGTGTCGAAGTTGCGCGGCGCCCTGGCGGGATTGCCTCCGGAATGGCGGAGAATAGTGCAAATCGCCATTCCCGTTGGCATCCCCACACCCAGATCACCTGCGCCCGCATAAAGGTCGCTTGACGGCGAATCTGTTTCGAGCGGACCGCAATTCAGCCACATGCCGTCAAAATAAACCGGCGTCAGGGTTGGCTGTTGCACGGAGCCTTTCAGACCGAACAGGAATTCTGATCGCGTTGTTGTCCCGGGAATGGATTTGCTGTAGAGCCACGCGTTGGCGGTGTAACTGCCGGTCGCGGTCTTCCTGCCTCGCGGCATCCAAACCCAGGTCGTGTCCGCCGTGCCAGCGGTGCTGTCCGCAGGCGGCGGATTGTCATCATGTGTCGAAGGGCAAGTTAAAATTTTTGGCGAAACATAATTTGTGATCTTCGCCAGCCCGGGAATGGCATGTTCGAGGTCATTGTCGCTGGCAATCATATGACCGCCAAGGGTCAATTGCCGCACGCTGCTCAAACAATGGACTTGCTGCACCTTTCGTCCCGCCGCCGCCAGGGCGGGCAACAGCAGCGCCAGCAGAATTCCGATGATGGCAATGACCACCAGTAGTTCAAACAGCGTAAATGCATTCGCAGAGGGTGACGTTTTTTTCATAACCGATTGAAACAAATGCCTAAACAATATTGTCCACTTCTAATTACTGCCCGGCCGAAAATTGAACCTGAACCTGCCGCATGTCCACATTTTTTTGAACCCAAATTTACGGCTGTCGGAATCGTCGAAACCTTTCGTCCCGCCCCCGTGATTCGTGCCTCGTCCAAGCGGAAGTAAAATTCAACTCACGTGAGCGGCCTTTGAAAACAAAGGCCGCCTTTCAATTACCCGGTTTGTGCGATTGTTTTTTTGCCACCTTTGCGGGATACTTCGCATCAATTTCCAAATGAAAACCGTGAAATATCTTCCCGTGGCCGCGTTGACACTTCTCTTCGCGCTGTTCCCAACCCATTCAACCGCGGCGGATGTGCGCGTGACGCAGGATTTCGACGCGAACTGGCTGTTCAGCAGGGGCGATTTCGCGTCGGCGATGATGCGGACGTTCGATGACAGCACATGGCGGCAGGTGAACGTGCCGCACGACTGGAGCATCGAAGGGCCGTTCAGCGCCGACTATGGAAGCGGCAACGGTTTCGCACCCGGCGGCATCGGCTGGTATCGCAAATATTTCAAGATTGATGCCGATCAAAAGGACCAGATGCTCACAATCGAATTCGACGGCGTGTATGACTATTCCGAAGTCTGGATCAACGGCCAGCTTGTTGGCGGTCGGCCGTATGGATTTTCGAGCTTTCAATTTGACCTGACGCCGTTCATCAAATTCGGCTCCGATGACAATCTCATCGCGGTGCGCGTGGACCATTCCCGGTTTGCCGACTCGCGCTTTTACACCGGCTCGGGCATTTACCGGAACGTCCGGCTCGTCATCACGGACAAATTGCGGATTGCGCACTGGGGCACCTATGTGACGACGCCCAAAATCAAAAGCGATTCGGCGACTGTCCGCATCGAAACCACGGTTGAAAATGGTTCCACTGACAAGAAGGATTTTTCACTGCAATCAGACATCGTCGCGCCGGGCGGCGAAATTGTGGCGAGCCTGACCACCTCCAAATCGTCGGCGGGTAATTCGGCTCAAATGGTTGCACAGGAAATGAAAATTCTGAAGCCGCAATTATGGTCACTCGATTCGCCATTCCTTTACACGCTGAAAAGCCACATCAAATCCGGCGAGGCCGTTGTGGACGAAACGGAAACGCCGTTTGGCATCCGCACCGCGACATTTGACGCGGACAAGGGATTTCTGCTCAACGGCGTTTCGACCAAGCTCAAAGGCGTCTGCCTGCATCACGACGCTGGTCCGCTCGGCGCGGCCGTCCCGGAAAAGGTCCTCGAACGGCGCCTGCGCCTGTTGAAGGAAATCGGCGTCAACGCCATCCGGACCAGCCACAACCCGCCCGACCCGGAGCTTCTGGACCTTTGCGACCGGCTCGGTTTTGTTGTCATGGACGAGGCGTTCGATGAATTCACGCCGGGGAAAAACAAGTGGGTGGCGGGCTGGAATCAGGGTGTGCCCGATCATTTCGGCTACAATGAAATGTTCGCTCAATGGTCGGTGCCGGACATGCAGGACATGGTCCGCCGCGACCGCAATCATCCCGGCATCATCCTCTGGAGCGTCGTCAACGAAGTTGATTACGCCAACGATCCGTTTTCGGACCCGGTGCTAGGCGACAAATATCATCCTGAATATCCGCCGGCGAAAGACCTGCTGAAATGCGCCCAACCGCTCATCGCCGCCGTGAAATCCCTGGACCGCACGCGCCCCGTCACGGCGGCGCTGGCAAACATTCAAATGTCGGACGCCGTCAACCTGCCGGAATTGTTCGATGCCGTCGGCTACAATTACCAGGAATCGCATTACGCCGCCGACCATGAAAAATTTCCGAAACGGATCATTTACGGCAGCGAGAACAACCATCAATACGCCGCGTGGCGCGCGGTCCAAACGAACGATTTCATCTCCGGCCAGTTTCTCTGGACGGGAATTGATTATCTGGGCGAGGCACACGCCTGGCCGAATCGCGCGAGCGACTGGGGCTTGCTCGACCTTTGCGGTTTCAAAAAACCGGTCGGGTGGTTCCGTCAAAGCCTCTGGAGCGACAAGCCCATGGTTTATCTTTGTGTCGCCGCAGGCAACGGCGGACAACCCCGCATCCCAGGCGTGGAAAGCTGGAACTGGCCCTCGAATTCAACCGCGACCGTTCGTTGTTTCGCCAATTGCCCGGAAGTCACCCTGACGCTGAACGGCAAAATCATCGGAACCAAAAAACTTTCCGAAGCCGTCAATGACGTTTTGAGCTGGAAGGTTCCTTTCGAGCCGGGAACGCTCAAAGCCGTCGGCCGCGCCAACGGACAGGATGTTTGTGAATACGTCTTGAAAACAGCAGGCGCTCCTGCCCGCATTGAATTGCTGCCCGACGCGACGGAGCTTCGCGCCGATGGCAAGGATGTCTGTCACGTAGAATTCCGGATTGTGGATGAAAACGGCGTGCGCGTCCCGGATGCGGAACCGGAAGTGAAGTTTGAGCTGACCGGCCCGGCCGACATCATCGGCATCGGAAACGGCGACCTGGACAACAGCGAGAATTGCCGTGACGACACACATCGCTCGTTCCAAGGCCGCGGTCTGGCGATTTTACAGACAACGACGACTCCCGGCGGCATCACCTTGAAAGCCACGGCTCCCGGCTTGGAATCCGCCAGCGTGACCTTGCAAAGCCGATGATCAGATGCCATCACCAGTTTGGGTGATTGCGTTTTTGTCACCTTTGCCGGATGCTGTGCGTCTGATTCCAAATGAAAACCGCACAGAAATTTATTCCGGCAGCACTGACGTTTGGTTTGACGCTGCTTTCCCTTCACGCTGCATCCACGAATATGCCGTCTCCAAATGCAACGATGGAGCATCCGCGTGTGACAAAAAATTTCGACGCCGGCTGGAAATTTTTTAAAGGCGACGCGACCGGCGCGGAACAAAATCAATTTGACGATTCCGCGTGGCGCAAGCTGGATTTGCCGCACGACTGGAGCATCGAGGGGCCGTTTGCGGAAACGAACAAGGCGGGTGGCGCGGGGGCGTTTCTGCCCAGCGGCGTCGCGTGGTATCGCAAACATTTCACGCTGCCAAAGTATTATTTCGTGCTGCGACCAGATATTGATGGAGACCCGAAAATGTCCATTGAATTCGACGGCGTGATGGCCAACAGCGACGTCTGGATCAACGGCTTTCATCTCGGCCACCGACCTTACGGCTACGTCAGTTTCAATTACAAACTCACCGACCATTTGAATTTCGGCGGAGACAATGTGATTGCCGTGCGCTGTGACACATCGGAGCAACCCGCGTCGCGCTGGTATGCGGGAGCGGGAATTTACCGGCATGTGCGATTCGTCGTGAATGGGCCGGTTCACGTCGAGCCGTGGGGC
>Ga0265338_10002834_pt1 | contig 25311 bp, 21 predicted proteins | sample 42126metaG_FD_193579 | JGI IMG/M metagenome (GOLD analysis project Ga0265338, IMG submission 193579) | Rhizosphere microbial communities from Carex aquatilis grown in University of Washington, Seatle, WA, United States - 4-21-26 metaG | ecosystem: Host-associated > Plants > Roots > Rhizosphere... | reverse complement strand
AACGTCGTTTGTCGGACGCACGATCGTGGACGACGCCCTCGGCCGGGGACACGAGGTCACGACCTTCAACCGCGGGCTGACCGGCAAAGACATCGACGGCGTCGAAGCGCTTCGCGGCGACCGGTCTACCGACGAGGGCGTCCAGCCGCTCGCCGGGCGTTGTTTCGACGCGGTTATCGACCCGGGTGGCCTGGTACCGGCGCACGTCCTGCGCACCGCGCGGGCAATGGCCGGGTCGGCCCCCTTCTACGCGTTCGTCTCGAGCACAGCGGTCTACCAGACCTGGCACACCGCTTCGGTGGACGAGTCGGCCGCGACCTGGCCTGGCGTGGCGGACGAGGACGGTGACCCGGGCGACTTCGAGAAATTGCGCGTTCACAAACGCGGCTGCGAACTGGCGGTCGAACAGGCCTACGGGCTTGGCGCCTCCCTGGTCGCGCGCGCCGGGTCGATCGTGGGACCACACGACAACCTGGGCCAGTTGCCATGGTGGCTCACCAGGATCGCCGAGGCCGGCCGGGTGATTGCGCCAGGCGACCCCGCCCGCCGCCTGCAGCTGATCGACGTGCGTGACGTCTCGGCATTCGTGCTGGACCAGGTCGAGGCGCAGGCAGGCGGCATCCACAACGTCGTCCCGGACGAGCCGAACACCACGATGGGCCAGCTAATTGACAACTGCGTGCAGGCAACTGGTTCGGACGCCACTCCGGTGTGGATGGACGAGGGTTTCCTGTTCTCTCAAGGGGTACTGCCATGGGCCGAGCTTCCACTGTGGATCCCGAACGTGCCGGACGCCGCCGGTTTCTGGGCCGCGTCCGGCGCTTCAGCGAAAGCGGCAGGACTGCGCACCCGCCCGTTCGGCGACTCGGTCCGGGACACCTGGGAGTGGTTGCAGTCAGGCGGCGCGGTCCAGACCGCGCCCGGCACCCCGCCACTCGGTCTAGCCAGCAATAAAGAGCAGCAGGTGCTGGCCGCGTGGGATTCCCGGCTGCCCGGAGACAATTGATCTTCCCAGGTTGTGATGCCCGGACCCAGGTAGCAGGAGCCGGCAGCATGACTAACGGTCGATCATGAACTGCTAAACGACGACTTTGCCGGAGCCCTGGCATGTGCTCCGGGGCTGTGCGCGGCTCGACGTGCGGTCCGCCGTTTTGTGACTGATCACAAAGTCCTGACGAGCAAGATTGTGCCGGTACCTGGTGCGTTAAGGCCGCGCCGCATTGCACACTCGCTGTAGGTGGCCGGTGTCATCGGTGGCAAGAGCATGCTCAGCGGGTTTGTCCGGAGGCAGCGTGGAAACCAATGTCAGGTTTTCGCGCAGGCCCGCCGCGCGGCGGGAAAAGCACCAGATCGATGACCGCGATACGCAGATCTGGCGCCTTCTGATCACCTGCCCGGACCAGCCTGGCATTGTTGCCGCGGTATCAAACCTGCTAGCCAGCTATGGCGCAAACATCACCGAATCGCAGCAGTACTCCACCGATCCGTTCGGCGGCACATTCTTTCTCCGGCTCGAATTTTGCCGGGACGGCCTCGCTGACCGTCTCGGTGACCTGGCGGAGCGGTTCGCCGAGCTTGCTGACCGGGCCGCCATGCACTGGAGCATGACCCAGGCCAGCGAGCTGAAGCGGGTGGCCATCATGGTGTCGAAATCTGACCACGTCCTCCAGGAAATCCTGTCACGAGCTCATGGAGGTGAGCTGAGAGCCGACATCCGGATGGTTATAGCCAACCATCTGGACGCTGCGGACGTTGCCGCATGGTGGGGCATACCGTTCCACCACATCCCGGTCACCCGCAAGAATAAAGACGAGGCGGAGAGCGCCCAGCTCAAGCTCCTGGCCGACGGAGTGGACCTGGTCATCCTGGCCCGCTACATGCAAATTCTCTCGCCGCGCTTCCTATCCGAATTCACCGGGCCCATTATCAACATTCACCATAGCTTCCTGCCGGCGTTCGTCGGCGCCAACCCTTACCAGCAGGCTGCCGATCACGGTGTCAAGCTGATCGGCGCGACGGCGCATTACGTAACGGCGGAACTGGACGCCGGGCCGATTATCGAGCAGGACATCGTCCGGGTTGACCACCGATGCTCCGTGACGGACCTGCGCCGGCTGGGGCGCCACGTCGAACGGGCCGTGCTGGCCCGCGCCGTCGCCTGGCATCTGGAGGACCGGGTGATCGTGCACCAGAACAAGACCATCGTTTTTGCCTGACGCCCGGCTCATGCAGCTGAGGGAAGGAGCTGACCGCGGGTGAACCCGCTCAGGGACATCACCTGGGCCGCGCGCCGTCCAGGTGGCCACGCAAGCGGCGCGGCGGCATGGCCACGGCCCAGGCAGCCGAGGCTGGCGGCGTCACTGCTCTACCGGATTCAGCGCCTGCTGATGCCGGGCCCGTTCTACCGGAGGCTGGCTGGCTGGCTCGAGGTGTCCACGCGGCGCTACGGGATCTTCACGGCTACGGAAAAGGCAGCGAAGGGCGCCATCTTCGGATGCCGGATGTGCGGTCAGTGCACGCTCCCGGTCACCGGCTACGCCTGCCCGATGACCTGTCCCAAGCAGTTGCGCAACGGCCCCTGCGGCGGAGTCGGCATCGATGGCTCCTGCGAGGTGTACCCCGGCATGCGGTGCGTGTGGCTGGTGGCCTACGAACGGGCCGACCAGCAAGGGCGGGTCGCCGATCTGCGCCGGTTGCAGCGCCCCATCGACCACCGGCTGCGGGGGCAGAGCTCGTGGGTCAACTACTGGCAGGGCCGGGATGACGGCCTGTGGACCGAAGGCGATGACCTGGCGGCACCAGGCATCTGGCGGCCCGCGCCACCCGCCACGACAGCGGGCGGGCCATGATCCCCGCGCCGGCCTGGCCTGCTGGCGGCCGGGCCGCACCTGGCCGGGCCGCACCCGGTGGACCTGGGCTGCGCCGCCGCCTGGAATCGGGTGAGATCGCGGTGACCGCCGAGATCGGCCCGCCCCGGGGAGCCGACCCGGACGCGATCCGCCGGAAGACGGCGCCACTGCGCGGCTGGGTGGACGCGGTCAACATCACGGACAACCAGAGCGCGTTCGTGCGGTTGTCAAACTGGGCCGGCAGCCTGCTGGCGCTGGCCGCGGGGGTCGAGCCGGTCATGCAGCTCACCTGCCGCGACCGCAACCGCATCGCGCTCCAGTCCGACTTGCTGTCGGCGGCCGCCCTGGGCGTGCCCAATGTATTGCTGATGACCGGCGATCACCCGCGGTTCGGCGACCACCCCGAAGCCAAGCCAGTGTTCGACATCGACAGCGTCCAGCTCCTGTGGACGGCCCGGACCATGCGGGATGAAGGCCGCCTGATGTCCGGCCGCAGGCTGGACCCCCCGCCGCAGTGGCTGATCGGTGCCGTGGAAAACCCCGCCGCCCCGCCGGCCCGGTTCCGTGCCGCCAGGCTCGGCAAGAAGGTCGAGGCAGGCGCGGAGTTCGTGCAGACGCAATTCGTGTTTGACGTCGCCGCGTTCGCGCAGTGGATGACGGAGGTCCGCGACCTCGGATTGGACCAGCGCTGCCGGGTCCTGGCCGGCGTGGGGCCGATCCGCTCGCTGCGGGCCCTGGAACACATGTCCGCCAACGTGCCGGGTGTGCACGTCCCGGACGAGATCGCCAGGCGACTGCGCCGCGTGCCGGCGGACCAGGTCGCCGACGAGGGACTGCGGATATGCGTGGAGATCATCCTGCAGGTTCTCCAGGTACCGGGGGTCCGCGGCATCCACGTGATGGCGCCGGGCTTCGAGCAGGGGATTCCGGAGATCCTCAGCCAGGCGGGAATCCGGCAGCGGGAGCCGGCGGTACCCGCGGCCCTGGCCCCGGACGGAAGCGGCCCGGCGGCTGGCCCATCCGGCCCAGGGAGCGGCCATGCACATTGACGTCCGCCCGGTCAGCAAGCTGCGCGGTCCGGGCCAGCTGAACATCCTGGCGGCGCTCGGGCCCCTGTTTGACGCCGTGAGTTCCACCGACGTCGACCTGGCCCGGCTCCGGGTGGTCTGCGACTGGATTCAGTACCGGAGCAACTTCGCCGAACCGGTCCGCTGCCGGCCGGTGCTGGCCGAACGCCCACACGGATCGGGAGGCGCCGACCCGCGGGCCGCCGAGGCGGCCCTGGAGATAGCGGTCGACCTGCGCCGCTGCGGCGATGCCGCTGAGACGGCGATGGGCATCAAGGCGGCGCTCGCGCAGCACGCGAACCGGGGGAATCCGGCGCAGATCATCCTGGAGCCGTGGGTGCCCGCCAGCGAAAGCTGCATCTGGCGCTTCAACACGCTCTACTGGCAGGCGCTGAAGCGGTGGGAGCAGGCCACCGGCCGGGAGTACGAACAGGCCCTGCCCGGCGGCGAAAGCGATGCCCGTAACTCCGAGACCGCGGCGGAGCTGATTCTCGAGCTGTTCCGGGTGTGGGATGAGCTGGACGCGCGCCATGCCCTGCCCGAGGAGCTGTATGTGGTCGAGCTCGGCGTTGGCAACGGCAACCAGGCCCGGACGTGGCTCGACGCGTTCGCCGCCCTCGACCGGACGCACGGACGCGACTACTACCGCCGTCTGCACTACCTGATGGGCGACTACTCAGCGCACGTCCTGGACCGTGCCCGGCAGACGGTGGGGCCGCACGGTGACCGCGTCAACGCCTTCGTGCTCGACGCCACCCGCCCTCAGGTCACCCTCGGGTTCTTGCGGGGCAAGGCGTTCCTGGTCTACATCTCCAACGTCTACGACAATCTGCCCACCGACGAGGTCGCCAGCATCCAGGGCCGTCCCTACCTGGTCGAGGTGCGCGCCTACGTCCGTGACGAGGATGCCGTCCAGATCGCCGCCCGCCACGACATCCCGGCCGGCCAGCTGGGCGCGCTCATCGAGCGGCTGCTCCGGCTGGGACCGGACCTGCTGGCCGAGGCCGCCCCCCAGCATCTCCCGCACGTCGACGCGGCGGTGTCGCTCTGGCGGGAGATCTGGACCGCACTGTGCTTGGAAGAGCGTTACGCACCGATGGAGGGGCTCGACAGCTACCGTGTCTCACCGACCCTGACCGGGGAGATCCTGCGCCCGCTTCTGGGCAGCGGCGACATCCGGATGCACGTCAGCAACGGCGCGCTGGCCAGTTTCGACGACACCCTGCCGCTGATCCACCCGTTCGGCCGCCTGCTGTGCCACGACCTGTTCCTCACCGAGCCAGGCCAGTACCACGTCGGGTTCCACGGGCCCGGCAAGTACGACGGCTCCGTGGTCAACTGGGTCAACGGCCCGCTGCTCCAGCTCATCGGCAACCGGCGCGGCTTCGACGTCCAGATCGCGCCCTTCAGCGGACGCCCGGACGCCAATGTCAAGACGCTCACCGCACAGGTACGGGACTGATCGCCATGGCCGCGCGCAGTTCCGCTGGCCGCACGCCTCCGGGCCGCACGCCTCCGGGCCGGGGCCGCCCGCTGGCGGCTACGCCGGGGAGCAGGCTGCTGCCCACCACGGTGGTCGGCTCCTACTCGGTTCCCGAGTGGCTCGGGCGGCTGAAGACCGACTACTACCAGCGCCGGATCAGCGCCCAGCACCTGAACGAGATCCATAACGTCGCCATCAAGGCAGCGCTCAAGGACCAGGAGATCGCGGGCATCGACATCGTCTCGGACGGAGAGCTGCGCCGCGACAACGACATCGATTACCTGCTGATCCGCATTCCCGGCGTGGACATCCCGCAACGGGCCAAGACCGACTACTACGACTACTACGACGCGGCGGTGACCCGGCTGCTGCCCGACCCGGATGGTTCCGGGCTAGGCCTCGCCGCGGACTTCGCGTTCACCCGCGAGCAGACGGATCGGCCGATCAAGTTCTCCTTCACCGGCCCGTTCTCACTGTCACGCCGGATCCGCAACACGGCGTACAGCGATCCCGCCGACCTCGTCCGGGCCCTGGCGCGGTGGCTCAACGCGGCGGCGCGCGAGCTGGCTGACAGCGGCGCCGATCTCCTGCAGATCGACGAGCCCTTTCTGGCCGGTTACCCGGAGGCAGCGGAGCTGGCGATCGAGGCCGTCAACATCGTCACCGCTGGTGTCGAAGCGACCTGGGCGCTGCACGTGTGCTACGGCAACCGCTACGCCCGGCCGTTGTGGGAAGGCCACTATGACTTTCTCTTCCCCCCGATCCTGGCCGCGCAGGTGGACCTCCTGGTGCTCGAGTTCGCCCGCAAAGGGCCCGGCGACCTGCGGTTGTTCAAGCAGTACGCGTGGGACCGCCCCGTCGGGCTCGGCGTTATCGACGTCAAGACCGCCGAGGTGGAATCGCCGGAACTGGTCGCGTCCCGGATCCACCGCGCCCTTGAATTCATCCCAGCCGACCGGCTGGTGGTGAACCCAGACTGCGGGCTGCGCCACCTGCCCACCGATGTCGCACGGGCCAAGCTGCGGGCCATGGTGGCGGGGGTCGCGCAGGTACGGGAGGAACTGGGCCCGCCGCGGCCCGGCAGGCGGCGCCAGGAACCGCCCGGCGGCCAGCCACCTGCCGCTGGACTGCCGCCAGAGGACGTCAACGGGTCAACGGTTCCGGCGGGCGGCGCCGGCGCTGAGCCGACCCAGAAAAGGTAGGGACGGACCGATGAGCATGCCGGACGACAACGGTTTCGTATTCACCTCGGAATCGGTGACCGCAGGCCACCCGGACAAAATGGCCGACCAGATCTCTGACGCCATCCTTGACGCGGCGCTGGCGCAAGATCCACAGTCGCGGGCGGCGGTCGAGACGCTGCTGACCACGGGCCTGATCGTGATCGCCGGTGAGCTGACGACCAGGGCGGTCCTGGACTACAGCGGCATTGCCCGCAGCACTGTGCGCGACATCGGCTACGACAATGGCGAGCTCGGTTTCGACGGCGATGCGGTCGGCGTCCTGGTCACCCTGGACAAGCAGTCACCCGACATCGCCCAGGGCGTCGATGCCTCGCGGGAGGCGCGGAGCAGCCAGGACGACCACCCATATGACCGGGCGGGCGCCGGTGACCAGGGGATGATGTTCGGCTACGCGACCAACGAAACCCCGGAACTCATGCCCATGCCGATCACCCTGGCGCACCAGCTAGCCCGGCGGCTGACCGAAGTCCGCAGCACGGGCCAGCTGCCCTACCTGCGCCCCGACGGCAAGACTCAGGTGACCGTCCGCTACGACGGCAACGGGCGGCCGGTCAAGGTGGAGAAGGTGCTCATCTCGTCCCAGCACGCCGAGGGCATGGCGGACAAGCTTCCCGACGAGCTGTGGGACCTCGTCGTCAGCCAGGTACTGCCGGGGGACCTGTATGACCCTCCGGAGCTGCGCGGGGAGTTCTACGTCAACCCCACGGGACGGTTCGTCATCGGCGGGCCGGTCGGTGACACGGGCCTGACCGGCCGCAAGATCATCGTGGACACGTACGGAGGTTTCGCGCGGCATGGCGGCGGCGCGTTCTCCGGCAAGGATCCGTCCAAGGTGGACCGCTGCGCCGCGTACGGGGCGCGCTACGTGGCCAAGAACATCGTGGCCGCCGGTCTCGCCGACCGGGTGGAGGTCCAGGTCGCCTACGCGATCGGGATGGCCCGGCCGTTCTCCCTGCTGGTCGAGACGTTCGGCACGGAGAAGGTCAGCCGGCCGGAGATCCTGCGCCTGGTCCAGGAGAACTTCGACCTGCGCCCGGCCGCGCTCCAGGACCATCTCGACCTGCGCCGGCCGCGGTACCGTACGACCGCCGCGTACGGTCACTTCGGGCGGGCTGAGCCCGAGTTCACCTGGGAGCGCACGGACAAGGCTGAGGCACTGCGCCGCCAGGCCGGGGCTGGCTAGGGACACGCCCTGATCGGGGCCGGCAGGCGGCGCGTTTAGGCCTGGCTCACGCCCGGACTGACTCAGGCAGGAACACGGATCGGGGTTTCAGGTAGGCATCGAGGCACTCGGGGCCGTACGTGCTGCCCTGGCCGCTAGCCCCGTCACCCCACGGGGAACTCAGGTCCGGGACATACAAGTTGACGCCGAAGGTCCCGGCGTGGATGCGTCGCGCGATGGCCAGCCCGTGATCCCGGTCCGAGGTCCACACGCTCCCGGCCAGCCCGCAGCCGCGGTCGTTGGCGATCGCCACCGCTTCAGACTCGCGCGCGTACCCGGTCACCGTGACGACCGGGCCGAACACTGAACGGGTGGTGAGCATCGCGTTGGCCGCGCCCGCCAGGACAGTGGGCTCGTAGTAGTAGCCGCGGACCGGGGCGGCGGGCCGGCGGCCGCCCGCTATGACGAGCGCCCCGTCCGCCGTGCTGGCCGTCACAAATGACTCGACCGCAGCCCGGTGGCGCGGGCTGACCAGCGGTCCCATGGTGGTGTCCGCAGCCATCGGGTCGCCGATGACCACAGCCGCCGCCTCGGCGGTCAGGCCCGCCAGCGCCTCGTCAAAACGACCGTGCGGCACGAGCACGCGGGAGGCGGCGAAACACGTCTGCCCGGAATTGGCGAAGGCCAGATGGCTCAGCGCGGCGCAGGTCGCGACCAGATCGGCGTCCTCCAGGACGATGGCCGCGGCATTCCCGCCGAGTTCGAGGTTGACCGGCTTGAGGGTCTCGCCGCAGGCCACGGCGATCCGGCGGCCGACTGACGCGGGTCCGGCGAAGGCGACCTTGTCGACACCCGGATGCCGGGCCAGCATCTCGGCCACCTCCTGCGCGCCGGTCACCAGGTTGAAGACACCCGGCGGGAAGTCGGCCGCCTCGAATGCCTCAGCCAGGATGTACGCGCTCAGCGAGGTCTGCAGAGCTGGCTTGAGCACCACGGTGCAGCCTGCCGCCAGCGCCGGAGCAAGCTGGGAGAAAGCGATCGTCAGCGGGTAGTTCCACGGTGCCACGATGGCTGACACGCCCACCGGTTCCCGCCGGACCATAGTGTGGCCGCGGAAGTTGACCGCCACCCGGAGTTCCTCCGGCTGGAGTGCGCGAGCCAGCGCGGCGTAGTAGCGGAGAATGGCCACGGGAACGTCGGCGTTGTGCAGCCGGGAAGCGGTGATGGGCATGCCCATCTCGGCCGTCACCAGCCTGGCCGTGTCCTGCGCCCGGACTTCGAGGGCCAGCGCCAGGCGGTCCATGGCGGCGGCCCGCTGCGCCTGGTCTGCGCGCGGCCAGGGGCCGGTGTCGAATGCCTGCCGCGCCGCGCAGACCGCGATGTCGACATCTTCCGCGACCGCGGCGGGAGCGGCGCCCACGATTTCCTCGGTCGCCGGGTTCGCCACCGTGACGGCGTCGGGTGATGCCGAGGGCAGCAGACGGCCACCCGCGTAGATATCCCGGTATTCGAGCATCCAAGCTGCCTTCCCGGCTGGCCGCCCGCGGCAGGGGGAGCACGGCACGTCCAACTGGTGACCAGGTTGTGTTAACTCTCCTGAAATGTGCGCGGCCGCTTCATGCTTGTCAAGATGCTTCCCAGCAGACGCGTCAGACACTTAACGATGAACGCGGAGTTTGTCGCCTCGTAACAAGACCAGATCTCCGCTCCGGTCATATGCTCAAGAATCATGACAGACAGGCCTCCGGCTGTCGCCGGACACGTCGTCAATCCTGGCCGGCCGCGAGACTTCGGCCGGGAGAACATGGCGCTCCGCGAGCTGGTGACGGTGTACCGCCAGCTGTCGGGCCTGGCCTTGCAGGACGCGGACCTGGCCAGCGTCACGCAACTGATCGCCGACCGCACGGCGGCAACCGTGGCCGTGGTGAGCCCGGTCATGGACGTTATCGCCGCGGCGTCGCCGGGCACACCGCCGGAGAAGGCGGCCGACATGGTCCGCGAGGCTGTCGTCCATCCACGTCTCGGCCAGGTGCTGCGCGCATCACGGCAGGGTCACCGGCCGCTCTGGCTGCCGAGTGTCGGCGGGATGCCCGCGATCATCGTCGCCCCCATCCTGGTGGGCGACGAGGTGCCGGCCCACCTGATCACCATGGATCCGGCCGAGAAGGACGCGGAAGAGGACATGCGCCTCCTCGTCACCGAGCATGCGGCCACGATCTGCGGGGTGATACTCGGCCGGGAACACGTGGTCGCGGCGGCCGCCCGGCGGGTGCGCGACGACCTTGTTGAAGGCTTGCTGCTGGGACGCGGGCGGGACGACAGCGAGACAGGGCGCTGGGCCACGCACCTCGGCTACGACGCCACGCGCGGCCACAACGTCGTGGCGATCGCTTTCGATGTGCCGCCGCCGCGTGGCGCGCAGGACGCGGAGGCCCTGCGGCAGCGGATCCGGGACGTCATCGAGCATTTCTTCGCCACCCGCGCGCCGGACGCGATCATCTCGGCGCGGGAGTCTGAAGTGGTGCTGGTGACGGCCGCCGCCGACGGGCAGCATGCGGGCGGCACGGACCCGCGCCGGCTCGGGGCCACCTGCATCAGCCGGCTGGCTGAGCTTTTCCCGGACGCGCAAGCGGTCATCGGGATCGGCGGGACGTGCCGGAACCCGCGGGAGATCACCCGGTCGTACGAAGAGGCGCACCGGACGCTGGAGACGCTGCGCCGCCTCGGCCGGACTGGCAGCGTCACCGCCTTCGAAGACCTGGGCATTCACCGGCTGCTGCTGCAGGTGCCCGACCTGTCCGAACTGAGGTCGTTCGCGGACGACGTGCTCGGCAAGCTGTCGCGCACCGAGCGCGACCGGCGTGCTGAGTACCTGACGACGCTGGCCTGCTACCTCCGCGAGAACAGCAGCCCGCAACGCGCCGCGCGCTTCCTGCACGTCCATCCCAACACCGTCGCCTACCGGGTCAAGCGGATCGAGCAGATCACCGGGCTGTCCCTGGACAAGTACCGGGACCGGCTCACGACGCAGGTGGCACTGGAGATCATCGACGCACTAGGCGACCAACCACGGGGCGACCAACCACGGGGCGACCAACCACGGGGCGACCAACCACGGGGCGATGCGCCATGACCCGATTCACCGATGTGCTGGGAGACCGGCTGCTCATCTGCGATGGCGCGATGGGCACGATGCTGCACGCCTCGGGCTGCGCGCTGGACCGCGCGCTGCCCGAGGTGAACCTGTCCGACCCCAAGCTGGTCGCCACGATCCACGAGAGTTATGTGTCCGCGGGGGCCGACATAATCCAGACCAATACCTTCGGGGCCAACCGGCTGTGGCTCGCCGACCACGGGTACCTGGACAAGGTCGATGAGATCAACCGGGCCGCGGTGCGGATCGCCCGTGAGGTGGGCGAGCGCGGCAGCCGCCAGGTGTTCGTCGCCGGCGCGGTCTCCCCCGCCGTAACCGCCCGCCAGCGGCGCCAGGTAGGCGCGGCGGAACGGATAGACGTGATCATGGAGCAGGTGCTGGCCCTCGCCGCCGAAGGCGTCGATGTGCTCATCCTGGAGACGTTCGGCTATCTCGACGAACTCGCCGAGGCGGTGGCCGTGGCCAGCGATGTCTGCGACCTCCCCATCATCGCGCAGGCCACCTTCGCGGATGACGGGCGCACCCTGGGCGGGGAGACACCGCACGAAGTTGCCACGGTGCTCGGTGAACTGCCGATCGTCATGCTCGGCAGCAACTGCACCACCGGCCCGCAGCGGATGCTGGGCGTGGTGGAGAACCTGGTCCAATACAGCTCGCTCCCGGTGAGCGCCCAGCCGAACGCCGGGCAACCGCGCCGCGTCGGCCATCGTCGCTTCGAGTTCAGCATCGAGGGCACCTACTTCGCCCGGTACCTGCACCGCTTCGCCGACGCGGGCGCGGCTCTGGTCGGCGGGTGCTGCGGGACGACCCCGGCCCATATCGAGGCCGCCGTGGCGGGCGTGGCGGACTTGCGCGCGACGGCGACCCGCAGCGCCGCGCGGCCGCAGCCACGCCAGCAGATCCGCGACCAGGCGAGCGCGGCCACGGGCGTCCTGGCCGCCCGGCTCGCCAGCCGCAGTTTCGTCATCGCCGCCGAGATCCCGGCCCCGGACGACGGCGCCATCAGCCAGACCACCGACACCGTGACCGGACTGCGCGACCAGGGCGTGGGGCTGTTCGCGGTCACCGCACCGGACAACCCGCGCGCCCACCGCGACTCCCTCGGCGTGGCGCTGCACCTGCAGCAGCACGCCAGCGTGGAGACCATCGTCACCATGACCACGTGGGACAAGACCATCATGACGCTCCAGGCGGACCTGCTCGGTGCGCACGCGCTCGGCATCCGGGGCGTCATCTGCGAGGCAGGCAACCCTCCGGTGCTTGGCGACTACCCGGCCGTGGACGGGATCTGGGAGGTCGATCCGCTCGGGCTCGTCTCCCTGCTCGCGGGGCTGAACGCCGGCCGTGACTTCGACGGCCTGCCGCTGACCACGAAGACATCCTTCTGCATCGGGACCCGGATCAACCCGGCCGCGCAGGACGCGGCGGCGGAGATCGCGCGGGCCAGGGCCGAGGTGCGGGCCGGTGCGCAGTTCCTGGTCACCCGGCCGGTCTATGAGCTGGACACGCTGCGCCTGATGGTCGAGGCGCTCGCGGACACCGGAGTGCCGGTCCTGCTGTCCATCGCACCGCTGCGCAGTTACGAGGAGGCCGACTACCTGGCGCATGAGGTGCCGGAAGTGAGCATTCCCGCGGATGCGCTGCGCGCGCTGGAACGGGCCGGCCGCCGCGCGGCGCGCGAGACAGGACTCGACCTCTCCGTGCGACTGCTGCGGGAGGGGCGCCCGCTGGTCGGTGGCGTGCTGCTGACGGCGGCGCAGGACGATGCGGCCGCGCTGCGCCCGCTGCTGGCGGCCGTGAACTGACCGGTGGTGCAGGCCAATCGCGGCAGCGGCGCAGCTAAACGCGGGCCCGGCATACCCAATCAGTCGTGGCGGGGGCACAATGGCACGGGCATGAGCTTGTGATACCTGCCGATGCCGGCCGCGGGCCGGTGCCCGCATGCTGAGCGCACCGCGGGAAGGCAGCGACGGCCGCCCGGTGCGGTCGTGTGATGTCACAGCATCGGACGCTACGGAGGCCATGTGAGCATCCTGGGCACCAGGGTGGTGCGGACCGAGGACCCTCGGCTGCTGACCGCTGGCGGCACCTATGTGGACGACCTTCGGCTGCCGGAACTGGCGGGCGCGGCCAGGGTCACCTTCGTGCGCAGCCCGTTCGCGCATGCGCGGATCACCGGCATCGACGCCTCGGCGGCCCGCGAGGCGCCAGGTGTGGTCGCCGTGCTGACCTACTCGGACATCGACGACATACCGCCGCCGCCGCCACCGCCGGAGGGCGGCCCGCCCCCGGGCAGCGAAGCTGCTCCCATGCCGCTCGGCGGGCCGTGGCAGGAGCCACTGCTGGCGGTGGACAAGGTGCGGTTCGTGGGCGAGGCGGTGGCCATCGTGCTCACCGACGACAGCTACCAGGGTGAGGATGCCGCGGAACTGGTCGTCGTGGACTATGAGCCGCTGCCTGCGGTGGTGGGCATCGGCGAGGCACTGGCGGGCGGCACGCTGCTGTTCCCCGACGCGGGCTCGAACATCCCCGTGGCCCATCCCGCGGGCGACCTGGCCTTCGACGGCTGTGACGTGGTGGTCGAGCGGGAGATCGTGAACCAGCGGGTCGCGCCGGTGCCCATGGAGGGCCGGGCCGCCGCCGCCTGCTGGGTGGACGGCAAGCTGACGGTCTGGGTGAGCACCCAGAACGCGCAGATCAGCCGGTTCATCCTGGCCGGCGCGTTCGGTCTCGACCCCGGCACCATCCGGGTGGTCGCCCCGGATGTGGGCGGCGGGTTCGGCGCCAAGGTCGGACTCGACCGGGACGCCATCATCGTCGCCTGGGCGGCCAGGCACGTGGGGCGGCCGCTGCGCTGGGTGGAGACGCGCAGTGAGAACCTGACCGGGATGACGCACGGGCGGGCCCAGCGGCACACCGTCAAGATCGGCGGGACCAGGGACGGGCGGGTGCTCGCCTACCGGCTCGATGTCGTGCAGGACACCGGGGCCTACCCGCGGATGGGCGGCTTCCTGCCCACCCTGACCAACCTGATGGCGCCCGGGCCCTACGACATCGCTCACGTCGTGGCCGGGTACCGGGTGGTGGTGACCAACACGACGCCGATCTCCGCCTACCGCGGCGCGGGACGGCCGGAGGCAACCGCCGCGATCGAGCGGGCGATGGACCTGTTCGCAGCCGAGATCGGCATGGACCCGGCCGAAGTGCGGCGGAAGAACCTGGTGCCGTCCGACCAGTTCCCGTACCAGTCCCCGTGCGGGGCGCTCTACGACACCGGGGACTACATCGGCGGGCTGGACAAGGTGCTGGCCGGCGCGGGCTATGCGGACCTGCGGGCCGAGCAGGCCCGCCGGCGGGAGCGCGGCGACGTGGTCCAGCTCGGCATCGGGGTGTCCAGCTACGTGGAGATCACCGCGGCAGACGCGGACAACGGGGAGACCGCCCGGCTCGTGGTGCACGACGACGGCACGGCCACGGTCTACACCGGCAGTTCGGCGCATGGCCAGGGCCACCACACGTCATGGGCCATGATCGTCGAGGCCGATCTCGGCATCCAGATGGAAAAGGTCACCGTGAAGCACGGCGACACTGACGAGATCCCGCTGGGCACCGGCACCTACGCGTCGCGGTCGCTGCAGCTTGGCGGGGTGGCCGTGCACCGGGCCAATCTGGAAGTCAAGGAGCAGGCCCGCAAGCTGGCGGCGGACCTGATGGAGGCCAGCGAGGCCGACCTGGAGCTCGACACCGATTCCGGGCGCTGGCAGGTCCGCGGTGACCCGGGCGCCAGCCGGACCTGGGCCGACGTGGCCAGCCACGCCGGGGCCGAGGGCCTGACGGCATTCGTCCACTACACCGATGGGGCGCCCACCTTCCCGTTCGGCTCCCACGTCGCGGTGGCCGAGGTCGACACCGAGACCGGCAAGGTCACCCTGGTCCGGCACGTGACCGTGGACGACGCGGGCACGGTACTCAACCCGGTGCTGACCGAGGGCCAGCGGCACGGCGGCATCGCCCAGGGTGTGGCGCAGGCGCTGCTGGAGGAGATGGTGTACGACGCCGAGGGCAACCCGCTGACCGGGACGCTGGCCGACTACGCCACCATCACCGCCGCGGAACTGCCGAGCTTCGAACTGCTGGTGAGCGAGACACCGGCCACCATCAACCCGCTGGGAGCCAAGGGGATCGGCGAGGCCGGGACGATCGGCGCCACCCCAGCCATGCAGAGTGCCGTCATCGACGCGCTCAGCCACCTCGGCGTACGGCACATCGACATGCCAACCACACCGGTGCGGGTTTGGACCGCGATCAGCGAAGCGAGGGCGAGCCAGTGAAGGTCACCGTGACTGTCAACGGCAGGCAGGTCGCAGCCGAGGTGGCGGACCGCACCCTGCTCGTGCATTTCGTGCGCGACGTGGCCGGCCTGACCGCGACCAACGTCGGCTGCGACACGAGTTCGTGCGGGGCGTGCACCGTCCTGCTGGACGGGCAGTCGGTAAAGTCGTGCACCGTGCTCGCGGCCCAGGCCGACGGGTGCGAGGTGACGACGGTCGAAGGGCTGGCCAGCGAGCCAGGTGAGATGCACCCGGTGCAGCGTGCCTTCCACGCCGAGCACGCGCTGCAGTGCGGGTTCTGCACCCCGGGCATGGTGATGGCCACCGTCTCGCTGCTGGCCGAGAACCCCAAGCCCACCGAGGAGCAGGTCCGGTCCGGCCTGGAGGGCAACCTGTGCCGGTGCACCGGCTATCACAACATCGTCAGGGCCGTGCTGGCCGCGAGCGAGAGGTGAGCCGGTGATCCCCGCACCCTTCAGCTACCACCGGGCATGGACGGTGGAAGACGCCCTGGACCTGGCGGCCCAGCATGGCGATGACGCGAAGTTCCTGGCCGGCGGGCACTCGCTGCTCCCGCTGATGAAGTTGCGCCTGGCCGTGCCCCAGGTCCTGGTGGACATCGGCCGGCTGCCGGAATTCCGCTACATCCGCGACGATGGCAGCCACATCGCGGTGGGGGCGCTCACCAGCCATCACGACCTGGCCGAGTCCAGCCTGCTGGCCAGCGAGCTGCCGTTGCTCGCGCACGCCGCCGGGCAGGTGGGCGACCCGCAGGTCCGGCACCGCGGCACGATCGGCGGCTCACTGGCGCACGCCGACCCGGCGGCCGACCTGCCAGCCGTGATCCTGGCCCTGGATGCGACCCTGGTCGCCCGCGGGCCGTCCGGCAGCCGCCCCATCGAGGCTGCGGAGTTCTTCCGCAGCCTGTTCGAGACCGCCCTGGAGCCCGGTGAGCTGCTGACGGAAATCCGCATCCCCAAGCCCTCGGCGGCTGGCTGGTCGTTCCAGAAGTTCACCAAGCGGGCCATCGACTGGGCGATCGTGGGCGTGGCGGTGCAGGGCAGCAACGTGGCGCTGGTGAACATGGGGCAGACGCCGGTGCGGGCCAGCGCGGTCGAGCAGGCCCTCGCGGCCGGCGCCAGCCCGCGCGAGGCCGCCGCGCACGCCGCCGAAGGGACGAGCCCGACCGACGACATCAACGCCGACCGCGGTTACCGCGAGCACCTGGCCCGGGTTCTCGTCGCGCGCGGGCTGGAGGAATCACGGTCCCGGGCCTGACCGGGCGGCCCGAGCCGGCCGGGACGGTCTCGTCCGGCGGGACGGTCTGGTACGGCGGGGACGGTCTCGTCCGGCGCCCGCCCTGGGCCGCGAGCCGCCGGGCGGCACTCAGTGCTCGTGGATCATGACGCCGCGGATGTTCTTGCCGTCCAGCAAGTCCTGGTATCCCTGGTTGACGTCCTCAAGCCGGTACCGGTTGGTGATCAGCTCGTCCAGCTTGAGCCGCCCGGACCGGTACAGGTCGATCATCAGCGGGATGTCGTCGAATGGGTTGCCGCCGCCGAATAGGGCACCCTGGATGCGCTTCTCGAACAGGGTGAGCTCGAAGCTGGGAATCTGGATGTTCTTGATCCCCGGCCCGGCCAGGCCGGTGATGATCACGGTGCCGCGTTTGCGGATGGCCGCGAAGGCGGCCGACACGACATCGTCAGTCACCTGGCCGACGGTGATGAGCGCCTGGTCGGCACCGACCCCCCGGGTGAGGTCGGTGATCATCTCCTGGGCCCCGGCCGCGTCCGCCGCGCTGTGCGTGGCCCCGAGCCGTTCCGCCATCTCGCGCTTGTTCGGCAGCGGATCCACCGCGATGACGTGCTGCGCGCCCGCGAATACCGCGCCTTGCACGGCATTGATGCCGACACCGCCGATGCCGAAGATCACCACAGTGTCGCCGGGACGCACGCCGCCGGCGTTGACCGCCGTGCCCCAGCCGGTCGGCACGCCGCAGCCGACCAGCGCCACCGTCTCCAGCGGCAGGTCCGCGTCGACCTTCAGGCAGGAGTGCTCGGAGACGGTCCCCCACTGGGAAAACGTGCCGAGCAGGCACATCTGGCCAAAGTCCAGGCTCTCGGCGTGGAACCGGAACGTGCCATCAGGCAGGCAGTTGTCATACAGCAGCGCCCCGAGGTCGCACAGGTTCGTCATGCCGCGGGAGCAGAACCGGCAGTGGCCACAGACCGGGAGGAACGAGCAGACAACATGATCGCCCGGCTTCAGCCGGGTGACACCGGGACCGGCCTCCTCGACTATGCCTGCCCCCTCATGGCCGCCCACGATGGGAAACCGGACCGGGATGTCGCCGGTCCGCAGGTGCTCGTCGGAATGGCACAGGCCAGCCGCCACCCATCGCACCAGCACCTCGCCGGCCTTCGGCCCGTCCAGGTCCAGCTCGGTGATCTCCCAGTCCTTGCCGAGGTCACGCAGGACCGCCGCCTTGGTCTTCATCGACTCTCCCTGCCGTTGCCTGCCTGTCATCCTGCGCGGCAACTGCCCGGCCGTCATTGTGTGATGGCCCAAGAAAGCTATTCCCCGGTTGTTGTGCTGACCGGCTGGCCGGCCGCGGGAACGGTCTTCAGCTGGGAACTGTGGTGGGTCGCGTGCCTGGCCAGCTCCGGGCTGTACCGGGCGATGATCTGCCGGACGCGGTGCGCGGCGAGCGGCCCGAGCAGGTCGTATGCGGTGGTGAACAGCTCGCGGGCGGTAGCCCGGGGCCACGCGTCGGGCAGCAGGTCCGCCGGGAGGTCGGGATCCAGCACGGGGAACGCGCGCCACTCGTCCATGACCCTGGTCCGGGCGACAAGAGCCACCACCGGCGACACCTGCCCGGCTAGCGTGCGTTCCCGCAGCCGCTCGGTGTTGGCCACGAATGAGTCGTACCTGGCCCGGAGACTGGCCAGATCCCAGGCGTGTTGCGGCAGCCCGTCCGGGCTGAGCCCGGGCACGGTGCTGGCCCGGAACGCGGTCGCCGTGGTGATCCCCAGCTCGGCGAGATAGCTGATCACTTCGGCCGCACGGTCCCGGGGAGCGACCCAGAGCCCGTCATAGAGCGGAGCGAAACCGAGCCACCGGAGCTGCTTGCGCAGGGAGTCGCGGGCCGCCCGGTTCTGCTCCGGGATGGAGAAAGCCACCAGGCTCCACATGCCGTCCCAGGGCTGGGACGTCCGCCCGAACGAGAAGATCTGAGTGCCCCCGTCGTCCAGGATCCGCGCGGCACGCTCGCTGAGCCGGACCACCGTGCGCCGCCCGCTCTTGGACGTGACCAGCAACTGGTTGCGGGTCAGGCGGCTGAGTGCGGCGCGGGCCGCCGAGTCGCTGACGCCGAACTCCGCGAGCAGCGCGACCAGGGCGGCCGAAGGCAGCGGTTCGGTGCGCCGCCACCAGTAGTCGCCCAGCAGGGTGAGCAGCAGCCGCGGCGGCCGCTGCGCAACGCCCCCGGACCACATCTGCGGCACCTCGTCGTCGGTGAACTCCGCCTCGCCGGGTTGCGGCAGGCTGGACAGGATGGCGGGGGCTGGGGCCAGTGCGGGAGACAGGCTCGCGGGGCGCGACGTGGATCGGACCATGATCAGAGGGTAGCGAACGGGCGTCCAAGGCCGCCACGCCGATAGCCCCCTTCCAGATGAGCGGCGGACGGGTACTTCGCTGCATGAATCAAGCGCCAGCCGACACGGTAACCGTCATCAATTCCCCGGGCGAGGCCGGGTGCTGGTAATAAAGCGGGGGTGGCAGCCCGGCCTTGGCACCGCCATGGCCGGTGATATAGAACATATATCGTTTCAGTCGTCGCAAAATATGTCATAGATTCTGCCCGGCCCGAGAACCAGGAGGCAGTCATGAACACACGTGCCAATCCCCCGTTCCGCGCCGATCATGTCGGCAGCCTGCTCCGCCCGCCCGAGCTGCTGGCCGCGCGGGACGATTTCGCGGCGGGCCGGATCACGGGCGAGCAGTTGCGCGAGATCGAGGACAAGGCGATCACCGACGTGGTGGCGATGCAGCAGGAGGCTGGGCTCCAGTCGGCCACGGACGGGGAGTTCCGCCGCGCCACCTGGCACATGGACTTCATTTACCAGATCGGCGGGATCAGCAAGGCGCCCGGGAACCTCGCGGTGAAGTTCCACAACCAGGGCGGGGACATCGAATGGACCCCGGCGGCGCTGCACGTGGGCAGCAGGCTGCGGATGGACAAGACGATCTTCGAGGAAGACTTCAGGTACCTGCAGTCGGTGGCCGGCCCGGCCACCGCCAAGCTGACTATCCCGTCGCCGAACATGGTGCACTACCGGGGCGGCCCGGCCGCGATCGACCCGGCGGTGTATCCCGACGTCGAGGAATTCTGGACCGACCTGTCGGCGGCCTACGCCGACGAGGTGGCCCGGCTGGCCGCGCTCGGCTGCGGCTACCTGCAATTCGACGACACCAGCCTGGCCTACCTCAACGATCCCGCGCAGCGGGCCGAGATCGCCAGCCGCGGCGAGGACGCCGAGCATCTGCACCTGCGTTACATCCGCCAGGTCAACGACGCGCTCGCGGGCAAGCCGCCCTCGATGACGGTGACCACGCACCTGTGCCGCGGCAACTTCCGGTCCTCCTGGGCCGCCTCCGGCGGCTACGACTTCGTCGCCGAGGCACTGTTCAGCGAGCTGAACGTGGATGGGTTCTTCCTCGAATACGACGACGAGCGGTCCGGCGGGTTCGAGCCGCTGCGGTTCGTGCCGCCCGGCAAGATGGTCGTGCTCGGCCTGGTCACCACCAAGGCCGGCGACCTCGAGAACCCGGACAGCCTGAAGCGCCGGATCGACGAAGCGGCCCGACACATCCCGCTGGACCAGTTGTGCCTCTCCCCGCAGTGCGGCTTCTCCTCCACCGTCGAGGGCAACGTCCTCAGCTATCGGGAGCAGGTGGCCAAGCTCCGGCTCATCGTCGAGGTCGCCCGAGACGTCTGGGGCTGACCGCTCGGGCGTTGTGGGCTGCGTACAAGCCGGTCCGGCCCGCGCTGGCCGCCGCCGCGCCGCGGCTTTGTGGCCTGGCCCAGGAACCTGTCCCCCGGGTTTGGGGATATCTGTGATTGTCCGGCCCGGCCGGCGGTGTCAGTCTCCAGGTAAGCCGTTCTCAGCGTTGCTGGCCAGCGCTGGCCGCGGACGGCGCCAGTGCCGGGCGTGGCCGCGTGGCCCGCACGGCCATCCCCCGGACGGGAGGAAAGCCGCCGATGCTGGCCGCGGTGACCCGGTCCCCCGGCGTGCTGGTCGTCGGCGACGTGCCGGCCCCAGGACCGCCCGGCCCGGGAGATGTCATCATCCGCCCGCAGATCGTCGGCATCTGCGGGTCGGACCTGCATGTGTACGGGGGTGATCTCGGGGCCCTGTCCGGTGCCCGCTCCTTCTTCCCGCGCGTGCAGGGTCACGAGCTGTCCGCGGTCATCGAGGAAACCGGCCCGGATTGCCCGGCCGGGCTGCGGGCTGGGGACCAGGTGGCGGTCTGGCCGCTGCGGGCCTGCAGGCGCTGCTATCCGTGCCGGGTCGGCCGTCCCAACGCCTGCGTGTCGCTCGAGCTGATCGGCATCCACCGCGACGGCGGGCTGCAGCAACTGCTCTGCGTCCCGGCCGCCCAGGTCTTCCCGGTGGGTGACCTGCATCCCGAGGCAGGTGCTTTCATCGAGCCGATGTCCATCGCGGTGCACGCGCTGGCCCGCGGCGAGGTCCATTCCGGCCAGCAGGTCGCGGTGCTCGGTGCGGGGCCGATCGGGCTCGCCACCGTGATAGCCGCCACCGCGGCCGGCGCACGGGTGCTGGCCACTGACCCGGTGGCTGGCCGGCGCGCCCTGGCCGGCCGGCTGGGAGCCGAGGAAACGGCCTGGGGAAGCCGCGATGACCGGCTGCGCCAGGCCCGCCAGTGGACGCGCGGCGAGGGGCCGCCGCTGGTGATCGACACCACTGGCGATCCCCGGGCCCTGGCCCAGGCCACTGACCTGGTGTGCGCCGCGGGACGGGTCGTGGTGGTGGGGATGTCGGCCCCGGCCGCCCCGCTGCGCACGGGTGTCTTCCCGGAGAAGGAAATCGACGTCGTCGGGTCAAGCTGCGCGACGGCGGCGGATTTCAGCGCCGCGATCCGGCTCGTGCGGGCCCACCAGGAGTCAGTGGCCGCGCTGCTGACACATCGCTTCCCGCTGGCCCGCGCGGCCGACGCGATCGAGTACGCGGCCAACCCGCCCGCTGACGCCCTCAAAGTGCTCATCACCATCAACGGCCAGGATTCATAGGAGGTACCTGCCATGACCGACCAGACCAGCCTCGACCGCGTCGTGCTCGAATACCAGCGGCCCGACCTGTTCATCCCGGGCGACGAGGACGCGTCCCCCTGGGTCCCGTTCGGGGATACGGCCTTCATCCGCCACCTGGCCTTCGACGTCCGCAGCAACTCATTCACGAACGTGCTGTGGGTGAAGGCCGGCGGGATGCTCGGGCGGCACCGGCACCGCGGCCCCGTCTCGGGGTTCGTGCTGGAGGGCAGCTGGCGCTACCTGGAATACGACTGGATCGCCCGGCCCGGAGGCTACGTGCACGAAAGCCCGGGCGTGATCCACACGCTGGTGTCCGACGACCCCAATGGGATGAAGACCGTCTTCTGGCTGAACGGCTCGCTCGAGTTCTACGACGAGGACAACAGCCTCACCGAGACACTCGACGTCTTCTGGTTCATTGACCATTACCTGAGCTACTGCAAAGAGCACGGGCTGCCGATCAACAACGCCCTGTTCGTCTGACCGCCGGCTGGCCTGCGCCCGGCCGGCCAGCGTCGGTGGCTCACCGGCCAGCGCTCAGCCGGATTCCTGCTGCGTGGCGGCGGCGCCCTTGCTGCCGCGCAGCAGGTACGCCGACCGGAGCAGCTCCGGATTCTCGCGGAGCTCCCGGGCCAGCCCGGAGAACCGCAGCCGGCCGCCCTCCATGACATAGGCGTGGTTGGCCAGGCCCAGCGCCACGGTCGCGAACTGCTCGATCAACAGCACCCCGATGCCGGATTCCGCGACCGCGCGGATCGTCGGGATCAGCCGGTTGACGATCACCGGCGCCAGCCCCAGCGAAAGCTCGTCGATCAGTATGTAGCGCGGCTGGGACACGAGGGCCTGGGCCAGCACGACCATCTGCTGCTCGCCGCCGGAGAGGGTACGGGCCCGGGCCGACAGGCGCCGGGACAGCTCGGGGAACAGCTCCAATGCCCAGGTGCGGCCGGCCTGGGCCTGCTCGCGGGACAACGCGTAGGTGGCGACCGCGATGTTGTCCTCCACCGTCAGGTCCGGGAGCAGCCTGCGGCCTTCCGGCACGATCGCGATCCCGGCCTGGCGGATCCGCTCCGGCCGGCGCCCCGCGAACTCACGGCCCCCCATCAGCACGGACCCGGCCTGCGGCCGGAGCACGCCGCCCACGGCCAGCACCAGGCTTGACTTCCCGGCGCCGTTCGGCCCCAGCAGGGCGGTCACCTGGCCGGCCGGTATCTCGATCGAGACGTCGCGGACCACCGGGCGGCCGCCCCGCTCCACGGTGAGGCCGTGCAGGCCGAGCAGGCCAGCGGCCCGCTCCCCGGGAACCTGGGGCGCGTCGGCGGCGGCTCGCGGCGGCTCGCTCATAGCACGTCCGCAGTGCCCAGGTAGGCGCGGATCACGTGCTCATCCCGCAGCACCTCCGCGGTCGGGCCCGACGCGATCAGCCTGCCGAAGTCGAGCACCGCGGTCATCTCGCAGCACGCGGACACCAGGCTCATGTCGTGGTCGACGAGGATGGTCAGCGCGCCGGTGTGCTCCGGTATCCGGCGGATCACCTCCGCCAGGTGCCCGGTCTCGTCGTCAGGCAGCCCCGCGGCGGGCTCGTCCAGCAGCACCACTTTCGGCCGTCCGACCATGGCCCGGGCCACCTCCACCAGACGACGCTGGCCAGCACCGAGCGTCCGCACCGGGGCGGCCGGATCGACATCAAGCCCGACGAACGAGATGGCGCCGAGCACGTCCTGGCGCCGGGCGGCGCCGCTCAGCCGGGCATGCTCGTGGATCATCGCGACGTTGTCGTACACCGACAGCTCCTCAATAGCCTGCTCGGTCTGGAAGGTCCGGCGCAGCCCCCACCGCGCGCGGCGGAAATGGACCCTCGACAGCAGGTCTTCGCCGAACGCGCGGACCGTCCCGGAGGCCGGGCGGACGAAGCCGCTCAGCACGTTGAAGAACGTGGTCTTCCCGGCGCCGTTGGGGCCGATCAGCCCGCAGGTGCCGGGCTCGAAAGTCACGCTCATCCCATCCAGCGAGGTGACGCCGCCGAAGCGGACGGTCAGGTCAGTTACCTCGATCACCCGGGGCCTCCCCCGGACCCGGACGGCGCGGGCCGCCGCCCGGGCCGCACGCGCCGGCGCAGCAGGCGGCCCAGCCGGGCCAGGTCCCTGGGCACCTGATCGGCCAGCCCGGCCGGGGCGGTCGTCAGCACCTGCAGCACGCCGACGCCGAACAGGATCGTCAGCCAATCCGGCGACACCCCCCAGTTGTGCAGCAGGGCCGGCAGCAGTTGCAGCAGCAGCGCGGCCACGATCGCGCCCCACATGCTGTAGGCCCCGCCCATCAGCACCACGGCCAGCAACGTGATCGAATCCTGGGTGGGAAAGCTGATCGAGTACAGGTAGTGCACGGCCCCGGCCAGCACGCCGCCGGCCACCCCGGTGACGAACGAGGCCAGCGCGAACGCCCACAGCTTGTACAGCGTGGTGTTGATCCCCGCGGCCAGCGCCGCTGGCTCACTCTGCCGGATCGCCGCCCAGGCCCGCCCGGGCCGCGTCCGGATATGCGCGAACACCAGCAGGAACATCAGCGCGGCGACCACCACCGAGTAACGGAAGTAGGCCGGGTCGCTGGCCGCGATGCTGGGACGTCGGATCGCCGGGATGTGCACGGTGCTGCCGTTGTAGCCGAGGAAGCCATGGCCGCCGTTGGGAAAGTTCGTGGTGGCCAGCACGACCGTGATCGCGCCCGCCAGCATCAGCGTGATCAGCGCCAGGTACAGCCCCCGCAGCCGCAGTGCCGGGAGGCCGATCAGCGTTCCCGCCGCCATCGTGATCACGCCCGCTTCGAGCAGCACCAGCGGATAGGGCTGGGTGGTGGCGAACAGCAGCCGGGCGGCCACCCAGGCGCCGATCGCGAGCACCGCGGCCTGGCCGAGCGAGAACAGGCCCACCCGGCCGACCAGCACCCCGAGCCCGAGCGCGACCACGCAGTACACCGCCACCTGCGTCATCGTGTCGATGTAATAGAGGCTCAGCAGCTGCGGCAGGGCGAGCAGCGCGAACAGCAGCAGCACGGCGATCACGCCGGCCCGCACGAGCGTCCCGTGGCCCGCCCGGCGCAGCGGCGAGCGCGGCCGGGCCGCGGCGGCGCGCGCGGTGTCCAGCATCAGGACAATTCTCCGGCATCAGGGGGGTCAGGCATCCTAGGCCTCCTCACGGGAGAACGAGATCACCTGGCGTCTGGACAGCACGAGCAGCGCCACCGCGGCGAGCACGAACGGGGTCATGTCGCGGTAGTTGCTGAGCGACTGGACGGGCGTCACCAGGTCATGGATGAGGCCGATCACGATCGCGGCCACGAAGGTGAGGGTGATCGAGCGCAGCCGGGCGATCAGCGCCGCCGCCAGCGACGAGATCACCAGGAAGGTGAGTGTCGTCGCGTCCAGCGCCACCAGGTCGGCGAGCAGCAGCCCGGCCACGCCGGCGATCACGCCGCAGCCCAGCCAGGCCGCCGCCTCCACCCGCCGGACCGGCACCCCGAGCGTCGCGGTGATCTCCCGGTCGTTGGCCATCGCCCGCATCGCGGTGCCGAGCTTCGTGTAGCGCAGGAACAGTCCGGTCACCACCACAAGGGCGATGCCAGCACCCAGCCCGATCACCTCCGTCCAGTCCGCCTGGACCTGGCCGATCATGAACCCGCCGTTATCGG
>Ga0265338_10002833_pt1 | contig 25312 bp, 22 predicted proteins | sample 42126metaG_FD_193579 | JGI IMG/M metagenome (GOLD analysis project Ga0265338, IMG submission 193579) | Rhizosphere microbial communities from Carex aquatilis grown in University of Washington, Seatle, WA, United States - 4-21-26 metaG | ecosystem: Host-associated > Plants > Roots > Rhizosphere... | reverse complement strand
CAACGCGCAGCGGCTTGGCGTGAAGCGCTTCGGCGGCCAGCGGGTGAACGCGGGCGAGATCATCGTCCGGCAGCGCGGCACCCACTTCCACCCCGGTCTTGGCGTCGGCCGGGGCGACGACGACACCCTGTTCGCCCTGGTGGCGGGCAAGGTGGAGTTCGGCCGCTTCCGTGGCCGCCGCGCGGTGAGCATCGTCCCGGCGCTGGAGAAGGTCTCGGCCTAGCCGGATAACGGCACATAGCAGCCATCGCGAAATGGCGGGCCGGGAGCGAACCGGCCCGCCATTTCGCATGTAGCCGGGCCATCCAGCAGGGGGCCAGGCAAGAGGTCAGGCAAGGAGGCCAATCATGGCGGAGTTCGCCGACCACGCGGTGCTGCGGGTGCAGGCAGGTCACGGCGGCCACGGCTGCGCCTCCGTCCACCGGGAGAAGTTCAAGCCGCTCGGCGGCCCCGACGGCGGCAACGGCGGCCGCGGCGGCAGCGTCATCCTCGAGGTCGACGCGTCCTCCTCGACCCTGCTCGACTTCCACCGGCGTCCGGTCCGCAAGGCGGCCAACGGCCACCAGGGCGAGGGCTCCAACCGGAATGGCGCGGCCGGACCGGACCTGGTGGTCCAGGTCCCGACCGGCACCGTGGTGCTTGACGCCGACGGCCAGGTGCTGGCCGACCTGGTGGGGACGGGCACCCAGTTCATCGCCGCCCAGGGCGGGCGGGGCGGACTCGGCAACGCGGCCCTCGCCTCCCAGCGCCGCAAGGCGCCCGGCTTCGCGCTGAAGGGCGAGCCAGGGGAGGAGCGCGAGCTCACCCTGGAGCTCAAGAGCGTCGCCGACGTTGGCCTCATCGGCTTCCCCAGCGCGGGCAAGTCCTCGCTGATTGCCGCCATGTCGGCGGCGCGGCCGAAGATCGCCGACTACCCGTTCACCACCCTCATCCCTAACCTCGGGGTGGCCGAGGCGGGCGACGTCCAGTTCGTGGTGGCCGACGTCCCCGGGCTGATCCCCGGTGCCAGCGAGGGCCGCGGCCTCGGGCACGACTTCCTGCGCCACATCGAGCGCTGCGCGGCCCTGGTGCACGTGCTCGACTGCGCGACCGCCGAGCCGGGCCGCGACCCGCTCAGCGACCTGGACACGATCGAAGCCGAGCTGGCCACTTACGCGCAAACCGCCGGCGGGAAGCTTGGCGGCATACCGCTGACCGACCGGCCGCGGATCGTGGCGCTGAACAAGGTGGACGTGCCGGAGGCGCGCGAGCTGGCCGACCTGGTCAAGGGGGAGATCGAGGCGCGCGGCCTGGCCGTGTACGAGGTGTCGGCCGCGACCACCGAGGGCCTGCGCGAGCTCAAGTTCGCCATGGCCGGGCTGGTCGAGCAGGCCAGGGCGGCGGCCGCGGCGGAGCCGGAGCCCGCCCGGGTGATCATCCGGCCGCCGGCGATGAAGGACGCCGGCTTCGAGGTGGTCCGCACCGCTGAGGGCGCTTACCTGATCCGTGGCGACAAGCCACTTCGCTGGGTCAACCAGACCGACTTCACCAACGACGAGGCAGTCGGCTACCTGGCCGACCGGCTGGCCCGGCTTGGCGTCGAGGAGGCCCTGGCGAAGGCGGGGGCCGAGGCGGGCGACACCGTGCTGATCGGCGACTACGACGACGCGGTGGTGTTCGACTGGGCGCCGGAGCTGTCCGCGGGCGGCGGCCACGCCCCCGGCCCGCGCGGGTCGGACTACCGCCTGGAAAGATGACCCTGTGCAGGATGAGGCTGCGCACGGCCGGGAGCCAGTGCACGACGACAGCCGCCCCGACATCGCCAGCTCGCGGCGGACCGTCGTTAAGATCGGGTCCTCGTCGCTGACCAGGCACGGTGCGATCGACCACGCGCGCATCGCCGTGCTGGCGGCCGCGATCGCCGCCCGGGCCGCCGCCGGCCACCAGGTGCTGCTGGTCTCATCGGGGGCGATCGCCACCGGGATGGGGCCGCTCGGCCTGACCAAGCGCCCGCGGGACCTGGCCACCCAGCAGGCGGCCGCCAGCGTCGGCCAGGGCCTGCTCATCGCCCGCTACACCGAGGCGTTCAAGGCGCACGGCCTCGGCGTCGGCCAGGTGCTGCTGACCGCCGACGACCTGATGCGCCGGGCCCGCTACCGCAACGCCCAGCGCACCCTGGACCGGCTTCTCGAACTGGGGATGGTCCCGGTCATCAACGAGAACGACACGGTGGCCACCGACGAGATCCGCTTTGGCGACAACGACCGGCTGGCCGCCCTGGTCGCTCACGTGAGCCGGGCCAGCGCGCTGATCCTGCTGTCCGACGTCGACGGCCTCTACGACGGCGACCCGCGCAAGGGGGGTGCCCGCAAGATCAGCCAGGTGGCCGGCCCGCGCGACCTGGAGCACGTGAAGGCGGGCAAGACCGGCGCCAGCGGCCTCGGCCGCGGCGGCATGTCCACCAAGGTCGATTCCGCGCTGATCGCCACCGCGGCCGGCATCCCGACCGTGCTGACCGCGGCCAGCGAGGTCGGGGCGGCCATGGCGGGGGCGCTGACCGGCACCTACTTCGCCCCGACGGGCACCCGCCCGAGCACCCGGCTGCTGTGGCTGGCGCACGCGGCAGTGGCACAGGGCTCGCTGAAGCTCGATCCCGGCGCGGTCGAGGCCATCACCGTCCGCCGCGCCTCACTGCTGCCGGCCGGCATCACCGCCGCGGCCGGCTCCTTCGAGGCGGGCGACCCGGTCGACCTGACCGACTCCGGCGGCAAGGCGGTCGCCCGTGGACTGGTCAGCTACGACGCGGCGGAACTGCCGGCGCTGATGGGCCGCTCCACCCGCTGGCTCGCGAGCAAGCTCGGCCCCGAGTACGAGCGCGAGGTCGTGCACCGCGACGACCTGGTCATCTTGTAGCCGTCCGGGGCAAGGCAAGTCCCCGTCGGCGCCGACGGGGCCGACGGGGACTTGCTGCCCTCGTCAGTTGTCGCCTGGCCCGGACCCGGACCCGCGGTTGTTGCCGCCGAGCCGGTCGAACAGCCCGGACGCCGCCCGCACGCCGGTCTCGGCGACACCGCGCATGATGCCGGCCAGCGGGTCCTCCGAGCGCGCCCAGTTGTCCCGGTAGGAGTTGGCCGCGTTGCGCATCTCGTCGGTGAACTTGGCGTCCCGGTCGGTCTCCCGCCGGGGGTAGTCACCGCCCAGGATGGACTCGTACGACCCGTCGGTCGCCCACCGGTCAAGCTCGGCGAACCGGACTACCGCGAACGGGTGGGTGTTGCCCTGCAACTGGAGCAGTTTCAGGATCGAGTCGCGCAGGTCGGGCACGGCGTCGTACTCGCGCGCCTGGTCGCGGAACGCGTCCGGGTTGAGCTCCGACAGGTACGGGCCGCCGGCCAGCTTCATCAGCGCCCGCCTGGCCGCGTCCAGGTCCTGGCCGGCCAGCAGGCCCGCCCGGTCGCAGGACAGCTCGGACTTGCGGAACCACTCCTCGAGCCCCCAGATGATGCCTCGCAGGCCCAGGTAGCCGAGCGGCATCCAGGCGATCCGGGACGCCAGCTGGATGAGGATGAGGAGCATCGTCCGGTACACCGCGTGCCCGGACAGGATGTGCCCGAGCTCGTGACCGACGACGAAGCGCAGCTCTTCCTCGTCGTTCAGGTTGACCAGGCCGGTGGTGATGACGATGAACGGCCGGTCACGGCCGATCGCCATCGCGTTCGGGATCGGCGACTGCATGACGTAGCACTCGGGCACGTCAGGCAGGTCGAGGATGTAGGAGCCGTCCCGCACCAGGGCGTGGATGTGCGGGAACTGACGCTCGGACACCTTGACCGCGCCCGCCAGGTAGTTCAGCCGGAGGGCGCGTTCGTTGATGAGGCCGAAGAGCTTGCTCAGCAGCACGTCGAAGCCGCTCAGCTTGCGCAGCGCGACTAGCGCGGAGCGGTCGGCTGGGTGCTCGTAGGCACGTGACGAGATGCCGGTGAGCCGGACTCTGGCACGATCAGGCACTGAAGTCATATCTCGAATGGTAGCCCCAGCGCGGAGCTAAACGCATCGTCCCCGCGGTGTAAGCCCGCAGGCGCACGGAACATTTTCGGCCCGCCGCGCCCTGTACCATCGCGAAGGCGGCAGCGAAGGAGACAGGCGTTGGGTAACGGGCGCAGGCGGGTCGGCGTGATGGGCGGTACCTTCGACCCGGTTCACCACGGTCACCTGGTGGCCGGCAGCGAGGTGGCGCACATCTTCGCCCTCGACGAGGTCATCTTCGTGCCGACCGGGCAGCCGTACCAGAAGGCCGACAGGAACGTGTCGAGCGCCGAGGACCGCTACCTGATGACGGTGATCGCCACCGCGTCCAACCCGCGCTTCTCCGTCAGCCGGGTCGACATCGACCGCCCGGGCCCGACCTACACGCTCGACACGCTCAAGGACTTGAAGCAGGCCAGCGGACCGGGCACCGAGCTGTACTTCATCACCGGCGCGGACGCCCTGGCCAACATCCTGACCTGGCGCGACGTCGACTCGCTGTTCGGCCTGGCGCACTTCATCGGCTGCACCAGGCCGGGCCACCGGCTGACTGGCCAGGGCCTGCCCGACGGCAAGGTCTCCCTGGTGGAAATCCCCGCGCTGGCCATATCGAGCAGCGAGTGCCGCCACCGGGTCGCGGCGGGGGAGCCGGTCTGGTACCTGGTGCCGGACGGCGTCGTCCAGTACATCGCCAAGCGCGGCCTGTACGCACGGAAGGCTGGCTGACCCAGGCCGGCGCAGCCCGGGCGGCCGCGCTTGGCACTGGTGCGCGACCACCCGGGGCCCGCCTCAGCTCCTCGGGATGCCGTCTGCCTTAACCTGGTCGGCGAACCTCAGCCAGTCGGCCGAGGAGACCCAGATCCACGAACCGTCAGCGTCCTTGCTGTCTCGAACGGCTACTCGCCGACGCGACTGGCAGCCCACTTCTACGCACTCGCCGGTCATGCTGTGCGTGCTCTTGCGAAAGAGGATGTCCTCCAGCGCCCGATTCTCCACCAGGGATCCCCGCCCTTCTGCTAGATGAACTCCCGCGCGATCTGCGCGGCGAGGATGGCCGATTCTTCCGGCCCGAGTGCAAGCTCGCTCAGCCGATCAAATGCGAGCTGGTAGTGAAACGCCTCCGCTTCATTTTCGATAAAGAGTTCGTCCGTCAGGTTTTCCAGGTAGGCCACGTAGGAGGTTGGCGGCCCAGGGAAGCGCAGCAACGCGAATGAACCGGTCATGCCCATGTGCGCCCCCCGGTTGAAGGGGAGAATCTGGACCGAGATGTTCTGGCGCTGGCCCATCTCCACCAGGTGGGCTATCTGCGCGGCCATCACGTCGGGGCCGCCGACCTGGCGCCGCAGGGCACCCTCGTCCAGCACAATGTTCAGCCGCAGGGGGTGCTCCTGGTCGAGCAGCCTCTGCCGGGTCAGCCTCGCCTCGACGCGGCGGGCGACCTCTCCCGGCGGCGCGGCGAGAAGCCCCGCGCGGACGACTTCTTCGGCGTACTGCCTGGTCTGCAGGATGCCGGGGACGAGTATCTGACCGTAGAACCGCTCGGATTCCGCATCGTTCTCGAGCGCGTAGAAGGTTGACAGGTCGGCGCTGAGCGTGTCGCCGTAGGCGTCCCACCAGCCTCGCTGGTCGGAGGTTCGGCAGAGCTCGGTCAGCCGGTCGCGCGCGGTGCCGGCGACCTGGTACAGGTCGAGCAGGCGACGCAAGTCGCTCATGGTGATAGAGCTGCGGCTGGTCTCTATTCGTGAGACCTTCGATGCGGACCACTCCAGGCGGGACGCGAGTTCTTCCCCGGTCAGCCCAGAAGCCTCGCGCAGGCGGCGCAGCTCCGCCGCCAGTTGGCGGGCTCGCGCCGACGGTGGTCGCGCAGGAGGCAACGTAGACACCTTCTTGCCTGGTCACGGCGCCTTAGGGCGCATACCAAGGAGGACACTAGCCCTTGCGCGGCAACTGCCGCAACTGGAATCGTGAAAGATTGCAGACAGGCGACTTCAGTCGTGCAATATTGCGCAACTGGATGCGCGATGGCAGTCTGGAAGGGTAATGCCTGCACAACATCAGGTGGCGAGCGATATGGCCCTTATCCCCCGCGGAATGCCCAGACGTCCGTGGTCCAAGCACCCCGTACCCGCAGCGCGCTGCCTGGCTGAGGATCTTGATGCGGTTAGCCGGTCAGCAAGGGCCCGGCGGGTGTTCGTCGTCTACGGCCGGAACCAGCAGGCTCGCCTCGCGATGTTCACGTTCCTGCGGTCAGTCGGACTGTCCCCGGTCGAGTGGTCCCAGGCGCTGGCCGCCACCAGGAAGGCGAGCCCCTACATCGGTGAGGTGGTCGGGACTGCTCTGGCTACCGCCGGAGCGATCGTTGTGCTCTGGACTCCCGACGAAATCGTCGCGCTGCGTCCTGAGTACGCCGACGGCGACGATGACCCGGAGATCATGCCGTCAGCCCAGGCTCGCCCCAACGTGCTGTTCGAAGCAGGCTTGGCGTTCGGGCGTGCCCCCGACTGGCACACGGCCGGCGATTTCAACTGACGGGCGCGGTCCAACCCGCCAGATCGCAGGGCTGGCTTGCGCGCCCGTGGGACCCGTGTAACCGTGAGATCCTAGAGGACAAGCAATCCCGACCAAGGAGGCCGAGCCAGCCACGTGACTGCCACCCCAAGGGCCACCGAGCTCACCGAGATCGCCGCGCTCGCCGCGGCGGAGAAGCTGGCGCAGGACATCATCGCCTATGACGTCAGCGACCAGCTCGCGATCACCGACGCGTTCCTGCTCTGCTCGGGGGCCAACGACCGGCAGGTCCGCGCGATCATCGACGAGGTGGAGCTCAGGCTCAAGCAGGCGGGCGCGACCCTGGTGCGCCGCGAGGGCGAGCAGGAGGGCCGCTGGGTGCTGCTCGACTACAACGACCTGGTGATCCACGTGCAGAGCAAGGACGAGCGGGTGTTCTACGCGCTCGAGCGGATCTGGAAGGACTGCCCGGTCATCCCGCTGCCCGAGGCGGCGGGTATCGGCAACCCGGCGAGCAACGGGAACCAGCCCTGACCGCGGCCCGGCGGCTGGTGCTGTGGCGGCACGGCCAGACGACCTGGAACGCCGAGCACCGCTTCCAGGGCCAGACCGACATCCCGCTCGACGAGACCGGCACCGGGCAGGCCGAGTACGCCGCCCGGCGGCTGGCCACGCTGCGGCCGGACGCGCTGTTCGCCTCCGACCTGAGCCGCGCGCAGCAGACCGCCGCACCGCTCGCCCGGCTCACCGGCCTGCCGGTCAGCCTGGACAAGGACCTGCGGGAGCGGTTCGGCGGGGACTGGGAGGGCCTGTCCGACGCGGAGATCCGTGAACGCTACCCGGAGGAGCGGGTGACCTGGAACCCGCCCAACGGCGAGCCGACCGCGGTGGTGGCCGAGCGGGTCGCGGGCGCGCTCGACCGCATCGCCGGCGGCCTCGCCGACGGCCAGCTGGCGGTGGTGGTCGGCCACGGCGCCGCGCTGCGGCTGGGCATGGAGCAAGTGCTGCGCATCCCGGCCGACAACGCGCCCACGCTGGGCTCGCTGGTCAACTGCTCCTGGTCGGTACTCGAGCGGCGGCTGAGCCACTGGCGGCTGATCGAGTACAACGTGGTCGCGTTCCAGCAGGTCATCAGCGAGCCGGTCACCGGCGACGACCAGTAGCAGTCATCCGAACGGGTGCGGTCCCCACGCCTGACCGCCGGGGCGCCTGCGGGCCGGGTGGCGCCGGGCCAGGCGCCGCGGTGCCCGCCGCGGTCGAGGACGGCCCGCGGGCGGCCGGGTACCGCTAGCGCCGTGCCCCGAGAAGTGGGCGATTGCGGGGCAGCCTGACAACGATGGACAATGGCGTAGCTCCGCGTCATTGGGGATGGTCCATGGAATCACTGGCTCCGTTGCCCGCGCAGAAGCGCGGCTACGGCTGGCTGCTGCGCGCTGCCGCGTGGATCTTGCGAACGGTAGGCCTGGTAGCGACCCTGGCCGGGTTCGGAGCGTGGCATGCGCCGGGCTGGACGTGGAAGGGAATCCTGCTCGGCACTTCGTTCGCCGGCATCGTGTTCACGATTACCGGCCTGGAGCTGAGCAAGTACGCCCGCCGGCACCTCGTGCTGGCCGCCGGGTCGGTGGACAGCCTCAGGCCCGGGTCGTACGTGCTATACCTGCGGCCGTTCAGCCTGGACGAGAGCATGGGCGGGTTCGGCTCACGGTTTGACAACACGCCGGCGAGTGCGTTCCAGTCCGGGCGGACGCACGAGGAGCAGCTGGCGCGGATGTTCCGGGAGTTCGGCCGGCTGGTGACCGTGGGACGCCCCGGGGAGCCGCTTCCGCAGGGATCCGGGGCGCGCCGCGTCTACCTCCCGTCGTCCGGGTGGGAGCCGGTCGTGGCGGACCTGATCGCCAGCGCGCGGGTCGTCATACTCGGGGCCGGGCCGGGCGAGGGGACGGTCTGGGAGTACGTGCAGGTGCTGCGCGGCGGCGACCCGTCGCGCTTTATCGTCCTGGTCACCGACACGGCCAGGTACCAGCGTTTCCGGGAGCTGGCAACGGCGGCGGCCAACGAGGCGCGGGCAGAACTGCGAGAGCGGCACGGAAGCTCTTTTGAGCTGCCCGACCTGCCGGACCTCCCGCCCCCGGCCAAGCCCAAATGGGGGGCGACCCCCGCTTACATCCGGGCCATGGTGTTCTTCGGCGCCGGCTGGGAGGCCGACCTGGAGTTCTTCGCCGCTGCCCGCGACGCAGGCGCACTGAAACCGGTCTTGGCCCACGTCCGCGCTGGGGTCCGGGTCAGCGAGCGGTCAACCTAGCACCTGCCCGGCCTCCGCCGCCATGGGGAGACCCGGCGCAGCCCGGTGTGACATCGGGCCGGGGTGACCGCGGGGCCTAGCGGATGCCGGCCAGTCGCAGCAGCGCGGTGACGCCGGCCGCGGCGATGACGACCAGCGGGAACGGCATCCGGCGCCACGCCAGCAGCCCGCCCGCGAGGACGCCGGCCGGCCGGGCCCAGCCTGCGAAGCCGTGCCCTTCGGTCAGCGCGGAGGTGGCGGCGAGCGCGATGAGCAGCACGGTGGCGGCGTCGGCGAACAGGCGCTCGGCGGCGGCGGGCACCGTGAGCCGCCCGCGCAGCAGCGGCCCGCCCAGCCGCATCGCGAAGGTGAGCCCGGCCAGCGCCGCGATGGCAGTCAGCGGCATCATCGCGCTGCTCCCGCCCGCGGGCCGCGCCAGCGGGTGGCGAGCCCGGCCAACGCGGCCAGCAGCGGCAGGCCGGCCGGCAGGACCGGGGTGAGCGCGACCGCGATCACCGCCCCGGTGCCGGCCGCGATCCGGGCCGGCCGGGCGGCGAGCGTGGGCAGCGCGAGCGCCAGCATCACCGCCGGGAAGGTGGCATCGAGCCCGAACGCGCCGGTGTCACGGACCGCTGAGCCGAGCGCGACCCCGAGCGCGGTGGCCGCGTTCCAGCTCACGAACAGCGCCCCGCCGCAGGTCCAGAATGCCCGGCGGCGCGCGGCCGGCTCGCGCTGGCGCAAGGCGAAGGCAACGGACTCGTCGGTGATCAGGTGGGTTCCGGCCAGCAGGCGGGCGAGCCGCCGCCAGCGCTGCCGCGACGAGGTTCCCGGCTGGCCGGCGGGCTGGGCGTCGCCCGGGTGGAGCACGTCAGCGACCGCCAGGCCATAGGGGAGCAGCCGGGTGTTCAGTACCGCCCCGGCCGCCACCGCCGCCAGCGCCGACCCGCCCGCCAAGGCCACCCCGACCGCCGCGATCTGCGAGCCGCCCGCGAACACCAGCGCCGACAGTGCGACCGGGACCCACCAGGGCAGCCCGGCCGCTACCGACGCCGCGCCGAACGACACCCCGACGATCCCGTCCGCCAGGCAGATCAGGCCGACGTCCCGGTGCAGTGGTGTTCGCCATGGACTCCTCATGTTCGTTATGATGAACGGGTGCGAGGCTGTTCGTCAAACCGAACGCGATGAAGTCTGGAGCGAACCAGTTGTCACAAGCAGTCCCTGGCGGCGCGGGCACCACAGCGGGCACCACGGCGGGCATCCTCGCGGTCGTGTCGACGTCGCTGCGCCGTGAGCGCGCCAGGTCCGGCCTGTCGCTGACCGAGCTGGCCCGGCGGGCGGGCGTCGCCAAGTCGACGCTGTCCCAGCTGGAGAACGGGGCGGGCAACCCGTCGCTGGAGACGCTGTGGGCGCTCGGTACCGCCCTCGGCGTCCCGCTCAGCCGCCTCATCGATCCGCCGACGCGGGACATCCGGGTGATCCGGGCGGGGGAGGGGGTGGTCATGCACGCCGAGCGCGACCCCTACGAGGCGGCGATGCTCGCCGCCTGCCCGCCGGGCGCGCGCCGCGACATCTACCGGGTCGGGGCCGAGCCGGGCGCCGGGCACCAGGCCAGCCCGCACACCGCGGGCACGGTCGAGCACCTGATCCTGGGCGCCGGGCGGGTCATCGCGGGCCCGGTCGGCGACGCGGTCGAGCTCGGCCCGGGGGACTACCTGCGCTACCCGGGCGACACCGTGCACGTCTTCGACGCGCTGGAGTCGGCCACCCTGGGCGTGATCATCATGGAGCACGTCTGATGGCCGGCCGCAGTGACCGCGCCGGCCAGCGCCAGCCCGGCCGCCCGGCCACCGTGGCCGACGTGCACGCCCTGGCCCGGGCGATGCCGCACGTCACCCGGCTCGATGGGCCGGCCGGGCGGCCGGTCTACCAGGTCGGCGGCAAGTCGTTCGTCTTCTTCCGCAACCCCCGGCCGGACGCGGCCGACCCGGTCACGGGCGAGCGCTACCCGGACGTGATCGTGTGCTGGGTGGACTCCGAGGCCGGCAAGCGGTCGCTGATCGACGACCCGGACTCGCCGTTCTTCAGCACGCCGCACTTCGATGGGCACCGGTCGGTCCTCATCCGGGAACGGGACCTGGGCCAGCTGGGCTACCAGGAGCTGGCGGAGGTTGTCCAGGACGCCTGGCTGTCGCGCGCCTCGGCCCGGCGCGCGGCGGACTGGCTGAAGTCGCGCGGCCTGCCGGGTAACTCGGGTTCTTCGTCCGGGGCCGGCTCGGGATAGGTCGCGGACGCGAACACCACGGTGCGGGCGCCGTCCGGGACGTCGCCGGCCTCTCGCTGGTAGCGGCGGACCAGTTCCTGCTGGTCAGCGATGAACTGGACGGCTTCCTCCCGGGTGAGCGTGAGCGTGGTGCGCCCCCTGGCCCAGGTCCCCCGGCCCCACTCGCCCATCGTCTGGCGCGCGGAGCGGAACCGCTCGAAGCCTGCCAGCGCGTCCGCCCAGGCCGTTGGCCGCAGCCCGGATGCCTCCGCCTGTGCCTCGATGCTGAGGCCCTCGCGGGGGATCCAGGCCGGCCGCGGGGATGCCTCCCACCACCGCTCCCGGCCCTGCCCGCGGCCGGCGACCTCGCGAACGAAGTCGTGCTCGGCCAGCAGCCGCAGGTGATAGCTCGTGATCCCGCTGTTCTCGCCCAGGTCGCGGGCCAGCGTGGTGGAGGTGGCCGGCCCGCTCTCGTGCAGGCGGCCGAGGATGCGCTGCCGCATCGGGTGCGCCAGCGCCCGCAGTTCCTCAACGTCCCGTACTTCGCGGGGTTGCGGCGGCTCGCTCATGATGCAAAGATAATTGTGCATGGATTTATATGCAAGTATTTTTGGGCAACACTGCCCGGCGACGGCACGGTCGGCAAGCCGGCAACCAAATGGACCCAAGGGGCGCAATCCGCGCGACCACGGCAGGCGCCATGAGGGCCGCCGGGCGCCACCGGATGGCCGGCTGGCCGGAAAACCGCTAGGTATCGCCAACTGGCCTTGACGATTCGCCATGCGTGTCCGGCCCTGCGCAATTGATCAGCGAAGCAATCATGATGCTCGAGGCCAAGGGATGCCGCGCCAAGCCAAGACATTCTGTTGCTTTGCGCAACCGTCGACCATGATAATGATCTTTAATCGTGCCATTGTTCGATTGTTGACGGTGAAGGTCGTCTGACTCGAACGGAGTGGTTCTCATGGGCTGGCAGGCGGACGCGGGGGATGGGCCGGGCAGCCAGCCCGGGCTCAGCCAGCCCGGCGTGCCTGGCAGTGCCACTCAGGACGACGACCCCGGTCTTTCCGGTTTCGCCGCCGGCGGCCAATGGAGTACCTGCCCGCCGTCGGCCGCCCTGGCAGCGGCGCTAGAAGCCGCGGCCGGCCCCGACTGGCGGTGTGACGGCGCGACCCGCGAAGAGCGGCTTGGCGTGCTGCGCCAGTGCCAGGCGATGGAGGCCTGGATCGCGAACGCGAAGCTGGGCGCGCTGCGGTCGCTGATCCGCGAAGACGACCAGCCGATGCCCGGCGGTGACTACCACGGTGACCTGCCCGACGGCTGGTCGCGGTCGCTTACCCATGAGGTCGCGCTGGCGCTGGCCATGCCCGCGGTGTCGGCCGAGGGGCAGATGTGGGTCGCCTGGGACCTGGAAGCCAGGCTCCCGGGAGTCGGCGCGCTGCTTGCCGCCGGGACCCTCACCTACCCCAAGGCCAAGGCGGTCTATGAGGCGTTCCAGCTGCTGACTGATGAGCAGGCAGCCCAGGCGGAGGCGCTGATCCTGGCCGAGCTGCCGGGCAAGACCCACGGCCAGGTGAGCAAGCTCGCCGCCCAGGCCGCGGTGACGGTGCACCCGGAGGCGGCCAGTGAGCGGCGCCGGGACGCGGAGCAGCATAAGTCCCGCGTCCAGCTGTTCCGCGAGGAATCCGGCGCCGCCGCCCTGTCCGGCCGCGACCTGCCCACCGACCAGACCCTCGCCGCCCACGCCAGCGTGTGCGCCCGCGCGCAGGAATACAAGGACTCGGGCGCGTTCGCCGGCGACACCCGCATGGACCAGTTGCGCGTCGCCGCCTACCTCGACCTGCTCAACGGCATCCCGGCTGCTGCCCGGATCGCCGCAGGCCGGCTTGATAACCGCTCCGACGGCAGCGAGACGGCCGGCGGCAGCGAGACGGCCGACGTCACCAGGACACCGGATGACAGCAGTTCACCCGATGCCAGCGCCAGCGCCAACGCCGCCGACGTGGGCGAGCCGGAGCACGCCCCGCGCCTGGCCGACCTGGTGATCCCGCTGGCAACGCTGCTCGGCCTGGCCGAGCGGCCCGGCGAAGGCCACGGCCTCGGACCACTCGACCCCGAGCTGTGCCGGCAGCTGGCCGACGCCGCCATTGCCAGCCGGCGGGCCAGGCTCTGCGTGACGGTCACCGACCTCGACGGCATCGCGACCGGCCACGGCTGCGCCCGGCCGCGCGGAAAACCCGGAACCGGCCAGGTTGGGCCGCACCCGTTCGGTGGACTGCCTGCTCGCGTCAACCTCACGATTACCGCCAGCCAGCTAGCGGAGCTCACCGAAACCGGCGCTTCCCGCCCGCGCGGGCGCTGGTCACTGGACCCGGCCGGCGGCCCGGGGCCGCCGGGCGGCTTCGGGCGCTGGACGCTCACCCTGCCCGACGGCAGGAGCTGCACCGTGCAACTCGGCCCGGTGCCGACCGAGGAATGCGACCACCTGCACGAGTCACCCGCGTACCAGCCCGGCGCCATGCTGCGCCACCTGGTCCAGGTGCGCGACGGCGAGTGCACGTTTCCCACCTGCTCGCGGCATGCCCGGGAGAGCGACTTCGAGCACGCGGTGCCGTACCACCGGGGCGGCCGTACCTGCGGCTGCAACGCGGGCGCCCGCAGCCGTGCCTGCCATCAGGTAAAGCAGACCAAAGGCTGGAACGTCACCCAGCCCCGCCCGGGCTGGCACCAGTGGGAAACCCCGGCCGGCCGGAGCTACACCCAGGGGCCGAAGCGCTATCCGTTCTAGGAAGGGGACGATACTGGCGGCATGACCGACCGTCAGATTGCGCTCGACCACGCTGCCCGCCATGCGGCGCGCTGGCTGGACAGCCTCGCCACCCGCCCAGTCCCGCCACGGGCTTCCGTGGCCGACGTCGTCAAGGCACTCGGCACCGAGCTGCCGGACGGGCCGACCCCAGCCGCTGAGGTCATCGACCTGCTGGCCCGCGGCTGCGAACCGGGGCTGACCGCCATGCCGTCAGGCCGGTTCTACGGCATGGTCATCGGCGGCGCGCACCCGGCCGCGCTGGCGGCGGACTGGCTGGTCAGCGCCTGGGACCAGAACGCGGCGCTGCGGCTGGTGACCCCCGCCCACGCGGCGGTCGAGGACATCGCCAGCGAGTGGCTGCTCGACCTGCTCGGCTTGCCGGCCGGCAGCGGCGTCGGCTTCGTCACCGGCGGCACCATGGCCAACTTCAGCTGCCTGGCGGCCGCCCGCGACGCGGTGCTGCAGCGGGCCGGCTGGGACGTCGCCGCCGACGGGCTGACCGGGGCGCCCCGCGTCCGGGTGCTGGTCGGCGCCGAGCGGCACGACAGCGTCGACCTGGCGCTGCGCTTCCTCGGCCTCGGCCTGCCGGAGCCGGTGCCCGCCGACGACCAGGGCCGCATCGATCCCGCTGCCCTCGCCGCCGCCCTCGCGGCCGGCCCGGCGGGGCCGACGATCGTGGCGCTGCAGGCGGGGAACGTGCACTCGGGCGCGTTCGACCCGTTCGCCCCGGCGATCGCGGCGGCCCGCGAGCACGGTGCCTGGGTGCACATCGACGGCGCGTTCGGCCTGTTCGCCGCGGCCTCCCGGCGGACCCGGGCACTGACCGCCGGCTATGAGCAAGCGGACTCGTGGGCCACCGACGCGCACAAGACGCTCAACGTGCCCTACGACTGCGGCCTGGCCATCGTCGCCGACCGGGCCGCGCTGCGCGCGGCTATGAGCATGCACGGCGACTACCTCATCCACGACGCCGCGGGCGACTCGCTCGACACGGTGCCCGAGCTGTCCCGCCGCGCCCGTGCCATCCCGGTCTGGGCGGTACTGCGCGCGCTGGGCCGCGACGGGGTAGCCGACCTGGTCGACGGCTTCGTCCGGCACGCGGCGGCGTTCGCCGACGGCATCGCCGCCATCGACGGCGCCACCATCGAGAACGACGTGGTGTTCACGCAGGTCTGCGCCTCCTTCGGTGACGACCAGCGGACCGCCGAGGTCGCCGCCCGGCTGATGGCGGACGGCACCGCCTGGATGACCGGCTCCCGCTGGCACGGCCGGGCGGTGCTCCGCGTCTCGGTCAGCAACTGGTCAACCACCGGCGATGACGTGACCCGGAGCCTGGACGCCCTGCGCGCGGCGGCCCGGGGGTAAGCACATGCAGCCGCACGATGAGCCGCCGGGCGGCGGCCTGCGGGTGCTGCTCGTATCGGGGAGCACCCGCGACCGCTCGACCAACACCGCCGCCGTGCGCACCGTCGCCGCCCTCGCCCCCGCCCTGGTGACGCCGGTTGTCTACGGCGGGCTGGCCGAGCTGCCCGCGTTCAACCCCGACCACGACGGCGACCGGCTGCCGGCCGCGGTAGCGAGCCTGCGGCAGGAGATCGCCGCGGCGGCGGCGGTGCTGTTCTGCACCCCGGAGTACGCCGGCACCCTCCCCGGCAGCCTGAAGAACCTGCTGGACTGGACGGTCGGCGGCGGCGAGATGGACGGCAAGCCCGCCGCCTGGGTCAACGTGGCCGCGCCGGGCCGAGGCGCTGGCGCCGCGGCCACGCTTGGCAGGCCCTGCTCGCCCGGTGGTGGTCCCGGCGGCCAGCGCGGTCGCGACGGTGAAGGTATCGGGACGTTCCCAGCCGGCGCCGATGAGCGCGCCCTTCCAGCCGTGCTCCTCGAGCGCCCGTGCCTGGGCAGTGAGCGTGCCGAGGCTGTTGTGGCCGGCGGTGGCGGGCTCGCCGCGGTGGCCGGGCGTCGCCTGGTTGGGGATGTACCAGAGAAACTCGAAGCTCATGGCTTGCCGGCGGACGGCGCCGGGAGGTCCAGGTGCTCGCGGAGGGTCGCGCCCTCGTATTCCGTGCGGTAGACGCCGCGGGCCTGGAGTTCGGGAACGATCTTGTCGACGATGTCGGCCAGGGACGACGGGAGCAGGTGGGGCGTGATGTTGAAGCCGTCCACCGCGCGCGTGCGCACGTAGTGCGCCCACGTGTCGGCGATCTGGCCGGGCGTGCCGGTGAACGCGGCGTGGCCGCCCGAGACCTCAAGGACCAGCTGGCGGATGGACAGGCCGCGCTCGGCCGCCAGGTCGCGCCAGCCCGCGATCAGCTCGAGCTTGCCTGAGCGCCGCTCGACCGCGATCGTGCCGCGCGACGGGTCGAGCTCGCCCGCGCTCGGCTCGATGTCCGGCAGCGGGCCGTCCGGGTCGTACGCCGACAGGTCGGTGCCCCAGTACTGTTCCAGGTAAGCGATCGCTCGCGGGCCGTTGACCTGCTCGCTCCGCACCCAGCGGGCTTTTTCCTCCGCTTCCCGCGGAGTGTCGCCGACCACCACCGACGCGCCGGGCAAGATGCGCACCTGGTCCGGCTGCCGCCCGTATTTCTTCAGCCGGGAGCGCAGGTCATGCGCGTACGCCAGGGCCTCCTGGTAGTCCCGGTGCCGGGAGAACACGACATCGGCGTGCCGCGCGGCGAGCTCCCGGCCGCCGTCGGAGTCCCCGGCCTGGAACAGCACCGGACGTCCCTGCGGGCTCGGTGGCACCGTCGGCGTGGCCCGGAAGCTGACCAGGTCGGTATGGACGTCGACTGGCGTGTCGGCCGTGGCGCCGCCGCCCCACAGTTGCTTCGCTGCCTCGACGAACTGCGTCGCGCGCTCGTACCGGCGCTCGTGCGGCAGCCAGCCGCCGTGCCGGAAGTTCTCGCCCGTCCACGCGTTGTCGGTGGTGACGACGTTCCACCCGGCCCGGCCGCCGGAGATGAAGTCCAGGCTCGCCAGCCGGCGGGCGAGGTCGGCCGGGTAGTTGTACGTCGCGTTCTGGGTGGCGACAAGCCCGATCCGGTCGGTCACCGCGGCCAGCGCTGCCAGCTGGGTGATCGCGTCGGGGCGGCCGGATACGTCGAGGTCGAAGACCTTGCCCCGGTTCTCCCGTACCCGCAGGCCCTCGCCCAGGAAGAACGCGTCGAACAGACCCCGCTCCAGTAGCTGCGCCACCTCGACGAACGTCTCGACGGCATGGTGCGAGGCGTTGGCCGGGTCGGCCCAGAGCAGCTGCGGGCCGACGCCGGTAAAGAACACGCCGAGGTGCACCCGGGGGCCGCGGTCGCCGTGGTGCTGCTGGTCAGGCACTGTACTTGCTCCTCACCGGGTCAGCGAAACGGTTCACCGGCCGGGCCAGGCCGAGTACGTCCCGCAGGGTTATGTCGTCCGGGCGCGGCCCGCGGGCCACGCCGTTCGCGGTCAGCGCCGGGAGCACCTGGTCGGCCAGGGCCGGGAAGTCGGCCGCCGCCTCGGCCAGGTGGAAGAGCACCCCGTCTACCCGGCCTGCCAGCCCGGCCAGGAAATCGGTCAGGCCGGCCGCCGGCCCGGTAAAGCGGGCCCGGCCGGTCCTGGGCCAGGGAGCCAGCGAGTCGAGCCGCTCCAGGCGACTCGCGGCAGGCTCGCCCGGCCGGTCCAGCGCCACTTCGAGCTCGGCGAAGACCAGCGGGCTGCCCGCCGCCCGCGCCCCTTCCACGGCGGAGAGGTCGCCGACCAGGGTGATGTCGGCCCGGTCGGCGACCCCGAGTGAGTCGGTGGCGATGACGACAACCTGGCCTTGCGGTGGTCGCGGCGTGATCAGCGGCCCGATCACGCTGAACGACAGGCCCTCGAACCTGACGTGGTGCACCTTGTCGTTGTCGAGGAAGCGGCCGGTTGCCACGTCCTTGATGACGGCGTCGTCTTCCCAGGAGTCCCACAGGGCGCGGGCCACGTCGATGACGTCCCTGACCTCCTGCCGGCGGGCGGCCTCGTCGAGCGGCGCCGCGCCGATGGTTGCCCGCGCGGGGCCGTCGTTGGCAGCGCCGACGACCCAGGCGGCGCGGCCGTGGCTGGCGTGATCGAGGCTGGCCAGCTGGGTCGCCAGGTGGAACGGCTCGGTCGTGGTGACGTGCAGCATGGGGGCCAGGCCGATACGCCGCGTGAGCTGCGACAGGTACGCGGCGCGGACGCCCGCTTCGAGCCGCCCGCCCGTCGGCGGCGGCGCTGGCCGGTCGCCGAAGGTGACGAACGCGAACCCGGCCCGTTCCGCGGCGGCCACCCTGGCCCGGAGAAGCCGCGGGTCCAGCGCGCTTCCCGGCCCGCCCGGATACCGTCCCGCGGCCGGGTCCGCGCCGGCGTCGGCGGCCTCCACCGCTAGCAGGAGTCCGGCTGTGCTCATCGGTCACGCCCCCGAAGTCGGGTTAGAAAACTGTCAATGCCTATCGTAATACTAGGTTTTGCGTTAGCCCAGTCCGGTCGGGGAACCACGCCCGGCTCAGCGCAGCCGCCGCAGGAACGGATCCTGGTGCTCACAGGGCACGGCCTTGACCTGGGCGCCCGCGATGAACGCGCCGCCGGGGCCGACGGTGACCGGGGCGAGGCTGAGTTCGCTGATCTCCGGCAAGTCCTCAGCCAGCCGGGCCACCCGCAGCAGCAGCTGGCGCAACGCGTCCAGGCCAGTGCCGCCGATATCGCGGACGCCGCCGACCGAACCGACCAGCTTGTCCGCGTCGGCGGTGGTGAGCGGGACAAGCCGTGCGGCCGGGCCTTCGTCCCCGCTGGCGGCCGCGTCGTCCGGGCCAAGGACGACCAGCGGACCGAACATCGGGTCGCCGGCGATGCCAACGCGAACCACGGCACCTTCCGGCGGCACGGGCTGGAGCGCCAGCCCGTAGCACTTGAGCAGCGACGCGACTTCGTCGGGCGAGAGCCAGCCGCCTGCGGGCACGTGGGTGAGGAACCGGCGCACCTGGTCTCGCGCCAGGCCCGCGGTCACGTCAGGGAAGACGGGGACGCGGCCGGCCGGCTCGGCCGTCCACTCCCCGTAGCCGACGGCCCGGGCTAGCGCCCTGGCCGCCGCCTCGGGGCTGTCATACGCCGGTATCCGGCGGCCCTCGCCGCCGTCGAGGAGCCGGACCGACTCCGCCTGGTCGAGCAGGACGGCGGCCAGCGGCACCGGTACCGCGGCCCGCTGGACCGCCGCGGCCAGGTCGCCGCTGACGGCGGTGGCGGCTCCGATCGCGATGACCGCACCGACGTGCTCGTCGGCCGCGACGATTTCCAGTACCCGCTGGAACGTTCCCGCGCTCACCGTCGCCGTCAGGTCGACCGGCCCGGTGACCGATCCGCCCTCGGGTACCAGCGAGCGGAGCCGGCGGCTGGTGTGGCCGTGCAGCCGGTGGACGGTCAGGCCAAGGCCCGTGCACGCGTCGGCGGCCAGGGCGGTGGCGGCGTGCACGTTGGACACGATCGCGACGCTGCGGCCGCGCGGCACCGGCTGGCCCGCCAGCAGCGCGGTGACCTCGGTCAGCTCACCGATCCCGGTGACCGCGATGATCCCCGCCTGCTCGAACAGCGCCTTACGGCGAGCCGACTGGACGGCCGCCGCCGACTGGACGGCCGCCGCCGACTGGACGGCCGCCGCCGGCTGCACGGCAGCCGCCGGCTGACTGCCCGCCGCGGGCTGGGCGGCCTCGGGCGGCCCCGAATCAGCGGCCGGCTGCCCCGAGTAGACGGTGAGGATCGGCATCGTCGCGGCGACCCGTCGTGCCGTCCGCGCGAACTTGCGCGGGTTGCCGAACGACTCGATGTACAAGATCGCCAGCCGGGTGACGCCGTCGTGTTCCCACCACAGCAGCAGGTCGTTGCTTGATATGTCGAGCTTTCCGCCGACGGACGCGAAGGAGGAGATGCCGATCCCGAGCCGGGACAGCTGGTCGGCCAGGGAGAGGCCTAGGCCGCCGGACTGCGTCACCAGGCCGGCGATACCCGGTGCCGGATGACTGGCGGCGAGCGTGGCGTCCAGTCCGGCCGCGGGCACGGCGACGCCGAGGCTGCCCGGCCCGGCCAGTCGCATACCGTGGCGGCGGCAGATCGAGAGCAAGTTGGCGCAGCGGCCGGGGTCCAGTGCGGCGGTGACCACCGCCAGCGCCCCGGTGCCCAGGTTCCCGCAGTCCTCGGCGGTGTCAGTGACGGCCGCGGCGGGAACCGCGATCACCGCGAGATCGGGTGCCTCGGGCAGGTCGGCCACCGACGGCACGCAGTGGACGCCGCCCAGCTGCCGCGCGGACGGGTGCACCGCGTACAGCCGGCCCGGGTAGCCGCCGGTTCGTATGTTGTCGAGGATCGCGCGGCCCGCCCCGCCGGGCTGCCGGTCGGCGCAGATTACCGCGATGGACTGCGGTGCGAGCAGGTGCCGCAGGCTCGCGCTGCCGGCCGAGCCTTCCCGCTTGTCCACCGCCGACAGGTAAGCGTCCAGTGCGGTGTCCGTGTCGTCGCGGGGCAGTGGGATCGTCACGAAGGTCACTCCCTCGCTCGTCTGGCGCCGCACCGGGAGCCCGGCATCGGCGAATACCCGCAGCATGGGTACGTTCTCTGGCAGCGTCTCGGCGACGAACGCGGTGATGCCGTCGTCGCGCGCCCGGGAGACCAGGTGCTCCAGGAGCAGGGTGGCGACGCCCTGGCGGTGCATCCGCTCCGCCACCGCGAACGCCACCTCGGCGTCCGACACGCCCGTGCGCTCGTAGCTGGCGCAGCCCACCACCTCGTCGCCGCGCAGGGCGAGCAGCGCCGCGTGCCGTGGCCCGGGCTCGCGGCACACCCGGTCGGCCTCCCGCGCCGCGGCCAGCCTGCTCGCGCTGAAGAACCGCAGGTATGTGCTTTCTGGTGACATGGCCTCGTGCATTGCCCGGACGGCGGCGAGGTCGGCCGGCGATGCGGGCCTGATCGCGACCGTGGCGCCGTCAGCCAGCAGTGCGTAGACCGGTTGCCGCGCCATCGCCCGCACCGCCTCTCACCTGGGAAACCGCTGCCCGGACCTGGCGCGCGATCTCGATGTCCTCGCGGGCGCTGACGACGAGGGCCCGCACCGGGGCGCCCGGCGGGCCGATCTCGCGGTCCCCGGTGCCGTCGGCGTTGGCCGCGGCGTCCCCGGCGACGCCGAGGAAGCCAAGTCCGTTCATGGCCCGCTGGCGGATCTCGGCCGAGTTCTCGCCGACACCGCCGGTGAACACGATCGCGTCGAGCCCGTCCATGGCGGCCGCCATGGACGCGACGGATGCGCGGAGCCGGTGCAGGTAGGTGTCCCTGGCCAGTCTCGCCCTGGTGTCGGCGGCGGCGGCGCGGGCCAGGATCTCCCGCATGTCCGCCGTGCCGGCCAGCCCGTACAGGCCAGAGCGGTACTCCAGGGTCGCCGCCAGCTCGGCCGGGGGCATGTGGGCGTGTTCCTCAAGCCACAGCACCAGGCCCGGGTCGACCGAGCCGGACCTGGTCGCCATGACCAGGCCGTCCAGCGGGGTGAACCCCATCGTGGTGTCGACCGACCGGCCGCCGTCGACCGCGGCCAGCGACGCGCCCGCGCCCAGATGGCAGCTGACCAGCCGCAGTTGGGTGATGTCCCGCCCGAGGAGTTCGGCCGCGCGTCGCGATACGTAGGCGTGCGACAGCCCGTGGAAGCCGTAGCGCCGCAGGCTCCAGCGCGTGCGCCACTCCTCGGGCAGCGCGAACGTGGCCGCGGCGGCGGGAATGGTGGCGTGGAACGCGGTGTCGAAGCAGGCCACGGCCGGAACCGAAGGCAGCACCGCGGTCACCGCGTCCAGCGCCGCCAGCGACTTCGGCTGGTGCAGCGGCGCCAGGTCGGCCAGCGACTCCAGCCGCCGCCGGACCTGCGAGTCGACGACCACCGGGGCCGTGTAGAGCGTGCCGCCGTGGACGACCCGGTGCCCGACCGCGTCCACTGGCCCGAACGACTCGATCGCGGCCTCGATGGCCGGGTTCTCGGCTGAGCCGCGCGGCGCGGGCAGGTCAGCGCTCGCGCTGACCTGCCCGGCCGGGTCGAGCACGCGCAGCTTCAGGCTGCTTGACCCGGCGTTGACTACCAGCACCCGCCCGGCCGCCGAAGCTGCCGAAGCCGCCGCGGACCCGGACGGTGCGGTCACGCAGACCACGACCAGTTCGTGATCTCCGGTGCGTCCTCGCCGAACTTCCTGGTGTAGGCGCGGGCCTCGATCCGCTTGTCGGTCATCAGCTGGCGGATGTGCCCGGCCCGCGTGGCCAGTCCCGGCACGCGGTCGATGACGTCGATGACCAGGTGGTAGCGGTCCAGGTCGTTGAGCATCACCATGTCGAACGGCGTGGTGGTGGTGCCCTCCTCCTTGTAGCCCCGGACGTGCAGGTTGGCGTGCCCGTGGCGGCGGTAGGTGAGCCGGTGGATCAGCCACGGGTACCCGTGGTAGGCGAAGATCACCGGTGCGGTCGTGGTGAACAGCGCGTCGAACTCGGCGTCGGACATGCCGTGCGGGTGCTCCGACTCCGGCTGCAGCCGCATCAGGTCGACCACGTTCACCACCCGGACCTTCAGCCACGGCAGGTGCTCGCGGAGCAGGGACACCGCGGCCAGCGTCTCCAGGGTGGGGGTGTCCCCGGCGCAGCCGAGCACCACGTCGGGCTCGGTCTCGCCGTCGCCGTCGTCGTTGGAGGCGAACTCCCAGATGCCGGCGCCCCGGGTGCAGTGGACGACAGCCTGGTCCATGGTCAGCCACTGGGGCTGCGGCTGCTTGCCCGCCACGATGACGTTGACGTAGTGCCGCGAGCGCAGGCAGTGGTCAGCCACCGACAGCAGGGTGTTGGCGTCCGGCGGCAGGTACACCCGGATCACCTCGGACTTCTTGTTGACCACGTGGTCGATGAAGCCCGGGTCCTGGTGGGAGAACCCGTTGTGGTCCTGCCGCCAGACCAGGGAGGACAGCAGGTAGTTGAGTGAGGCGACCGGGCGCCGCCAGGGGATCGACCGGGTGCTCTTGAGCCACTTGGCGTGCTGGTTGAACATCGAGTCGATGATGTGGATGAACGCCTCGTAGCAGTTGAACATCCCGTGCCGGCCGGTCAGCAGGTAGCCCTCGAGCCAGCCCTGGCACAGGTGCTCCGACAGCACCTCCATGACCCGGCCGTCGGGGGAGAGGTGGTCATCGCCGGGGATGATCTCTCCGTCGAAGGCCCGGTTGGTGGCCCCGAACACGTCCTGGAGCCGGTTGGAGGCGGTCTCGTCCGGGCCGAACAGCCGGAAGGTCTCCGGGTTGCGGGCGATGACGTCCCGCAGCCAGGTGCCGAGCGGGCGGGTCCCCTCGGCTACCGCCGCGCCCGGCGCGGGCACGTCGACCGCGTAGTCGCGGAAGTCGGGCAGGGCCAGGTCGCGCAGCAGCAGCCCCCCGTTGGCGTGCGGGTTGTCGCTCATCCGGCGGTAGTCACGCGGCGGCAGCGCGGCCAGTTCGGGCGCCAGTGTCCCGTCCGGCCCGAACAGCTCGGCCGGCCGGTACGACCGCATCCATTCTTCCAGGATGGCCAGGTGCGCGGGGTTGCCGCGGACGTCGGCGACGGGTACCTGGTGGGCCCGGAAGGTGCCCTCGACCTGTACCCCGTCCACCGTCTTGGGCCCGGTCCAGCCCTTGGGCGTGCGCAGCACGATCATCGGCCACTGCGGCCGGGTGGTGTCGCCGAGCTCGCGGGCCCGCTGCTGGATGTCGTGGATCTCCCGGACGCACTTGTCCAGGGCGGCGGCGAGTTGCTGGTGCACTGGGTCCGGCTCGTCGCCCGCCACGATGTGCACCCGGTACCCGTAGCCTTCCATCAGCGAGACCAGCTCGGTCTCGGGGATGCGGGCCAGCACGGTCGGGTTGGCGATCTTGTACCCGTTCAGGTGCAGGATCGGCAGCACCGCCCCGTCGGTCACCGGGTTGAGGAACTTGTTGGAGTGCCAGCTCGTCGCCAGCGGCCCGGTCTCGGCCTCGCCGTCGCCGACCACGCAGGCGGCGATCAGGCTGGGGTTGTCGTAGACCGCGCCGTAGGCGTGCGCCAGGGCGTAGCCAAGCTCGCCGCCCTCGTGGATCGAGCCGGGCGTCTCCGGTGCCACGTGCGAGGGGATGCCGCCGGGGAACGAGAACTGGCGGAAGAGCGCCTCCATGCCGGCGGCGTCCCGGGTGACGTGGGGGTACAGCTCGGTGTAGGTGCCCTCAAGCCAGGTGTTCGCCACCACCGCGGGCCCGCCGTGGCCCGGGCCGGCCAGAAAGATCATGTCCAGGTCCCAGGCCCGGATCACCCGGTTCAGGTGCGCGTAGAGCAGGTTCAGCCCCGGCGTGGTGCCCCAGTGGCCGAGCAGCCGCGGCTTGACGTCCTCCGGCTCAAGCGGCCGGGTCAGCAGGGGGTTGCCGAGCAGGTAGATCTGCCCGACGGACAGGTAGTTGGCTGCCCGCCAGTAGGCGTCAAGCGCGCGCAGCTCCGCTGCTGACAGCGGCTGCTGCTCGGTTGTCGTCGTGACCAGATCCATGTCTGTCCTCTCGCTGTGGTCAGCGCTTCGTGTGCTTAGTGCTCCGTCCCCGCCAATAATCCGCGCAGGCAGCACACGGCCACTACGGACGAAAGTCCCGGCCGTTCCGCCCGCAGGTCCCGCAGGTCCCGTAGATCCCGGGAACGCAGCCGGAAAGCAGGAAGCCGGCCGCGGGAACGGGTCCCGGGGCCGGCTTCCTCGTCTCGGCGCACCTCAGTCGGCCGGGAAATTGGCCAGCACGTCGAAGTGGTCGGGCGTGGTGCGCTCGTACCGCATGCGGTCACGGACCGCCACCACGCCCTGGAGGTGCCGCACCCGGCGGGCGATGCGCCGGGCGGCCTCTTCCGACTCGGCCTTCCCGGTCAGCGTCACCACGCCGTCCCGCACCGACACCTGGACCGTCTCCGGGTCGACTTCGGCCAGCGCGACCTCCGACTCCGCCTCCGCGCGGATCTCGTCGTCGGGCCGGCTGTAGATCGACAGCAGGTCGGCCCGGCTCACGATGCCGTTCAGCAGGCCGTCGTCGGTGACGACGGGCAGCCGCTTCACGCCGCGGTGGTACATGAGCTGTGCGGCGTGCTCCACGGTGTCGTCGGGCGAGACCGTCACCGCCGGGGCGGACATCAGGTCTCCCGCGGTGGTACCGCGGGCCTTCTCCCGCTGCTTGCGGTGCAGGATGCCCTCGACCTTCCCCGTCAGCTCGCCCTCGTCGTCGAGGCCGAGCACCTCCTTGGCCAGCAGGTCGCTCTCCGATACCACCCCGATGACCTGGCCGTCATCGTTCACCACGGGGAAGGCGCTGACCCGGTACTCACGCAGTGCGGCCGCCATGGCGACGAACGGGGTGCTCTCGCGCACACAGATCACCCGGCTGGTCATCACGTCCTTCACGAAGGCGCCCATGGCCCT
>Ga0265338_10002832_pt1 | contig 25317 bp, 15 predicted proteins | sample 42126metaG_FD_193579 | JGI IMG/M metagenome (GOLD analysis project Ga0265338, IMG submission 193579) | Rhizosphere microbial communities from Carex aquatilis grown in University of Washington, Seatle, WA, United States - 4-21-26 metaG | ecosystem: Host-associated > Plants > Roots > Rhizosphere... | reverse complement strand
TCCAGGTCTGGCTTGGATCGTGATAGACCACCGGAGGGCGTGGAAGGGGCCGTGCGCCGCCCAGCGGAACCAGAATGCGCAATTGCCGGATCAGTTCAGCCAGCAACCGGCATTCCATCCACTTGTCGTGCCAGTGGAACTTCCGGGTTGCCCACAGCAGGCCTCCGATAAAACCGAGGAATACCAGCTCTGACCCGGCGCACAGCAAGTCCCAATTTCGGTGGCCGGCCGTCCTGGGCAGCAGGGCCACGAATACCGCGGCCGCTGCGAAAAGGTAATAACACAGGAAAGCAGTGCGGTTGGCGTCGGCGTAATAATCCGCCAGCCCATCGGCCCAGGCATAATGCGGCCAAAGGTGGCTGTGAACCCAGCGCGAGATCGGGGTGTTTCGGTCCTTTGCGTTGCCTGACCAGACCTCATCCTCATGACTTTCAAAGTCTGTGACCGTCAATCTGGGGCGCGACAGGCCGCCACCGCCGAGCAGGTCGCGGAATATCTTCCAGAAGAAAGCAAAATTTATGCGTGGCATGCACTTGTCGAAATATGCCTGCGGCGGATCTTGGGGGGATCGCGGCCAATACAATTCGGCCCGCACGATATCGCTGACGGTCTGCTCAAGATTTTTCTGCTGGGAAGTCGGCCGGGCGCGGTTTTTTTCATCCCTAGCGATGTCACTTTCCGCGCTCACCAGCTGCCAGTTCTGGGGCTCCTGCGCATCAATCCAGATCACCGGCAGGTGATAGCTCACGGCCTCACTGATGGTATGGACAGTGCCGCCGAGCCCCGCCGGGGCGCCGCCATCCCATACCGCAACAAGCAAGTCGGACTGGTTGAGCACGACCCGCCCGGCGGCGGCATAGGCGTCGGTGGCGTGATCGCGGGCACCATCCAGTTGGAACAAGGTCAGGTGATGACTGTCGCGCGCGCGTTTCAGCAAGGAGCGAAAATGAATCAGGGACTCGCTCTCGAGGGCATCGGGCGGCACGAAGTCCTTCTCGTATTCGCTTTGGTGGAATGGCAACGGTGAACAGAGCTCGTAATCCAGCGCCAGCGCCAGTTCGGCGAAGATGCGGTCCGAGCCCTCCGCCAGTGGCGAGACGGCGCGCAGCACCGGCGTCTCCCCGCTATAGAGCGTGTCCGGCACCCTGGCCACGTCGCCGACGGCCGCCTTGGCATATTCCAGGATGTCCCGCAGCGTCGTGCGCAGTATATCCAAACGGGCCGCATCCTCTGGCAGCCGGTTTGGTCGATGACCCACCACGCCGATACGGAAGGTGGCGCGCGCCTTGGGCGGTGTGCGGTTCCTCGTCAAGAGGGCCGCCGGCGCAGCGCTTCGCTCTGGGCCTCGCTCAGCCAGCGCTCGATCAGGCCGGGGTCCGCCATTTCGAGGCGCCGGAAAAGCTGGGGCGAGGCGCCGTCGGGCACCAGCGCCCAGATCTTGCCGCCCTTTTCCTGCGCCGGCCCATGAGCGCGCTGCCAGGAGTCCGCGTTTCGCGGATCGGCCAGGATGACAAGCTGCGCCTCTGCATCCAGCGATGTTTGTTCGAGCGTCTCGGCAAAGACTAGCTGTTCCCGGCACAGCGACATGCCTGCGGCATCCGCGATGCGGGGAAGCTTGCGGGCCATGCCGCGGTTATACTCCTTGACCCCGTCCGGCAGCGTGTCCCAGTCCACCAGCCGGTTGTGACGCTTGAGAAAATCATCGCGGCTCTCAGCATAACGCCAGCCCAGCGCCCGCAATTCCTGGCACCAGCGCCAATGTTCCAGCGCCGCCAGCTTTTCGACGGTGCTCTCGTCAAGCACGGCTTGTGCGGCCTGGCCGTCCTTCAGACGATAGCCGCAACAACGCAGCCGGACGGGGATGAAGTCCGCCAGGGCGCGGCTATTCTGCTTGTGGAATTCACTGAGCTTTTCCCAAGGCACCGCGGCGGGAGAATCGGACCCTGCATTCTCTTCCAGCCAGACTTGGTGCGCGGCGCGCGCCAGAACATCCAGGGTCTGGTCCAGCAGCGCGGCGGGCGTGGTGAGATGGGAAAGGCTGCCGAACGGCTTCAGCCGATCGTGAAACAGCGACTGGGTTTCCAGGAGAGAAAGAAACTCGCCCAGCTTTTGTTGCTGGCGTACCCGCACATAGACTGGACAGCCGAAGGCGCCCATCCCGTCCAGCATCTTGCGCAGGCGCATGGCGGTGTTGAGCGCCACCTCGTCGTCGCGCAGCGCCACGATGACCGCGAGCGGCAGCTTGACGCTCAACTCGCTCGCGGCTGTTTCCTGCCAAGACAGGTCATCTGGCGCGAATTGGCAGGGTGTGAAGTTGACGTCGGCGATCTCCGTCACCCCGGCCGCGCGCACCTGGGCGGAGGCCAGGCTCGCCGCTCCCCGCTCATCCAGAATGGTGGCGGACAGTTTCTGAGACGGCAGCGCGAAATTGCACAACGCCGCCCGCACCAGGACCTCCGCGCCCATCTGGCCGAAGCCGGCGAACAGCAGATGCGGCCGCGGCATCAGATCGGGCGCGGGCTGCTGGAAAGCATCGGACCGGAGCAGTTTGCGCGCGGCATTGATGTTGAGATTGAAGATCTGGAACTGGGTCTCTGGTGAATCCAGCGCGCCCGCATTCTGGTTCTTGATCTGGTCATAGAGCCATTCGCTGCGCAGCTCGGGCAGGATCTTGACGGTGCGGTCGGTGATGCCGCGCAGCGCATCGCGCGCCCGCATGCCGATTTCCAGATTGACCCCGTCGGAGCCGCAGGCCACCACCAGGGAGTTGGCGTGTTTCAGTCCGGCCTGCCGCAGCACCGAGGCCTGGGTGGCGCTGCCCTGCAACACCGCGATATTGCGGCGCTCGCAGGCGGCGGCTTCCGGCGCATCGCTGTTCAAGGTCACCACCACAACGGGGCGGCCTGCATCGGCGAAACTTTCCACCACCTGGCGTCCGGTGCTGCCCAGACCGCAGACGATGGTGTGGTCGCGCAGCCGGCGCGCCCAAAAGACCCGCGCATCGCGGCGGATGTTCTGCAGCACCAGCTTGAGGGCGCCGAAAAAAGCCAGCGCCGGCATGATGACCTGCGCCAGGAACAGCATCCAGTGATCGCGATCGAGGGGAAATGAGCCGCTGGCCTTGATCAGCGCCAGAGTGCGCGCGATGGCCTGTGCGAAGGTGGCATGGCCGCCGCCGGGGCCCACGGTGATGGCGGTGCAGTCGCCGCAGGTCATATAGCCGGTGACGCCCAAGGTCAGGCCCAAGGCGGCCAGCGGCAGGATGTAAAGCCAGTCGCCAAGCTTGAAGAAATTGGACGGCATTCGGCAAAGCCTTATTGCGGGCTGACAACCACAAGCGGAGAGGCGGGAGAATTGACCGACTCCTTCTGCAGTCCCCAGATCTGGTTCACGAAGTTCAGCAACTGCAGGCTTTCATTGTCGGGATATTCGCTCGAGCAGGCCGTAGGACCCGCGCCGGGCGGGGGCTGGCGCATGCAAGGCTTGGGGATCGCGAAACTCTTGCCGGCATCGTCCCGCACCGCGACGGCGGTATCTTCGCTGTCCATATTGCTGGAGCCGTAGAACAGCACCTCGTAATAATGATTGCCGCCTACCGCCGGGTTGCGGCCCAGCACGCGCGGAAAATTCACGGGGTCCGCGCCCTTGAATTCCTCATAACGCAGGATCTCGCCGAGATAATAGATCATGCCCTGGAAGGAGCGCGTGCTGAACATGACCTTGTCGGTGGTCAACTTCACCACCTTGGGCAGATTGTTCTGCGGATTGCCTTCCGTATCGGTTTCCGTCGCCAGCACCGTATCGCCGCTTTCCGGCATCGCCGGATTGGTCTGCTGGCAAGCTTTCTGCGGTTCGGCGGGATAATTCGCGAAAGGATTGGATGGCGCGGACGGGGCCGTGTTTGCACCTGGCTTTGGCGCCGGCGAAGGCGGCGCGGGCGGTTGCGGAGCCGGCGCCGGCGTTGCGCCGAGCTGGGTCATCAGGTTGCTCAACGCGGACGCGCCCTGCCGCCGTGTGGGATTGGTGAAGTTCAGCGTGTAGCCGGTATTCTCGGGCTTCTTGCGGCAGATCGCGGCGACGCCGGCGGAGGTCTCGCGCACCAGAAGGTTTTGCTGGATCATCTGGGTGCGGAATTTGGCGTCTTGCGCCACCGCGTCCGGCACCGTATCGACCAACTCGGCCGGCGCATTCTGAGGCGCCCCGATCTCAAGTCCCAGGATCAGAAGATCGTCCAGCAGGATCTGGAAGCAGACCACGGGATGGGGATCGTCGGTATCCCGGCTTTCCCGCGCCGGGGCATTGGCGAAATGCACCATGTCCTTGGGTGCATCGTCCGCGATCGCTCCTCCGGTGTCGCGGCAAGTCTTTAGAGAGAAGGAGTAAGCCGCGGGATGACTCCCGGCGGGATCGAACAGCCTCCGATAGGGGCCGGTGCCGATATAGGCGCAGGCCTGGCGCGAAAAGGACATGCCGGCGCCCGGGGCGGCATTCTTCTCGATCTCCTCGCAGCGCGTCGCCACCGCTTCGTCGATCGAGGTCATCAACCGGCCCGAGATGGCGATGCTGGAAAAGAACATCATGAACAGCAGATCGCGCTGATAGCCTTCATCCTGGAAGGCCTGGATGTTCTTGAGCGGCACCGCCGTCATCATGCCGTTCTGGTATTTCTGGTCGTCCAGGGTCTGCAAGGTGATGAGGTTGGACTCCGACGCCGACAGGCCGAACACACCCGCCAGACCTGCCAGCGAGGTCACGCCTTTGGTGGTGCCGGATGTAAGCGCGCCTGTTGCGCCGGTGTTGAGATCGTTCTCGAAGGAATGGGCATTGCCCAGCGGCAGGTTCAGGCTGGCGTTGGGCGACAGGGCGAGCGAGGAGGCATCGCCTTCCAGCCGCGTGTAATAAGTGGGCAGCCTTTCGCTGGCACGGACAACATTCAGCAGCAGCACCTGGTTGGTGGAATTGGCGACCGCCCGGTTATAGGCGAGCGTGCGGTCCAGCATGTCGGGCGAGTATTGGCAGGCCGCACAGCCGACCAAAACGGCAAGCAGCATCAAGGCTTTCTGATAGACCATCACCCGCCCCCGCGCTTTTGCCCAAAACCATACAGGGAATCAGAAAAGGGCAAAACGCTCCCCCTGTACGGACGCCATGGACCGTGCCCTGCGGCCATGACTGTGTTGTTTTGACGGGCTTTTCCGGCAATGCTTCCGCCCGGGACTTCGGCCTTCATCGCGGGGGAGAGGGTCGGAACGGGCTTTCATGTCGCACCAAATTTTCATCTGCGCGGCGCCGCGCGACAAAGTTCCGGCCAACGCGATCCGCGCCGTGCTGGAAGCCGAAGGCATGGCTTGCTGGCTGGCCAGCCGCGACCTGCCGCCTGGCGCCGATCCCGTGGAGACGGCCGGCGCCGCCATTGCCGCCGCCCAGGTGCTGGTGCTGGTTTTCTCCAGTCGCGCCAATGAGGCCGAGGAACAGATCAAGCGCGAGCTGCAATTCGCGGCCCAACACCAGACGCCGGTGCTGCCTTTCCGGGTCGAAAATGTGAAGCCGGTCAGGGGCCTGGAATATTTCCTGCCCGCCAACCAGTTCGTCGATGCCTTTACCCCGCCCCTGGACGGCCATCTCAAGCGGCTGGCCGCCATGCTCAAACCAGTGGTGGAACGGGCGGCGCCCCGCCCGCCCATGCCTGCCTCCTTGCGGCCGGCTGCGCCCGTGGCGGAGCCCGCGCCAGCAGCCCCCGATACAGCGCCGCCGCTGCCGGAGGCGCCGTCCCCCGAGCCGGTGATCGAGCCCCCGAAAGAGCCTGAGACGGAGCTGGCCTTGCCGCCTTCCGCGGCGCTACAGGCCGATCTGCCCGCAGCGCCAATCGAGCTTGAGATCGCCGGCACGCCGCCCACGGACCAGGCGCGGCGGCCTGCCGAACCGCGGCCGGATGACGATGCGGTCCCCTGGTTCCGCAAGCCAGCGGTATTGGCTCTGGCAGCCGTGCTGGTGATCGCGGTCGGCGCGGGCCTGTGGTGGCTGCTCAAGCCCGGACCCAGCGCCCAGGAATTGCAGGCCTGGAACAACGCCTCGCAGGCCGATGCCATTCCCGCCTATCAGAGCTATCTCACCGCCTGGCCCAAGGGATTTTATCGCGATCAGGCAACGGTGCGCAGCACCGCGCTGAAAACCGAGGCGGACGCGGCCTTCGCCAAGGCCAAGGCTGCCAATACCTCCGCTGCTTATGAAGGTTTTCTGGCCAGCTATGCCAAGCAGGGCGTCGATGTGAGCGAAGCGCGCGCGGCCGACGATGCAGCCCGCGCCCTGGAAGCCAAGATCAAGGCAGCCTTCGATGCGGCCACCGCTGCCCATACGCGCGACTCCTATAAGGGCTTTCTCGCTGACTATCCGTCCAGTTCCTTTGCCGCCGATGCGCGCCAGCGGCTGGCCGCCTGCCGCACCGAGATGCGCACCACCACGACGGTGAAGAGCACCCCACTGTCGGAAAGCGCTGACGGTTCGGGCGGCAGTTCCGCCGAATCCTGTAAGGACGCGCGCGACAAGGCCACCAAACAGGCCACGGCCAGCTGCCGTGAGGGCCGCCTGGGCAGCGTGCGCGTCGTCAGTGAAAAGCCCGCGACCGACGGACTGCAAGGCGGCCGCATCCTGGGCTCGATTTTCGGCGCCATTTCCGGCACCCGCAAGGTGAGCTGGAAATGCTCCGAGCAGATCTCGGTGAGTTGCGAGGTTTCGACCAGCGGCCCGCACCAGGTGGATGTCTGTCCATGACCAAGCGCATTTTTGTCAGTTACTCCTCGCCCGACGCGGCGAAGGCGAACCTGATCCGCGAGGCGCTGGAGGATCACGACATCTCCTGCTGGATCGCGCCACGCGATCTGTCTGCAGGCACTCAATGGGGCGCCGGTATCGTCCAGGCGATCCAGGCCTGCGAGGCGGTGGTGGTGGTGTTCAGCGACGCCGCCAATCGCTCGCCCCAGGTCGCGCGCGAGATGGAGCTGGCGGTCTCCAACCGCAAGCCGCTGATACCGATCCGCGTCGCCGATGCCATGCCGACGGACGACATGCAGTATTTCCTGGGCGTATCGCACTGGTTCAACGCCTATGCCATGCCGATCGAGGCCTATCTGCCTGACATCGTCACGGCGGTGAGGAACGTCTTGGCGCGCGAGAACAGTCCCTGGGCCAGCGTTACCCGCCGCATGCCGCGCACCCGCACCGGCCAGATCGCCTGGTCGGTTGCGGGCGCAGCTTTGATTGCGGTGGTGGTGGCGCTGTTGATGCGGCCCTCTCTGCCTGGGCCTGAGAAAAATCCGCTGGTGGGCCGCTGGGAAGCCAAGATTCCCGACGGCAAGGGCGGGAGTGCCGACTGCATCCTGGATGTGAACGCCAGCAGCCAGGTCGTTTACACCGATACCTGTCCGCAGCCGCTGACCGGCGCGCGCCAGACCCTGATGCTGATCAAGGACAACACCCTGGCGCCATCGCTCTTCAAGCCGGGGGATTCCGGCACCTTCAGCTTTATCGGTGGCGGTCCCGCCGGTTATGTGGCGGCTTACAAGCTGGGCTTTTTCGGCGGTCTGACAACCCGCGACAATCCGTTCGGCGAAGTGAGCTGGAGCAAGGTTTCCTCGGATCAGCCGCTCAAGAGCGGGATGGACAATATCGTCGCCAGTCCGGCTTGGCCTCTGGGCGACATGCCGGGCATCGCGCGCCGTTCCCGCGACTATGTGCGCGCCAAATGGCAGGCCGATGCCCAGCTGATGTCCATGGACGTCAAGTTGCTCACCAATGAAGGCGGCACCGCCAATGTCCAGACACCGCAGGGCGGGGTTTCGCTCAGCATGCGTTTCTATTCCCCATCCACGCAGCAGGGCATGGATTTCACACCCAACTCCACCATCAGCGCGCTTTACCCCCTGGGCGTGATCGACACCTATGGTGACGGACCATTACCGGATGATTTCCTGGACCTGCCGCAGGCCGTGGCCAGTCTTCAGGCCAATATGCGCGCCAAACAGATCCATGAAGCCCAGATCCAGGACTGGGGCCGCGAGACCACGGCCGGGAATGCGCGGATGCACGGCGTGGAATGGATGATCGACTCCCAGCTGGGCGAACGCTTTGTCGTGCCGGCAGTGACGAAATAGGGAACTTCGCCAAAAGCGCGGTTTTCGGCACGCCCAGCCCCCTTTGAGGCGGTCTGCCCCATTGTCTTATCCGGCCATCTTGGCAATGCTTCCGCCGGGTCTTCCGCGCACAAAGCGTGGAAGGGGGCTTGGGAAATGGCGCACGACGTCTTCATTTGTTATTCGTCCCGCGACAAGCCGGTGGCGGACGCGGTCTGCGCCGTGCTGGAAGCCGAAGGCGTGCGCTGCTGGATCGCGCCGCGCGACATCCTGCCCGGCGCGGACTGGGGCGAGTGCATCATCGACGCCATCAATGAAGCCGCGGCGATGGTGCTGATCTTTTCTTCCAACGCCAATGCCGCCCAGTCCCAGATCAAGCGCGAGGTCGAGCGCGCGGTGAACAAGGGCATCGCGGTGATCCCGTTCCGCATCGAGAACGTGATGCCGACCAAGTCGCTGGAATATTTCCTGTCCACGCCGCATTGGCTGGATGCCTTCACCCCGCCGCTGGATGAACATGTCCGCCAGCTCGCCGATTCCATCAAGCGGCTCTTGGGCAAGCAGGTGGCGGCCCGGCCGCTGTTGTTCGCGGCGCCGCCCAGCATGCCGCCGCTGCCGCACGCCCAGAAGAACATCAAGATCGATTTCAAGGACATCCGCGTCGGCGGCAAGCCGTTTATGGAATGGGCGAAGGAGCCCAAGCACGCCGCCATATTGGCAGGCCTTGCCGTCGTTCTGATCGGGATTCTCTGGTACGTCTTCCGCCCCACCGCGACGCCGGAAGATCAGCAGGCCTGGAACATGGCGGCGATGACCGACACGGTCCCGGCCTATCAGCTCTATATGCGCGAGCAACCCAGTGGTTATTTCCGTGGTCAGGCCCAAGACCGGATGGGCGAGATGAAAGATGAGGCTGACAAGGCCTTCGCCAAGGCCAAGCAGCTGAACACGGCGACCGCCTATGCCAGTTTCATCCAGACCTATTACCGCAAGGGCATAGACGTGACGGAGGCGCAGGACGCCTATGCCAGGCTCAACGCACAGGACGGGGAAGCCCGCAACGCCTATCGCCAGGCGATTTCCAACCGCAGCCGCCAAGCCTATCAGACCTTCCTGACTTCCTATGGCGCCACAAGCTATGCGGCGGATGTGCGCCAGCGGCTGGCTTCCTGCCACAATGAAGTGCGCAACAGCGGCACCACCCAGACCAGCGAATTGCGGGAAAGCGCAACCGCCACTTCGTCCGACCCCAACATGGCCTGCAACGAAGCGCGGATGAATGCGGCCGGCCATGCCCAGCAGGAATGCACCGCCCAGCAGGGCCGCCCCGGCGGGGTGCGGGTTCTGAGCCAGCGGACAGGAAATGCGGCGCCCGATGCTGGCCGCGTCGCCGGCCAGGTGCTGGGCAGCACCCTGTTCGGCAATCGCAGCTACAACAATTACAACACGCCCGCGCAATATCAGTGTGTGGCCGAGGTCGCGGAAAGCTGCCTGCGCACCAGCAATTCGGCGCGGTCCGTCGAGATCTGCCAGTGACGGGCGCGCCGGTCTTCATCAGCTATTCCTCCAAGGACAGGCAGATCGCCCAGACGCTGTGTCAGGCATTGGAGGCGCGGGGACAGAAATGCTGGATCGCGGGCCGTGATGTCCGGGCCGGCGAGAATTTCCAGGAAGCGATTGTACGTGCGCTGCGCGAGGCGCGTGTGATGGTGCTGGTTTTCACCAGCAACGCCAACAATTCCGAAGAGATCAAAAAGGAAGTGGTTCTGGCGGGCCGCCATCACGTCACCGTGGTTCCCGTCCGGGCCGAAGACGTCATACCCAGCGACGCCTTCGCTTATGAGTTCGCCACCCGGCAGTGGATCGATCTTTTCCAGGACTGGGAACAGCAGATCGAGCAACTGGTGATCCAGATTGCGCAGATATTGGGTACCGCGCCGCCTACGCCTCTCCCGTTGCCAAAGGCGCAGAAATCGTCCGACCCCTCCAAAATGACCGCCATGGCGCTGGTGGCTGTTTTGCTTTGTGCCGGTGCGGCGCTGGCGATCTGGCGGCCCTGGCAGCATGAGCCGGTCCCACCTGTCGTGGCAAAGCTGCCTCCACCGGTGACGCAGGCGGCCGCGACCCCGGTAGAGGCGCCTGCGCCGGTACCCGCGCCCACGCCGGATAGCAAACCCGCGCCGGATACCAAACCCGCATCTCCAAAGCCGGTAGTGCACGCCGTGGCGGCGCCGGCCGCATCCGCCAAGGCTGTGACCGAGAAACCTCCCGCTAACGCGGCCGCTCCCCAGGTTGCAGCGGCGGCCCCAGCGCCCGCGCCTGTGCCGGCCGCCGCGCCAGCCGATCCTGACGAAGCGGCCTGGCAGAGCGCCGGCAGCGCGGCCAGCCGGGAGGGCCTTGCGCAATATCTTAAAAACTATCCGGCCGGCCATCACGCCCAGGAAGCCCAGCTTGCGATGGCGAACCTGATCCTGGGCAGTCCCGCGACCGGCAGGAATTTCGACGGCAATTGGCAAACCACCTGGACCTGCCCGAACCTGGGCCAATATCCCGGCTATACCTATCAATTCAGCGGCCAGGTGACGGATGGCGCCTATCACGGCCTGCGCGGCACCAAGGGCCAGCCCAGCTCGATGGTGCTGGATGGCAAGATCGAATCCGACGGCATGGCCGCTTTTACCGGGGAGGTGATCGTCGGTTCCAGTCTGGTGGGGTTGGGCGCGGCGCGGGGCACGCCGAGCGATTTCCACGCCGTTGCCACATTCCAGAATTCCAGCGCCAGTGGCCGGCGGATCGAGGGACGGGCCTGCACGCTGCTGTTTCAGCGGCAATAGGCTCAGCCGGCCTCAACTGGTACGTCGCCACACAAAGGTAACGCCGCCGCCGGCGGCGCTGACCTGATCGGTACCATCGAACTTGTAATTGCCGCTTTGCGGCTGTCCTCCCTGGCGGGTCTGCGTCCAGGTGCCATTGGTTGCGTGGAAGGTGCCGGATTCGGAAAAATCGAATTTGTAGCTGTACCGGCCTTGCGCCGTCACATCGAGCGACGTGCGGGTAGCATCGAAGACGGGCGTCGCGGCTGTGTTGGTCATCCAACTGCCGGTCAGACCGGGTCCTTGCGAAGCGCCGGCGAGCATCGACAGCCCAATGCCCGGCCGGGCCAGGCTGATGGCAATCTGGCCGTCCTGGCCGCCCAGAAAAGACATGATGTTGGCGGGCGGCCTGGGCACCACCGCGAAGGTGAAGGCCGTGCTCTGTTTGGTCAGGTCGGAGGTGAAGGACGCCGTATTCCCGGCATAGCTGACGATGCCGGTGTCTTCGCCGCCCCAGCTGAAGCGGTAATCGGCGGCCTCATCCAGGCTGAAGCTGCCATGCACGCTCTTTCCGGCCAAAGCCGCCTGGTAGAAACTGTTGATGGAAAAGGGGGCGAACGGGCTGGGCACATCGGGGCCGAAGTCGATGCTCTGCGCGGTCCAGGCGCCGACGAATGTCTCCGGCCGGGTCCGGCCGAGCAGGAAATAGCCGCCCGCTGCAGCCGCCAGAGCCGCCACCCCGGCACCGGCCAAGATCCCGCGCCGGTTCGGCGCAGCCTCAACCGGCTCGGGCGGGGGAGCTGCGGGCGCGGGGGAGCCCTGTAGGATATTGGCAACAACCGTCGCCAGGTAATTCAGATGCTGCTCGAGCGGCGGACTGAAGGCATCCAGCCAGTGCGGCGTGGACAGGAAATATTCCAGCGATTTTGTCGGCACCACATTTTCGATGCGGAAGGGAACAACCGGGATGCCCCGGTTTATGGCGCGCTCGACCTCGCGCTTGATCTGGGGCGATGCATTCGCGTTGCTGGAAAAAACCAGCACGAAGATCCGCGCGGCGCCGATCGCATCTATGATAGCCTCGCCCCAGTCCGCACTGGGAAGGATGTCGCGCGGGGCGATCCAGCACCGTATCCCCTTGCTTTCCAGGATGGCGCAGGTCGCGTCCGCAGTCGGTTTGTCTTTGGACGAATAGGAAATGAAAACGTCGTGCGCCATCCGTTGCCCCAGCCCGGCTCCCGGGAACCATAGGCGAAGAAATTTCCGGAGTCATGGACCGGCGCCTCAGGCCCCGAGCCCCGGCAAGTCTCTGGAAAGCCTTTGCAATTTTTCCCATGCAGATCGCATGACGGTGATCTGACATGACGCTGCCTTGTACGTGCCATTCTTGTGCGGCAAACCCCCGTCATTGAACCGCTTTCGTGATCAGGTGTTTGAATGTTTTTCGCGGCCTCTAAAATTCTTCAGTCTCTGACGCGGCCCGGAGACTTGCTGCTCTACATATTGTTCGCCGGTGTGCTGCTCCTGTGGTTTTCACGCACGCGGCGTTTCGGCATCCTGCTCACAAGCCTGGCGGCGGCTGGATTTGCCGTCGTCATCCTGCCCATGACGAGCGCGAAGGTCATGGGCCCCCTCGAACGCCGTTTTCCGCGGCCGGCCTCGCTTCCGGCCAAGGTCGACGGAATTATCGTGCTGGGTGGGGCCATAGAGCCCTATGCCACACTCACGCGCGGCACGCCGGCGTTGAATGGCGACGCGGAAAGAATGACGGAATTTGTCCGTCTCGCCAAAATCTATCCGGACGCCCGGCTGGTCTTCAGCGGTGGATCGGGGCTGCTCGATGCCGATTGGCAATATACCGAAGCAAAAGCCGCCAGCCTGTTCTTCGAGCAGCAGGGTCTGGATGTGAAGCGCGTCACCTTTGAAGACAAGTCCCGGAACACTTTTGAAAATATCCAAAACAGCGAGGCGCTGGTCAGGCCGCGTCCGGGCCAGGTCTGGCTGCTGGTGCAATCGGCTATCGCTGTTCCGCGTTCGGTCGGCATTTTCTCAAAAGCGGGCTGGCCCGTGATACCGGTGCCGGTCGCCTACAAATCGGACAATGATTCTGACATGCATCTGTCCGACGATCTGGGCGCGGTCGACAGGGCGGCGCACGAATGGACCGGACTCATTGTTTATCGGCTGACAGGCAAGACGAACGCGTTTTTTCCCTCGCCGGCAAACCCCTGACCGACCGAGGTCTCTTCCGGACCTGTTTCATACCGGACGAATCCGGTAGTGGTCTGCCCCCAACTTGACTAGCATTGCGCCACGGCAATAGGCCGCCAGCGCCCATTGCCCGCGAGGTGGGCACCTTGTCGACACAGCTCCTTGCAAAGATTGACCGTTATCGCCTCGTTCGCTTCGGGGCACTGACCGTCCTGTTTGGACTGCTCAGCTTCATCGGGACCGAGGTCTATCTCCGCGCCGGCCATCTGTCGTCGGTCAAGCCGTTCGTGGGTGTGGGCCTGGCGCTCTGCCTGATCTATGGCCGAAGCTGGCTCTGGCCCATCCTGATTACGGGAGTCCTTGGCGGCATCCTGGCCAAGCTCATAGATCCGGTTTTTCTGACCGACATAGTAGCGACGCCGGTGGTGACCGTGGGCTCGCTGTGGCTGACCTATCTCGCCCTGACGCGGGTCATCGGCGAAACCGTCGACTTCCGGTCCTGGAAGCAGATGATCATCTTCATCATCGTCACGGCCGGCGTATCCTGGATCGTGTCCGTCGCCTTTACGCTCGCCATCTATTTCTGGCTCGGGACAAGTGTGCTGCCCAATCTGATGAGCTGGTTTTTCCCGATGGCTCTCTCCTATGTGACGTTCACGCCGCTCATCGTCCTTTTGGCCACCGCGGAGTATCGGGTTCTTCGGGACAATTGGCGCAACCTGGCTGCATGCCTGATTTTTCTGGCCGGCATTCTGTACCTGGACGTCTCCCGGCCGGCATTTCCCATTCTCTTCACGGTGCCTCTGGTCCTGCTGGTCGTCACGATGACCGGTGAGATCGAGGGAGCGGCGCTCGGGTTGACGGTGACACAGGTCATATTGACCACCGCTGCGGTCAAGGGACATGGGATCACGATGCTTGCCGGCTGGCCGATCGGCTATCAGATCTATTTCGCACAGGTTTTTTCCGGCATTTTGAATATCGTCATGCTTCCGGTGGCGGCGGCGATTACAGAACGGCGGAGGTTGCGCGACAGCCTGCTGTCCGCCCTGGTTCGCGAAGAGCAGATCAATCAGGTGCTGCGTGGGTCCCAGCGACTTGAAGCGGTGGGCAAGCTGACCAGCGGCGTGGCGCATGATTTCAACAATCTCCTGACCGTCATTCTGGGCAATGCCGCCGATCTGGAGCAGCGGTTGGCGGGGAAGGATGAACTTCAGGCGCTCGCCAGCCTGACGAAGCGGGCGGCATTGCGCGCCGCCGACCATACAAGGCAGCTTTTGGCCTTTTCCCGTCAGCAGGCGCTTGATGTGCAGGCCCGCAACGTCAACGAGCTTATCGTCAGTGTTGAGACCCTGCTACGCCTCGCGGTTGGGGAGCGGGCGGAAATCGAGATCATATCGGCGCCAGAGTCCTGGCCGGTGCTGGTTGACGTGGCACAGTTCGAAAGCGCGCTGCTGAATCTTGCGGTTAATGCGCGCGATGCCATGCCTCAAGGTGGTCGCGTGACCATCGAAACCCGCAACGTATCTTCCGATAAAATCGGGCGCGAGAACCACACGCTGATGGATTTGGGAGATCAGGGTCCCTTGGCGGGCGACTATGTCCTGGTCGCGGTCTCCGACACTGGAATGGGCATGGATGAGAACACCCAGATGCAGGCGTTCGAGCCATTTTTCACGACTAAGGAGGTTGGCAAGGGGACGGGCCTGGGCCTCAGCATGGTCTATGGTTTTATCAGGCAGTTGGGCGGCTATGTCCGCATCCGTTCAGCGCCGGGACGTGGTACAACCATCATGCTGTATCTGCCGCGCGCGACAGATTCGCCAATCCCTGAGAGGGCGTCGTGATTGTTGGTGGATCGGAAAAGATTTTGCTGGTCGAGGATCATGACCTTGTCCGCGAGCAGGTGACGATTCAGTTGGGACGGCTGGGCTATCAGGTCGTCGTGGCCGAAGATGGCGTGGAGGCTCTTGAGGCCTTGAAGACCACGCCAGATGTGCAGCTGCTCTTCACGGATCTGGTGATGCCCCGCGGACTCAACGGGCTCGAACTTGCGGCGGAGGCGAAGAAGTTGCGCCCCGATCTGCCGGTGTTGCTGACCACCGGCTATTCCGAGCAGCTGATACGCCGAAGTGATCAGCTTTGTCCTGGCATGAGCTGGCTGAATAAGCCCTATCTGCCGGAAGAGCTGGCCGCGAAGATACGCGCGGCTTTGGACGGCGCCCGGGATTGAAGCAGGCATCGGCGAATATGACGGGCGATCGCAGGCAGTTCATGGGAGGCGCGGCGGCTCTTTCAAGCCTGTGGCCGGTCAGCATCCGCAAAGCGCTCGCCATCCCGGCGGACATACGCACCGGCACGGTGCAGGATGTCCAGCATGTCGTCATCCTGATGATGGAGAATCGGGCGTTCGATCATTATTTCGGTACGCTTCGGGGCGTGCGGGGCTTCGGCGATCGCCATCCCGTGCCACTGCAAAGCGGCAAACCGGTATGGTTTCAGTCGGACGGTGCGCGCGAGATTGCTCCCTACCATCTGGACACCGCGACCACCAGCGCCCTTCGCATGCCAGGCACGCCGCATGCATTCAACAATGCGCAAGCGGCCTGGAACCAGGGCAAGTTCGGCTTCTGGCCCAAATACAAGACCCAGTTTTCCATGGGGCACTACCGGCGGGCGGATCTGCCGTACCAGTTCGCCTTGGCCGAGGCCTTCACGATCTGCGATGCGTATCATTGCTCCGTCACCACCGGTACCGACCCCAATCGGGTTGCGTTTTGGTCGGGGTCGAACTTCGATCCCATTCTTGGAGCCCGGGGCATCAACTGCACCGACACCGATTCCGAACCGGACAATCTGCGCTGCTGGGTTACGGGGGCGCTTCCCGAGCCTGGTTACACCTATGCGGGTTCGGCACTTACCTGGCCGACCATTCCGGAAGTGCTGGAAGGGGCCGGCATCAGCTGGCGCATCTATCAGGACCCCAACGACAACTGGACAGGCGCGATGCATGGCGGGCTTGCCTTTGCCGGCTTTCGCAACGCCAGGCCCGAATCGCCGCTCTACGAGAAAGGCATGCGGCACTGGTCCCTGGAGCAACTGGCCCGCGACGCCGAGAGCGGAGCCCTGCCGCAAGTTTCCTGGGTGCTTCCGCCCATGCTGTGGTCCGAACATCCCGGTCCCTCCAGTCCGGCCCAGGGCGCGGAATTCGCTGCTCGTGTTTTGCAGGCCCTGACGGGGCGCCCCAAGACCTGGAGCCGGACGGTTGTGTTCCAAACCTTTGACGAGAATGACGGCATTTTCGATCATGTGCCGCCGCCGGCGCCGCCTTCCTACAATGCCGACGGCACGCTTGCCGGTGGATCGACGCTCAAGCTTGACGGAGAATATTTCTCCGATCCTGAACGCAAGCACCTGCATCCCGAAGACACGATTTCCGGGACGGTGCGTCCGTGGGGGCTTGGGCCTCGGGTGCCGATGTATGTGATATCGCCCTGGAGCAAGGGCGGCTGGGTCAACAGCCAGGTCCTTGATCACACTTCCGTCGCGCAGTTTCTGGAGCGGCGTTTCGCCATCACCATCCCCGGGATCAGTCCCTGGCACCGGGCCGTTTGCGGCGATCTGCTTTCGACCTTCGATTTTGTCTCGCCTGACGATCCGGTCGTTCCGCAATTTCCGGACACACATGGCTCCTTCGCCCTTGCCGATGAGGCTGTAAAGCGGCCAAAGCCGGTGGCGCCGGCCATCCCTGAGCGGCTGTTTCAGGAACCAGGCAGCCGTTTATCGCGGGCCTTGCCCTATGTGCTGCATATAGATGCGACAGTGCAGGATGGCGTCGTTGCCCTCAATTTCCGCAACCAGGGCGGTCAAGGCGCCGTCTTCCATGTCTATGACAAGCGCCATCTCGACCGGATTCCCCGGCGTTATACGGTCGAGGCCGGACATGCCTTGAAGGATCATTGGCGGGCGGACCCCGATGGGCATTACGATCTTTGGGTTATCGGGCCGGGCGGGTTCATGCGCGGCTTCGCCGGCGATGTTTCATTTGCCGATCTGAACGTCACGCTCACCTACCGGCCGCAGCTGCGCAAGATTGTGTTTCAGCTTCACAATTCCAGTGATGCCGTCAGGAGGCTTTCGCTGGCGTCACAAGTCTACGGCCCGCAAACCGCCCGTGTGATCGATGTCGCTCCCCGGACGGACATCCCACTGGAGTGGGATGTGGCCCCAAGCGGCAATTGGTACGACATCACGCTCAGCATGGAGCCGGGATTCATGCGCCGGTTCGCGGGCCGGATTGAAACCGGCAGGGACGGCATCAGCGATCCGGCCATGAACGTGGGTTAGGGGTAGTGTCCTAATTTGAGTTATCGTCCGACAAGTAAGAGCCTTCGCGTTTCTCCTGCCATGGCAGCGGGCGTTTCTGATAGGCTTTGGACGCTTGAGGAATTGGTGGAGCAGACTTCTCGCTAGGGTAGAGACATGCAACCTATTTGGCACCTGTGCCTTGTTATTGGCGCTATCGCTCTGGACCTTTTTCCGTCTTGGATAGCCTTCCATCGAGGGCATCCAAAACGACACCCAATTCTGTACGTCAATATTCTTTTGGGATGGACAATAATCGGGTGGTTCGTCGCTCTTGTTTGGGCTCTGGCACCTGCTTCTGTCGCAGCGCAAGAGAAATCAAATTAGGACACTACCGGGTTAGGCGTTCGCTTTTAAAGCGTCTTCAGATATTCGATGATGGCTTTTCGCTCATCCGGCTGCAAAAACCGGCCGATGACACCCGGACTGGGGGTGTCTGAAAACGCATGCCCGATATTCCGGTTGCCCGGTTGGGATGTATCAAAGAGCGTGAGACCGGGCGCGCCGTCCGTCTTGAGGCCAAGCTTCACCGGATCGAATTCGCGGCCACCGGTATAGAATGTCTTCGGGCGTTCGGCGACGGGCGAAAGAAGATCGTAGACCGTAGGCACCGACCCATTGTGCAGATAGGGCGGGGTGGCCCAGATGCCGTCGAGCGGCCTGACCTTGTAGGCGAGTTTGGCCTGAATGCCATTGGGCCGCTGCCCGTTCATCTGTTCTCGGATATCGGCGGGGACCGGCGGTGTTTGCATGTCATACCATTTGACGACAGTTTTTGAGACCAGGTCGCCAAGCGCCGGTCCAAAAGACGTGTCCGCAATTCCGAGGGCGGACGACACCTGGACCTTCCGGTTCGCGAGCCCTTCGGCCTGGGCCGGATCGGTGCCGACATGCTCGGTCGGGATAAGTTCGAGGTTCAGAAATCGTGGGCCGCTGGCCGTCAGCTGGGTCCAGCGGTCAGACGACCAGAAGGCCGGCGTGCCGACCGGCGCCAGATGGCATCCCTGACAAACGCTCGCATAAAGCTGCTGCCCCCTGGCGGCAAGGGCCGTATCGATGGGGGGCAGGACATCGCGCAGCCTGGCGTCTTGCCATTGTGGCGCTCTAAGGCCCGTAAAGCCCGTCTGCGCATCCGGCTGCGTGCGGCCGGCGAGCTGCTTTTCGATATCATTCAGCGTGTCGACGCGAACGCGGGACCGGAACAGCTGATCGGGCTGTCCCGACAAGGTTACAGGCGTTCCCACGCCCAACGCCTCGCCGGCGTTCCGGACCATCGGTTGCTCGATAGAGCCGTCATACTGCACCCAGAGAAACCAGGATGCGTCCCAGATGCGCGGGAAATGCACGGGAGCGGATTCCGGCGCATAGTTGGCTTCCAATTTCGTGTCGAGAGAAAAGACCTGGTTGCCGATGCGATTGAGGGCATCGAGACGGCCGTACCCCTCGGTTACGCTTTTAGCCGCCACCTGGTCCTCAAGCTTTTTGACGTGCAGAAAGCTGGCCAGCGCGTCGTTCAGTTGGCCTATGAGCTTCAGGCGGGCCGGTACCGGCGCTCTGGTCCCCAGCACGCGGTTCTCAAACCGGATGCGGCGCAGGGGATCGGCCGCTGTTTCAATGAGCGCAAGAACCAGGCTGCCCTGAAATTCCTTCAGGTTGGTATTTGCCGGGGCGCCCTCAACGCGGATTTCGGCCCCATTGTAAGTGAGCCGCCCGGTGTGACAGGCCGCACAAGTCAGCCCGACGCTGGTCAGCGCCGCCCCGGTCTCGGTATTGACCCAGGGCTTGCCGCTCGGTGTCAGGGCTGGGCCACCACGCGCGAAGCCTATCGGCAACGCGTCGGGCTTTTCGTCGGGCATGAATCCGTAGCGGTCGAGATAGTCAGGGCTCGACAGCAGCCCAAGCGATGTCACCGAAACGCCTGGTTGCTCAAGGGCGACGAACCACTCATAGGGGATCACAAAGGTCTGCGTGCCCTGATCGGCGTGATGAAACCAGTTGGCGCTGGCGGCGTCCCAGCCCTGGTCAGGCCACAATATCTTTTGCGGCTTGGCAAAACTGGGCAGGTCGGCGCTTGCGGCAGGGTTTGCCGCAAAAAGTAGGGCTGCGATGGCCCAGCAGGTGCGCATGCCTGTTTTCATTTTAAATCCCACTTGAGAATGTCGCCCGGGAACGACCAAAAACCTGGTCTCGAGAATCAAGGCCCACAGGCTGCGGCCAAGAAAGACCGCGCGCAACGGTTGTGGGGTGGAAGGTGGTCCGGCCCGGCATGGCAGCCAATCATGCGCCCCGCCCGGCAGGCTCTCGGCCGTCCGCTGTATTTCCGCCAGATCTGCGCTAGGCTGTCACAAAATAATGGACAAAGGGGGGCGGAAGAATTGTCGACAATCCTCGAAGCGTATCTCGAGAATGAGATAGCCCTTAAGCGCTATCTGAGACGGTTTATAAAGTCTCGAGAGGTCGCCGACGATCTGGCGCAGGAGGCCTTCCTGCGGGCCTTTGGGGCGGAATCCAAGCGCGTGATCGAGGTGCCAAAAGCCTTTTTATTCAGGGTTGCCAGGAACTTGGCTTTGAATGAGCTGGCCAGGCAATCGGCAATGGCCATCGAGCCTCTAGGGGATTTCGACGGCCTGGAGGTCTTAGAAGATAGTAGCCAGGCCGCGGTAGATGATGTCGTCGATAGTCGGGAGCGCATTCGTCTGCTGGCGCGCGCGATTGCGGCTTTGCCGCCCCAATGCGCGAAGGTCTTCATCCTTCGCAAGATGCGGGGCCTGTCGCAAAAGGAGATTGCGGTCCGGCTTAATATCTCCGTCAGAACCGTTGAAAACCATGTTGCCGTCGGACTGTCACGATGCCGGGCCTATATGCGGGCTCATGATGGGGCAGCAGAGAAGGGGGGCGGGAATTCCCGCGTCCCCGAACAGATTCCAACGGTCAAAACCAAATAGAAAGAGTAATCCCGTGCTGGGTTTGAAAGCGCAATGACTGACAAAGGTAGAATCCTGGCGTTTCCCGATACGGCGGCCATCGAGGCCGAGGCCGCGGCATGGGTGGCGCGCTTCGATGCCGGTGACGTCTCGGCCAGGGATCAGGCGGCCTTCCAGGAATGGCTGAATCGCAGCACCCTCCATCGGCAGGCCATCGCGGAATACGGCAATCTCTGGTCGGAATTCGACGCGCTGAAACTGCTGACTGGCGCCGATAATGCTGGCGGGGAGACGGGCGTACGCGATGTCCGTCCTGCCATGCTGGAAAGAGCCAGGCCCTGGCTTGCGGCTTGCGCGGCAGCCGCGATCGTGGCCGCGGGAGGTGGGGCCGTGTTCCTCCATTCCAAGCCCCATGAGATCGCGAAGGTCGAGAGCCATCCGGCCGCCGGGCATGCCCATCCCCTGACCCGGGTTTCGTATGAAACGCCGGTCGGCGGACAGAGCAAAATCACCCTGGCTGACGGCTCAACGGTGATCCTGAATACGAACAGTCTGCTGGATGTAAATTTCTCCGGCAAGTGCCGCGATGTTCATCTGCGGCGCGGGGAGGCTTATTTCGACGTTGTGCACGACAAGGCGCGCCCGTTCACGGTCTATGCGGATAATTATGTGGTGCGTGACATCGGCACCGCGTTCGACGTTCATCTGGCGAAACCAGGCCTGGTCGAGGTCGGTGTCACCAAGGGGAGCGTCGAGGTAACGCCTGCAAATCGCGGGCAGGTTTCCGGACCCGCGAAAAGCCTGGGCGTCATCGTCGCTGGGCAGAATATCGTGCTGGGTGAGAAGGTCGAACGCGCCAAGATCGTTTCCGCGCCCGACCTCGGCCGCAAGCTGGCCTGGCGGCAGGGGCAGTTGATCTATACCGGCCAGCCGCTGGCCGAAGTCCTGGCCGATGTCAGCCGCTATTCGGACATCAAGATCGAACTGGCGGATCCGGCGCTGGAAAGCCTCCCCGTGGGCGGCGCGTTCCGAACCGATCAGATCGATGCCATTTTCGCAGCCCTGGAGAACAATTTCGGCATCCATGCGGAGTGGATTGACCCACAGCATGTGCGCTTCACCTCCGGCGGTGAGAAGACGCCCTCCAGGGATTGACGCGCCCTGGCGGCGCCACACCAACTTGTCCGTATACAAACGAGAATTCTGACGGACATGTCAGTGCCGGGCTGAACCGTTGCAAAGGGGCAACAAGGCCGGCCTGGATCGATTTTTTTTGAAGGTGGTTCAATTTTCTTGCCTGTGGCCCTAGGTGGATTGGCGCGCCAGCCGGTCTCAATCATCATAAGGCCGGTGTGAAGGCAGAATGTTGTGCCAACCCACTGGGCCAGAAAATGACGTTAAGGGGAGAGACGCTCGCGGCGGTCGCGCTCTGCGGATGTCTGGCAGTTTCGACACCAGCCTTCGCAGCACCAACCTACGCGCAGACCACGAAATATGACGTAGATATTTCGGGGTCGGATTTGTTGACAGCCCTGCCTGACTTGTCACGGCAGACGGGGGTGGTCGTTCTTTACCCTTACGCATTGGCCCAGGTCCGGAGCAATCCGGTAAAAGGTTCGTACACGGTCCCCGAGGCGCTGCAGTTGATGCTCCAAGGGACTGGCTTCTCCGGCGATGTCACTGCGCAGGGGGCTGTTTCCATCTCCCGGCAAAGAAACCGTTGTGATCCAGGGGAGGAAGCCATGCTTCGCGATTCAAAATCCACCGTATCGGTACTTGCACTGCTTGCCAGTCTGTTCAGCGCGCCGGTCTGCGCCCAGGCCCAGCCCGCCCAGGCGGCTGCCGGCCAGGGCGCGCCAGAGTCGCCGGAGACCATCGTTGTCACCGGCTCGCGCGTTATCTCGGACATCGCCAATTCGCCGACGCCGATCACCGCAGTCAGCTCCGATCAGCTGCTGACCACCACCCCGACGAACATTGCGGACGGCTTGAACAAGCTGCCGGTTTTCCAGAACAGCAATTCGAGCCGTAGCCTCAGCAGCGGCGGCGGCAACAGCAGCGGCGACTTCCTCAACCTGCGCAATTTCGGCCCGCAACGCACTCTGGTCCTGTTGGATGGCATGCGCTTGCCGGCCGGCAACCAGGGCGGCAGCGTCGATGTCAGCACCCTGCCGCAGACGCTGATGTCCCGCGTGGACGTCGTCACCGGCGGCGCCTCGTCGGTCTACGGTTCCGACGCCGTCACCGGCGTGGTCAACTTCATTCTCGACAAGAATTTCAGCGGGTTGAAGTACGAGGCCAATGCCGGCATTTCCGAATATGGCGATGGCTTCAAATACAAGGTGAATGTGGCCGCGGGCACGGATCTGTTCGGCGGCAGGGGGCATATCGAAGGCTCCGTCGAATATCGACATGCCGACGGCGTGCTGCAGTCTGCCCGGCCCATCTTCGCAGCGGGATTGGCGAGCTATAATACCGGCACTACCGCAGCCAACCCGGTCACCAATATTCTGCACGGCGGCCAGACTGTCTCGACGTTCAGCGGCCTCATTACCTGCACCAACTGCTCGGTCAACGGCTACGAGTTCGGCCAGCCCGGCGTGCCCACGCCCGCCAATTTGGGTATTATCCCCGCGGGCCAGAACGCTATCGAAAGCGGCGGCGATGGGGCGGCCGTCGATTCTGAATCGATTTATGGCGACACCCGCAACGCCTCCGCGTTCGGCCGCTTCAGCTATAAACTCAGTGACGACATCACGTTCTTCACCCAGGTCTCGCTCGCCCAGGCCACCGAATTCAACTATTTCTTCCCCTCGCAGCAAGAGCCCAGCCGGCAGACCGTCACCTATTACAAGAACAATGCCTTCCTTCCGCTGGCCACTCAGGCTCTGCTGGGCAATGACAGCGCCACGGACCCCAACTGGGCGACCGACGGCACCAATACCTTCAAGGTATCGGAATGGTATGCCGCCCCGAACCGCTACCGCGATACCAACAACGTCACGCGCAACATCGTCTCGACCACCGGCCTGAACGGTGTGTTCGGGGATTATGCCTGGGATGCGCATTACACCCATGGCGAAACGCGTCTTTCGACCACGGGCCTCTTTAACGGCAACAACCAGTTCCATGACGCGGCGCAGGATGCGGTCATTCAGAACGGCCAGGTTGTGTGCTACAACGACACCGCGGCGGCGATCGCCCTGTATGGCAATCTCTATCCCGGTTGCGTGCCGATCAATACCTTCGGCAACAACGTGACCACAGACGCGCAATATACCTACTGGTCGAGGTCGACCCATTTCTCCGAAACCAACACCATGGACGATATCGCCGCCGACGTTTCGGGCAATCTCTTCCAGTTGCCGGCAGGCCCTCTCAAGGTGGCGCTGGCGGGCGAAATGCGCTGGCTTGGCTATACGATCAATTCCAATGCCTCGCCGACCGCGGTGGTCAACTGTACCGGCCTGCGCTTGTGCGGCAACGCTGCCGGTACCGGCCCCGTCAATCAGGCCACGGTCACGCAGACCCTGTGGGACAACAATACCCTGCCGTCCGTCACGGCGTCTGAGAATGTGTGGGAATTCTCGGGGGAAATCGGCGTCCCGATCCTCAAGGACGTTCCGCTGATCCAGAACCTGGACGCCGACATTGCCGGCCGCTACACCAACTACAGCATCTCCGGCTCGGTTGAGACCTGGAAGGTCGGTCTGGACTGGCATGTGAATGACAGCGTCCGCTTCCGTGGCACGACGTCCATCGACATCCGTGCCCCAACGCTGAACGATCTGTTTCAGCCCCAGTCCTCCGCCAGCGGGCCCTTCCTGGATCCTCTGACAAACTTCAACCCGGGCGGCATCCAGACCTTGTCCGGCGGCAATCCCGCTTTGCTGCCGGAAGTATCGCGCACCTATACGGGCGGCGTGGTCTTGACGCCGAGCTTCGTTCCCGGCCTGACCATGTCGGTGGACTACTACCAGATCAAGCTCAAGAACGCGATCACCAACATCAGCGGCAGCAATACGGCGATTGCCAATATCTGTGTCGCATCCGGCGGTACGTCGCCCTTCTGCACCTTGTATGTGCGGCCTTTCCCGTACACCAACACCACGCCGGCCAATTATCCCACCCTGCTCAAGAGCCAAGTCCTGAACGCGGCGCTCAATCAGACCCAAGGCGAGGATTACGAGGTCGACTATTCCTTCGATACGGCCGATGTCATGAACAGCCTGGCGGGCATCGTCAATCTGCGTGCCTTGCTGAATGTGGCCCCGGTGAACACCACCAGCAATTTCCCTGGTGCGCCCCTCACCTACACCAACCAGCCCAAGGGCCATGCCACGCTGTTCGCCAATTACACCCTCGGCGATTGGAGTGTGGACGCTCAGTGGCACTGGTTCAGTGGCGGGACCAACATCCAGGTTTACGGCGCTGGACAGACTTTCTATGCCCAGCCTTATTTTACCAGCTTCAGCACCACGGACTTCACCCTGACCAAGCGGTTCACCTTTGACGGTGGCACGGCCATGTCCGCCTATTTCAACGTGCAGAACGCCTTCGACTCCGTTCCCCCATATACCGTGGGATCGTCCGGAAACCCTGGGTCTATCTTTGGCGGCATCCCCGCCGGCGAAGACGTGATGGGCCGTTATTTCACCATCGGCATCCGCGGCAATCTCTAAGCGCCGCTATTTGTTTCCTCTGTATATTCCCCCTGGGCCGCAGCTTCGCAGCTGCGGCCCTTTTTTCTGGAAAGGGGCCTTACGAGACCGCGGTGCCGGCGGCTATTGCCTCAGCCCGGCTGGCTGGCGGCGCGCTTGCGCCATTTGTAGATGGCCAGGGAATTGCGCCAGAAATACTTCTCCGCCCAGTCTT
>Ga0265338_10002831_pt1 | contig 25318 bp, 20 predicted proteins | sample 42126metaG_FD_193579 | JGI IMG/M metagenome (GOLD analysis project Ga0265338, IMG submission 193579) | Rhizosphere microbial communities from Carex aquatilis grown in University of Washington, Seatle, WA, United States - 4-21-26 metaG | ecosystem: Host-associated > Plants > Roots > Rhizosphere... | reverse complement strand
CGAGGCGGCCACCGGCGGCGACGATCCGTCGGGCGGGACGGCGGCAGGCGCGCTGGTCGACCCGCCGGCCGGCACGACCGACGTGCCCAGCAACCTGGCGGCGATCGTCGCGCGCTTGCCCGCGCCGATCAGGCTCGGCGGCCCCACGTTTCGGCTGCGTCCGTCCGACGACGGCAGCGGCGCGGCTGACGTGGCGCTCGGCGACGTCGCGGCGGTCGCGTGCACCGGCGCGCTCGCCGGCAGCTGCTATCGCGTGTCGCTGAGCGCGACGCTGGCGCCGAGTGCGAGCTACGTCTTCGAGGTCTTGCCGGGGGCGACCGCCGAGGACGGAACGCCGGCGGCGACCGGCGTGATCGGCGCGTTCGACAGCGCGGCGGCGGCCGACGACATGCCGCCGCAGGTGGTCGACTTCTCGGTGTCGCTGGCCGGGCCGTGCGCCGGCGTTCGCTTCTCGACCGACGAGCCGGCCACGGCAGAGGTCGTCGTGCGCACCGACGGCGGCGATGAGCTGGTCACCGAGGCGGGGACCGGGCAGACCACGTTCGATCTGGCGGTGCCGTTCACCGGGTTGCCCCCGGACACGCCGGCAGAGATCCTCTTGCGCGTGACCGATCGCGCCGGCAATCAAGCGGAGGCCAGCGCAGGCACGATTGATCTGCCACCAGCGACGCCGGCGCTGGCGATCACCGAGGTGCTCGCCAACCCGGCCGGGCCCGAGCCGGGGCAGGAGTTCGTCGAGCTGCGCAACCTCGGCGACGGTGATCTCTCACTGGGCGGGCTGCGGCTCGAGGACTCGAAAGGCGCCGACGTGTTGCCCGAAGCCGTGCTGGCGGCGGGGGCCTATGCGCTGGTCGTGCCCTCGACGTTCGATCCGGGCAGCCCGCGCGACGTGCCGCCGCGGCCCGGCACGTTGATGGTCCCGGTCGACACGCGCCTCGGCGCCGACGGTCTGTCGAACAGCGGCGAGGTCGTCCGGCTGCGCATGCCGGGGACCGGGACCGAGGCGGTGATCTCGATCTACGGCGGCTGGGTCGACGTCTCGGCTGCGAGCGCCGCAGGCAAGAGCGCTCACCGGCTGGTCGACGGGTCCTGCGATCACCCGACGGCCTGGACGAAGCCGCCGCGGGTGCCCACGCCGGGGTGGGGAACGCCGTGAGATTGTGCCTCCGAAATCCGGGCGGTGGTATGGTAAGAGCCACGTCATGTCAGGCCACAATCGCTGGTCCAAGATCAAGCACAAGAAGGAGGCTTCGGACTCCAAGAGGTCCAAGGTCTGGACCAAGGTCATCAAGGAGATCACGATCTCCGCCCGGCTTGGCGGCGCCGACATCAACGGCAACCCGCGGTTGCGCGCGGCGGTCGACAAGGGGCGCGCGGTCAACATGCCCAACGACACGATCGAGCGCTCGATCAAGAAGGGCACCGGCGACCTCGAGGGGATCACCTACGAGGAGTTCAACTACGAGGTCTTCGGCCCGGGCGGCACCGCGATCCTGGTCGAGATCATGACCGACAACCGCAACCGGACCGCGAGCGAGATCCGCAACCTGATCCAGCGCGGTCATGGCAACCTGGGCGCCCTGGGATCGGTCGGCTGGATGTTCAAGAAGCAGGGGATGATCGTCTTCGAGAAGAGCGCGGTGGACGAGAACGTGCTGACCGACCAGGCGATCGAGCTCGGCGCCGAGGACATCCGCGGCGAGGGCGAAGCGCTGATCGTCGTGACCGAGCCGAAGGAGTTCGAGCGCATTCGCGAGGGGCTCAAGGCCGCCAAGACCGGCGGCGCGGACAACACCAAGCTGCCCGAGCCGGTCTCGGCCGAGGTCACCATGGTTCCGCAGAACGTTGTGCGTCTGACCGGCAAGGACGCCGAGGGCGCGGTGAAGCTGGTGAATATGCTGGAAGACCACGACGACGTTCAAAACGTCTACTCGAACATGGACGTCGACGAGTCGGTCCTGGAGAGTGTCGGTTAGCGCCGACCGCGGACCGCGCACGTCGCGTTCGGCGCGGGCGCCCGCTGCGACGCGGGCTCAAGCACGTCCCTGGCGGATTCTCGGCATCGACCCCGGTACGCTGCGGATGGGGTACGGCGTGGTCGAGTGTGATGGAGCCGCGCGGGTCGCTTACGTCGAGTGCGGCGTGCTCACGGCGTCGGCGCGCGCCCCGCGCCCGGAGCGGCTGTGCGAGATCGGTCGCGGGTTACGCGAGCTACTGGCCGAGCTTCGTCCCGATGCGGTGGCGATGGAAGAAGCGTTCTACGGCAAGAACGTGCAGGCGACGCTGGCGCTGGGCGAGGCGCGCGGCGTGGCGTTGTTCATCGCCGCCGAACAGGGGCTGTTGGTTCACGGCTATCCGCCGGCAACCGTGAAGCAGGCGGTCGTCGGGCACGGGCGCGCGACCAAGGAGCAGATCGGTTACCTGGTGCGCGCGTTGCTGGCGATGCGCCGCCCGCCCGCGGTCGACGCCGCCGACGCCCTCGCGATCGCGATCTGTCATGCGCGCAGCGCCGCGCGGCCGCCGGCAGGGGCGCGTGCTGGGAGTGACGGCGGCGCACCCGTCGAGGCCGTTGCGGCCGACCTGCCGCGGAAGGTGGCGCGGTGATCGCTCACCTGCGCGGCCAGCTGATCGAGAACGGCGGCGATACCATCGTCGTCGACGTGGCCGGCGTCGGTTACCAGGTCTGGATCAGCAGCGCGACGCTGGGCGCCTTGCCGCCCGTCGGCGCCGAGCTGCGGTTGCACGTGCACTCGCACTTCATCAAGGACGAGCCGTTGCGGCTCTACGGCTTCGTCGATGCCGACGAGCGCCTCCTTTTCCAGACACTGATCGACGTCCAGGGCGTTGGTCCACGCGTCGCGCTGGCGATACTGGCCGGTCTGCCGGCGGGCGAGCTGGTACGCGCCATCGCGGGCGGCGACGTGGCACGCCTGACGCAGATCAAGGGCGTGGGCCGCAAGATCGCCGAGCGGCTCACCGTCGAGCTGCGCGAGAAGATCACCACGCTGCCGTCAGGACGCGGCGGTCCGGTGCCGGCGCCGGCCCCGCGAGCGGCCGGTCCGACGGGGCCGCTCGGCGACGTCTACGGCGCGCTCGTCGGGCTCGGATTCCGTCCCAGCGAGTTCGAGGCCTTGCTCGACGACATGGACGGCGCGCGCCCGACCGGCGATCTGGTCAAGCAGGCGCTGGCGGCGCTGCGGAGGCGATAGCGATGTCGCGCAAACGCCACGACGATGGAGCGGAACCGACCGCCGACCCAGGCACCGGCGCGCGCGTGGTGTCGGGCGACGCGCACCGCGACGAGGCGCCGGCCGACGACGACGCGGCGCTGCGCCCGCGCACGTTCAGCGAGTTCGTGGGCCAGCGCAAGGTCGCCGAGAACCTGGCGGTCTACGTCCAGGCGGCGCGCCAGCGCGGCGACTCGCTCGACCACGTGCTCTTGTCGGGGCCGCCCGGGTTGGGCAAGACCACGCTCGCGTATCTGCTCGGTCACGAGATGGGGACCGAAGTGCGCGTGACGTCGGGGCCGGCGCTGGAGCGGAAAGGCGATCTCGTGGGGATCCTCACGTCGCTCGGCCGCGGCGACATCCTGTTCATCGACGAGATCCACCGCTTGCAACCGGTCGTCGAGGAGAGCCTGTACCCGGCGATGGAGGACTTTCGCATCGAGCTCGTGACCGGCGTCGGTGCGGGCGCGCGCGCGATCCCGCTGCCGATCGAACGCTTCACCCTGGTCGGCGCGACGACGCGCACGGGGCAACTAACCTCGCCGCTGCTGTCGCGCTTCGGCATCGTCGAGCCGTTCGACTTCTATTCTGCGGCCGAGCTGACGACAATCGTGCGGCGGTCCGCGCGTCTGCTCGGCATTGCGATCGATCCCGAGGGTGCCGAGGAGATCGGCCGCCGGTCGCGCGGCACGCCGCGCGTGGCCAACCGTCTGCTCAGGCGCGTGCGCGACTTCGCCGAGGTCCGCGGCGACGGCCGCGTCACGCTGGACGCGGCGGCCTACGCGCTCGGCCGCCTCGAGGTCGATCACCTGGGCCTGGACGCAGGCGACCGCAAGATCCTGACCACGATCATCAAGCGCTTCGACGGCGGCCCGGTCGGCATCGAATCGATGGCGGCGTCGCTGGCCGAGGACCGCGACACGCTGGAGTACGTCTACGAGCCGTACTTGATCCAGGAGGGTTTCCTGCTGCGCACGCCGCGCGGCCGCCAGGTCACGCGCCGTGCTTACGAGCACCTGGGCTTGCCGCCGCCCACGCGGGGCACCGGGCCGGGTCAAGGAACCTTGTTCTAGCCTCGCGCCCCCCCCGGGACGGCGACGGCGACGAGGACGAGGCCGATCACGAAGACAGGGCGCCCGGCAGCGCTCGGCGCGGGCTCGTGACAGCTCCGTCATGACATTGGCACCGAATCGACGCGATCGATGCGGGCGCGCCGCTTCACGATTGGCGCGTGCGAAAGGTCGGGACGGTGGTCGCGGTCGCGCTGGCCGCGACCGTCGCTGTGCTCGGTTCCCAGGTGCGAGGCAGGCGCGCGCCGCTCGATTACGCGCACGACGTGGCACCGATCGTCGCGCGCGCCTGCGCCGACTGTCACGCGGGTGAAAAGCCGCGAGGGGGGCTGCGCCTGGATCAGCCGGCGCGGCTCGCGACCGCGGTCGTCCGCGGCAAGAGCGCCGACAGCCAGCTCGTTCATCGGCTTCTCGGACAGGGCGGCGACGAGCGCATGCCGGCGGGACGTCCGCCCTTGCCGGCGCGCGAGATTGACCTGATTCGCCGCTGGATCGACGACGGCGCGGCCGGCTTGCCCGCGCCCGCGGCGGCGTCATCCGCGACCATCGCCACACATTGGGCCTATCGTGCCCCGGTGCGCCCGCCGTCACCGGCGGTACGCGACACGACCTGGGCGCGCAACGAGATCGATCGATTCGTGCTCGCGCGCCTGGAGCAGGCCGAGCTGGCGCCGGCGCCCGAGGCTGACCCGGCGACGCTGCTCCGCCGCGTCACGCTCGACCTCACCGGTTTGCCGCCGTCGCCGGCCGAGGTCGACGCCTTTCTCGCCGAGCGAGAGCGCGCCGCCGGCGACGCGGCGGCGGCCGACGCCGCCTACCAGCGCGTGGTCGACCGGTTGCTGGCGTCGCCTCACTTTGGCGAACGCTGGGCGGTTCCCTGGCTCGACGTCGCTCGCTACGCCGACAGCAACGGCTACGAAAAGGATGCGCCGCGATCGATGTGGACGTACCGGGACTGGGTTGTCGACGCGCTGAACGCCGACATGCCGTTCGATCGCTTCACGCTGGAGCAGATCGCGGGCGATCTGCTGCCGGGCGCGAGCGTCGCGCAAAGGATCGCCACCGGTTTTCACCGCAACACGATGTTCAACGAGGAAGGTGGCGTCGACCCGGAAGAGGCGCGCTTCGAACGGATGTGCGATCGCGCGGCGACGACGGCGACGGTGTGGCTGGGCAGCACGCTCGGCTGCGCGCGCTGCCACGACCACAAGCACGATCCGTTTTCGCAGCGCGATTTCTACAGCTTGCTGGCGTTCTTCGACGGCGCGCGCGAGGAGACGCTGCCGCTGCCGACGGCGGCGCAAGCGCGGCGGCTCGATGAGATCCGCGCCGCGCGCGCGCCGCTCGAGCGGGCGCTGGCGACCTGGACGCCGGCGCTGGGCGAGGCGCAGCGCCGCTGGGAGCGCGAGCTGCTGGCGCTGCCGGCGCGTTTCTCGACGCTGGCGATGCTTTCGGTCGCGTCGACCGCGGGCGCGCCACTGGTCGCGCTGCCCGACGGTGGGGTCTTCATCGCCGCCGGGGCGGCGAGCGCGGCACACGAGCACGACACCGCCTCTCGGGGCGACGTCGAGACGATCGTCGGCGCGACCGCGCTCTCGCGCCTGACCGCTGTCCGCCTGGAGGCGCTCCCCGACTCGCGGCTGCCGGGCGGCGGGCCGGGGCGTGGCGCCGACGGCGCGTTCTTCCTGAACGGCGTCGAGATCGAGGGCGCGCCGGCCGCCGACGCGACGGCGCCGTGGCAAGCGATCGCGATCGCGAGCCTCGCCGCCGACGATCGCCCGCGCGAGGAGCCGGAGCGCTACGCCGCCGAGAACCTGCTCGCGCAGGCGCCGGCCGGTGATGCGCGCGATCCGAACGTGACGCGCGGCTGGGGCGTGAGCCCGATCTACGACGGCGCGCAGCGCTTGCCGCGCCAGCTGGTGCTGGTCGCCGCGCAGCGGTTCGGCTTCGCGGGAGGCACACGCATCCGCGTGCGCCTGCGCTATGCGGCGGCTGCGCAGGGCGAGGTGATCGGGCGGTTCCGCCTGAGCGCGACCGACGTCGACGCGCCGGGCGCGATCGCGGCGCTGCCGGCCCGCCTGCAGCGCGTGGTGGCGACCGCCGAGGCCGCGCGCGCGCAGACCGACGGCAATGCGCTGGCGCAGGCATTCAGGCAGCTGACGCCGCTGCTCGCCACCGAGCGCGCGCAGCTCGCGGCGCTCGAACGCCAGGAGCGGGAGCTAGGCGTCGTCTCGACGCTGGTGATGGCGGCGCCGGGCGCGGGCGCGCCGGCTGTGCTGACACGCGTGCGCCAGCGCGGCGCCTTTGCCAGCCCGGGCGAGGTCGTGGCCGCGGCTGTTCCGGCGGTATTTGCGCAACAGCCGGCCGCGGCGGCGCGCGATCGCCTCACGCTCGCGCGCTGGTTGACCAGCGACGGCAACCCGTTGATCGGGCGTGTGACCGCGAATCGCATCTGGGCCCAGTACTTCGGCCGCGGTCTCGTCGAGACCAGCGAGGATTTCGGATCGCAGGGGGCGTCGCCGACTCATCCCGAGCTGCTCGACTGGCTGGCGACGGAGCTTCCGCGTGCCGGCTGGCGCCAGAAGGCGCTGCACCGTCTCATCGTCATGTCAGCCACGTATCGCCAGGCGTCGGAGCCGGCGACAGACGTCGCCCGCGCGGTCGCCGAGCGCGACCCCGACGACCGCTTGCTCGCGCACGCGCCGCACCGGCGGCTCGACGCGGAGATGGTGCGCGACGTGACGCTGGCGGCGAGCGGTCTGCTCGACGCGCGCGTGGGCGGCCCGCCCGTGTTTCCGCCGCAGCCGGCGGGCGTCTGGTCACCGCCCAACAGCCGCGAGGGCGAGTGGCGCGACAGCATCGGCCGGGATCGCTTCCGGCGCGCGCTCTACACGTTCTGGCGGCGGACCGCTCCCTACCCGAGCGCGGCGCTGTTCGATGCGCCCAGCCGTGAGAGCTGCACCGCGCGCCGCGGGCGCACCAGCACGCCGTTGCAGGCGCTGGCGACGCTGAACGATCCCGCGTTCTGGGAGGCGGCGCGCGCGCTGGGGCGGCGCATGCGCGACGAGGCGCCGTCGGCCGGCACGGCCGAGCGCATCGACTACGGGTTCCGCCTGTGCACGGCGCGCGGCGCGCGCGCGCGCGAGCTGCAATCGCTGCGGGCGCTCTACGAACGGGAGCGTGCCCGGCTCGGCGACGAAGCCGCCTGGTCGCTGGTGGCCAACGTTCTTCTCAATCTCGATGAAACCCTCAGCAATCATTGATGTAGAGGTCGCCGGGAGCGACGGTGGCGGCGCCGGCGGCGCCGGACCATGTCAGGTCTTGCACGTGGCGCGTGCCGCGCCAGCGGCGCGCGCGGTGCGGCTGGCGGTGTCGTTGCTCGTCTTCGTGGCGGCGCTGTTCGCGTTCGGCGTGGTCTGGCTCGCCGGCGGCGGCGTGCTCGGCGGCTGGCTGTCTCTGCCGGCGCTCGCGGCCGGCGCGGCCGCGTCGGCGTGGGCCGCGCGTGCGGAGACGCGGCGGCAGGCGCTGCGGGAGATGGTGTGCGCGGCGGCGTTGCTGATCGCGTGCAGTGCCGCGGCGCTGCTCTTCGGCGCGGCGTTCTACGACGTCTCCTGGGACGGGCAGGTCTATCACCAGCAAGCCGTGCTGGCGCTCGCCGAGGGCTGGAATCCGCTGCGCGACGCGCCGCTGCCGGTCGAGCTGCGCGCCGACAACATCTGGATCGACCACTACCCCAAGGCGGCCTGGATCGCTCAGGCGATCCTGCTGCGCGCCACCGGCTCGCTGGAGGCGACCAAGGGGTTGCAGCTCTTGCCGCTCGCCGCGGCGGCGCTGCTGGTGTTCGCGGCGCTGCGGGCGCGCGGCGCGCGCGTCGGCATCGCGGCGTTTCTGAGCGTGCTCATCGCGGGCAATCCGGTCGCGCTCGCCCAGATCTTCAGCTTCTACAACGACGGCATGGGCGCGTCGCTCATGACGGCGATGCTGGCGCTGGCCTGGCACTGGCGGCGGCGCGCCGATCCCTGGCTGTTGCTCGCGCTGGCGGCGTGCATCGCCGTGATCGTCAACCTCAAGTTCACGGGCCTCGTCTATGGCGTGCTGCTCGGCGCGGGCCTGGTGCTCTACGCGCGCCGCCGGGGCGCGGCGCCGGATCGCAGCGGCGACTTCCGGTGGTTCGTCGCCGCGATCGCCGGCGCGTTCGCGCTCGCGACGCTGGCGCTCGGCTTCGATCCCTACGTGACGAACCTGTTGCGCAAGGGCCACCCGTTCTACCCGCTGATGGGGCCGGGCGCGGTCGACATCATCAACATCCAGCTCGCGCCCGGGTTCCACGCGCTCACGCGCCCGACGCGGTTCCTGATCTCGCTGTTTGCCCGCGCCGACGAGCACAACGTCGCGCCCAGCTTGAAGTGGCCGTTCACGCTCGGCGCCAGCGAGCTGCGCGCGCTCGGCTACCCCGATCTGCGCATCGGCGGCTTCGGCCCGCTCTATGGACTGGCCGTGCTGTGCGCGTCGGCGATCGGCCTCACGCGCCGCCGGCTGGGCGTGGTGGTGCCCGGGAGAGCCTGGGCGCTGGCCGCGCTGCTGGTCGGCATCGCCTTCTGCAATCCGGCGCTGTGGTGGGCGCGCTACGTGCCCCATCTGTGGCTGTTGCCGGTCGGCCTGCTCGCGCTCGCGCTGCTGTCGCCGGGGCTCGCGCGCGTCGGGCGCGGCGCCGCGCTGCTGTTCGGCGCGGTGCTGGCGCTCGACCTCGCGTTGGTGGCGGGGGCGGCGACCGTGGCCAGCGCCGGCGCGTCACGCGCCGTGGGGCAGCAGCTGGACCGGCTGGATCGCGCGGGCGGTCCGCTCACTGTGCGCTGGGACGGCTTCGAGGCGGTGCGGGCGCGCCTGCGCGGACGCGCCATTGCGTTCGCCGAGGTCGACCATCTTCCTTGCGCGCGGCCCGAACCGCTGATGGCGTCACGCGCGCAGATCTGCCCGCCCGCGCCGCGCCGAGGCGGGCGATGATCTCGCGCCGCCGCCTGCTGGCGGCGAGCGCGGGCGGCCTCGGCACGCTGGCGCTCGCGTCGCTCGCGGATCGCGACCTCTTCGCGGCGCGGCGGCCCGCGGCGCGCGCGCGGCACGTGATCTACCTCTTCATGGCGGGCGGCCCGTCGCAGCTGGACCTGTTCACGCCCAAACCGGCGCTGGCGGCGCACGACGGCCAGCCGCTACCGCCCAGCGTGGCGCGCGGCGAGCGCTTTGCGTTCATCAAGGGCACGCCGCGCTTGCTCGCCTCGCCGTTCCCGTTCGCGCCGCAGGGCCGGTCGGGCGCGATGGTGTCGTCGCTGATGCCGCACCTCGGGCGCGTCGTCGACAAGGTGACGTTCCTGCACGCGGTCACCACCACCCAGATCAACCACGCGCCGGCGCAGATTCTCATGACCAGCGGCCACCAGATCCCCGGACGTCCCAGCTTCGGCGCCTGGTTGGCGTACGGCCTGGGCGCCGACACCGACGAGCTGCCCGCGTTCGTGGTGTTGCTGTCGGGCGAGCGCCATCCCGACGGCGGCCAGGCGCTCTGGGGCAACGGTTTCCTGCCCGCGGTGCATCAGGGTGTCGAGCTGCGGCCCGGGCGCGATCCGGTGCTGTTTCTCTCGAACCCGCCCGGGATCGATCGCCGGGCGCGGCGCGACAGCCTGGACACGTTGAAGGCGCTCGACGGCCTGCGCTTGCAGGACACCGGCGAGCGCGACATTGAGGCGCGCATTCACAACTACGAGCTGGCGTTTCGCATGCAGACCTCGGTGCCCGAGCTGGCGGCCCTGGAGACGGAGCCGGCGGCCATCCATCGGCTGTACGGCACCACGCCCGGACGCGCGTCGTTCGCCAATCACTGCCTGCTCGCCCGGCGCCTGGTCGAGCGTGGCTGCCGGATCGTGCAGCTCTTTCACCGCGGCTGGGACAATCATGGCGTGAACCGAAGCGACGACCTCCACCACCGATTGCCTGCGCTTTGCGCCGAGACCGACCAGGCGGTCGCGGCGCTGCTGACCGATCTCGAGCAGCGCGGGCTGCTCGATTCGACGCTGGTGGTGTGGGGCGGCGAGTTCGGGCGCACGCCGATGATCGAGGCGCGCGACGGATCGAAGTTCCTCGGGCGAGATCACCATGGTCGCGCCTTCTCGGTCTGGCTCGCGGGCGGCGGCATCAAGCCGGGGCTTTCGCACGGCGCCAGCGATGAGCTCGGTTACCACGCGGCCAGCGGCACGGTGAGCGTGCACGATCTGCACGCGACCCTGCTGCACCAGCTGGGCATCGACCACACCGCGCTGACGTATCCGTTCGAGGGCCGGCGCTATCGATTGACCGACGTCGCGGGCGAGGTCGTGCGCGACATCGTCACTTGAGGCCTTGCGCGAGGCCTCACTCGAGTCCTTGCCACGCGCGCCAGAGATCCGCGAGCCCCGCCGCCGCGCCGGGGTCGTGCGCTTCGTGAAAAAGCCGAAAGAAGACTGCGTAGCGGATGTGGGGGCCGAGGTTGGCGGACACGCCGTGCACGAGCAGGTAGTGCGCGAGCAGAGCGTCGCCGGCGGCGACGGTCAGCTGGCGCGGCGGCTCCGGCAGCGGCACCGGGGGAAAAGGAGCGTCGGGTCGGGCGAGCGCCGATGCGGCGTCGGTCTCGGCAAAATAGGCCGCCATCGCGCGATGGCTGCCGGGCCAGACCGTGAAGTTACCGGCGAACGGCTGAGCGGTATCACTGAGGAAGACCGCCGCCAGCGCGGTGAAGTGATGGAGGGTCCCGGCCGCGACACCGTTCAGCGCCCGCGGCAGGCCGTCGATGTGCGGCCGGGGCTCGATTCGCTCGGCGTCCGGCGTGGGGAAGCGCAGGGCGATCTGGGCCTCGCGCGGCTCGCACACCCGGCCAACCCCGAGCGCCGCCTCGGCCAGCGCCGCGACCGGCGTCGCACGGTAGAGATCGACGATCGCGGCGTCGGCCACCAGCTCGGGGCAGAAGGTCTGCGCCTGCATGCGCGGGAGCGCGTCCGGCGGCAATCCATTGCGGCCAATCGACGCATTGATGGCCGCGAGCGCCGTGCGGATGCGGTCCGGCGCAACCAGCCCGGGAACCAGAAGGTAACCGGTGTCCTCGAGCGCGCGCTTGTCGTCGGCGGTGAGAGCCACGGTGGGAGATCGAAACTAGCAGGCGACCGTCTGATTTCAATTCGGCGCCCAGAACGCGTCGAGATGACGATGGGTTCGAATTTGATTCCGTTCATTCACAATTCGCCAATCGCGTGTGACGAGCGTTCCGGAAACGTCCCAACGAGTTCAACGAACGGTCGGCGGACTGCAACCAGCGTCGCTCAGTATGTCGGGCATCGCCGGCATCGGACATATCGCGGTTGGAATCGCCTCGGCGCGGCTGCAAGGCGACGCGACGCCTCGGCGTGGCGCCTGGCTCAGCATCCTTGCCTATGTGGCGCTGGCGATGCTGCCCGACGTCGATGTGTTGATCTCGGGCGTGTTCAAGCCGCGCGGGCCGCTGCTCGACCACCGCGGACTGACGCACACGCCGATGTTTGCGCTGGGGGTTGGTGTGGTCGTGTTCGCTTGCGGCCTTCGCTGGACAGCGGCCCGCGCGCGCGCGTTGCGTGCCGGCGTCGTTGCCGCGTTGCTAGTCGGCAGTCACTGCGCACTGGACGCGATGGCGCAGGACGGCCGCGGGATGCTGTTCCTCTGGCCGTTCTCGCTGCAGCGCTGCCACTTCCCCTTCCGGCCCATCCCCGACATTCCCACCGGGTTGAAGCTGCTCTCGCGTCTGGGCGTACGGCAGCTACTGACGGAGCTGATGATCTTCTTGCCGCTCGTCGTCGATTCGTTGCGCTGGCGTGCGCTGTGGCGCGCTGACGTGGCTCGCGCGCGTGGCGAACCTACCGCGCGCGGCTCTCGCCGCCGCGTGTTCGACTGGCGTCGTGCGCGCGGCGCGGGCGCGGCAGAAGGCGGCTGATCCCAATACGGATCGGATAGGGCAACCGCCACGGCGCCGAGAACGCCAAGATCCGGGCTATCAAGTGTCCGGAGTGGCGCGATGGCGTCGTGGCGGTGACCACTCCGGCATTGTGGCTCGCCGGCGCGCGAGCAAACGCGATGTCCTACGCGTGCGCGAAGCGCGCGAGGTCGAGCTCGGCGCGGAAGACGGTCACGGCCGGGCCGCGCATGCGCACGCCGTCGAGGTCCGGCGCGACCGTGATGTGCAGTGTGCCGCCCGGCAGGTGCACCGGCGTTTCGACGCCGGCGTGCAGTCGGCCCTCGACGCACGCGGCGGCGACGGTGGCGCAGGCGCCGGTGCCGCATGCGAGCGTGATCCCGCAGCCGCGCTCCCAGACGACGAGATCGATCTCCGCGGCGCCCGCGCCGAGATCGGTCTCGTCGCGCCGGCTGCCCGCGCGGATGCGCGCGAACTCGACGTTGGTCCGTCGCGGGAAGAGAGTATCGACTTCGATCGCGGGTCCGAACTCCTCGGCGAGCGCGCGCAGATCGGCCTCTGGATCATCGACGAAGATCACCGCGTGCGGGTTGCCCATGGATACGGCGGTCATCTTGAAGCGCGTCCCGTGCGCGCTGATCGGCGCGCGCACCGCGCGTTCGGTGCCGGCGGGCTGCATCGGGATCTCCGCGCGCGTCAGGCGCGGGCGGCCCATCTCGACCGCGACCGAATGCGCCTCGCCGTCCGTCACATCGATGGCGCACGCGAGCAGGCCGGCGCCGGTGTCGATGCGCAGCACCGGGCGCCGCATGGTCGCATCGCCGTCGTACAGCACCTTGGCGACGCAGCGAATGCCGTTGCCGCACATCTCGGCCTCGCTGCCGTCGGCGTTGAGCACGCGCATGCGCGCGTCCCCCTCGATGCCGGGCAGGATCGCGAGCACGCCATCAGCGCCCACGCCGAAGTGGCGATCGCAGACCGCGCGCACCACCGCGGGCTCCTGAATCGTGCGGTTGACGCCACCCGCCGACCCGGCGGCGTGGCGCAGATCGACGACGATGAAGTCGTTCCCCAGGCCTTCGACCTTTGTGAAGGGGAGGGTGGTCACGGCCGATCGCGCCTAGGGCGCCGCGGGCGCGGCCGGCGCGTTCTCGGGTTTGGTCTCAGGCTTCTTCTCGCGCGCTTTTTCGGACGTTTTTTCAATCTTGGGCTTTTCGCTGGTCCCCTCGGGACCAACCACCACGCGCTTTTTCTGCGCGGGCGCCGCCGGTTTTTGACCATCGGCCGCCGGGGCTTCGGCGGTCTTGCCTTCTGGCTTCGCGGTCTTCTTCTCGGTCGCCTTCAGCGGAGCCGCCGGAGCGCCGGGCGCCTCGGTCGGCGGCGCCGTGCTCATCCCCTCGGCGGGCGCCGCCGCGGGCTTCTGCGCGCTCTCGCGCGCCTTCTCCAGCTCTTGCTTCAGCTTGGTCACGCGATCTTCGTCGGCCTTCTTCTCGACCTGCTGGCGCTCGGCCAGGCGCTGCAATCGCCGCGAGTCCTGCTGGCTGGAGAGGTGCGCCAGCCCCAGCGACGTGATCAGAAAGATCGCCGCGGTGATCGACGTCAGCCGCGTGAGGAAGTTGCCCGCGCCCGACGAGCCGAACACCGTCTGGCTCCCGCCGCCGCCGAACGCGATCCCCATGCCGCCGCCCTTACCGGCCTGGAGCAGCACGACCAGGATCAAGAATATGCAAACCAGCACGTGAACCACGGTCAAGAACGTGAGCATCGAAATTATCCTTTGGCCGGCGCGGCCGCCGTCCCGTGCGCCGCCTGCACGATTTGCACGAACGAAGGAGCGGAGAGTGACGCACCTCCGACCAGGCCGCCATCGACGTCCTCTTGCGCCAGGAGCTCGGCGATGTTGTCGGGCTTGACGCTGCCGCCGTACAGGATCCGGACCGCCGCCGCCACCGACGCGGAGCGCGTGCCGACGCGGCCGCGAATGAAGCGATGCACCTCTTCGGCCTGCGCCGGCGTCGCGTTGCGACCGGTGCCGATCGCCCACACCGGCTCATACGCAATCAGGGTGCGTGCAAGATCTTCGTCGGAGATATCCTTGATCGCCGCGTCGAGCTGCGCCTCGATGCGGCCCAGCGTCTCACCCGCGTCGCGCTCCGCCAGCGTTTCACCGACGCAGATGATCGGCGTCAGGCCCGCGCGCAGCGCCGCGCGCGCTTTCAGATTCACCGCGGCGTCGAGCTCGCCCATCAACTGGCGACGCTCCGAGTGGCCGAGGATGACGTACTTACACCCGGCGTCGACAAGTTGAGGCGCCGACACCTCGCCGGTGAAGGCACCTTTGTCTTCCCAGAAACAATTCTGGCCGGCGACCGCGACCGGACCGCCCTCCAGCTTGCGCGCCACCGCTGGGATGGCGAGAAAGCTCGGTGCGACTGCCACGTCGACGTCGCGCCAGGTGGCGACTCCATTACGCACCTGCGTGGCCAGCTCTACGGACTCCACAATGTTGCCGTTCAGTTTCCAGTTGCCGCAGAAGAACGGACGGCGTTGGCTTTGCTTGACGGACACGATGCTTTCAGCCCTCCAGTGCGGCCAGGCCGGGCAGCTTCTTGCCCTCGAGGAGCTCGAGCGAAGCGCCCCCGCCGGTTGAGATGTGAGTGATCTTGTCGGCGACGCCCGCCTTGTGCACGGCGGCGACCGAGTCACCGCCGCCGACGACCGACAACGCCTTCGCCGCCGCGACCGCTTTGGCGACGGCGAGCGTGCCGCCCGCGAACGGATCCGATTCGAAGACGCCCATCGGGCCGTTCCAGAGGATGGTCTTCGCGCGCGAGATCGCGTCGGCGAATCCGCGCGCGGTCTCGGGGCCGATGTCGAGCGCCGCGAGATCCTCGGGCACGTCCATGGCGTTCACCACGCGGCCGGACTCCGACTTGATGCCGGGGGCGGCGACGAGATCGCGCGGGAGCAGCACGTCGACCTGTGCCGCCTCTGCCTTTCTCAAGAACGAGCGCGCGAGCGCGAGCTTGTCCTCCTCGACCAGCGAGCGCCCGAGGTGGCCGCCCTTCGCCTTCAAGAACGTGTTCGCCATCGCGCCGCCGATCAAGATCTGGTTCACGCGCGCGAGCAGGTTCTCGAGCACGCCGATCTTGTCCGACACCTTGGCGCCGCCGATGATCGCGATGAACGGCCGATCGACCTCGCCGAGCAGCTTGCCGAGGAACTTCACCTCGCGCTCCATCAGCAAGCCCATGCCTTTTTCGGCGACGAACTTGGTCATGCCCACCGTCGACGCGTGCGCGCGGTGCGCAGTGCCGAACGCATCGTTCACATAGACATCGGCGTAGCTGGCCAGGCCGCGCGCGAACGTCTCGTCGTTCGCTTCCTCGGCCGGCGTGAAGCGCAGGTTCTCGAGCAGCGCCACGCTGCCGTCGCGCAGATCGGAGACCACCTTGCGCGCGCCGTCGCCGACCGGCTCGTCGGTGAGCGCGACGTCGATGCCCAGCATCTCCGCCAGCCGCGCCGCCACCGGCATCAGCGAGTACTTGGGGTCGGGCTTGCCCTTGGGGCGGCCCAGGTGCGAAGCCAGCACCACCCGCGCGCCGTGCTCGATCGCGTACTTGATCGTCGGCAGGCTCTCGCGGATGCGCGTGTCGTCGGCGACGCCGCCCGCGGGTGTCAGCGGGACGTTGAAATCCACCCGCACGAACAGGCGGCGACCGCCAATCGCGAGGTCGGTAATCGGTTTGATCGGCATGTCTTGCGGCTCCGCTCCCGATTCCAGGACGAAAGCCAAAAAAAAGCGCGCCCTGTCCGGGGCGCGCAGAGGATGCTCGAAGAAAAAACTAAAAGCTAGAAAAACTTTCCGCGCAAAAACCGCGGAATATCAAGGGACATTGACCGAAGATCGCGACCCGTCGCTATCCTCCGCGACCGGCCGCTGCCTTCGATCAATCGAGGGGGCTCTCGTCTTTGATATCGGAGGTCACCTGGCTGATTAGCTCCGTTGCCAGCGCCACGATCTGCTTGGGCTCATATCCGTTTTGGCGCAGTTCTTTGTAGATGGATTTCGAAAGAATTCTCAGCGCCTTTTCCCGATTTGGAATCGTCGCCGTTGCCGGACCCGTCGGACCGGGCTTGGTTTGCGTGAGTGCTTGAGGCATTCAACCCTCCTCCCAGAAGGTCGGCCGGACATCTAGCATGCGTTGTGCCAGCGGCGCCAGTTTGTAACTCATTGAAATCACTGACTGCGGTTGAGGTGACCCAGTTCTATGCGCGAAGACCGGTACGCACCCTCGTGAGGCGTAACGGTCGCGGGACCGTTTCAATTTCGTCGAAATTCGCCGGTGAAATTGGAAGATGCGGCCGATGGCGCTCCTGCGCGGCGGCCGGACCCTGCGGTGCGAAGGGGCCTTTGCACCCGACCCGTCTGGATCCATATGGGGCCCATGTAACGAATAAACGCAGACCTGCGCGGCTCATGCATCGTGTAATATCCGCTGAGACGCAACCGAAACACCGAATGGAGTAACGATCGTGAACCACTCGATCGAAGTCGCGCACCTGGTGAACGGCGAGGTGATCTCCGTGCGGCGCCTCTCGCGCCGGCGCGAGAGGCGGGAGGTGGCGGTCGCGCTGGTGGTGGTCGTCGGGGCCTTCTTGGCCGCGACCGGCCTCGTCGCGGCGGCGCTGCTAGGGGCCCACCGGGTCGTCTACGGGCCGGTCTATGGCACCGTCTGGATGGTCGTCGCCGCCATCATGGGCGTGATGCTCGGGCGGCGGGCGCTGGAGCGTGCCCGGCGGTATCGCGTGGGCGTATCGATCGATGACGACGCGTTCGCGGGCGCGGAGGTCGACCTGGTCCGCCGCGTCGGCGACGGTTACGAGCTGTCGCTGGTGCCCGGCATGACCGGAACCATCGCGGCGGGCCGCTCGCCGATCGCCGTCGAGACACTGACTTCGTCGACCAGGACCGCGCGCATCCCGCTGGGCGGCGACGTGCGCGCCGAGGTGGCGATCGGCAACACCACCTTCGTCGTGCGCGGCGGCGGGTCGGCGTCGCGCGAGGAGCCGGTGTCGCGCGCGCTCGTGAAGCGGTTCGCGCGTCCGACGCTGACCGTCGTGCAGCTCATGGCGATCGCGAGCTTCCTCTATGCGGTGCCGGTCGGCGCTGCGCTGGGCGAGGCCGACATGAAGTCTTCGATCCCGGTCACGGCCACACCGTGGGAGACCGAGAAGGCGCTGCGCGCGGAAGCGCAGGCTCAGGCGCGCACGCTGCACCGGTGCTTCGACGCCATGCCGCTCGAGTGCCAGCGACCGGGCTACGTGGGCATCGGCCTGTCGCTGTCGAAGCAGGGCGAGATCCGCACGAGCTGGATCGCGCGTTCGACATACGGCAGGGACTGCCCGGTGGAGCAGTGCATGGCCGAGGTGGCGGCGGGCTGGTTCTTCGAGCCGCTGCCGGAATCGATGCAGATCGTGCTTCCGGTTCAGGTGCTGCGCACGGACAGGCCGCTCGTGCGCCCCGAGGTGGCGTCGCTGCCGGCCACGCCGCCGGGCACAGCACGGTATCCGACTGTGACAACTCAGCCGGCGCCGCCGCCTTCGCTCGATTTCGGTCGCGTCTCCACTGTTGAATGAGCGCCGCACATCCGGGATCGTCGCGCCGGGCTGACGTCTCGGTCAGGATTTGATTGTGAGCGACGATGAGAAGCGAAGGCTCGACCTGCTCGAGGCCAACCACGAGTTTCCCGGCGACTACCCGATCACGGTGATCGCGCTCAACAGCGACGCCGTGACCGCTGCCCTGGTCGAGTCGGTGCAAGAAGGGCTGGCGGCGCCGCTCGGTGACGAGGCCCGCGAAACGCGTTCCTCATCGGGTGGGAAGTACTTGAGCCACCGCCTGCGCGTCCCTTGCGCATCGGCGGCCGACGTCATTCGCCTGTACGAGCGCGTCCGGCGCGTCGACGGTGTGGTGACGGTGCTCTGAATCGTGCGGCGGCCGGCCCATGTCGATGAAAAGCGACCAAGGAGACGAGAAGCTGGATGACCAGACCGTGGTCCGGGTCTCGGTCGCCAAGCGTCAGTGGGAGCGGACGTTCGATGCGATCTCCGAGTCGTTGATGATCCTCGACGAGGAGTACGTGATCCGGCGCGCGAACCTGGCGCTGGCCGACGAGCTGGGCACGGCGATCCAGCGCGTCGTCGGGCGGCGCTGCTTCGACGTGCGCTCGCAGTCGCCGCAGGCGCTGGTCGGCGCGCCCGGGCGCCCGTGCGACGGTTGTCCTGTCTCCGACGCCCAGCACGCACGCGCCGCGAAGGACGGCGAGGTGCGGTCGAAGACCGGGCGCACGCTGATGCTGCGCGCGTTCCCTCTGCTCGACGAGGAGGTGCCCCTGACGGTGTGCAGCTACCACGACGTCACCGAGGAGCGGGAGATGACCCGGCAGCTCGGCAGCGCCGAGAAGCTGGCTGCGATCGGCCGCCTGGCCGGCGGGGTCGCGCACGAGATCAACAACCCGCTGGGGGGCATCCTGGCGTTCGCGCAGATCCTGCAACGCGAGGACGTCACGCCCGAAGAACGGCGCGACTACCTGGGCGAGATCGAGCGCAGCGCGCTGCGCTGCAAGGCGATCGTCGAATCGTTGCTGCGCTTCGCGCGCCAGGCGCCGCAGATCAAGCGTCGCGTGCTGTCGCTCAATGACGTCGTGCGCGACGCGGTTCGGCTGACCGGGCAGAAGGCCAGCGCGCGCGCCGACGTGCGCGTGCGGCTCGACCTCGAGGCCGACCTGCCGCCCGTGCTCGGCGACGCCAACCAGCTGCTGCAGGTCGGGGTCAATTTGATCGGCAACGCCTTCGACAGCGTGGTCGGCGCCGGCGAGATCGAGATCGCGACGTCGGGGTGCGAGGGCGACGTCAGCCTGCGCATCGCCGACTCCGGCTCGGGGATCGCCAGCGAGCACATGGCGAGCCTGTTCGATCCGTTCTTCACGACCAAGGAAGAGGGCAAGGGCGCGGGGCTGGGACTGGCGGTGAGCTACGCCATCGTGCAGGAGCACGGCGGCCGAATCACCGCGCACAACCGATCGACGGGCGGCGCGGAGTTCCTGGTCGTGCTGCCTCGCTCCACCGCGGCCGACGAGAGCTGAGCGACGTTTCAATCGCGCCAGCGCCGCGACAGCGCGACCGCGGCGCGGTAGCGCTCGATGCCGCGCGCGCGGCGCTCGGGCGACCAGCCGAGGACGCGTGCCATCAGGTCGCCGGCGTGCTCGACGGCGGAGAGCCCCTGGTCGCGCGCGTCGCGCAGCAGGGGCACGCGGCGGGAAAGCGCGTCGTCGACGTCGAGCGCGTGCTCGGCGCGCGCGGCGTGCACCACCTCGGCCCAGAGGTACGGCAGCTCGCCGTCGATCCGCCGCGCGAGCTCGGGCGCGTCGTCGACCTCGGCGAGCACGTCGGTGGCGCGCGTGCCGTAGGTCGCCAGCAGGTGCGCGCGGACGTCCGGCGCCAGCTCGTGGTCGCGGAAGGGCGCGGGCGGATCGCCGGCGCCGGGCAGCGGCCGTGTGCGCGTGACGCAGGGGCCGATCGCGCGCTCCATACCGCGGTCGCGCAGGAGCTCGACGACGATGTCCGTGGTCTGTTCGGCCATGCGCCGGAACGTCGTCAGCTTGCCGCCGACCACGGTGATGACGCCGTCGGGCTCGCGCAGGATCTCGTGCTCGCGCGAGGTCGACGACACCGTGTGCGCCGGCTCGGCGATCAGCGGCCGCAGTCCGGCGTAGGTCGCGATGACGTCGTCGGGGCCGAGGCGCGCCGCCGGGAAGGCATGCGCCGCGGCCTCGAGCAGGTAGTCGACGTCGCGGCGGCGCGCGCAGATCTCGGCGTCCAGCGTGGGCGCGCCGTTGCTGGTCGACCCGCTCGCGCTCGCGGCGCCCGCGCGGCTCGGTGGGCTCCAGTCGGTGTCGGTGGTTCCGATCACGCTGCGCCGGCCACGAGGCAGCGCGAAGAAGATGCGGCCATCGCGCGGCGCGCGCAGCACGACCGCGCGCCCGCCGAGGTCGAGGCGCCTGGCGTCGAACACCAGGTGCACGCCCAGCGTCGGGCGCAGGTTGTGCCGGCCGCGGTCGAAGGCGTCGGAGAACGGGCCGGTGGCGTTGACGATGACGCGCGCGCGGAGCTCGTGGAGCTGGTCGGTGAGCTGGTCGCGCACGATCGCCGCGCGCGCGCGGCCCGCTCGGTCGCGGCGCAGCGAGAGCACACGCAGGTGCGAGAGCACGGCGGCGCCGGCGCGCTCGGCGTCGAGGACCGTCTCCAGCACCAGGCGCGCGTCGTCGGTCTGACAGTCGGTGTAGAGCTGCGCGCCCTCGAGACCCGCCGCGCGCAGGGAAGGGCTCGCCGCGAACGTCGCGCTCGGGTCGAGGCGGCGGCTCCGCGCCGGCGGCCGCCAGAGCGCGAGCGCGTTGTAGATCGCGATGCCGGCGCCGATCGTGCGCAGCCCCGGGCGCTCGCCACGGTATGCGGGGAAGAGGAACTCGATCGGGCGGCACAGGTGCGGCGCGGTCGACATGAGGCGGCGCCGCTCCGACAGGCCCTCGAACACCAGCGCGAGATCGCCGTACTGCAAGTATCGCAGGCCGCCGTGGATCAGCTGCGACGACCGACTCGACGTCTGGCCCGCGAAGTCGCCCGCCTCGGCGAGCGCGACCGACAGCCCGCGCAGCACGGCGTCGCGCGCGATGCCGGCGCCGGTCGCACCGCCGCCTACAACCAGAACGTCGACCTCTTCATCGCCGAGCCGTTTGAGCGCCGCCTGGCGCAGCGCTTGTTGGCCGGCGCGGGCGGTCACTTGACGCTGATGTGCAGCTCGTCGAGCTGCCGGGACGACACGCTCGACGGCGCGTCGGTGAGGAGGTCGGTTCCTTTCTGCGTCTTGGGGAACGCGATCACGTCGCGCAGCGACTCGGCTCCGCACAGCAGCATCGACAGGCGGTCGACGCCGGCGGCGATCCCGCCGTGCGGCGGTGGGCCGTACTTGAACGCCTCCAGCAGGAAGCCGAACTTCGCCTGCGCATCCTCGTCGGACAGGCCGAGCGCGCGGAAGACGCGTGCCTGCAGGTCGGAGCGGTGGATCCGGATCGATCCACCGGCGATCTCGTTGCCGTTGAGCACGAGATCGTACGCACGCGCGCGCACTGAAGCCGGATCGGACTCGAGGCGCTCGACGTCGTCGGGCGCGGGCGAGGTGAACGGGTGGTGCGCGGCGACCAGGCGACCGTCGTCGGTCTGCTCGAAGAGCGGGAATTCGGTGATCCAGCAAAAGCGCCAGAGGCCCTTGGGGATGAGGTCGAGCTTCGCCGCCAGGTGCAGGCGCAGTCCGCCCAGGACGGCGTTCACCAGCTTGGGCGCGCCGAACTGCAGGAACAGCAGATCCCCCTCGGCGGCGCCGGCGGCGGCGTTGATCTCGTTGCGCAGGCTGTCCGACAGCGTCTTCATCGGCGTCTGCGTCCAGGCACCACCCGCGCCGATGCGCGCGCGCGCCAGACCGCGGGCGCCGAAGCCCTTGGCGAACTCCTCGAGCTTGTCGAGATCGGCGCGCGACAGCTTGCTCGCCTCGGCTGCCGGGAGGCGCCAGCCTTTGACGATGCCGCTCGGCTGCGCGACCGCCGCCTGCAGGAGCGGCACGCCGCCGCCCTCGTGCTTGCGCACGACCGCGGTCAGATCGGAGAGCGGCAGCTCGAAGCGCAGGTCGGGCTTGTCGGAGCCGTAGAGCGACATCGCCTGCGCGTAGGTGAGGCGCGGCAGCGGGAGCGGCACCTCGATGGAGAGAATGTCCTTCCACAGCGCGGCGATCAGGCCCTCGACCAGGCGCTGCACGTCGTCCTCGACCACGAAGCTCATCTCGAGGTCGATCTGCGTGAACTCGGGCTGCCGGTCGAGGCGCAGGTCCTCGTCGCGGAAGCAGCGCACGATCTGGAAGTAGCGATCGAAGCCCGACACCATGAAGAGCTGCTTGAAGATCTGGGGCGACTCGGCGAGCGCGTAGAACTGCCCGGGGTTGAGGCGCGACGGCACCAGGAAGTTGCGCGCTCCGCCCGGCGTGTACTTCACCATGAACGGTGTCTCGATCTCGGCGAAGCCTTCGCCGGCCAGGTAGCGGCGCGTGGTCTGGTAGATCGTCGAGCGCACGAGGAAGTTCTTCTGCAGCGCGGGGCGCCGCAGATCCAGGTAGCGGTGCTTGAGGCGGATCGACTCGCCGGCCAGCGTGTCGTCGCTGATCTCGAAGGGCGGCGTCTCGGCCGTGGAGAAGATCGTCAGCTTGTCGGCCTTGACCTCGATCTCGCCGGTGGCGAGGTTGGGGTTCTTGTGGCCGCCGCGCTCGGCGACGACGCCGCTGATGCCGACGCAGAACTCGCTGCGCAGCCCGCCGGCCGTCGCGTGCGCCTGCGCGTCCTGGTGCGGCTCGAACACCACTTGCGTGAGGCCGGCGCGGTCGCGCAGATCGATGAACACGCAGCCGCCATGGTCGCGGCGGGCCGAGACCCAGCCAAACAAGACCACACGCTGTCCGGCGTGGCTGGCGCGCAGCGCGCCGCAGTCGTGGGTCCGCTTCAGATCGGTGAGGAACTCGGGCATGGCGAGAAGTTACATGTTCGCGCGTCCGACTGCGAGCCCGCGCGCATTTTTGTGAACGCAAATCCTGCTTGCCCTGATGTCGGGGCTCCCGCTACCTTGGCAGTGTGCGTCTCCGCGTTTTGTATCACGGCAACTGCTTCGACGGATGCAGCTCGGCGGGGGTGTTCACGCGCTTCTATCGCGAGCGGATCGCGAAGGGGCCGATCGACGTCGTCTACCGGCCGCTCGAGCACAAGGGCGACGCGCAGGCGTTCCCGCCCGATGCGTTCGACGGCGACGAGAACGCGTGCGTCGATTTTCGCTATTCGCAGGATCCGCGGCTGACCTGGTGGTTCGATCACCACGCGTCGGCGTTCCAGCAGCCGGGCGACGAAGCGCACTTCCGCGCCGATGCGACCGGGCGCAAGTTCTACGACCCGACGGCGAAGAGCTGCACCAAGTTCATCGCGACGACCGTGGCCGCGAAGTTCGGCTTCGACGTGGCGCCGCTGCGCGAGCTGGTCGACTGGGCGGAGATCATCGACGGCGCGCTGTTTCCCGACGCGAAGATGGCGGTCGAGCTCAAGGAGCCGGCGCTGCAGCTGATGACGTTCATCGAGAACAACCGCGATCCCGCGCTCGCCGACCGGTTCATCGGCGAACTGATCTCGCGGCCGCTGGGCGAGATCGCGGCGAGCGACTACGTGGTGCAGGCGCTGGGGCCGCTGCTGTCGCAGCACCACGCGAACATCGACACGATCCGCGCGGCGGCGAAGCTGGAGGGCGGCGTGGTGTTCTTCGACGTGGCCGAGCAGAACATCGGCGCGTTCAACAAGTTCATCACCTACTACCTGTTTCCCGAGGCGCGCTACTCGGTGGGCTTGACCGCGCCGGGCCGGCTGAAGATTTCGGTCGGTTCGAACCCCTGGTCGAAGATTCCGCGCACGCACGACATCAGCGCGATCTGCGAGCGCTACGGCGGCGGTGGGCACCCGGTCGTGGGCGCGGTCTCGGTCCCGCGCGACCAGCTCGCGCGCGCGCGACAGATCTACGGCGAGATCATCGCTGAGCTGCAGGGTCCAGGGACGGCGTCAATCGCCGCGAAGTAGGAAGGTCTGACCTCCTCACCCCGACCCTCTCCTCCACGCGGACGTGGAGGAGAGGGAGAATGAGGCTTGGCACCGACGTCGCGTTGTGAACTCGGAGGCCGTTTCCCTGACGGAATGAAGGGCATTTCGGCCGACGTTCGGTCGCGAGATCCGAGCCGTGGAGAGAAGGGGGTTCGGCCGGCGCTCCGTCGCGAGATCCGAAAGCCGTTGCGAGCAGGGCATTTTGGCCGACGCTCCGTCGCGAGATCCGAAAGCCGTTGCGAGCAGGGCATTTTGGCCGACGCTCCGTCGCGAGATCCGAAAGCCGTTGCGAGCGGGGCATTTTGGCCGACGCTCCGTCGCGAGATCCGAAAGCCGTTGCGAGCAGGGCATTTTTGCCTACGTTCCGTCGCGAGTCCGAAGCCCTCTCTTCCACGTCCGCGTGGAGGAGAGGGCTTGGGTGAGGAGGTCCGACGAAAGAAGCGCGACCTCGCCAGTGCGGTGGACTAGCGTCGCACCGGCCGGTGGGGACGGCCTGCCCGGCGCGCCACGGGACGCGGACGGCGCGGCTTCGCGGGTGGTTTCTCGCCGGTCGGCGGGGGCGGAGCAGCGGGCGCCGGCACCACGGCTCGCGTGTCCAGCTTGTCGAGCCGCTCTCGCAGCTTCGCCGTTTCGGAGCGCAGGCGGTCGACCTCGTCTTGCAGCTTCCTCATCTGCTCGGCCGGCCGGCCGCTCTCGTGCAACTCGCGGATCGCCTCCGCCATCCGCCGCCGCGCGCGTCCGTCGAGCTCAGCCGCCAGCGCACGCTCGATCGCCGGCACGGCCTCCGGCGAGCCGACGCGCGCCAGGGACGACGCCGCTTCGCCGCGCACGCGGAAGTCGGGGTCGGCGAAGCATCCCTCGATGAACTCGCGCGCCTGCCGCGCGTGCGCCGTTCCCGTGCCGAGCTCCGCCATCGCCATGACCACCGCGCGGCGGCCGAAGAACGACCCGCCCGGACGCCACTCGCCCTTGACGATCGGAATCGCGCGCTCGTCGCCCGTCGCGCCCAGCGCCTCGATGGCGCGCGTCCGGATCACGTCCTGGAACGACGGCCGTCCGAGCAGCGACGGCAACGTGGTGAGCGCGCGCGACGTGCGCGTGCGGCCCAGGCTCAGCGCCGCCTCCGCCTCGACGAAGTAGCTGCGGTCGCCCCGCTGCAGCAGCACCGCCAGCGCATCGCCCGCCCGCTCGTCACCGCGGAACTCGCCGAGGCCGGCCGCCACGGCGCGCCGCACGCGCGGGTGAGCGTCGCCCATGTTCGCCAGCAACAGCTCGAGCGCGTCGTCGCGGCGGGTCTGGCCGAGCGCGCGCCGCCGC
>Ga0265338_10002830_pt1 | contig 25323 bp, 27 predicted proteins | sample 42126metaG_FD_193579 | JGI IMG/M metagenome (GOLD analysis project Ga0265338, IMG submission 193579) | Rhizosphere microbial communities from Carex aquatilis grown in University of Washington, Seatle, WA, United States - 4-21-26 metaG | ecosystem: Host-associated > Plants > Roots > Rhizosphere... | reverse complement strand
GAAAGTTCACCACGACTTGGAGATAACCAGCGTAAACACACGCCCCACGGGACTGTCGCTGATATCGAATGCGGCTGGATTCCCGCCGGTTGTCGCCACCCGGTACATAAAGGGCGGCAGCCGGTTGGTCACATCCGTGACCACAAACTGTACACTGACATTCTTCAGGTAATCGTTCGCGGGTCCAACACCAAAATTATAGCCGAGCGACGCATCGAATGTATAAACCGACGGCTCCAAGTCGGAATAAGTGGGAAATGCCGCCAGATATTGCGCCGGCGGCAGAGCTTGGTTACTGAAATAGTGGGATTGATAATTGACGAATGCGGTCAAGCTCCACCCATCTTCTTCCCAACCCAGACGTCCACGATACCGGAAGCGGATATTCTGGGCGTTGCCGCCGACGCTATTATAGAGTTCGATAGGCGTCGCACCGGGCGCGTAAGCCGTGCGGTTATGCAGGAAATACGTGCCGGTTACTCCTGCGTTCCAAGCGCCAAATCGCTCCATGTCCCAGTCATAGGATGCGACGAAATCGATGCCGTCGACCAACAGACTCCCGGCATTTCGGTTAGAGGAATCGTTGATGAAGGCGATATTCGGTGCCTGAGAGGGACTGACCTGCGAGGTGGGTGAATGAACCAGCTGATCGACGTAACTCGCGAAGTTCGGATTCGAAGGCAAAATTACCGTGAACGCCGTCGCCGGATCATTCAGACCGGCGCCGAGCGTGAGCTGGAACGGCTGTATGACGTTATTTATGTTGACATTGAAATACGTCGCCTGAAGATCAAGCCCGCTGAGGACGTTGGTGGGCGTATACTCGAACCCGATGCTGTAATTTTTCGCCGTCTCCGGCGATAGGATTCCGTTCCCTCCGCGCAGGAAGGCGGCGCCGCCTGAGCCGCCACCGATAGCGATGCCTCCGGGATATTGGAGCGCGGCGGTACAGTGTGGATTCAGCACCGCGGCGATCGAACCTGGCACCGGCGTTCCGCCCACTGTGGGGCAGGCAGGCGTGCTGTTGGAGCTGGCCCCCGCGGCGGTATTCAATGCCTGGACGGTTGCGGTAGTGCCTTCCTGCGAAAAGGACGGAGCCCGGAATGACCTGCCCCATGAGCCCCGCACGATTACGTCGTCAAACGGACTCCAGTTGAGGGCAACCTTGGGGTTGGTGGTTCCTCCGAAATCGCTGTAATGGTCGTAGCGAGCGGATACCTCGAGATCGACTTTCTCGAAGAACGGGATCGCGTTTGCCGAACCAACCAGTGGAACATCCATCTGTCCGAAAACGGCCCAAACCTTTCGTCCCTGGGAGACAGGGGTGATGGTCGGGTTTGCGATCGCTGAGGAGTTATAGTTTGCGGTATTAACAGAATTGAAATTGTAGACATCATATTCGCTACCGACGGCTGCGCGAACGTCTCCACCTGGAATTGAAAAAAGCGGCCCGTCAAAAGTCGCCGCATATTCGTCGATAAGAAAGGTCGAGATAGTGTTGTTATAGCCTGAGAGGTAATTCAGCGTTGCCGGGCTGTTGCAGGTAAACGCCAAGGGATCGCAAAATAGGTTCATATACGGAATGTTTGTGGGTTTTACCCAGGACGCTACGCCGGGGGTGGTGCCTGACGCTGCGATGGCAGGCACGGTGCTGCCCAGCGCGGCAGAGAGATTGTTCGTGTTTACCGCGTTGAACGCACTGGCGAAATTTTTCTCCTCGTTGTTCGAATAGCTCAGCCTCCCCTTCCAGTCGAAGGGCAAGTCGAGGTCGAAGCCACCCGCAAAGCGCTCGGAAAGTTCGTAACTGTCGGTGGTCGGCGGCAGTTCATAAGAGATATTGTAACTGACGCGCAAACCGGCCGGCGCCCCAATGGGGTAATACGGGTTGCTCGTGGGCACGGCTATGGTGAATTCGTTCTTCGCCGCGGAGGTGATAAAGGGCGGATAGACGATTTCTGCCCGGCGGTTGGAATAAAAGCCCTCTGCGAAAAAGGTGACCCCATCGAACAGCTTCTGATCGAAGGTCATGGTGGCGGCATTGCGCTGCAGAGCCGGCGTGCCATCCGCATTCCGATACGGATTTAGCTCATTTGCCACGCCTTGATGGGAGAGAAGCGTCGCCCAGGTCAGACCTACTCCGTTCTGGCCTGCTGGAACGGAGTAGCAGTTCGTGCAGCCTGTGCCCGTGGTGGAGGACGGCGCACCGATGGAGACGGTGCTCGGAACAGACGATGCCAATGGCGTATTGTTGTTGAGACCCCAGGGCGTGTAATCGACGGTGTAACCTGAGCGTTTGCTGGCGGGGATCGGCGTCACCTTATACCATTCATAGCTCACCGTAATGTCGCCGCCGTCCCAGGTCCTTCCGTACAATTGAGTGGCCTGTGTGTGGACGTCTCCGCCCTGTGCCGCGCCAATTTGGAATTGGGTTTCGGCACCGTCGAAACCCCTTTTCAGCACGACGTTGACCACCCCGGCTATGGCGTCCGACCCGTAAGTGGCGGAGGCGCCGCCTGCCAGTACGTCTATGCGCTCCAGAGCAAGTGCTGGAATGATCGATGGATCGTAGGAACACCCTCCCCCCACCGGAAAGCGCAACCCGTCGATGAGCATCAACGTTCTGGCGGCACCCGTGTTCGTGGAGTTGGATGGTTCGGATAGTCCGTGTATATCGACCGCAATATTTCTTGCGGTGCCGCCGCCATTGGTCACGCTGGCGGAGGCCATTACGAAGACAGACGGTACGTTACGCAGCACATCGGCCACGGTGAGTGAACCGGTCTGAACGAAGTCCGCCATGCCTAGACTTGTCACCGGAGCGCCGACGGCAACAGCGCCATGGATCAGAGAACCCGTGACAAGAACTTGTTCCGGAACCGGCTCGTTGGCCGCCACAACGGCATTTTGCGCCAAGGCAGCAACGGCGGTCGCCTGGCTGGGCGCAGCGGCGGGCGTGAGCGCGCTCGTTCGGACCGCGGGAGCGGTGTTTTGGGCCAGCCTCTGCCGAATGACGAGCGCTCCGACCGGGTCGCGCACAACTTCCAGGGATGTCCCCGTCAAAAGTTCGCGCACTGCCTGTTCGGTGGTGTATTGGCCCTTCAATTCGCGGGATTTCAGGCCGCGGATTATTTCTGGCGCGAAAAGAAGGTTGTCCTGCGTCTGACGGGCGAGTTCTTGTAAAGCCTGCGCAGTGACGCCTGCGGGAATATAAATGGCTGCAACCTTATCCTCGGCGCGAGCGCCGGCGGTCGTCAGCAGGGCCGAGAACGCAGCACTGCAAGCCAAGCTTTTGCGAAATGATCGACGCACAACAAACATCTGCCCACCCCGATATGTCACCCACTCTTGTAGACGGGGCAGATGTGCTTTTCCTCAGCTGTACTGAGAGAGTTTGCGCATCAATACGTACCAGCTGCGGCTGGACATGCACGGCACAACAACCGTGGCAGCAGTCCGGTAGGGGCGCCGAACGTCAGCGACGCTTAATAATGCGCCAAGTGCTGCTTAATCCATAGGCATGAGGAAAGCGGCTTCGCATCCCGCTTATCCTCTCCAGGGACGCAGTCCTTCGTACCAACTAATGAACCGCACGCTGGACCGATTCGGCTTTGGCCATATTCTTGTCCAGCCAATCCGAAATGAGCTGGGCAATTTGATCGCTGTTCTTCTCCAGCATCATCATATGACCGTTGCCATGGATTCCAACGTCGGCCAGTTTGAGGAACGTCACATGGGCGCCCGCCTGTTCGAGATAAGCGACGGTGCAGTGGCTGTACGGTGCGTAAAACGACGCCTCCGCGGCGATATAGATGATCGGACGATCGCCGACCGCGACCAGTTTGCGCGCGGGCTCTTTCTGCCGCCAGCACTTCGCCAGGTCGGGTCCGTCGGCCTTGTCCTGCCGTACGAAGGCAAGGGGCGACTGGGCCGTCACGGCCGGGGCATAGGTCAGCGGATAATCGGTGAGCCCGTATCTTTTGAGCGTGGGGGAATCGCGAAACTGGTCGTTTGCATCATCCTGGTTGGCGGACGCCTCGAAGGTCACGCCTTTGCGCGCTTCGCCGCCGCGCACAACGAGATCGTGCACCGGAGGACCCGACGCCTCCGCCCCGACAATGGCCTTTACCAGCGCAGGCCTTGCCTGTGCCAGCGGCCACCCATATTGCCCCGATTGAGAATGTACGAAAAGGATCGAGGGGCCGAGCTTATCGAGCAAGGCAATGAGTGCATGTACCGTCATCGCCTGCGCAGCGGCGCCATCCCCCATCGAAGGGACATTTGAAGAAGCATAATTGTCGAATGCGGGATCTCCCGGCTCCGCTTTCCCGGGCCATTGGGTGTGCAGACGCGCCTGGGGCCACATATTGAATTTCTCGACCGTGGAAAAGCGCTGCATGATATATTCCCGGGTCTGAGAGGACATCTTTCCGTAGACTTCCGGTTCATAAGTCGACCGCCCGCGCCCCACCTGGTCGACCACGTAGACCGCATAACCACGGCGCAGGAAGAACTGCGCCCAGCCCTCGCGACCGTCGGGCGTGCCGGTGAACTCCAGTCCCGTCGCGGTACCGCCATGGACCATCACGATCGGGAAGGGATGTTTGAGTTCTTGCGGGATTTGATACTCGACAAACATCTGTCCGATCATGTGATGATCGCGATGCGCGTCGTCGTAATGCCCGCCGATAAAGAAAAAGCTCTGTTTTGCGATCACCAGTGGAGGCTTTGCGGCCGCCTTTGCCGGTGCTCCGGCCGGTTGCGTTTGCGGCTGCGCTGCCAGCGAAGTCAGTGCGAGAAGGGCGGCTATGGCTGCCGAAGCTCCAACCGACAATTTGAAGCGCGACAAAACAGACCTCATCCATCCCTCCACATTCATCGGCACCAAGCTACGGATGCGCGGCTGAGGCCGTCAAAGGCGGCGTCGTTTTGGGTGGCTGCCGGTGATGCGTGGCCTGCTCATAGGCATAACCCAATTTGAGCAGCGTGGGCTCGCTATAGGGCCGGCCCAAGAAGGTGATGCCGACGGGCAGATTGTCGGTGGTAAATCCTGAAGGCACGGTCATCGCCGCCAAATAACGCAAGGGCGTATTCACCGAGGGCATGCCCTTGCCATCTACGTAAGGCGGATTGATTCCGTCCTTGATCAGGGTTGCCTGATGCTCGACGGTTTTGTGGACGATGGCATCGAGCCCGTTGTCGGCCATCACCTTCAGAATTGCGATCATCAACTGATCCCTGGTCTTTATGTACTGGCCATATCGGGCGTAATCGGGCGGCGGGAGAGGCTTCCAAACCACCGTGCCATTTCTGCGCTCCGGGGCCGGCGGATTGGGATATGGCGGATTGGCCGCTACCGCCTTGGCGAGGTCCGCGCGGGTCTTGAACGGACTGTTCGGATTGCGCGCCAGATAGCGCCGCATCGCCTCGTCGTTCGGGCCCGGATCGCCGTTGCCGCCGCCGAGTTTCGCCAGCGACGCCTTCCACCCCCCCGGTATCTCGATATTGTCGACGATGATTGCGCCGGCTGCCTTTAATTCGGCAATGTCCTTCTCGAAAACGGCGTCGACCTTCTTGAAATCTTCCGATTGAGGTTCGGAACTCGTGGCGAGGGCTTCGCGAATGATGCCGATGCGTGCACCCTTCAATCCGTTCTTGTCGAGAAACCGCATATAGCTTCCGCTGTACTTTCCAACACCGGCGGCGGTCAGCGGATCCTCGGGGTCATAACCCACCATAACGTCCAGGAGATGCGCGAGATCGGTTACGTTGCGGGCGATCGGACTCATTTGCGCGGCCTCAGTGGGATAACCGTCCCACATGCCGCTGCGGCTCACGAGGCCCGGAGTAGGCCGCATGCCGACGAGCCCGTTCAACCCGGCGGGCCGGCGGACGGACGACCCGGTTTCTTCAGCCAACGCAATTGTGGAGAAGTTTGCGTTGACCGATGCGGCGGAACCGCCGGACGAACCGCCGACATTGCGTTCCGGATCATAGGGATTGCGCGTGACCCCGAACATCGAGCCGTATGTGTCGCCCAGCGCGAACTCGCCCAGCGTGGTCTTACCCATGATGATCGCGCCGGCCTTGCGCAATTTCTCGACCACGAACGAGTCCTTGGTCGGCCGGTAATCCTTGAAGGCTACCGAGCCCAACGTCGTCGGAAAGCCGGCCACGTCGATCTCGTCCTTGACCAGAACCGGAATGCCGTGCAGCGGGCCGACAAAACCCGATGTCCGATACGCGGCATCCAATTTGTCGGCGTCTTCCAACGCATGGGGATTGAGCGTGATGATCGCGTTGATGTTCGGCCCTTGCTTGTTGTAGGCGTTGATCCGATCCAAATAAGCCTGAGTCAATTGATGCGCGGTCAGACGGCCCGATTTATAGGCGGCAAGGATCTCGTCGACCGACGTCTCCACGACCTGAAACGGCGCCGTGTTGCCCTTCGGGACTTGGGGCTGCGCCACCGGCGCATTGGGGATAAGAGCCGCGGCAATCGCCGCCGAAGCCACTCTGGCAAACGCTTTTGAACGCAGCGAAACGAACTTCATCTATCCCTCCACCTTCATCCGCACCGAGCGGGCGCCGAATACAAGACGTGCGAAATCCACTTATCCTCAGTGGGTGACGCGGCCCCCGGCAAGGATTTATGCGTGTTGTCGCCGCGCTTTGGTCGCCCCTACGCTCAGCCTGCGTCCGAGCGAGCTTAACCGATAGGCAAGGGCGGGCTTACCTCCCTTTGGTGCCTACTTGATAGGCAAACCGCAGCATTTTTGTTCCTGTCAACCAAAATGGATGCCGACGTCCCTCAGGCAACCAACGGAAGCGCCTGGAAACTGAACCGGCGAAAGCCGTAGCAGCCCTTGGCGCAAATATAGCTGCCAGGGGCGGCTCCGCCGGCCGGTATGGAACGTGCTTGGGAAGGCCTGTGGATTGTGGGGTTGGGGGGCCTTTATGAGTGATATTCCATGCGATGCCGGATGGTGGCAGGCCGTTCTTAAGCGCGTCGTGCGGGCCACGCGTAACCAGGCACAGGCGGAGGACTATCTTCACGCCGCTTTTGTCCGCCTGGAAGAGTACCGCTGTCGACATGAGGTCAGGCAACCTTCGGCGTTCCTGGTGCGAACCGCCGTAAATCTCGCTTTGGATGAACACCGGTCGCGGAAAGTCCGCAACGAATGCTCCCCCGAAGTGGTCGATATATCAAATATTTCTGACAAAGAACCGCTTCAGAGTGAGGCTTTGCTTGCCCAAGAACGTCTTAAGAGGGTACGGGAGGGCCTAGCTCAATTAAGCCCGCGAACGCGGCAAATATTTCTCATGCATCGGCTGGATGGCATGAAGTATCGGGAGATCGCCCACCAACTGGGTATTACGGTCAGTGCGGTCGAGAAGCATGTGGCGAAGAGCGCACACTTTCTCACCGAATGGGTGGAGGGATGGTGATATGGTTTTGGCTGGCCGCCGGCGAGAAATGGAGATTCGCGCTGAAGCTGCGGCTTGGCTCGCCCGGATCCGTTCTGACGGCGCCCGTGACAGTGATATCGCCGATTTCCAGCTTTGGTTTGCCGAAGATGCGCGCCACCAACAAGCTTTTGCTTCGGTGACGTCCGTTTGGGAAGCCGTCGGTGGCGTGGGCAAACTGGACGATGGCTTTGGCCCCCTGCGGCATCCAAAGCCCGGACCGATCATATCCAGGCGGGCGGTAGTATTTGCGGCAGGCATGGCCGGTGCGGTAGCGAGCGTTTGGGAATTCGGCCGCAACACGCCTCGGTCCGAGACTCAGGCGTTCGAGACATATACCACTCCGGTCGGCGAACAACGCCGGGTGGAACTTTCTGATGGATCGCTCGCCATTCTTGATACGGATTCCGGCATCGCAACAGATTTTCGAGACGGCAAACGCAGAGTGCATCAGCTGAAAGGCCGCGCCAATTTCGAGGTCGCACACGATCCGCTCCGTCCCTTTATTGTGCACTCGGGCGACGTAAATGTGATCGCGTTGGGAACCTCTTTCGATGTCTCATCCTCCGCAACCTCGGTCGGAGTGGTGCTGATCACGGGGAATGTCCAGATAACTCCATTTGCCGCGACGTCCGCTGAACGCGGACTGGAGCTGCATTCACCGGGAGAACACATTGTTTTCTCCGGGCAACGGGTATTACTGCACGATATGATTGATCTTTCGGTGGCAACAGCCTGGCAGGACGGTCGGATCGTGTTCAACAATGAGACTTTAGCCGAGGCCGTCGCCGAGATGAATCGATATTCGCGCCGGCCGATCATCGTCTCGCCCGACATCACCCAGCTGCGGATTAGCGGAAATTACAGGACCGGCGATTCGGAAGCATTCGCCACGTCGCTTGCTGAGTTGTTGCCGCTAACGGCAACATTCGAGCCAGCGCAAGTCATTCTCAACGGGAAAGTTGCGAAAGAAACAAAATCCAATTGAGAAAGTCAGCTGCTGCAAAGGCTCCCGTCAATCCAAGTTTGGACACGCTTTGCGCCATGGCCTGGTTCGGGCCGTTTTGATACCGGGCCTTGGTCATTCACCTTCCTTCACACTATTGGCGCGTAGGAATTCGCTCAAGGACATCACTCGTATCGTGCCCGGAAGCATCTCAGCGGCGCGATGCAGCGCGCCGAGGAACAGTATGCCGGTCTCGTCCGGCCGCAAGGTCGCATCTATCCGCTGCGCTATGAAGCGGTCCCTGCCGTGCAGCAGGTCACGCAAGACAGCAGCGCTTTCGCTCGCTGCCGGCACCGTGGCGCCGCCGGCCCCGCCCAAGGCCGAGCCTGACATGATCAGCTCATACTCTTTGCGCAGCAGGTCCGGGTTCTCCGTCCCCTCGATCGCCGCGCCACGTTCGGAAAGCTTCAGCAGGATTCGGTAGTTCGTTCCGCCTTGTTCCGCGAGGTCGCGGACGATCCGTTCTTCCTGCCCGCAAACAGGCAAGCCGTCCTGGTACAACCGCACTTTCCGGTAATCGAGGTTGAGCGCGTCCATGCTCAATTCGATGGCGTTCCAGAATTGGGCGACGGCCTCCCGGCTTGCCTTCCACGCCTCTTCGCCCCCCTTCTCGATATAGGCTCGACGCACGCTTTCCTGGATCGGCCCAAGATCGATCTGGCTGTGGACTATCGGAACATGAATGAGCAGTCTCAACCGCCGGCTCCTATTCGCCCGTTGTGTTTCTTAACGAGCGGCACTGCTTCCGCAAACGGCATCGCGAAAATGCTCCATGCGGATGACAAGATGGTCCCCGGTTTCAGCTTGGTTTTTGCGAGCCGCCAGGAATTCGCGGATCGCGGCAAGGCTCGCATTGCGGCAGGCAAGCTCGATATCGGCTCCGCTCTGCCCTTCGCTTGCCGGGCCGGCCAATTCCGCGAGATGCACATCGCCGGCAAGCGGCCGGCCACGCGTGTGAACCTTGAAAATCGCCAGCCGCGCGGCCTGCTCCGGTAGCGGCAGCTCGACCAGGAAATCGAAGCGTCCCGCCCGGAGCAACGCGGGGTCCACGAGATCCTTGCGGTTCGTGGCCGCCAGTATGACGACGCCTTTCAGCTCTTGGACGCCGTCCATCTCCGTCAGGAGCTGGGCGATGGTGCGGTCCGTGACCGAGGACGCCTCGCTGCCGCCGCGGCGCGGCGCAATGCTGTCGATCTCATCGAGAAACACAATACAGGGCGAGGCGAGTTTGGCCTTGTGGAACAGCTCGCGCACGGCCCGCTCAGTCTCGCCCACCCAGCGGCTCATCAGGGCAGGACCTTTCACCGAGATGAAATTGGCTCCGCTTTCCGTCGCCACGGCTTTGGCAAGGAGCGTCTTGCCCACGCCCGGCGGCCCGTAAAGCAGGATGCCCTTGGGTGGAACGACCCCGGCCTTCTTGAACAGATCAGGATATTGCGCCGGCCACTCGATCGATTCCTTGAGAATACGCTTGGCTTCGTCGAGGCCTCCAACATCGGACCATTTGACATCAGCCACCTCGGTGAACATTTCGCGGATGGCCGAGGGCTCGATCAACCCCAGAGCCTCTTCGAAATCCCCCATGCCCACCGTCAGCTTCTCGAGGTCCTCGACGGGAACATGGTCGAGGTCGAGATCGAAGCCGGGAAAGATCTTGCGCAGTCGCGCCATCGCGGCCTCGCGGCAGAGCGACTGCAAGTCGGCGCCGACAAACCCGTGCGTGACCTGTGCCAGCCGATCGAGACTCACATCCTGCGCCAAGGGCATGCCGCGTGTGTGCACTTGCAGAATATGCAGACGGCCCGGCTTGTCCGGGACTCCGATGGCAATTTCGCGGTCGAAGCGGCCGGGCCGGCGCAGAGCCGGATCGATGGAATCGGGAAGATTGGTGGCCCCGATGACAATCACCTGGCCCCTACCCTCAAGCCCATCCATCAGCGTCAGCAGCTGGGAGACGATCCTGCGTTCCACTTGTTGCTCGCTGCCCAGGGCGTTGCGCTTGGGCGCGATCGCATCGATCTCATCGAGGAAGATGATGCTGGGGCCGGGCGCCGCCTGCTCGAACACCTTGCGCAGATGGGCTTCGCTCTCGCCGTAAAATTTATGCATGATCTCCGGGCCGCTGAGCCCGAAGAATTTGGCATCGGTCTCGTTGGCCACGGCGCGCGCGATCAGCGTCTTGCCGCAGCCCGGCGGACCATGGAGCAGCACGCCCTTCGGAGGATCGATGCCGAGCTGCTCGAAAATCTCCGGATGCCGCAACGGCAGCTCGATCATCTCGCGGATGGATGCAAGCTCGCGGTGTAAGCCTCCGATGTCTTCATAGGCGATACGCTGCTGCTGGGGAGCACCCGCCTGTTGCGGGCTGACTTCGATGGACGTCGCCGGATGAATCAACACCGGTCCCTTTGGCACCGTCTTGAGAACGTTGAAATCGCGGGTGCGGGTCCCCATCAGCGTTGCGCGGACCCGGTCCCCTTCCGTGATGGCGAGCCCTTCAAGGAGCTTGGCCACATAGGCCTCGCGTCCTCTTGCATGAGATACGTCCACCGGCGCGAGCGTGACCCTCGCAGCCGGAGCATACGGCGTCGCATGCAGCTGAAGTTTCCCGCCCAAGCTGACCTTCGCGTTGTCGCGCGTCAGCCCGTCGACCTGCACGATCCCCTTGCCGCGATCGTCGGGAAATGCGGGCATCGCCTTGGCGACGGTTTCCCGCTCTCCGATAAGCCGGACAACATCGCCGGGCTTGATCCCCATGATGACCATGTCGGCGGGGTCGAGGCGGGCAAGGCCCCGCCCGACATCCTTGGGCAGCGCCTCGGCGACTTTCCTGACGATATCTCGCGCCCCGGCTTCGCGTTCATGTGTTGCAGGCGTTTTCTTATCCATGACGCGCCTCTTCGGCCAATTCATGAAATGGACCCAGCCTCAGGGCGAGATCGTCGTCGATCAGACCAAAATGTTGCTTGAGGTCCGTCATGCGTTCTTCAAGCCGAAGCAGCGCAAGCCCAAGGCGCTCGACTTCCTCTTCGGTCAGCGTACCGCTGTCGACCCGGCGGATCGCCTGGCGTTCGACGAGCTGGCGGACCGTCTCGACCAGGACGAGAACCAGTCTGACCAGATCGTCGCCGGTCTTGTCGGGGTCGACGCAGATGCTCGACGCGGCCGGGAATTCGATGCGCTCTTGCACGGTCATGCGGCCCTCATGGAATTCGGCATCGCGGCCACGAAGGAATAAGGTGCCCATGGCCCGGTGCAGGTAACAGCGAAGTGCGGATGGTCCTGCCGAAAGCGATCAAGCGCCTCGCCAAACGCCGTGACCCGGTCGAACTCCACCAGGCATGAGACCAAAAATGCAGCCGATATATCGGCCGGCGCCACGCAAGCAACATCGCTCAAGACGTCATTGAAATACTCTCGAAGCAGCCACGCCATCCGATTTGCGCGGTCCTCCCGAGCCATCTCGCCACAGAGGGCCAGGCGTCTGGCACGCAGATGTGCCGCGCCGCGGCCGGTTGGCGCACCATCGTTTGACACAACAGGCATATTCGGAACGGTTTCTCCAATTTGCCGCTTTATGGTTGAGATGGCGTCGCTGGCACTGTCGTCCACAATCCTGAGAGCAAGCTCGACCTTGCCGCCAACACGCGTAAGGTCGCTTACAAACCCATCGACCGAATCGAGTAGACTCTCGCGCAGCCCATCGGCGTCGCGGCACGTTGTGCCGAAGCGCAATGGCAACACAGCGTGATCCCGCATCAGGCGCCCAAGTACCAGTTGGTGGCGCCAGACGCTTTGTGCCGTCGCCTGAATGCCAAGTGCCGGCAAGGTACTGACCGCGGCCGCGAGCGGGCCAAACGGTACGGCTACGACATCGCGCTCTTCGTGTCCCTCGCCGGGAATGGTTTCGAAGTCATGCGAGTCCACGATGCCGTATATATAAAGCATCGTCACACTCCCTCGCTCTTGATCAGCCAGGCGCCGCTTTTGGCCGCGCATCGGAATCTCTCGGCCGTCGCATAGGAAGCCACCAGCACTTTCAGGCCGACATAGACGAGTTCGACGCCGGCAAGCGAAATCGTCGCTTCTCCCCACAGCACAATGCCTTTGTTCAGCGCGCGATCGAGAAGATCAGCAAGCGCCAACTCGTCATGCTCAGTTCGCAGAGTCATCTTCGCCTTCTCCCAGCCGGCAGGCGGCGAAGCTGAACGGAGGCCACGGCCCGTTGGGCTCGTAACGAAAACCGCGCGGTCCATGGATGTGGGTCAATTCCACGACCGAGGCAAAGAAACGTTTCTCGGCGGGTTTGGCCACAAGCAGCGTGCCGTTCCAGACCATCTCGTCGCTCCGACCATGAACATCTGCCGACTGAAGCTTCATGGCTGTCTCTGCGCGGGCCTCAGCGCGCAACCGCTGACGGCTTGCTTCGACGCATTGCGCGATGGCTTGGTCGGCTTCCTCCTCTGACAGCCGCGCGATGCGCCGGTGCAGGAAAAACGCCCGGCCCTCTTTGGCGGCGGCGAGTTCGCCCTGAGCCGCAAGAATAGCCGGAGACCCTTCGCCGAGATGGCTGCGCAAGACCGAGAGGTCGCAATAGATCTTCACCCCCCACTCCCGCGCCCCTTCCACCCGCTCAAGCGCTTCGAGCAGAACATGGCGATGTTCGTCCAATGCGTTCGACACTTTTTCGTCGCCCGCGAACAGCGCGCCGAACCTCATGGGCAACACGGTTCGTTCGCCTATCAGGCGCTGAAGAACGCTGTGATGATCCAAGATCAAGCTCTTGGCCCGTCCAGGGTCCTTAAGTTCTTCCTCGAACGGGACACCCGCTGCTGATGTTTCCAGGCTCGTGACGAGGGCAGCCATGCCGTTGCCGGGGATGGTTCGAACAGGAAAACCGGAGAGCCCGTCAAGAGGCGGCAGGCTGATCTCCTCGCCGTCCTCCGCCCTGACAATCCCGTAAACATAGACGCGCCGAACGTCGGCGTACGCAGAGCGGTTTTCATCTTGTTCAAACCGCAGCATCGAACACCTGATCCTGGCGCCGCACCGAGACAAAGACTGAGCGATCTGAAAAATTTGGATCGCTTTCGGACAGGACCGCTTCCGTGTCGGCCTGCCTGCGGTTTTCAGCATGGAGCGAGGCAATGCGGTAGGCTTCCTTCAGGGCTACCATATCCGCGCAGCCCTTGACGCTCGCATTCGCTGTGTCCGGGTGGACGCTCTTGGCGCGATGGTGGTAGGCGGCCCGCACCTCCGCGGCATTCGCAGTCGAGCCAATTTCGAGCAGGCGCAAAGCCTGCCTCAACACCGGCGCGTCGACAAACTCGATTTCGACCGTTCCAAAATTGTAGGGCGCGAGCGGTCCGACGCAGCGAAATGTCAGCCGGCCCCCATGCGCTTCATCGAGCGCTTCCAGACAAGTGTCGAGCGCTTCCATCTGGCCGGACTTCATGAGCAGGACCAGATGCAAGACGGCCTGATCCGCGGTGACCTGATACGCGATCGCATCGACCGCTACCGCTTGCAGCGACGCGGAGAGGGATGCTGCGAGGACCGAGCGCCGCCGCTCCAGCGACTCCATGACCAGCCTGCCTAGATTGGCGCGCGAAGCCTGCCCGGTTGCACAGACGCCGAGGCCCAATTTTTCCTTAAGCGCCGCTATGGCTTCTTCTTTCGCGATCTCTGCGAAGACGGTCTGAACATCCCATTTGACGAAGACTTCCACCTGCACACAGCCCTCCAGCCGGCCGAAGGCTGTCTCGAAGACCGCGGCTCCCCGATCCAGAATGGCGCGGACGCTTCTCTCGTCGGGAGCAAATGTCCCGAACTTCACGGGCAGCAGCGGGACCGACCGCATGATCTGTTCGAGGGTCCTCTGGTGTTCCAGAAGCAGTCGCGCCAATTCCTCCCGGCCTTGAATCAGACTTTCCGTACCCGGACCATCGCCTACCACTGCTGCAAAGGGCCCTGACGCGATGGCACCGAGCCCGTCGCCAACCGTCTCCGGACAGAAATTGTCATTGCCGTTCGAACGTGCCGGCAAGATCGCGTAGACGTAGAGAGGCGTTTCGCGTCGAATCCCGAGGGCTTGCATGTTCATTGCTGATGCACCGCCGCCGGAGATTTTCCAAGCAGCGTCTCGATACGGTCCAACCGTTGCTGCAGGAGACTATTTTGCTCGGCCGAGACTTTCGCCTGAGAGCAAAGGTACGGATCGGTCTCCCACCAGTTGATGCCCATCTCGATTGCCTTATCCACCGACGCGATCAGGAGGCGAAGCCGGATGTTGAGAAGCTCGACACCGACGAGCGAAATCGTGATATCGCCGGCGATGACCACGCCCTTATCCAAGATCCGGTCAAGGATATCGGCGAGCGATGCGCCTTGGACCGAATGTGCCATACGTCCATTTGCAATGGTCATCGTTCAGCTCCGCAAGGCGTTGCACGGCTAACGGCCCAATGCCGTCGCTTTCTCAATCACCGCCGCCATCTTGTGGCGCAAATTCGAAAAGTCGTGGCAGGCGCCAATTCTCATCCGGCGCAACCGCCGTAAGCTGCTCAAACATGCGATCCGCGCAAAGGAGCACCGAGACGTCATCGATTAATTCACTCCTGCCTGATTGCGGAGATATCGGTTGCTTCTGTGGTAACTAACGATGTTGCCGACTTCGTTGAGGGTGACCTCATAGGTGGCGATGATGTCCATCGACGGCGGAATGCGGCGCAGCTCGACGGCGGTGACGGTGAGCTGCCAACCCTCGATCGTCTTCTCGAATCCCGAAACGCTATCGGCCGTATAGCCGGTCAGCGCAGCCAGCTCGTCGCGCGCCGCGGCGATGACAGCCACCGATGTCAAGAATATCTGCGGTGCACGACTTCGTGCGACGGGTCGTTCATTCCTCAGGGGCGGCAAGGGGACGAAGTCACTCGGGACGTGACCGTCAACTTTGTGATTCAGTTTTGTAGTCATTTTTTGCCTCTCTAATTTCCTTCAACTGCTGCAACAACATGGTTTCGCTTTCCTCGTATTCTTCGACGCCGATTTTGCCGAGATCGAGGTCGATCTCGAGTTCCGTGAGCGCGCCGGCAACCTTGCTCTCATCCCATTGCTCGTCATGTGCCTGTTGTTCGATCGTGCGCGCGATCCAAACGAGACCGCCGATAGGCCCCATCACAGGCGACATGAGTATGCGGCCGAGAATGCTCACGACTCGTCATCCCCCCAATTGACGACGATATTGACGAAATTATACGGGGGCACCGGGCCCACATATTTGAACATCAGGCGCTGGTTGAATTCTCCATCCAGCCGCTTCACCGCTTCGTCCATCGCCGGACCGTTTTCGCGATTGACCAGAAAGGCCGCGTTCAACACCATTCGGTCGCTGATGATCTTGTTGGTCCGGGTCTTGCGGGCAAAGGGATTCAGCCGCGAGAGAATTGTTTCCTCGTCGCGGGCGCGGATCTGGTTCATTGCTTTTTCCACGGCTTCGCCGAGTTGAATACGCTCGTAATAGGTCTCCTCCAGAGATCGCCCCTGAAGTGCAGTCCGCAATTTTCGGATTTTCTCGTTTTCCTTCACGACCTCTTCAAACGCAGCCCCTTCGTGCCAGAAGGCCTTCAGGCCAACTTCGATCCGGCCGTGCATCTCTTCGAGCAGCGTGGTGAACTCCTCGTAGCGCGGCGCGAGCAGCCGGTTTTCTATCGCGTGCGTTCCGGCCGCGACCGTTCCGAACCGAACCGGAAGAAGATCGAACTCCGTCATCACCTCCTCAAGGACCACGGTGTGCGCCATCATGTTGCGACGGCTGTTGTCGTATTCGCGGCCTGGTGAATCGCTCACGACTGCGGCGAGACGGCGATAATTGATCGTATGAACGGCGTCGCCGCGCTCGCCGACGCCGCGGGTCTTGAACTCCCGCGGTTCGGAGCACACGATGATCGCATAAAGGTATTGGCCCTCCTTCAGATCCTTCTCTTTGATCTTCCTGTCCTCGGCTGGTCTGTTCACCGCTCGGCCTGCCGAACTTGCCAGCGACGCGTTCACGGCTTTGCCTTTTTCCGCATGCGTATCTCAAGCACGCCATTATTGTATTTCTTCTGCAGACTCGCCGGATCGACCGCAGCGGGAAGCTCGATCTCTTTGGCGTAGCGGCGTTCGCCCTTGGTTTCGACGTTCAGGATGCCGTCCTTGAGTTCCACCACGATCTCCGCGTCCTTCGCGCCGGGAAGTTCGGCGGTGACCACGACCTCGTCGCGTTCGTCGAACACATCGACGATCGGTTCGCGGCTCTCGTCGACGACAAAGCCCTCCCGGCTTCGATGAACATTGCCGAAAGGCTCTACGCGCGCACCGCTCGCGCCGCCAAGGCCCGTTCGGACGCTGAATCCGTAGACGCCGCGGGCCTTATCTCCCAGACCCTTGACGCGAAACTCACCCTGTTGAGCGCTGGTGCCTCCGATCTCGACGAGTTTTCCGAGCAGGTCGACCGCTTCGCCCAGATTGCGGAAAAGCCCGCCAATTTCGATCTCGGGTTCGCCCCGGCTGCCGCCGGCTCTGGCTTTCTTTGTCATTGTCTGTCTCCTGTCACTATCGAGGGCGAAACATTAGCTCCGCATTCTGCGTCTAGTAGTCGAGTTGCATTGTCCGGTTCGGCGATACGTGGACATCGGGAAGAATTGCCTTCCGGCGTGGGTCGCTGCGATTTTGGCGGACGGATTTCTTGCCCGCTTTCTCGTCCAATAATGGCCGCAGCGTATCGATCTCCTCCCGCACCTTCGCCATCTTGTCCGCCGAAGTTTGACGGCGCCCTTCCCAGATGCCTACTTCGCGCTCCAATCGTGCACGCTCGTTTTCCAAGCGTGCGTAGCGGTTGGCCAACTGATGGCGCTCCTGTGGCTTGGCGCTCCGGGCAATCGTCTGCAAGGTGGCGATGCTGCGCAGACCACTCGATGGCGATTTCTTTTCTGTCGTCATGCTACTCTCCTTGCGCGGCCTTTCGGCCGCACGCTACGGGCCCAGGTTTTAAGCGCCTGTCGCCAAGACGGCGCGACTCGGACAATGGTGCTCGATCAGGCTGAGCAACATTTTGTGTTGCTGCGGGCGCGCGCCGTCTGCCTTCTCGGTGCGCGCCGACTTCGAGCCGAGGATGTCGATGCAATACTGCACGAATTGGCGATCGTCGACCGTGGGTCTCAGTCTTTCTTGCGCCATCATCCGGCAGATCATAATGCTGGATCTAAGCGTGGGCGTTTGATCGTATTCGCCCGTTTCGCGGAACTCGCGCACCATATCGACGATGGGTGCGACCTTTGCCGGGGACAATCCAGAGCGGGCCGCTGCAACGGCGATTTCCAGATCGCGATCGGCATGACCCACATCGATCGTCACGATGCGGTCGCCCAGCGCATCCTGCGCATCGTGAACGCCCGCATATTCCTGCGGATTGCTCGTGAAGATCACACGAAAATCCGGATGAACCTTGATGTAGGCTTCGCCTTGGTTCTGCGCCGGCAGCACCAGCAGCCCTTCTTCCAGGACGCTGAGAAGCACGTTGTTTGCTTCGGGCCGCGAGCGCGTGAACTCGTCATAGATAACGGTGTACCCTTCGCGGCAGGCCGTCGTCAGGCGGTGATCGGCCCAACGCTTGTCCCCCGTTTCTTCCGTCTTGGTTACAGTATGGATGAAGCGGTCGACGACCCGGCGAACATGGTAGCCCTGCTGCGTGCCCACGAGAGTCGATGTCGCCATCTCCTCATCGCCGGTGATCATCACCATCGGCCGGCCGAGGAGAGCGGCCACATGCAGGGCCATGGTCGTCTTTCCCGTACCAGCCGGTCCGCGAAAATGGATCGAAAAGCCCGCCTTGAGATAGGCGAGCGCCCGCTTTGACGTTGCATCGACGCTTTGCGTCCGCACGAAATCGGCGCGGGCCCGAGGCACCAGTGTCGTTACCACGCCAGACCGTTCCGAATGGTTAGAGTTCGACATCTTTCTCAAATCTCCGGTTTGCGCCGCGGCGCCTTAGATCTCAATCAGGCGTTTGTGGCGGCGAGACGCCCTTCGAAATGGCACGCCCGATACCAAAGCTCGCGCTCCTTGGCATAAGCGTTAGGGCGGTTGTCCCACGACCTGAATTGATCAAACGCATGCATCAGGCAGCTCCGCGCGTGTCGCCAACTGTCTGCGCTCAACGGCGCGCTCCGGCAGCAGCCGGCGTCTCGCGGCACGCCTGCAGATCGCGATACAAGGCCTCGGGCAAAAGCATCGCGCACGCCGATCGTTTCGCCGCTCACCAGATAGGCCACTTGGTTGCCAAACAAGACGGCGAGTTCGTTCGAGAGGCCAACCCGGGTCCCGGCAACCGCCGCCATGCTTTCGACGACGCGCGCAAGAGCCTCAAGCACACGCGGTGCCATTTCAGCACCGCCACCGAGGTTGCGATGAATCAGAAGCGCATCCGCATAAGCAAGCGAAGGCATCGCGCCCAATTTGGAAGCCCGAAAGAGACCGAAGCCGTAGTCGGCTTCCGAGAAGTCTCCAATCTCGCCGACTTCCTCCAGACCCAGACTCAGCAAGCCCCACAATTTCTCGAAGACCGGCATAATGATCCTTAAATCAGGCTGCAGGACGATCTCCGGAGCGAGCCCGTCGTGTAGGTCCAGACGGCAAGCGATGCCCTCCAGGACCGCGAGTTCGACCGGCAACGTGACTTCGACGCTGCCGCTGCTGCGCCCCGCCGAACGAATATTCCGTTTGCCAAAATGCATCACATTCCTCGATCGCTCATTCGGTTTCGCCTCTCGCCCTGCCAAGAAAATTCCTCGGCCACAAATTCGCGCAGCAGATTGCGATCCATATTTTCTAGCAGAACACACGTCCGTAATTCGAAGCCGCCGCCGCACCCGGCACTGAGGTTTTCCTCAGCTCGGGCCCGGGCACGATCCATGGTCACGCCCGTGCGCGTTTGCGCTTTTTTTCTGTCTTCCGTGCGGCTTTCTTGCGTGGCGCGGGCGCGTCCGGTACGGCCTTTCGCGATGCCGTGCGGCGCAGGCGCGAGGCGTTGCGCAAATGCTGCTCCCAAAGTTTACCAGCGCGCTCGCGATCCTGATTGAAGTTAGCGATCAGTTCGCCGGCGCTCGCCAAGAGAGCATCAACGCGACGGCGCAAGTCCTTGAACTGAGCACGGCGGGTGCTCTCATCCCGTCTCGCCTTCTTCAGCCGCGTCGCGGTCAGATCGGCGAGCGCCTCGCTAACAGTCTCCTTGAGATCGGCCGCAAAGGCGCCCAGCTGATCCCGCAAGTCGTTCGCAGACTTCTCGCGCTCGTTTCTGAAACTTTCAACCAGCTCTACCGCGGCGCCGCGCGTGAAGGCCGCAATGCCGAAAATGTCGCGCAGGCTGCTCTTGGTGGCGGCGCGATGGGTGGCCATCGTGCGTCTGAGGGAAGTCTTGTTCGCGTGGTTCCCACGCCGCATGCTCGGTCCGATTTTAGCGACCGTGGCCAGACGCGCACCCTGAGCCGCCTCGAATTCACCCGTTATGCGGGCCATCTCGCTTGTCAAAGACATTCTGCTAGCTCCTCGTTGGTGTCGCCGGTACGCGGCATGCATCGAATTCGGTGCCCAGGGGGTAACCCGGGGGACGGGTCTGCCCCTGTGCACCGCACCGTTAGGCGGCTTGAGCCCCCGCGGTGAGACCGACGGCTTCCGCATACTTCAAATAGGTGTCCACTCCGGCCACTACGATGCGGGCTTCGATGGACAGCAACTCGATGCCGACCAGCGACACACGCGCCCACGCATCGATCACGATGCCTTTGTCGAGGATGCGGTCGATAACCTCGGCAAGGCTGCTCGACGCGTTCATTTTTTCAATTGCCATGTGAGCTCTCCGTTCGGGAAAATCTCGGACGAAGGACCTCGTCCGTGAGTGAAGGCAGAGTTTCAAATTTCGCCGCGCGGCACCACTTCGGTGACTCCCATTTGTGCGGGTGAGATTCCCGGCTTTGGAGGAAATGCGCGCACCGTCGGGAATCCCCTCCCCGCCTCTGTTGCAACTCTTCTATTGTGACTTATTTCGCGTGCGATCGAACGCGCAGGCGTCATGCAATCGGCTCATTGTGTTTTCGGCAAAGTGCAACGCTCCTTTGAAGCGCACATATCGGGAGCTGTGGCGCGACATTAGCCGCGGGAATATCAAAAAGGCCCTCCGACTTTCATTCGCAATCACTCGAACCCGCATATTGCGTACGCAAGATCTCCCATCATGAGCACGAATCGACGGTCGCTCGTCTGATTTGATGGCAATTGTCAATTTATGTTTGCCCAGTTGCTGTAGGGCTTACCTTCGGTAAGGGCGTCGATCCCTAGGCAGGGGAGATCGAATAGGCTGCTCGCATGGGCGCCCTTATGAAAGGCACCAATGCTGGAAACCGTGGGAAGCGACCTGGGGCGCCAATGGGAACGCGAAACGACCGTGCGCGTCATGACGGCCTATGTAGCGCACGAACTCAATCATCCGCTCGGGACTATCATCAACCTCGTCAATACGCTTTCCCGGAATCTCGCCAAGCCGGTGGTCAGGCCGCAGGATATCGATGACTACCTGAAGAGCATCAAGGCGGAAGCGCTACGCGCGACCACAACGATCAAACATCTACGATTGCTGACCGAACGCAGGCCGACGAAGAAGTCCATTGTTTGCTTGGTCGAAGTTTGCCGGGATGCAATCGATCGGCTTCGGGCGTTGGCCGATGCCAAACAGATTGTGGTTCGTCTCGCGATTCGCACGAACCAGACCCTGGTGAGCGGCGTCCAGGCATTGCTGGAAACAGCGCTCTACAATTTCTTGATCAATAGTGTTGCAGCCCTCGACGACCCGGCAATAGCCGCCCGAAAGCTGACGATCCGTATTGCCGCGACGACCCCGGTAACGACGGCGGTTCAGGTTTTCGACAATGGTTGCGGACTGTCCGAAGACATTCGGGACCGAATATTCGAACCCTTTGTCACGACTCGTGCGGACGGAAGCGGGCTCGGGCTTGCCATCGCGGGCGATATCGTTCGTTGGCACCGCGGACACGTCTCCTGCCGCTCGCGGCGGCGTGGGACATGCATGGAGATAATTCTGCCGACAGCATAGCGATGTAAGAGCAGGGGAAAGCAAGTGGCCAATCATGAGTGCTCATGTTTACGTTGTCGATGACGACGACCGGTTTCGAGATTCGTTGTGCGGCCTGATCCGATCCGTCGGCTTGCAAACCGAAGGATGGAATAATCCGGAAACTCTTCTCGGCAGAGGGAACCTCGAACGTCCGGGCTGCGTAGTCCTCGACTATCGCTTGCCGTCGCTTTCCGGTTTGGAAGTGCTGAGGCTGCTGCGTAAGAAAAGTTCGGTGCCGGTCATCCTGATCAGCGCTTACGCAGACGTTCAGACGGTCGTCGCCGCCATGGAAATGGGTGCGGCAACCGTGTTTGAAAAGCCCCTCGATGACAATTCCTTTCTCAACAGATTGGAGCGGTTCTGCTTCGAAGACCAGCAATGGGTCCTCAAGCGCCGGAGTTGCGAAACGGTGCAGAGGAAGATCGCCCAGTTGACGGAAACGGAAAGGGCTGTGCTGGGTCAGATGAAACTTGGCCTTTCCAGCAAGGCGATCGCCCGGAACTTATCGAAAAGCGTCAAGGCCATCGAACGCCAACGGCAGAACATCGTGCACAAACTCGATTGCATCTCCGCGATGGAAGTCCTGCAGAAGGTGCAGACCTGCCCGATGCAGGCGCACACGCCGCTGACATGCGCCGCGAGCAAATGCCCGGCAAGCATGGGTTAAAGCGGGACCGAACAACGATTACGTTCGAACAGTGCACCTCGGCATAATAGAGTCTAAAGCTGCTTCGGTCCGCTCTGAGCACGCTTGGCGGATCGTCGTCCGCACGCAGAGCTGCGTCATCCAAGGGTTTTCGCGCGCGGCCATTGCTTGCGCGTTCTCGAGCGAACCGACTCAATGTCCGAGAGCCGGACCGGTGATACGGGCTGGCTTGGGTGCGAGCGCGTTTTCCCGCGGCTATCGCGGATGGACCGGGCGGCCTTCCGGCGCGATTATGCAATGACGAGAGAAAGAATTCTTTCGGCCAGCCTCAGGATTGGATCGACAACGAGGCCGTGCGCCACTTAAGGCTCGATCGCAATTATGGGGATTACGGCAACACACCCCGCGGCGTCGGCGCGCTGTTGGCCATGTCGGGAGGATACGAAGGCATAGGGCTTCTCGATGCCGACAATTGGCTGGAAAAAGATCACATCTCGGCATGCGTCGAAGCGTCCCTGACGATCGAGCACTGCGACTATGTCATTGCACAACGCAATTTGTGCAGGCCGGATGGCTCACCCATCGACACGGCCGACCACCCTGTCGAACTCCACGTCGATACGAATTGCTTTTTCCTCCTGCCCGGCAGTTACCACGTCATGCATCATTTTTCGCTGATGCCCGCCCAGGTCGCGCCGATTTGCGACCGGGTATTCTATGCGGCTCTCAAGGGGAAAAACCTGAACTCTCAAATCGTGAAGAGGAAGACCGTGAATTATCATTGTCTTTGGGCCCATACCTATGAGGCCGCCGGAGAGGCTCCGCCGCCGAACGCCAAACGTGTGGATTTCTGGCGCATTCGCGAGTGGCTGGCAGCTTTGGACCCAAGACAGTTGGAAATCCTTGAGCGCCGCTGCGGCTGCTCATTTGTCGCCAACCCGCGGTATCGGGAAGGAATCAGCTTCTGATCGGGCTATGGCGTGTCAATCAGCGCGGCGGTCAGCGCACCGATCTACATGCGCACCAGCCGCGAGGAATTGATGTCCTTTATCGCAGGCGTGCCCATTTGCTGCATGGTCAGCCTCAGTTCGGCGCGCAGGATTTCGAGAACGCGCTCGACGCCATCCTGACCGAATGCCGACAGCCCCCAGATATAAGGGCGGCCCATACCGACCCCGCTCGCGCCGGACGCAAGAGCCTTGTAGATGTCGGCGCCATGACGGACGCCGCCGTCCAGGAACACGGGCACGCGCCCTTTCACCGCCGCGGCAACTTCCGGCAGGCAATCGATCGTCGCCCGCAACGTCTCCGCCGCGCGTCCGCCATGGTTCGACACGACGAGACCGTCGACGCCGTGCTGAACGGCGAGCTCAGCATCTTCCGCGTTGTCGATGCCTTTGAGCATGACCTTCATCTTCGTCAATTTCTTCAGACGATCGAAGGTCGCCCAGGTCGCGTCCGGCGGGTTGTAGCGTCCCTCCAGGCCGTCAAACATCGGACGAAAGATCGGGACGCCGGGCCCGCCGGTGTGACAGGAAACGCAGTTGCGCGTGTCCTGCCGGGCGAAGCGCGTCATCGTCGGGGTGTTTCGTCCGGCAAGCAGATCTACAGTCCAGACAAGCACCGGGCTGCCGGCATTTTCGATGCGTTTCACCAACCGCTCGGTGTCTTCCCACTTCACGGGCATGTAAAGCTGTTGCCATGGCGGCGTGCCGAGCGCCTTGGCAATATCTTCGACCGCGTAGGTCGTGACATTGGAGAGGATCATCGTGTGATGTCTGGCCTTTGCGGCACGCGCGGTGGCCATCTCGCCCTCTGCATGAAAGGCCCGCTGCCCGCCAACCGGGCAGATGAAAAGCGGCGTCTCCCACCGCGTCCCGAAGATTTCGGTGCTGAGGTCGGGCTTCGACACATCGACGAGGCGGCGCGGTTTCAGCCCGATGTGCTTGAACGCTTCGACATTGGCTTTCAGCGTCATGTCGTCGTCGGAGCCGCTGGCCATGTAGCCCCAATGCGCAGGAGGAAGGGCGCGCCGCGCGGCCTCCTCGAAGTCCATCACCTGCAGCGCGTCTTTCGCGCTCGTAATGGCCGAAGGTTGGTTCGAAACTGCGAGTTGTTGTGCCAACGCGCGGACGGAGGGCGTAAGCACAGCACTCGCGGCGAGGAACTGAAAGAATGCGCGGCGGTTCGTATCCATGCCGGAACGATAGCAAATCAGCCCCGAAACCCAAACCCAAACTCGCAATTCACCCCGCTTATTCCGGCCGGCCGGTCTTCGTTCATCTGCGAGCAGAGAGACTAAGGGTTAGCATTGTCGCCAACATCGAGCTTAAACTGATGGGCCTATCAAAAGGGCGCTCGTGGTGTGAGGCTGGGTCCTCCGCCGGCTGTTCGGGGAATATCGGATGAAGGGCGTTTTGGCTTCCCTCTTTGCCGCGAGCGCCATGCTGGCGCCTGCCCATGCGTCCGTGAGCGGAGATTTCTACAAGGGCCGTACGATTTTCGTCATCGTCGGCTTTACGCCGGGTGGAGGTTACGATCTCTATGCCCGGCTTCTGGCGCAGCATCTCGGCAAGCACATCCCCGGCAATCCCGCCATCGTGACGCAGAACATGCCTGGCGCCGGCTCGCTCAAGGCGGTGAATTATCTTTATTCGGTTGCCCCCAAGGACGGCACGGTCATCGGCACCTTCGGCCGCGAGCAGATTGTCGCGCCTCTGTTCGGTCAAGCCAATTTTGACGCCGCCAAACTCAACTGGATCGGCAGCGTGACCAAGGAAGTCAGCATCTGCATCAGCTGGTACAAATCCCCGATCAAGACCTGGCAAGATGTGATGACCAAGCAATTCACCGCCGGCGGTTCGGCGGCAGGCGCCGACCCCGACAATTTCACCAAACTCTACAAAAACATTTTCGGGGCCAAGATCAGGTTGGCCAGCGGCTTTCCCGGCACCAGCGACATCACGCTCGCCATGCAGCGCGGCGAGGTGGATGGGCTGTGCGGCTTCTCGTGGAGCACCGTCAAGAGTCATTACGCCA
>Ga0265338_10002826_pt1 | contig 25352 bp, 22 predicted proteins | sample 42126metaG_FD_193579 | JGI IMG/M metagenome (GOLD analysis project Ga0265338, IMG submission 193579) | Rhizosphere microbial communities from Carex aquatilis grown in University of Washington, Seatle, WA, United States - 4-21-26 metaG | ecosystem: Host-associated > Plants > Roots > Rhizosphere... | reverse complement strand
CTGATACAAAATGCAGAGACGGGCGAAGTCGTGGTGAAGGCCGCTACCAATGACGTAGAACTCCTCCAGCTTGCCGCGCCGTCGAGTTTTGTGCCCTACGCTACCTATAACGAGACACTGCGGATGTGGGCAATATTCTTCGGGGACGGCTATACCTCGTACAGTGACCTCATTGCTTATGACGGCTACACGTTTTTGGACCCGCCCAGAGTCGTGATCGACGCATGGGTCATTTCGTCAGCCGATGAGGATTCGTACTACTCGGACGGAAGCTCTTTCAGTTGGGGCGGCTCTACGATGATGTCAGGGGGTGAGTCTCCCATGTTCCTCGACGGGGATCCCTGCTCGATAACAAATGACTCACAGCCGTTTTCCATTGTGGACATCTACCAGGACGCAAACCTCTATACCACTGTGAGTTTTGAGAGTTGTACCAATTGGCTCTACGGCGTGCTCTCCACCGATGAATTGAGCACGAATACCACGTGGCAGACGCGGGCGTACATGTGGGGTCTGGCCAGCACATCCAGTTGGACAGATGTAACAACGACGAACATCGACCAACGGTTCTATAAAGTCGTGCGAATGCCAGCCCCCAACGAGTGGTACGGCCCGTTTGCCTCATGGACAAATGTGATGGACTTCGGCGCAACAGGCAACGGCGTGACAGATGACACTGTAGCGGTATCGAACGCCCTGGCTTCCGTCGGTCTTGGCAACTGCTCGCCCGTTCTTTATTTTCCGTCTGGCCATACGTACCGCGTCACGCAAAAGCTATGGCTTCGCAACCGCCAATACGTCGAGATTGTCGGTCAGGACCGCGACACGACAATTATTAAGTACGACGGGCCCATGGGCACGCTGAACGGGTACTTGGGACCGGCGACCGTTTTTCACGCGGACGGCTTGGTGGAAAGTCACATCGCCCGACTGACGTTCGACGGTAACAACAAGGCCAATACGATTCTAGGCCACAGCGTCAGCCCCGGTGGGAACTTCGACGAAGGCAATTCCATCGTGGACTGCGTATTTAAGAATTCTGTAAATATCGAAAACATTAATGAAGGTCATGGGGTCGATGGTGGGTATTATGGCGCCGGCTTCGCCAACGTCGATTTCACGAGATGCATTTTTACGAACACCAGTGTCGGCCTTTGGACATGGGACCAGAACGCGCTGGATGCTTGGCTAACGGATTGCTATCTCGTGGACAATATTTTCGGCGTCTTTTTGCTGCAAGGATCAGCGCACGCCTATCACTCAACGTTTAGTAATAGTGAGGCCGATTTCATTTTGTACAAGCAAGCCATCAATTTCATTTCGCTGGTCGGCAATACTAGCTACCGGTCGGGCGTGTTTTTTCAGGAGAACCCAGCTTCTGGAAACCAAACCCCAACGTTGATCAAGGGCAACACGGTCATCGACCCATCCCCCGATGCGATCGAAATCGATCAGTCTGGACCGATATTTATGATTGATAATGTTATCGCCTTCACGAACGGCCCGGCAGTGGATTTCTTGCTTAATAGCCCGCAAGAGTTTATGGCGATAGGCAATACCAATACAACCCCAAATTGGTTCACGAATGTGGTTAATACGGTGTTGTCCACCAACCTCGTCGACAACTACGTCGTGGCTCGCAGCAATCTCACGTTCACGATGCCGCCACCGCCTTCCCCGGCCACAAACCTCAATCGGATCGTCGTGGAGATGGGCACCAACTTTGCCTCATCGGATTTGCAGACAGCGGTCAACAACGCCGCCGACGGTACGGTGATTCACATCCCCTGGGTATCGAACATCTTTGGATCCATTCCCATCACGCAGACCATCACCATGCCGACCAACAAGGACATCCGGATTATTGGCGATGGATATCACACCAAACTGGCGTGGAGCGGCTCGGCAGGTGGTACGATGTTCTCGCTTCCGCATCCGTCCCACATCACGTTCGTTCACATTCAGCTTTCCGGGAACGGCTCGTCCGGTCCGCTCATTGCCGTGTCTGGTGTGGACAGCACCCCCGCCCGCGTCTATGCACGTGATACGAGAATGAGTCAGGGGATCACTGCGAACATTCGTCTCGGCGATTGTCCCAACGCCGTCATCGACTATCGGGGAATCGTATCCGACGCGACCAGTACCCCTCCCGCTCATGGCGCCAACGCCATTCTGGACGGACGCGGAAAAGTCAGGATGATCGACGTGGACAGCGACAACAACACAATCGGTTTCATTTGCACCAATGGCGGATCGCTTTATGTCGAAACCAGTTACAATGAAGCCAGCACGAACAATTTCACCAACAAAACCTTTCGTGTCTCGGGTAACAGCACGGTTACGTTCCTCTCCGGAGTGCAACATGAAAATACCCGAACGAATGGAGTGACAGATTTCTCCAGGGCTACGTCAAACGGATTTGCCGTCGTGAACTTCAGCGGGAATCTGATGATGGGATTGGTGAATGGGGTCATCGACTGGTACAACATTTCGGGAACCAGCACGGGAAGTGTGTGGATTACTGGTGATACAACCATCGATTGTCCTGTCAACCACTGGCCCATCATCAATTCGACAACCAACATTCCTGTGCAGACGATGAACTGGAACTATAATGGCGGTGCCTCGACCAACAACGATATTGGCTCCGCCAGCGCGGCCTTCACCCGTCGCATGCTGACGCAGGCGCGGGCGGAATACTCAGACCTCGCACCAATGGCGCGTCGGGCGGATCAGACAGACGTTCTTCTTGAGAATGTACTTCTGAATCTTGGAGGCGTGAACCTGAGCGTACAGCCGTAGACAGGGCGGCGAAACCACGATGGTGCAGGTCTAGTTTCGACTTTTGCCCCGCACGAACAAACCCAGACCTGCAAAGGCTCCGAGCAACAGCGCCATTGAACTCGGCTCTGGCACTGAATCGAAGGAGATGTCGTCAATCCAGAAGTTCCACAATCCCGCAATATGCGGAGATGCAGTCAATGCCGCCTCCACGGTTACCGTGGTTCCGACAGTCGGCAAACTGGGTTGCCACACGCTGCCCGTGAGAGCAGACGACTGGCTATGGCCGCTGTTGTCGGCGACGGTGTAAATTATTGAAAACGGCACACCATTGCCAACTTCAAGCGAAAAGTTGGTGACAGGAACAGGAAATGTGATTGTGAGGGGATTCGTAATGCCGCCACCAAGACCGCTGCCGGTTGCATACACAGAGGTGGCATCTAGACTATTACCCGCGCCAGCAGTTATGATTACGCCACCTTGCAACGTCACAACGCCGACGCTGGTAGTAATGCTAAGAGTTTGCCCGGGACCGGCCTCCGCAAAAGTAGATGGGCCGAAGTACCCTTGGCTGTCGAAGTCAATGGTGTCACCACGGGAAAGCAACGGACTCAGCGCATACAACGCCGCTCCAATTAGAACACAATACAGCCCTCGCCTCACAGTCAATACTGTACCACACGCTGCTGCGTAAGGGAAGCGATTTGAGATGGGGCAAACGCGTTGTCGAAACTCCAATAAATCAATAGTTGCAAGGTTTCCGGCACTTTTGTAGTATTCAAGCGAACCCTGAACCAAGGAGATAAACGAGGAGATTTATGGCAAAGTTGACAAAGTCACAAGTGTTAGGACAACTCGCGGACAAGACCGGCGTGTCGAAGAAGGCAGCGGGTCTGTTCATCGACGAGTTGGTCAAACTGGCGTACAAAGAAGCAAAGAATTCTTTCACGATTCCCGGACTCGGCAAAATCGTGCTCGTGAATCGCAAAGCCCGTATCGGCCGCAATCCGGCCACGGGTGCCCAAATCCAGATTCCGGCCAAGCGTGTGGTGAAGTTCCGCATCGCGAAGGCGGCCAAGGACGCGATCCTCGGCGGGAAGTAATCCGCAAGTTTTTGTAATACCGATGGGCGGCTGCCCCACGCACAGCCGCCCTTCTCATTTTCACAGTTGATGGGCTAGCGGGCGGACTTCTTGGTGAACGCCGTGATATCGGGAATGCCGGCCGCGCGCGCCGCATCCACGATGGCCACGACCGTTCCATAGCTGACGGTCCTGTCGGCGGAGAACTGTACCTGCAATTTCGGGTCCTTCTCTTTCGCCTGGCGCAAGGCGGCTTCGAGCGCGGGCAGGTCAATGGGTTTGCTATCCAGATAGATCCGTTCGTCGGAGCCGACGGCGATCGAGATGCGCTGGATCTTTTCACGGCCGACCGCCTCGGCGGTCTTGGCCTCGGGCAGCACGAGTTTCACCGCGGTAGGCGAGTTCGCGCGAAACGTGGTGGTGGCGATGAAAAAGATCAGCAGAATGAACAAGACGTCCACCAGGTTGATGACGCGGATCACCGGTGTGCGCAGGGTCTTATGTGTATCGAAGATTCGCATGGCCGGTCATCAGTGGGGACTGCGATACAAACGCGTGAGCAGTTCGTTGGTGTGACGCTCCAATTCCAATACCAGTACCTCGATGCGTCGGCGCAGGTACATGTAGGCAATCAGCGCCGGAATGGCGATCCCGAGACCCGTCATGGTTGCGGTCAGCGCTTCGTAAATACCGCGCGAAATCATCGTGGGTTCGCCGAGACCTTTCTTGGCCACGTCCTCGAACAACTGAACCATGCCGATGACCGTGCCGAGCAATCCGAGCAACGGCCCCAACTCGGCGATCAGCGACAACGTCGTCAATCCCCGCTCCATCCGCCCGACGATCTGCCGCGCGAGCGCCTGCATCGCCTCGACATTTTCGGTTTTCGGCAGGGCGGCGTGGGCGAATACCGCCTGCACCAGCCGGCCGAGCACGGTCGAATCCGATTCGCTGAGGACGCGCACGGTCTCCGTTTGCTCCGGGGTCGCCGGCCGCTTCTCAATCGCTTCGGCCAATGCGGGCGAGATGATGCGGCTGCGCCGTAACTCCCATGTCCGCTCCATAATGATGGCCACGCCCGCAATCGAGCACACTAACAGCGGCCACATGGCGATTCCGCCTCGAAAAAACCATTCCGGCATGAAGGTCCTCCGTTATCAGTAGTTGAAGGTGAAAATAGCCTCGCGCGGTTCCTTCCCAACCAGCGCGCGCAGATTATCCGGCAACGGCTCGAATGGACCGGATTCTATGATGGCTTTCTCACAAAACAATGCCAAAATCTGTCCGGCGGAATTGTCCGCGATCTTGAGGTTCCTGACCTGGCCATCGTCAAGAAGATCGAAGTGGACGCTGACCGTGCCCGCCCGTTCATACATTCCGAAGCGCTCAATCAGAGCCAGCCACCGGCTCTGGACGGCCTTGAATATTTTTTTATCGTATTCGCCGAACGGACTTTCCTCGACGTTGAATGCCGCGACGCCCGTGCGGGTGACCCCCATTGCGGTGATATGCGCCTTGCGAGCGATGAGCTCACGGCCGGGAACGCCCGGGTCGCTGGCAACCGCTGGTATGCCGCCGTCGCCCACCATGGCTGGCGAGAGGGGTACATCCGAGCTCGTAGCCAGCTCCGGTTGAGCCTGCGACTTCGGTGCCATCGCCATCTTCTGTTCTTCGACGATCTTCACGCCGAGCGGGGGGACTTCCTTCGGTTGCTCCTGGGGCGTTGGCTGAGGTTGTGGAGACTTCTTCGCGGCTGACGGGGACGCAGGCTTGCCCGGCGCGCCGGGGGAACCGGGCTGGAGGACCGGTGCAGACGCAACGCCCGATTGTGTCGGCACATCCGTCGTGTTCATCACGCGCGTTTCCTTGCCTTCCAAATACGGCGTGTCGCCTTCCTTGTGGGTCGGGTTGTGCGGATTGGCGGCGAGCGTCGACTTATCCGAATAATACTTTGCATCCTTGGGCTTTTCGCCTGTGACCTGCGCCGCGTCGGTCTCGATGAACGTTTGGGCTTCCTTCTCGTGCTCCCGCTGGGCTTTCGTGCGGGCATCATCTACTTCCACGAAAGTGATCGTTTGCACCGGGGGTGTCGCCGCCTTCTCCGGTAGATGCACCATGCGCACCAGCCTGGTCAGCGGGGATAGCCACGGCAGTCTCAATAGCGCCGCGCGATACTGCCAACTGCCGAACGCGAACACGTGCAGCATCAGTGACGCGAGCAATGCGATCTCTACCGGCAGGTTTTCGCGGTATTCACGGTACATAACCATCAGCATAATAGCAGATTGCGTTCCGCCATCAACCCACGCAACCCAGTGTTCTAATCCGCCTGTTCCAGTATGGCGTCCCGACGATTCCAAATGATACCGCTTGAAGAGCGACCATATGAACGACCCGGCACAGTTATCTTTGCGGGGGCGCAACCGTCCTGTCAAAGTCAAAACCGACCGCCCTGAATAGTTGCATAGGAGGTGGGGCAATTATGGTAGGAAGACCGCGTGAATACGCAAAGCGGAGAGAGTAGTTGACTGTTTAGTCTAATTGAGTATAGTGATTAGATAGCGGATGAAGGCAAGCAAGACCAAGCAAGCAGGAATGGATTATGGGCCGCGTGAGTGATGCTAAAGAGAGATTGATTGAGGCCGTGCTGGAGTTGATCTGGACTGGCTCGTATGGGAGCACAACGATCGACCAGATTTGTGGGAAAGCGGGGGTGAAGAAGGGCAGTTTTTACTATTTCTTCAAATCGAAAGCCGACCTCGCCGTGGCGGCGGTGGAGGCGGGATGGCAGTCCAAGCGTCCCGAACTGGACGCGCTTTTTTCAGCAACTGTTCCCCCCTTGGAACGTCTCCAGAAGTATTGCGATGCGAGCTATCACTTCCAAATTGAGATCAAGAGGAAGTATGGGCACGTGCTCGGATGTCCGCAGTTCTCGCTTGGCTCCGAGGTCAGCACGCAAGAGGACCTCTTACAGAAGAAGATCCAGGAGATACTCGAATACAAGCGAACATACCTCGAATTGGCGATCCGCGATGCGCATGCTGCTGGCTTGATCCACGCACCCGATGCGGCGGCCAAATCCCGGACGTTGTTTGCGTACTACGAGGGATTGCTGACACAGGCCCGTATTCAGAATGACCTGGAGGTCCTTCGCGAAGCGGCTCGCGGGACGTTCGAACTTCTTGGAGTAGCGGAGCCTGAACCGGCGGCAGCGTGACCCGCCCGGTTGCTTGTTCCTCTGATTTGACTTACTAAGTAACTACTGAAGCCGGAGAAGATTATGGACATACAAGTGGCTGGAAAACGATCGCAGCAGCCCCATCGAGATACCGTTTCGTCGACCGGTTCCGCGGACGCTTTATCATCCACGGAGGTTGGGGCTTCTCTGAAGGGCGTAGCGCACCCAGCATCTCGGTCCGCCGCGATGACCAAGCGCATGGCGATCATGTTGGGCGCAGTCCTGCTTTTTGTGGCGGTAATAGGCACGTGGAAAGTGATGCAAATACGCGCGGGCATCGCCCAGTTTGCGAAGTTTGCCCCGCCCCCGGCCGCGGTGACGACGACGGTGGCGAAGAAGGAGCGATGGCAGCCCGCGTTGAATGCGGTGGGGTCGTTGCGGGCAGTCAACGGTATTACCGTCAGCACGGATTTGGCGGGCATCGTCTCGGAGATCTCCTTTCAGTCCGGCGCCGCCGTGAAAAAAGGTGACATGTTGATCAAACTGGATACCAAGCAGGAAGACGCGCAACTGCGTTCCGCCAAGGCCCGTCGTGATTGGGCGAGCGTGACCCTCGAACGGCAGCGCAGCCTCGTCACTTCCGGCGCCGCATCCAAGTCCGATTATGATTCAGCGGAGAGCGATTATTTGCAGGCCATGGCGGCGGTTGACGATGCGCAGGCATTGATTGCGCGCAAAACCATCATGGCGCCGTTCGATGGGTTGCTGGGGATCCGGCAGGTGGACCTCGGCCAGTATTTGAATGTGGGCGTGCCCATCGTCCAGCTCCAATCCATCGACCCGATCTATGTTGAGTTCGCACTCCCGCAACAAAACCTGGAGCAAATTGCTGTCGGAAAGACGCTCCGCCTCAAGGCAGCCGGGGTCACGGGCAATGAATTCACCGGTGAGATTACCGCCATCGATTCGCGCCTGGATGACTCCACGCGCAATCTCATGGTCCAGGGCACGGTGGGAAATGCGGAAGGCAAGCTGCGGCCCGGTATGTTCGTCGACGTTGAGGTGCTTTTGCCGGAGAACGAGGTGATTACCGTTCCGTCGTCATCCATCAGCTACGCGCCCTATGGCGATTCAGTCTTCATCATCAAGGATGCACAAGGAGCAGACGGTAAAGCAGGCAAGGAAGTGCAGCAGCAGTTTGTCAAGCTCGGCCCGACTCGTGGTGACCAGGTCGCCATTACTTCCGGCATCAAAGAAGGCGATGAAGTGGTAAGTTCCGGCGTTTTCAAACTGCGCAGCGGGATTGCCGTACAGGTGAACAACAGCGTTCAACCGGGCGATGAATCAAACCCGAACCCGCCCAACATGTGAGCCACGACGCCGGTAATCCATCGCATGAACCTCACTGATCTATTTATTCGCCGGCCGGTCGTCGCGACGGTCGTCAACCTGATCATCCTGCTGGCAGGATTCCAGGCCATCCGCACACTGAACGTACGGCAATATCCACGCAGTGATATTGCGGTCGTGACCGTCCGAACGACATACGTCGGCGCCAATGCCGATCTGGTGCGCGGATTTATCACCACGCCACTCGAACGCGTGATCGCGAGCGCCGACGGGATTGATTACATCGAATCCCAAAGCGCGCAAAGCCTCAGCACCATCACGGTGCATTTGAAGATCAATTACGACAACAACGCCGCGCTGACGCAAATCCAGGCGAAGGTCGCGCAGGTACGCAACGATCTGCCGCCGGAGGCCGAAGCGCCCATTATTGAAATCGAAACCAGCGACAGTCAATTCGCGGCGGCCTACCTGAGTTTTTATTCCAAGGACCTCGACCAGAATCAAATCACCGACTACCTGACACGCGTGGTCCAGCCAAAACTGACAGCGGTGAGCGGTGTCCAGCGGGCTGACATCCTCGGCGCGCGCACGTTTGCCATGCGCGTATGGCTCAAGGCCGATCGATTGGCGGCTTTGAACATTTCTCCCGCGGAAGTGCGCGCGGCGCTGGCGGCCAATAATTATCTGTCGGCGGTCGGCGCGACGAGGGGCTCGATGATTTCAGTGAACCTGACCGCCAATACCGATCTGCGCACCGCCGAGGAGTTCCGCGAACTGGTGGTCCGCCAGCACAACGGCATTATTGTCCACTTGAAGGATGTGGCCGATGTCGAACTCGGCGCGGAAAGCTACGATCAAGACGTCCGCTTTTCCGGCGAGAGGGCGACATTCATGGGGATTTGGGCGTTGCCGACAGCCAACTCGCTCGATGTCATCAAGGCGGTGCGAGCCCAGCTTCCGGCCATTGAACGGCAGATGCCCGCCGGAATGAAGGTGGGCATTCCGTACGACTCGACGAAGTATATCAACGATGCGCTGCAAGAGGTGACCCACACGTTGATTGAGACACTCGTGATCGTGGTCATCGTCATCTTTCTTTTTCTCGGTTCGTTCCGCTCCGTGTTGATCCCGGTGGTGGCGATCCCGATTTCACTCGTGGGCGCGGCGTTCCTGATGCTCCTATTCGGTTTCACGCTGAACCTGCTGACGCTGCTGGCGATTGTCCTTTCGGTCGGCTTGGTCGTGGACGATGCGATTGTCGTCGTCGAAAACGTGGAGCGGCATTTGCATGAAGGCTTGACGCCGCACGACGCCGCCATCAAGGGGGCGCGCGAATTGTTCAGTCCCATCATCGCGATGACGATCACACTGGCGGCTGTGTATGCCCCGATCGGATTCCAGGGCGGACTGACAGGCGCGTTGTTCCGCGAATTTGCGCTGACGCTGGCGGGGGCGGTGGTCGTTTCGGGTGTGGTCGCCATCACGCTATCGCCGATGATGTCGTCGAAACTTCTTCGCGCGGGCGGTTCTCACACCGGGTTTGCGGGCATGATCAACCGCCACTTCGACATCCTGCGGCGAAAGTATGTCCAAATCCTGACGAACACACTCAACTGGCGACCGGTCACGCTGACCTTGTCGCTGATTGTTATCCTGTTGATAATACCCTTCCTCCTGTTTTCACAACGCGAGTTGGCGCCGAAAGAAGACCAAGGCGTGGTGTTCGGCATTGTCCAGGCCGCGCCGAATTCCACCATCGACCAGACATCGCGGTACACCGAAAAAGTGAACGAGGTGTTCAAGTCGCTGCCGGAAACGGAGAATACCTTCCAACTGACCCAGCCCGACGGCGGCTTTTCCGGCATGGTGACCAAACCCTGGAGTGAGAGGAAGCGTACGACCGAGCAGATACTTGGCGAAGTATACGCCAAGGTCAGCGGCATTCCCGGCGTGCGCGTCATCGCCACGACCCCGGCCCCGCTGCCTGGCGGTGGACAATTCCCTGTCGAGTTTGTGATCGCCTCGACCGCGGAACCCCGTGAACTTATCGACTTCGCCAACCAGCTCGTCGTGAAAGCGCTGGCCAGCGGCATTTTTGTGTTTGCGGACACGGACTTGAAGTATGACCAGCCCCAGGCGGAAATCGTCTTTGACCGGAACAAGGTTGCCTCGCTGGGCCTGAACCTGTCACAAGTTGGTTTGGATCTCGGCACGATGTTGGGAGGCGACTACGTCAATCGGTTCAGCATCCAGGGGCGCAGTTACAAGGTCATCCCGCAAGTAGTGCGCGCCCAGCGTCTCAACGCGGACCAATTGAAGGACTACTACGTCAGCGGACCCAATGGGAAGCTGGTTCAACTTTCCACCTTTGCGACGTTGAAGACAACCACCGAACCGCGGTCGATCTACCGGTTCCAGCAATTGAATTCCGTGACGATTCAAGGGGCGATCGCGCCGGGCACGACGCTGGATCAGGCCTTGAAAGTGCTCGAACAGGAAGGCGCGAAAATCCTGCCGCAGGGTGTCACGATTGATTACGCCGGGGAAGCGCGGCAATTGCGTGTGGAGGGAAACAACCTGGACACGACGCTGATCCTTTCCTTCATTCTCATCTTTCTCGTGCTGGCGGCGCAGTTCGAGAGTTTCCGCGATCCCTTCATCATCCTGCTGGGCTCGGTGCCGTTGGCGCTTTCGGGGGCGCTCCTGTTCAGCTTCCTCGGGTTCACGACGCTGAACATCTATAGCCAGATCGGGTTGATCACGCTGGTGGGGCTGGTTTCCAAGAACGGAATCCTCATCGTGGAATTTGCCAACACGCTGCAGAAGTCCGGCGAGACCAAGCTCAACGCCGTTATCCAGGCGGCCGGCACCCGGTTGCGACCGATCTTGATGACCTCAGTGGCGACGGTCGCGGGGCATTTCCCGCTGGTGTTGGCCAGAGGGCCCGGGGCCGGTTCGCGAAACAGCATCGGTATGGTCCTCGTCACGGGGATGACAATCGGAACGTTGTTCACGCTGTTCATCGTGCCATCGATCTACGTGCTGCTGGCGCGCAACCATGCGGCGAGCCGGAAGACGGCTGAGGTTGACGAGACCATTGAAGAGACGGAAGACGACCGCATCGCGGGTGTTGCCACCGTCTGACCCGGCCGACTGATTCCTCAGCGTACTCCCAATCGTTCCAGTGTTGCCTGCAGCCGTTCCGTGGGAAGTCCCATGACGTTGTGGTAGCTGCCCTCGATGCGTTCCACGACACCTTCGCCGTGTTCCTGAATGGCGTAAGCGCCCGCCTTGTCGAGCGGGTTGATCTTGCCGAGGTACTCGGCGATTTGCGCGGGCATGAGCGGCCGCATCCAGACCCGCGTCGTGTCGGCAAACGTCAGGTCGAGGTCGAGCGGTCGATGCAGGAGGCAAACACCTGTAATGACCTCGTGTTGGCGTCCCGCCAACTCCGCGAGCATGGCCTGCGCCTCGTCGCGGTCGCGCGGTTTGCCGAAGGGTTTACCACCGAGTACGACGATGGTGTCGGCGCCGATCACCATCGACTGGGGGTGCCGACCGGCCACGGCGCGCGCTTTGCGTTGCGCGTTCTGCATCGCGAGGACATCCGGGGCCGCGCCGCCGAGCAACTCTTCAACACCGTCAGGCCGCACAATCACGAAGCGCAATCCCATCTCGCGGAGCAGATGTTCGCGTCGCGGTGAGGCGCTGGCGAGGATGATTTGGGGTTTGTCGGATGTCATTTATGGCAGTATCGTTGTTAGAGAAGTATGGGAATTGAATCCAGTAAAGTCCAGCATCTGTACGTGCACGTGCCGTTCTGCGCGGCGAAGTGCAACTACTGCGCGTTCTATTCCGAGGCGGGCGGCGCGGCGAAGATGGAGGATTATGTCGACGCGTTTTTGTTGGAACTCGGACGGTTCGCGCCGCAACTTTCACCAAAGACGATTTTTTTCGGTGGCGGTACGCCGAGCCTGTTGCCCGCGTCGCTGATGCGTCGTGTCTTGGAAGCCGTCAACAAGGTGTGTTCCGTAGACCGACCTTCTGAATGGACCATTGAATGCAATCCATCGACGGTTTCGAGCGAGAAGGCGAAGTTGTTCCGCGAGTTCGGCGTCAACCGCATCTCGATGGGCATACAATCGCTCGATGACGGGTTGTTGGAACAACTGGGACGCGTCCATTCGGTGAAATCGGCCATCGGGTCGTACGAGAAATTGCGCGCGGCGGGGTTCGACAACATCAACCTGGATTTGATGTTCGGGTTGCCGGGACAAACGATGGACCATTGGCGCGGGACGTTGGAGAAGGCGATAGAGCTACAGCCCGAACACATTTCGACGTATTGCCTGATTTTGGAGGAAGACACGCATTTCTGGGCGCAGTTCCAGAAGGGGTTGATCAAGCCGGACGAGGAACAGGAGTTGGCGATGTACCAGGCGTCCATCGAGACGCTCGCCGCCGCGGGGTATCGTCAATACGAGATCAGCAATTTTGCGAAGTTGAATCGTGAATGCGCCCACAACATCGCGTACTGGGAGGGTAGGGACTACATCGGGCTTGGCCCGAGCGCCTGTTCGACCGTTGGCAACCAGCGCTGGCAGAACGCGCCCGACACGGACCGCTACATCGCCGCCATGCGTCAGGGCGGACGGGCGTTGGCTTATGAAGAGCCGTTGACGCCTGAGTTGCGCGCCGCCGAATGCGCAGCGTTCGGCATGCGAATGAACGCTGGCGTGCCCGCCGAGTTGGTTCGGGGCCGCTGGGACAAAGAGATTGCCGAATTGCTATCCGCCGAACTCGTTCTGTGGCGCAACGGACGTCTCACACCCACCCCGCGCGGCATCCTGTTCGCCGACGAAGTCGCCGCGCAGTTTGTGTGACCAATGACAAATGTTACAATGATTAGATCTGACCCCAATTCCGTGTGCCAGAGTCGGCTTTGCGATTAAGGGAAATGCAAGAGAACGAAATCCCTGTGGACGAGACGTCCTATTGGGTGGCAATAGGCTCTTTTTTAGGGGGCGAAGGAGTGATCCGCGTATGCGGAGCCCCTCTTTATATCGATTATATTGCTCCGAAAAACGATGGTTTTAGCTATTTTGCTTCCATTGGCTATGAGTCGCCTGACCACACCAGTGGCCTATTAGGAAACGAGGCTTTTTTCCTTGGGGAGGTAGCGCATTATTTCTTTATATCAAGCGATAGGAAAACGGTTAGGGTCGTCTCGCAAGCTTCTTAAACTCACCGACTGAAGGGTCAGACCTATACAAAAGCGTCACCCAATAGCAGGCGAAGTGCCGGCTACGACAGTGAATAGTTCCCGGATGCAGCTTCTCGCTGCTGACAGCCAATTCAGGGGCCGACGCAGTCAGGCAACCTCGCGCCCTTGACGCAAACAGGTGAGACGGCGCATTTCTCATCGTCGGCATGGTCGAACACGTGTTCGCATGTTTTCTGGTGCTGCTGGCGCTGGCTACCGGTGGTCTCGCCTCCATTCCCGACATCCACGCGACCGAACCCGAGTCCGGCATCAATGTCAGCTTGACGGCGGGCGCAACTTGCGCAGGGCGAGGGTGTACTGCTGCATGCGGTCGTGGGGGTTGGTGATGTGCTTGATCTGGAGCAGGGAGCCTACGCGCGCGATCAGGTCTTGCACGTCGAACGGTTTGCCGATGAAGTCGTCGGCACCCGCGGCCATGCATTCCTCGAGCTTGGCCTGCATGTTGAGCGAGGTGACGATGATAATCGGAACGTTCTGGGTTCGCTGATCCGCGCGGATCGCCCTGCAGAACGAGACGCCATCGAGGTTTGGCATCACCAGGTCGAGGAGAATCAGGTCCGGCCCGCGGGAGAGGGCTAGGGTGAGCGCGTCATTGCCGTCGGATGCCTTCAGGACAGAATATCCTTCTGAGGCAAGAACCTCCTGAAGGAAGCCCTGCATGTTGGCATCGTCCTCAACGACGAGTACCGAATAGTTGCTCACATGCGATCCTAGCGTGACTCCACCATAGCGGAAGGGGCGTCGTGGTGCAAAGGATTTCGACGCGGAGTGATGTTACATTTTGATTTTGGAAATGGCACGGCGTGAATTTTTTAAAACTTGTCGTCGTCGGCTCCCAGCCCTCCAACTTTGGTCAAGCGGTTTACTCGAATGAATCCGGTAGAAACTGATTGAGGGTTGCATCGAAAGCGGTGTCGTCGTAGGCGGGGAGGGTGAGGGGAGCGATCCGCCCTCGCACTGCGCGCGATCTCGGCCCAGTCGCACCCGGAAGAGTGCTCCCACAAGCAGAGCCGAGGAAAAGCTTCCAAACGTTGCCGCGGGTGTACGGCGCGCGGCGTGTCGTCGGACTACGCTATCGGAAATCGATATTATTGCTGGACGCGGTGAGCCGGGGAGGGTATGTTCCCGCCAGTTCTTTGAAGGAACTGTCGTCTTACAGGAGTTGTTGCACTCGCTCGCTCCCGCCCGGCTCGGCTTGAAAGGGTTAGGAGATAGAAGCCAGGAATCACGAGATGAGGAAGGCCCCTCACCTTAATCCTCTCCCCCAAGGGGCGAGGAGATGGGAGGCTGACACCTCTATCTGATAGTTGGCACGGGACATTCAAAAAGGGTGGTTTGCGCCAGCGGCAAACATTTGGCGCTTCTCCTTTCTCATCCATGGCGTCACAACGAATGTGCCGCTCTCACGGGATAGTCGATTTGGAAAACCGAACCCATCTTAAAACAACGTAATCAATTCGCCATTAGGATCTTCGGCAAAAAGCAACTTGGGTTCGTTCGACGAAGCGAACCCAAATTCAAGGGGAGGTTAATGTGTAAAGAGGCCGGATATTGATGTTTTTGACCCATGATTTGGGTTCGTTCCCGGTCGGACACGGCTTGGAGACCGCTCCCACAGTGGGGCGGCAACTCCGAAGATGACTCGGAGCGGGCGCTCCGTACCAAAGACTCGGTTGGGCTCTCTATAGAGAAGAGTGTTTCTGCCAAACGAACCCACCAAAAAAATGCGTATATGTTTCGCTGTAAAACAGTTGTGAAAGAAACGAGTTGGGTTCGTTATGCAAAAAACGACCTTAAAACAGCGGAAAAAGCACCCGAAACAGCGCCGAAAGGGTGTTTTTTTTGGCGCAAACGAACCCAAAATGGCACCTCATATAATTCGCGTGAAATTGGGGGGATTCGCGGATAGATTTGGAAGGTTATGAAGCAGAAGCTGGCGAAGACGCTCGATGAGTTGGTGGACTCCTTTCACAGGTACGGGGGGATCAACCATCTCGACGGCGTGAATCTGCCGTCGCGCGAGGCGGTGGTGGATATCGCGCGGGATTTGTTGCGGCTGGTGTTCCCTGGTTTCTACGACAAGGACCCGATCCATTTGAATGAACTGGTCACATACACCTCGAAGTTGATGTCGTCGGTGGCCAGTCGGCTACAGAATGAGATCAAACGGAGCTTGGATTACCGTCCATGCGACGGCTGTGACATGGACGATCTGGCGGGTACGGCGGCGCGGTTGACGGCTGAGTTTCTGGGCGATTTGCCAAGCGTGCGTGCGGTGTTACAAACGGACGTGACGGCGGCGTACGAGGGCGACCCCGCAGCCATCAGCAACGAGGAGATCATTCTGGCGTACCCGGGCGTCGAGGCCATCGCGGTGCAACGCATGGCACACCGTTTGTACCAGCGGCACGTAGCGTTGATCCCGCGGATCATGACGGAGTGGGCGCACGGCAAGACCGGCATCGACATTCATCCGGGCGCGGAGATCGGGCCGCATTTCTTCATCGATCATGGCACAGGCGTGGTCATCGGTGAGACGACGGTGATCGGCAAGCACGTGAAGATCTACCAGGGGGTCACGCTCGGGGCGAAGAGTTTCCCGAAAGATGAAAAGGGGCGCGTCGTGAAGGGCAACAAGCGCCATCCGAACATCGAGGATGATGTGACGATTTACGCGGGCGCGACAATTTTGGGAAATGTAACCATCGGCAAAGGATCGATCATCGGTGGCAACGTCTGGTTGCTGGACTCGGTACCGCCGCAGACGATGGTCTACTCGGAAGGCGGCCAGACGCGGATGAAGACCGCCACGGCCGACCGCAATCGGCTGATCGGTCACATGGATGGAGAGGGCATCTAGGGCCGGCGTGCTTCCGTGAGGCGCGGATGATTTTCGCGGCGCTTCCCAGACGCGCGGCCGCATCAACATGAGACGCATCTACGCAGATTACAACGCGACCACGCCACTGGACCCACAGGTGCTGGACGCGATGTTACCATACCTCCGAGAGCATTTCGGCAACGCGAGCAGCGTCCATGTGTTCGGGCGGGAAGCGCGCGCGGCCATCGACGACGCACGGGTGCGTCTCACGAAATTGATCGGCGCGCAGGAAAGTGAGATGGTGTTTACGGGTGGGGGCACCGAAGCGGACAACGCGGCGGTGTTCGGCGTGGTGCGCGCGCTACGCAAGAAGGGCCGGCACATCGTCATCAGCAGTATTGAGCATCACGCGGTGCTGCATGTTGGCCAATACCTCGAAAAGACCGGCGAATGCGACGTCACGTATTTGCGAGTGAACCGCGATTGCCTCGTCGACCCCGAAGATCTTCGGAAAGCGATTCGCGATGATACGGTACTGGTGTCGATCATGTCGGCGAACAACGAGACGGGTACGATCCAGCCCGTGAAGGAGCTGGCGGCGGTGTGCCGCGAACGCGGAGTGACATTTCACACGGATGCCGTGCAGTCGTTTGGCAAACAGCCCGTGAATGTGAACGACTGGGGCGTGGATCTGCTTTCGATCGCGGCGCATAAGTTCTACGGGCCGAAAGGCGTCGGCGGGTTGTACATTCGGCGCGGGACGAAAGTCGATCCGTTGTTATTTGGCGGCAGCCATGAGAACGACCGGCGGGCAGGGACCGAGAACGTGGCGGCGATTGTGGGTTTCGCGAAGGCCGCGGAGTTGGTGACGGCGAAGATGAAGGAAGAGCAACGCCGATTGTTCGAGCTGACGGAAAGGCTCGGAGAAGAGATTATGCGGCGGATCGGTGCTACACATCGGAATGGTCACGCTACACAGCGCCTCGGCAACACGATCAATTTCAGTTTTGAAGGGTGCGAGGAGGAAGGTTTGTTACTGGGGCTCGATCTCGAAGGCGTCGCTGTTTCCAGCGGATCCGCTTGTGCGGTCGGCTCGCTTGAGCCGTCACATGTGCTCAAGGCAATGGGGGTGTCGCATGAACTGGCGCGGTCCGCGGTCCGCTTCTCTTTTGGCAAGGGGAACACGACTGAGGACGTTGCGTACATCCTCGAAGCGCTGTCGAAGGTCGTGGAGAGATTACGCGCGTTCGCGGTCAAGGCGTGAAACGAATCCTCATCAAAGCCCTCATCGTTGTACTCGCATTGTTTCTGGTGCTGAATGTGGTCGCGTACCGACACGCGTGGCGCATGACGCATTTTGTGCCGGCAGGCCGTCGCACCGGGTCGCCGGGAGAGCTCTCACTCGTTGGGAAGGTGAAGACGCCGATTCTTGGCGTGGAGATTCCGAAGCCCAAAGTTGGCGTGGTGGGGCCTGAGTTTCCGCAACCGGCACGGACGATTGGCTTCGTCACCAGCGACGGGGTCAAACTGGAGGCGTGGGACATCCCCGTCGTCTCGGCGCGCGGTGTGGCCGTCATGTTTCATGGTTACGCCGGGTCGCGCTCGGGATTGCTGGGTGAGTCGCGGATGCTCCATGAGCTTGGCTGGCGGACGGTGCTGGTGGATTCTCGCGGCTCCGGCGGTTCGGAAGGAATGGCGACGACCCTTGGATGGCGCGAGGCAAAAGACGTGGCGGCGGCGGTGAATTGGGCGCACGGTGAGTGGCCCGAAATGCAACTGTTGATTTATGGACAGTCGATGGGGGCAGCGGCGGCGTTACGGGCGATCGCAACCGAGAACGTGCGGCCGGATGCGCTCGTTGTGGAATGCCCATTTGACAAATTGCTGACGACGGTTGGCCATCGGTACCACGCGATGGGATTGCCGTCGTTTCCATTTGCGCAGTTGCTCGTATTGTGGGGTGGGGTGCAGCAGGGCTTCGATGCGTTCGAACACAATCCTGTTGAATACGCCCGCGTCGTGAGTTGTCCTGTCCTCGTACTTGACGGCGAGCACGACCCGTGGATACGACCCGATGAAGCGCGTCGCGTGGCGGCGGCCACGCGCGGGCCGACACTTTGTCACATTTTTCCACGGGGCGGGCATGGTGGTTATTGGTGGGACGTGCCCGACGAATACCACAGCGTTGTGAGCAAGTGGATGGAGACGATTTCCGCTAATCGAAAAAGCGGTAGCGGAAGATGAACCAGAGGGCGGCGAGGCCGTCTTTCCAACCAATCTTCTTGCCTTCCGTGTAGTCACGGCCCGAGTAGCCGATGGGTGTTTCGTAAAAGCGGAAGCGACGGCGCGCGAGCTTGGCAGTGAGTTCGGGCTCGATGCCGAAGCGTTCAGCATTGAGCGTGAGGCCCTGGAGGCATTCCCGCCGGAACACCTTGTAACCCGTCTCCATGTCGCTGAGGTTCAGGTTGCAGAGCAGGTTCGAGAGCAACGTGAGGAATTTATTGGCCATGAAATGCCAGAACAGCAGCACGCGGTGCGTCCCGCCGAGGAAACGCGAGCCGTACACGATGTCCGCGCGACCATCGAGAATAGGTTTCAATAGAATCGGGTAATCGGCCGGGTCGTACTCAAGGTCGGCGTCCTGGATCACGACGATGTCACCCGTCGCCTGTTCAAGGGCCGTGCGCAGGGCCGCACCTTTGCCGCGGTTGTACGGATGCGAGACCAGCTTGACTCCGCCCGCTTGTTCGATCTTCTTGAGAAGACCGCCGGTGGCATCGGTGGAAGCATCATCGACGAGGATGATTTCCTTTTCCAAGCTGCAGGAATCAGCCGCACGCACCCGGCGAATGATCTCCTCGATCGTCTGGGCTTCGTTGAAAACAGGAATCAGGATTGACAGCCGTTTGAAAGTTTCAGGCATTTAACTGCACAGTATAGAGAGCCGAAGCGTTGGCGTCAGCAGTTTTTTTGCAGTAGCGTCGTGCCGCGGCTCGTGGTATTTTCGGCGGGCTGGTCGAGGGCGGGTTAGCCAAGTGGTAAGGCGGGAGTCTGCAAAACTCCTATCGTCGGTTCGATTCCGACACCCGCCTCCAATTTCCATCCCCGTGAATATAAGGGTTTGCGGGGATTTCCCGTGGTGGCGTTCAATTGCGCAATCGTAACTGGATACCGCTAGATCTTCATTAGCTGCAATTAAAGTTAGTGCGCTTTGCACCCCGTGCACAGTGAATCGAGATTGTTGCTGATCTCTCGTTGGCCGCAATGAGAGAAGCTTCTTTGCCGATAATATTCGCAAAAAGTTCTTCGCCTACCCGTCTGCCAGCCGGGCCAGCAGGGCCAGCAACCCCGCGAAATCAAGGCTCTTATCGAGAAAATGTGTGGCGCCGGCAGCCAGGCATGCCTCCCGGTAGGTGTTCAGAGGGTCGTTCGTTATTACGATGGAGAACGGATGAGGCCCCTCGTCATGCAGGGTCTGTAGAACCTGCAGTGCGTTCCCATCACGCAGATGGAAATCCAGAATCAAGACATCCGGCTTCATCTCGCGCACAGCCGCAGTCGCTTCTGCGACGCTGTCGGTATCTCCGACGATTTCAAGGCCGGCAATCTGTTTGAACTCATGAATCAGAGCGCGGCGCAGGGAGGCGGAGTCCTCGGCAACGTAAACGCGGAGCGGCCCGGTGCGACCCGACCCAATCATACGGGTAGCTCGCTCCCACGGCACACGGTTGATAGTGCACGCATGCCAGATATATCGGCAGAAAACCCGTAGAGCCGCAGTTTTTCCTTGCTACATGTAGTCCAGGAGAGATTGCTTCATAATCGCGGCGCCGGATTGCAGGGCCGCTTGGTACGCGTATTGCGCCTGGCTGAGACTCGTAATCGTTTGTGCGAGATCAGCATCGGCGTCGTTCGAGATGAGTTGGGTGAGCGAGCTCTGCTGGGTCTGTGCTGCGGTCGAGGCCGTACTGAGGCGCCCCTGTGCCACATTGATGTTCGTGGAATACAGGATTTGGTTTTGTTCGTCGGCCTGCAGTGCCGGAAGATCGGCGTTGGTAATCGACTGCACATCGCCGGACAGGAGGTGATCGCGGAGCGAGATCATATGCGCGAAGAAATCCGCGCCCGTGCGGGTGTCAGTGATCAATCCAGCGGGGCCGGTACCGGAGGGGTTGGCCCCGGGTGACACGATACTGAGTGTGACGCCTTGGGCGATTTCGGCGCTCGTGGTGGATGTGTTTCCCTGGTAGGCAACGGACGTAATCTGCCCATTCGGATCAGTCGTCGCGACAAATGGCGCGTGGCTACTGAGCGTACCACCAAACAGGTAATTGCCGTTGTACTGCGTATTAGCAGTGCTTACAGCTTCGCTGATCAGTTGTGACACTTCCGTGGCGTAAGCGTCGAGGTCCTGCTGTGATACGGTGCCGCCAGCGGAAGTGGCGATGTCAGAAAGGCGCGTCGCAATTTCCTGCAGCGCGCTGACCGCACTGCCGGCGGCAGTAGCCGTTCCCTGCAATACCGAGATATTACTCTGATACTGCTGCAACTTGCTCGATTCGCTTTGCATGTTGAGCACCTGTTGCACGGCGCCAGGATCGTCTTCGGGCTGCCGAACGCGCTGGCCCGTGGCGGACTCGGTCTGCAATTGCTGAAGCTTCTGCGACAGCATTCCCAATTCCTGGGTCAGCATATCGGGGAACATTGAGCTGGATATGCGCATAGGTTATGGCACTCCCGTTCCCAGACCGACCAATGTCGTCAACAGTTCGTCAATGATACTGATCATTCGCGCATTCGCCTCGTACGCGCGTTGAAAGACCGAGAGGTTGCTCACTTCTTCGTCAATGGAAACGCCGCTAACCGACTGCCGTTGCTGGGTCAGCATGTTCTGGATGGCTTGTTGGTTGTTCACCTGATCGTTGGTGTTGGCCAATGCCTGCCCCATGTTGGCAACGGTCTGGGAGTAACTTTGATTGAACGTCATATTGTTCAACGCTGACTGCGGCGTGTCGGCCAGTTGTGCCAGCGCGAGGGCCACCTGGTTGTCGCCCGCAGCCCCTTTGGTGCCACTGGCCTGGATCAGTGACGGATCGTCCAGCAAGGCGCTGTTCACGCCGATGGTCGAGGCGTCGGTCCCGTCAAAGAACGGGGCGTTGGTGGTTCCGCTCAGGCTGTATCCTGTCTTGTGGACCGCGTTCACCGTGGTAATCAGTGTAGACGCGAGCGTGTTAAGATCGTCCGCTAACGACTTCAATTCGCCGTCACGCACATCGATTCGCGCCTGGATGGAGCCGCCTGTGGTCAGGGTTGTGCCGGCAGTCTTCGCCTGCACCAGATCCTGACCCGCACTGTTGGCGTGTACTTCGAGCGTGTCCGACACTTGGTTGCCGGACACCATCGTTACACCACCGATCGACAAGGTCAGGCTGCCATCAGGTTGGGTCGCGGTGCTAACATTCGCCAGCTTGGACAATTCTTCGATTTTCGCCTGTCGCTGATCGCGCAGATCGTTGGCGGTCGAGTGTGTGGTCAACTCCGTGACCGAGATGCTGTTGTTGAGATCGGCGATGTCGTTCAGCAGTTGGTTGGCGTTCGTTACGTCGCTCTGCAGCCCGGAATTGATCGAATCCTGCAGGTTCGACACACCAGAGGAAAGTTGGTTGAACTCCGTTGCGAGGCTCGATGCGTCCAGAGTCAGTGCCTGGCGGTTCGCCAGCGATGTCGGGTCAGTCGATAATGTCTGAAACGCGTTGAAAAGGTTCGAGATGTAGGTGCCCAATCCCACAGCGCTGGCGGAGCTTGTGGTGGACGAACTGCTGGTGTCGACCACCTGTCCCAGGTTTGCCTCGAGGTTCTGCAGGGTCGTCTGCGCGGTCCCCAGGTAACTCGTGGTGCTGGTTTCCAATGTGATTTGGTGATCCAGAAGCGAATCGCGGATTTGCTGGATCGCCACGGCCTCGGCGCCAGTGCCTTCCACCCCGATGGTGGTGGGAATGGTCGGGCTGGTGGCGACAATGACCCGCTGGCGCGCATACGCCGGATTGGTCATATTCGACATGTTCTGGCCCGTGATTTCAATGGCTTGCTGCTGCACCTGTAAGGCGCGCGTCGCCATCGACATCGTACCGAATAGACCCAGACTCATGCGGTGCCTCCTTCTACGCGACGGTGTTCCACAGCGACCGTTGCCCGATCGTTTGTTTGGCCAGTTGCCCGCTGTCGTCGTACATCGACGTGCGTGCCGTGGAAAGCAGACCATCGAGCAACCGCTGGATCAATTCCACGGAACGCGCCAGCATTAAATGATTCTGGCGCACCCGTTGCCGGACGCGCCCCAATAATTTGTTGTTCTCTTCGACGAGGGCGTTGATCTGCAACCGGTATTCGTCGGGCACGAACCGGCTCAGCTCCACCAGCGTGCCGTTCTCCCCGTCCATCTGGAGCAGGCCAGCCAATTCCCGTTGGCGTGACGTGCGAGACTCGCGGGCTTGGCGAATGGTTTCCATCTGGCGGTTGACGGCTTGTACAACTTCCATCAGTTGCGACACCGTGTGGGACTTGATGAGTTCCTGTTGTTGATCGAGCAACGCCAACACTTCGCCATATTGCTGGAGTTCCTCGCGTAACGCGTCGACAAGTTGCTGTAGTTTCTCGGTCATTGTGGACTATCCGTCCTGTGTTGTATTTGTCGCGGCGATTGCGAAGCCGCGGGCTCCTTGCCTGCCAACTGTCGCGTCAATTGGCCGGCCAAACTCTTCGCCAAGCCAAATCCCCCGGCCCGGCTAACGCGATCTGCCAGTTGTGAGGTGGTCATGTCCTGATAAATCCCATTGGCTGTGGAATTGCTGGTGTACTTCGACACGATCACGGGTTTCAGGGCCTCATGGAGAATCTGGCGCGTGACAAGGGCCTCAAACTGGCGGCTCAACTCGCCAATCTTCTCCGGCTCGGACAAATGCTGATTGGCCGCCAAATTTTCCAGCGGCAAATCCGCGGCCTGCACCGGGCGTTCCAATGGGGACACATTCATGGCTACCGAATCACCAGTTCTGCCTGAAGGGCTCCCGCCTGTTTCATCGCCTGGAAAATCGCCATCATGTCGCGCGGCGTGACGCCCAGCGAATTGAGCGCCGCCGCGACCTTCTCCACGGTCGGCATCTCGGGCAACGGGACCAGGGATGCCTTTCCTTCGGTAACTTTCGTGTCCGTGCGCGGGGTGACCACGGTCTCGCCGGTCTGGCTGAAGGCGTTGGGCTGTGAGACATCCAGCGAGGAAGCAATCGTGATCGTCAGGTTGCCGTGTGATACCGCACAACTCGAGATGTGAATGCGCGACGAAGCGACAATCGTTCCGGTCCGCTCATTGATGATGATGCGTGCGGGCACATCCGGCGAGACTTCGACGGCCTGGACCAACGCTACAAAATCAACCGTTGAATTCTGAAACCCTTCGGGAATCTGAACGCGGACGGACGTCGCGTCGAGCGCCTGCGCGCTCTTGGGAAACCGTTCGTTGATGGCTGCAGCCATGCGCGAAGCTGATGTGAAATCCGGCTCCCGCAGCAATACATCAATCGTGTTGTCATGCACCACCGTGGTGGGGATTTCCCGTTCGACCAACGCACCCCCGATGATCTGCCCGACCGTCGGATGATTCTTCTGTACGGTCGCGCCGCCCGCACCACTGTCCCCGGCCGAGAAGCCGCCGATGGACACCGCGCCCTGTGCGACGGCATACACTTTTCCATCACCACCCAGCAAGGGTGTCTGCAACAACATTCCTCCCTGCAAAGTCTCGGCGTCGCCCATCGAAGATACGGCCACGTCGAGCCGCTCGCCAGGCTTTATGAAGGCGGGAATGTCGGCGGTGATCATTACTACCGCAACGTTCTTCGACTGGATGGTGGATGAGGGAATATTGACGCCGAACCGCTGTAGCACATTGGCCATCGTCTGGATCGTATAGGTGGGGTTCTTGTCGCCCTTGCCAGCGAGGCCGGCGACCAAACCGTATCCGACCAATTGATTGTCTCGCGCGCCAGCGAGTAACGAGAGGTCTTTTACACGCACTCCAGCGGCAAATCCGCTGGGAGTCCCCATCAAGAGAGTCACAAGAATGTGCAATAGCAGCTTGAGCTTGCGTAGCATGGCCATCAATCTCAGAAGGGAGTGAGTTTGTCCCAAATCTTCGTGAACCAGCCCTTTTTCTCGGTATCACTGATTGGTCCCTTGCCGATGAACTTGATGGTCGCATCGGCAACATTGTAACTGTAGACGGTGTTGTTGGGGGCGATGTCTTCGACGCGGACAATCCCGCGCAACACGGCCCGCTGGGCCTCTCCTCCAAATTCCGTCTCCCGTGTGCCCTCGATGACGAGGTTGTGATTGGGCAGCACGTCGATTACCCGAACCGGGATCATGGCGATGATTTTCTCATCGCTGCTGACCGTACCGCCGCCCTGGAAATCATTTTGCTGACTGGCGTTGATGGCTGGCAGCTGGCCCTTATGTGTTAGGAGACCGCTGGCTGCAGGCGAGTACAGGAAGGTCGCGATGCTCGCGTCGATTCCCGTTTTCTTGGCGGTCTGTGTGCTGCGATCTTTGCTGGCCGTGCTACTTTCCTGGACGGCGATCGTCAGAATGTCGCCTATCGCCCCCGCCTTCTTGTCCGCAAACATCGACTTCGGTTCCGAAGCCGGCCAGAGGCTGTCAGCCCTTGTGACCAATGGCCAGACCAGGGCGACGAACGGCAACATACTAGAAAGTAACCAGAATCGTTTGTTCATTCTGCACCTTGCCATGGAATATGGTTCTCGATCGCGGATTGCGAACGCACACGGTCTGTCCAGACGC
>Ga0265338_10002825_pt1 | contig 25357 bp, 24 predicted proteins | sample 42126metaG_FD_193579 | JGI IMG/M metagenome (GOLD analysis project Ga0265338, IMG submission 193579) | Rhizosphere microbial communities from Carex aquatilis grown in University of Washington, Seatle, WA, United States - 4-21-26 metaG | ecosystem: Host-associated > Plants > Roots > Rhizosphere... | reverse complement strand
CGACGACGTGCGGGGCCTCGCTGGTGCGGGCGCGGAACGCACGCTCGAGCGCGTCGTGGTCGCGACCGTCCACGCGCACGGCGGTCCAGCCTTCCAGCTCGAACCGTCGCTCGACGCCGCCGGGCCAGTGGTACGTCGAGCTGTGGTTGTCGACGACGACGGCGGTGAGCGCGGCGAGCCCGATCCGGCCCGCCCACTGGACGGCTTCCCAGTTGCTGCCCTCGTCGAGCTCGCCGTCGCCGACGAGGCAATAGACATGGCGCCCCGTCAGCGCAGCGCCGACGGCGATCGGAAGCCCGTGCCCGAGCGAGCCGCTGGAGATCTCGACGCCGGGGACGAGCGTGCGGTCGGGATGGTGCCCGAGCGGCGAGTCGAACGCGCCGAAGCTCTCCAGCTCCTCGACGGGGATCAACCCCTTCGCGGCGAGCACCGCGTAGTACGCCGTCGGCCCGTGCCCCTTCGACAGCAGGAACCGGTCGTCCGGCTCGAGCACGCGGTCGTACAGCACCCAGAGCACGTCGAGGGTGGAGAGCGAGCTCCAGTCGTGCTTCTCGTCTCCCGCAAAGCGCGTGAGCAGCGCCGGGAGATCTTCGTATCGGTAGGTCGTCATGGTTGCCATGCGCACACCGTAGAACCTCAACTATTGTTTAAGTCAAGTGCCGACAAGCATGACCATCGGAGAGCTCTCCTCGCGTTCCGGCGTCTCGGCGTCCGCACTCCGCTTCTACGAGCGCCAGGGGTTGATCGAGGCGACACGCACGGACGGAAACCAGCGCCGCTACCACGGGACGATGCTCCGGAAGATCGCGCTCGTCCGCGCCGGTAGCGCCGCCGGGATCCCGCTGGACCGGATCCGGGAGGCGCTGTCGACGCTGCCGCCGGAGCGCCCCCCGACGAAGCGCGACTGGGAGCGGCTGTCGCGCAGCTGGGCGAAGGAGCTGGACGAGCGGATCGAGACGCTGCAGGCGATCCGCGGCCGGCTCGGCACGTGCATCGGCTGCGGCTGCCTGTCGTTGAAGACGTGCGGGCTTCTCAACCCCGACGACGAGGCCGGTCGGCTCGGCGGCGGCGCGCACTACTTGCGTAGAGTCTCGCCACGTGGATGAGACCTGGCACAAGGAACTGCAGGAGTTCATCGCGATCCCGAGCGTGAGCGCGGATCCCGCGCACCGCGAGGACGTGAAGCGGGCGGGCGAGTGGGTCTGCGACTTCATCCGGCGGATCGGCGGCACCGCGCAGCTGACGCCGTTCGGCGAGAAGGAGCTCGCGCTCGGCGACATTCCCGCGTCGCACGATCCGGCATCCGCGCCGACGGTGCTCTGCTACGGACACTTCGACGTGCAGCCGCCGGCGCCGCTCGACCTCTGGGAGTCCGACCCCTACGAGCTGACCATCCGCGACGAGTGGGCGTACGCGCGCGGCATCACCGACGACAAGGGTCAGGTCTGGATCCTGCTCAAGGCGGCGCAGCGGCTCGTCGAGGCGAACGCGCTCCCGGTGAACCTCCGCTTCGCCTGCGACGGTGAGGAGGAGATCGGCGGCCACACGATCGTCGACTTCCTCGCCGTCGACGACCGCGGCGCGGACGTGGCGATCATCTTCGACGGCGGCATGCTCGGAGTCGACGTCCCCGTCCTCGACCTTGCGACGCGTGGGCTGATCGCCTTCGACGTGACGGTGAGCACCGGCGAGCGCGACCTGCACTCCGGGATGTACGGCGGCGCCGCGCTCAACGCGATCCACGTGCTCATGCGCTGCTTCGGCGCGGTTCTCGCCGGCCCGGACGGACGGCTGCCGGAGCCGCTGCGCCAGGGAATCGTGCCGCCGACCCCGGAGGAGCTGGCGCAGTGGGCGGCGCTCAGCCCGGGCGCGGCAGAGCTTGCGGCCCAGGGCGCGCAGCCGCTCGACGCGAAGGCGGCGGAGGAGTTCTACGTGCGCACGTGGGCCGAGCCGTCCGCGGACGTGAACGGGATCCTCGGCGGCAAGCCGGGGATGCGGAACACGACGCTGTCGGTGCACGCGTCCGGCGAGTTCACCGTCCGGCTCGCGCCGGGACAGGACGTCGACACGATCGGCGCGGCGGCGGAGAAGCTCGTCCGCGACGCCGCGCCCGCCGGCGCGGAGATCGGGGTGAAATGGGAGGGAGCGGCGCCCGGGCTCGTCGATCCCGAGTCGCCCGCGATCCGGCTCGCGCTTGACGCGTTCGAGCAGGCGATCGGGATCCGCCCGCTGCTCACCCGCTCCGGCGGGACGCTGCCGATCATGCCCGCGCTCGCCGACAAGGGGATCCCGACGATCCTCACCGGCTTCGGGCTGCCGGAGTCGAACGTCCACTCGCCGAACGAGAAGTTCCTCGTCCGCTACTTCGGCGAGGGCATCGACACCGCGGCCGCGCTGTACACGGCGCTCGCCGCGCTCCCGCGGTAGGCCTTCGCCGCCGCCGCGGCGAATACGATGCACGTGCCGCCAGTGGAACAGAGTGAAGATCAGCTGCGCGCCGCGTGGGCGGCGATCGCAGACCGAGACCGTCGTGGGGACGAGCTTCTCCGCCGCAGGCTCCAGGAAGTGGAGGAGCGTCTGTCGCGCCTCGACCTCAGCGAGCGCGAGCTCGCGGTGCGCGCGAACGACCTCGACCGGCGCGAGCGCGAGACGTCCGAGGAGCGGCGCTCGCTCCGGGACCGGACGGAGGAGGCGGCCCGCCGCGAGAGCGCGCTCGACGAGCGCGAGCGCCGCGCCGAGTCGATCCTCGGCCGCGAGAACGCCCTCGTCGAGCGCGAGGTCGAGCTCACGGAGCTCGGCGCGCAGCTCGAGCAGCGGATGGAGCTCGTCGTCCTCACCGAGTCGAACCTCGCCGAGCGCGAGCCCGCCGTCGCGGCGGCGGAGCGGCGGTTGCGCGAGCTCGATCGCCGGAGCGCGGAGCTCGACCGCCGCGAGGAGGGATCCGCGCAGGCGGAGCAGCGGCTTGCGCTGCGCGTGGCGGAGCTCGAGGCGCGCGAGGCCGACGTCGCACGCCGCGCCGCGGCGCTCGCGGCGGAGTCGGCGCGGCTGGCGCCGCGGCTCGCGGACGTCGACCGGCGCGAGGCGGCGCTCGAACAGAGCGAGAGCGAGGCCGCACGGCGGGAGGAGCATCTCGCCCGCGTCAGCGTCTCGCTCGGCCGTCGCGCGGGAAGGCTGGCGACGGACGAGACGCGGCTCACCCATCGCGAGCGGGCCGCGCGCGAGCTCGAGGACCGGGCGGCCGCCGTCGAGCGGAGGGCCATAGCGGCGGAGCGGCGCGCCGGCGAGCTGACGACGCTCGCTGCGGAGCTCGAGGAGCGCGGCGGCTGGGTCGTCGCAGCCGAGGAGGCGCTGCGGGAGGGCGAGCGGCGCGTCGCGGACGGCGAAGCTCGCGTCACGGCGACCGAGGAGCGTCTCCGCAAGGCGATGGAGGACGTCGCCGACCGCGAGACGGCGGCGGACGAGCGGGAGCAGCGGCTGCTGGAGGCGGAAGAGGAGCAGGTGCGCCGGAAGCTCGACGCGCCCCCGCCGACTTGACCGAACCTACGCCACGTCGGCGTGCACGTGCTCGCAGTCGAGCCAGGCGTGGCCGTAGCGGCTCATCGCGCTGATGATCGGCAGCAGCGCGACGCCCTTCTCCGTCAGCTCGTACTCGACGCGCGGCGGCGACTCCGGGTAGCTCCTCCGCTCGAGGATCCCCTCGGTCTCGAGCGCGCGCAGCCGCTCGGCCAGGGTGCGCGGGCTGATCCCGCTGCACGAGTGCTCGAGCTGGGAGAACCGGCGCGGCCCTTCGGACAGGTCGTGGACGAGCAGAGCCGTCCACTTCGCGCCGATGATCTCCGCGCAGGCTGCGACGCCGCACGTCGCGGACTCGTGCACAGGGTTCATGGTCCGAGCCGCCATGGCCCGAATTGTAACGACCGCTACGCGGGTCCGAACGGACCCGGGCAGGCGTCGATCTTCGGGATCGAGAAGCGCGCGATCGTCCCGAAGCCCTCGGCCGGCTTACACGCCTGCGCCACGCCGGCGTCGCACGCGACCGAGAGGAAGATGAATGCGTCCTCGATCGAGAAGCCGTGCTCGTCGACGAGCATCCGCGCCGCCTCCTGGGACACGAGCTGGAGCGCGTCCGCGTAGTCGTAGGCGGTAGCGTGGGGGAGCCAGCGATCGGCGAGCTCCGTCACCGGCCACGTCGCCTGCTTGCCCTTCAGCAGCCCGAACCTGATGTCGACCTCGCCTGCGATCTCCACGCCGGTGAAGCAGATCTCGCCGTCGCCCATCGATGCGTGCATGTCCCCGACGGCGAACATCCCGCCCGGCTGCCGCACGGGGAAGTAGATCGTCGCGCCCTTGCCGTGGAAGTGGTCGTCGAGGTTGCCGCCGTGCCGCCCGGCGAGGCCGTTCGACAGCTTCTGGCCGTCGGTGGCGACGCCGACGACGCCGACCATCGGCATCGCCGGGAACGAGATCCGCTCGTTCTGCCGGATCATCCCGTCCTTCACCTCGAACATCCGCGTCAGCGGCTTCTGCACCTGGTCGATCAGCTGACCGAAGCCGGGGATCAGCGTCGCGACGCCCCACTCGATCGGACGGACGTCGAGGATCTCGACGACGAGCGAGTCGCCGGGCTCGGCGCCCTTCACCGCCACCGGGCCGGTGGCGCCGTTGATCCGCGACATGTCGATCTCGGTGACGAGGTCGCTTTCGCTGCGGATCTGCCCGGTGAAGCAGTCGTTCGTCTCGAACGTGACCGTTTCACCGGGCTCGACCTCCAGCACCGGGACGAGGTCGGGCCCGAAGGCCCAGATCACCTCGTCCCGGGAGATCCGATGGTTCGTCGCTACAGCCACGCCACCATCATGCCGTCGGCTCGAAGGCGGGTGCGCCGGGTGGCAGTCCCGCCGTCTCGTCCTGGACGTAGACGCGGTCGAGGTCGTCGACCTTGCTCGGCCGGAGCCACAAGACGAGGACGGTGAGGACGATGCCGGCGATCGTCCACGCGATCGCGACCCAGTTCGCGTAGAGGATCGGCTTCGTCGGAGGCGCCTTGTAGAACTGGTAGTAGAGCGGGAAGAAGAACAGGACGATCCCCGCGATCGGCAGCACGAGGTGCAGGAAGAAGTTGAACTTCGCCCGCATCTTCGTCAGATACATCCACATGCAGCCGATGCAGATCATCATGTAGACAAGGATGACGAGCGGCACGGCCAGCGTGGCGATGAACGAGAAGCCGATCAGCGCGCCCCACTTCCAGCCGAACAGCAGCGAGAGCACGATCGCGAAGATCGTCATCCAGATGATCGCGACGTTCGGCGTCTTGAACTTCGAGTGCGTGCGCGCGAGCGGCTTGGGCGCGAGCCCGTTGCGCGCGAGCGCGTAGAACACCCTCGTCGCCGCGTTCACCGCCGCGTTCGAGTTCGCCGCGATCGAGTTGCAGATGGCGAGGAAGACGAGGATCCACCCCCAGCCCCAGAAGACCTTGCCGAGGTTGCGCCACGGATCCGCGCCCGTCGCCTGTGCGACGAAGCCGTCGAAGCCGGCACCGAACACCCACGCGTACGAGCAGAGCACGTAGAAGAGGCCGATCACGAACGCGGAGCCGATCACGGCCCGCGGGATCGCCCGCAGCGGGTTCTTCGCCTCCTCGCCGAGCGGCGCGGACGCCTCGAAGCCGATGAACGCGAGGATCGCGAACACCATCCCCTTGAACACACCGCTCCAGCCGCCGACCGCGTGGTTCGGGTTGAACGGCTGCAGGTTCAGGTGGCCGGTGTTCGAGAACAGCATCCAGAGTGAGAGCGCGAGGAAGATGGCGATCTCGAACGAGCCGAGGATGACGCCGGCGGTGGTCGAGAGGCGGATGTCGCGGTAGGTGAGCAGGAAGACGATGACGGCCATGAGCAGCACCCAGATCCACCACTGGCCGCTGTAGTGCCAGCCGACGGAGGTGCTCATCACGTCGCTCATCGCCCAGCTGAACTCGAGGTAGAGGAACGGCGCCACAAGCGGCTGGAACCCGACGAACAGCCACGCGGTGAGGAAACCGGCCCACGGCCCGAGCGACCGGGCCGCGTAGGCGTACAGCCCGCCCGCGCTCGGGATCAGCTTCGCGAGCTGCCCGATCGCCGTCGCTGCGCAGAGGCAGGCGACGAGCGCGAGGAGCACGGCGAGCGGAAGCGCCTGCCGCGCGTCCGGGACGGAGATGAAGATCGAGTACGCGACGGCGGCCGCAGGGGCCATGTGCGTGATCGACTGGAAGAGCACCTGCGGCAGCCCGATCGAGTGCTCGCGCAGATGATCGAAGCCGGGATCCTTCTGTTCGCCTGCCATTGCGACTCCTTCACGATGGACAGCCCGTTGGATGCGATTTGAACAAACTCGGACCGTCCTGCGCAACTACCCCCAGGGAGGCGGGTTGTGCACCCACCGGCCGGCGACCATCGTCGCCACCACCTGCACCTCGGGGAGCTCCGCCGGCTCGCAGGCGAACGGGTCGCGGTCGAGGACGACGAGGTCGGCGAGCCGACCGGGGACGAGCGTTCCCCGTGTCCGCTCGTCGTGCGAGAGCCACGCGGGGGCGACGCAGGTGGCGTGCAGCGCCTCCGCGAGCGTCACCGCCTGCTCCGGCCGCCACGCCGGCCGCTCGTCGCGTGTGCGCAGGACGCCCGCGACGACGCCGGCCCACGGGTCGAGCTCCTCGATCGGTGCGTCGGAGCCGTTCGCGACGAGCGCGCCGGTGTCGAGCAGCGAGCGGAACGCGTACGTCCCGTCCAGCTTGTCCGGCCAGTACCGCTCGGCGAGGTCGCGGTCGGAGGTCGCGTGCGTGAACTGGCACGAGACGGCGACGCCGAGCTCGCCGAAGCGTGGGATGTCCTCGGGCGCGAGGCACTGCGCGTGCTCGATCCGCTGCCGCAGGCCGCGCGGCTCCCAGACGTCGCGCGTCCGCTCGAACGCGTCGAGCGCCTCGCGGTTGGCGCGGTCGCCGATCGCGTGCACGCCGACGGGCCAGCCCGCCTCGGCGCCCGCGCGGACGATCGCCTCGAGCTCCTCGCCGCTCGTGATCACGACGCCGCTGCCGTCGAGCATCCACGCGGTCCGCGAGCCGAGCGTCCCGTCCATGAAGACCTTGAGGTAGCCGATGCGCAGGAGCGGCGAGCCGACGCCGCTGCGGAGCGAGAGGGACCGCAGTTCCGGCAGCTTGTCGTGCGGGACGGACTGCCAGACCCGGAGCGAGAGAGAGTTGAGCTCGTCGAGCCGCTGCCAGAGCCCGGCCGCGCCGAGCCAGCCGTCCTTGTCGTGGACGCAGGTGACGCCGCGCGCGTTCGCGAGCTTCACACCGACGCGCATCGCCTCGACGTACTCGTCGTCGGGGATGCGCAGGTGGCGCTCCTTGAACCGCCACGCCGACTCCTCGCGCAGCACGCCCGTCGGCTTGCCGCTCGCGTCGCGCTCGACCACGCCGCCGGGGACATCCAGACCGGCGTCCTCCAACATGAGCGCCGCCGAGTTCAGCCAGAGCGAGTGGTAGTCCTTCGCGATCAGCGCCGCCGGGCGGGAGCCGGTGACCGCGTCGAGGTCCTGCCGCGTCGGCTCGCGCACGTCCGTCCAGTCGCCGTTGCGCCAGCCGTAGCCGCGCAGCGGCCTCCCGCGCGGCAGCGACGCCTCGGCCGCACGGACGCGGTCGAGCGCCTCCTCGAGTGAGCTGCAGCCGTCGAGGTTCACCTCGTGCTGCGCCACCGCCCAGGTCGGGAAGTGGACGTGCGAGTCGGTGAAGCCGGGAACGACGCAGCGTCCGCCGAGGTCGACCGTCTCCGGGCTCGCGAGCGCCGTCTCGTGCACGCCGACTCCGCCGGCGACGCGGTCGCCCGCGATCGCGAGCGCGCCTGCGGTGGGGAGCGACGGGTCGAGCGTGCGGACGACGCCGTTCTGGAGGATCATCGTGTCGAGCGTACTCAGAGAGGAGCTGCGATGTTCGACCATGTCGGTCTCAACGTGAAGGACTATCCCGCGAGCCGCGCGTTCTACGAGGCGGCGCTCGCGCCGCTCGGCTACAAGGTCGTGATGGCGTTCGACGAGCACAAGGCTGCCGGCTTCGGTCCGGCCGACAAGCCGGAGTTCTGGGTCGCACAGCGCGAGCCGTTCGGCACCGGCACGCACGTTGCGTTCGCCTGCCCCGACCGGGCGACGGTCGACGCCGTCTACGCGGCCGCGATCTCGGCCGGCGGCACCGACAACGGTCCGCCCGGCCTGCGCGAGCACTATCACCCGACGTACTACGGCGCCTTCGTCCACGACCTCGACGGGAACAACGTCGAGGCCGTCTGTCACGCGCCCGCGTAGCGATGGCCCCGCGCACGACACCGCCGTTCCGCGCCGACCACGTCGGCAGTCTGCTCCGTCCACCCGACCTGCTGGCGGCCCGCGACGACTTCGCGCAGGGCCGGATCGGCGCCGACCAGCTGCGGGCCGTCGAGGACGACGCGATCCGCGACGCGGTCCGCCTGCAGGAGGACGCCGGCCTCCGGGCCACGACCGACGGAGAGTTCCGCCGCGCCTCGTGGCACATGGACTTCATCTACCAGCTGGGCGGCATGAGCAAGGCGCCCGGCGAGATGAAGGTGCAGTTCTTCAACGAGGACGGCACGATCGAGTTCACGCCCGCCGCGCTCCATGTTGACGCAAGGATCGGCCTCGAGCACACGATCTTCGGCGACGACTTCACCTTTCTGGGCGAGACGGTGACGACGAGCACGCCGAAGCTGACGATCCCGTCGCCGAGCATGGTCCACTACCGCGGCGGCCGCGCGGCAATCGATCCCGATCTGTATCCCGACCTCGACGGGTTCTGGGCCGACCTGACTGCGGCGTACGCGGAGGAGGTGCGGCGGCTCGGGGAGCTCGGCTGCACGTACCTCCAGTTCGACGACACGAGTCTCGCGTACCTCAACGACCCGCACCAGCGGGACTACGTCGCGTCGATCGGCGGCGACCCCGATCGGCAGCACGTCGAGTACATCCACCACATCAACGAGGCGCTCGCCGGCCGGCCGGACGGCATGGCGGTGACGACGCACATGTGCCGCGGGAACTTCCGGTCGTCCTGGGCGGCGGAAGGCGGCTACGACTTCGTCGCCGAAGCGCTGTTCAACGAGCTCGAGGTCGACGGCTTCTTCATGGAGTGGGACGACGAGCGCTCCGGCGGCTTCGAGCCGCTGCGCTTCGTCCCGAAGGGAAAGGTGGTCGTGCTCGGTCTCGTCACGACGAAGCATGGCGAGCTCGAGCGGAAGGACGACCTGAAGCGGCGGGTTGAGGAGGCGTCCGCGTTCGTCGACGTCGACCAGCTCTGCCTCTCGCCGCAGTGCGGCTTCTCCTCGACCGTCGAGGGGAACGTGCTCACCGTCGACGACGAGATCGCGAAGCTCCGGCTGGTCGTCGAGACGGCGCAGGAGATCTGGGGCTGAAACGAAACCGCCGACCTTTCGGCCGGCGGTCCTAACCTCTCCCGCGGGGGAGGAGTCACCGGCATCGTCCGACGCCTGCGGGCGAGCGCCATCCGTAGTTTCCGCGGCTCTCTACAATCCGGTTCGTGGCCTGGGAACACCTGACCGCCGAGCAGCGCGAGCTCCGGGACCTCGTGCGGACGCTCGCGCGCGAGCGGATCGCGCCGCGGGCGGCGGAGATCGACTCGTCCGGCGAGTTTCCGTGGGACGTCGTCGATCTGTTCCGCGAGAACGACGTGTTCGCGCTGCTGTACGACGACGCGTTCGGCGGCACCGGCACCGGGACGCTGCTTGCGCTGGTGGCGATCGAGGAGGTGGCGAAGGTCTGCGCGACGAGCGCGCTGATCCTGGCGGTGCAGGAGCTGGGCTCGCTCGGCCTGAAGCTGGCCGGGACGGAGGAGCAGCAGCAGCGCTGGCTGCCGCGGCTCGCGAGCGGTGAGTGGCTCGCGGCGTACGCGCTGACGGAGTCCGGGTCGGGCTCCGACTCGGCGGCGATGCGCACGACGGCGCGGCTCGACGGCGACGAGTACGTGCTCAACGGGTCGAAGCGGTTCATCACCAACGCCGGCATCGCGCAGGTGTACACGGTGTTCGCGAAGACCGATCCGGAGGCCGGCCACGCGGGAATCTCGGCGTTCGTGGTCGAGGCGGACGCGCCGGGCTTCGAGGTGGCGCGGGTCGAGCCGAAGATGGGGATCAAGGGCTCGACCACGGGCGAGCTCGTCTTCGAGGACTGCCGGATCCCGGCCGGGAACCTGCTCGGCGCCGAAGGCGAGGGGTTCCGGATCGCGATGCGGATCCTCGACCGGTCGCGGCCGGGTGTCGCGGCGCAGGCGCTCGGGATCGCGCAGGGCGCGACCGACTACGCGCTCGAGTACGCGAAGACGCGCGAGACGATGGGCAAGCCGATCGCACAGCACCAGCTGATCCAGGCGAAGCTCGCCGACATGGAGACGGAGTGCGAGGCGGCGCGCGGGCTGCTCTACCGCTTCGGCCAGATGTGCGACGACGGCGTCGACGGGCCGGAGCTGACGAAGATCTCGGCGATGGCGAAGCTGAAGTGCGGCGACGTGGCGATGGCGGTCACGACCGACGCGGTGCAGATCCTCGGCGGCTACGGCTACATCAAGGAGTACCCGGTCGAGCGGTTCATGCGTGACGCGAAGATCACGCAGATCTACGAGGGGACGCAGGAGATTCAGCGGCTCGTGATCGCGCGGGAGATGCTGCGCGAGAGCCGGTCGCTCGTGCCATTGATCTGAGGGGAGCGCAAATGAAGCTCGAGGGAGTCCACCACGTCACCTGCATCACGGGCGACGCGCCGCAGAACGTCGAGTACTACACCGGCGTGCTGGGGCTGCGGCTCGTGAAGAAGTCCGTCAACCAGGATGACCCGACCGTCTACCACCTCTTCTACGCCGACGAGAAGGGCGACGCGGGCTCCGACATCACGTTCTTCGAGTACCCGGGCGCGGCGAACGGCCGCGCCGGCAACGGCATGGTGCACACCGTCGTCTGGCGCGTCGGCTCCTCCGAGGCGCTCGACTTCTGGGCCGCGCGCGCCGACGGCGAGCGCGACGGCGACGTCGTCCGCTTCGTCGATCCGGAAGGGCTGCACCACGAGATCGTGATCGCGAGCGTGCCGGACGAGCCGCTGATCGCCGAGCATCCGGAGATCCCGCGCGAGTTCGCGCTGCAGGGCTTCGAGGGCGTACGCGCGTACTCGGCCTCGCCGGAGCGGTCGGCGCCGTTCCTCGAGGCGCTCGGGTTCGAGCCGCAGGAGGGCGCTGCCTGGGAGACGCGCGGCGACCTGCGCGGCGGCTGGATCGCCTACGACGAGCCGCCGGCCGAGCCCGGAGTGCCCGGCGCGGGCACCGTCCACCACGTTGCGTGGGCGTCGCCGATGGAGGACGAGGAGGCGTGGCAGAAGCGCGTCGCCGAGGTGGGCGGCCGGCCGACGCCGATCATCGACCGCTTCTGGTTCCACTCGATCTACTTCCGCGAGCCGAGCGGCGTCCTCTTCGAGATCGCCACGCTCGGGCCGGGCTTCGGGACGGACGAGGACATGGAACATCTCGGCGAGAAGCTGATCCTGCCGCCCGACTTCGAGCACCTGCGTGCGAAGGTCGAGCCGCTGCTGACGCCCTTGCCGGATCCACGGAAGAGCTGGACGCGTACGTGAGCCTCACGGCGCTCGAGCGCCCGGCGGTCGGCGAGCCGGAGGGCGCTCTCGTCCTCCTGCACGGCCGCGGCGCCGACGAGCACGATCTGTTCCCGCTGCTCGACGCGCTCGATCCGCGGCAGCGCCTGCACGGCTACACGCCGCGAGCGCCGCTCGCGCTGCCGCCCGGCGGCGCGCACTGGTACATCGTCCCGCGCGTCGGCTTCCCCGACCACGACACGTTCCACGCGAGCTACGAGCTCCTCTCGGACTGGCTCGACGCGCTGCCGTTCCCACCGGAGCAGATCGTGCTCGGCGGCTTCTCGCAGGGGGCGGTGATGGCGTATTCGCTCGGACTCGGCGCGGGACGCCCACGTCCGTCGTCGCTGCTCGCCCTCAGCGGATTCATCCCGACCGTCGACGGCTGGGAGCCGGATCTCGAGTCGCCGTTTCCGCCGATCGCGATCGCGCACGGCTCGTACGACCCGGTGATCCCGGTCGAGTTCGCGCGGCAGGCGAAGGAACTCCTCGAGCGCGCCGGCGCGGACGTGCTCTACCGCGAGTCGCCGATCGAGCACTCGATCGACCCGCGCGTCATCGTCGAGCTCCGCGAGCTCGTCGCGCCCGCGCTGCGCTAGCTGCCCGGATGCGGCAGCGACGAGGTGTCGACCACCTCGAAGTCGGAGCCGGTGATCCGTCCGAGCGTGTGCAGGTCGTCGTTCGACCACTTCGGATTCGGCGCGCCGCTGATGTACCAGCTCGAGCCGTTGTCGGCGAGGATCATCCCGTAGGTCTTCAGCGCCTGGAGCACGATCCGCGCCTGCCGCGGGAAACCGGAGATGTCGACGTTCGCCTTCAGCCGGACGCGCAATCCCATCGGCGGCAGCGACGGATCGTTCGAGTCGGACGCGTAGTGGCGCGCCGGATAGACGTACGCCTTCCGCGTCCGCTCGGCCGTGAAGCGCAGCGCGTGGTCGATGACGCCGCGTGCGACCTCGTCGTAGCGCGCGAGCCCGGGGAAGATCGGCAGCCCGGCCGCGTCGGCCGACGTCCAGCCCGCGGGGCGGAGCGCATTCGTGCGGAGGTTCCAGATCGCGCCCGAGCCGGCCTTCCAGCCGCCGCCGGTCTTCGGGTAGAGCGCATACAGCTCGTAGAGCTTGCAGGCGCTCTTGTCGACGAGGATCGCGTGCCGGTCGCCGCTCGACGTGCGGCCGCCCTCGATGTGCACCGTCTTCGGGATCGGGTACGGGCCCTTGTCCGACTCGTCGGCGTAGTCGAAGGAGACACGGGTGCGAGGCGTCGTCTTCGAGACGACGTCGAAGGGGATGCCGATCGGTCCGCCGTCCCAGAGGCCGGAGCCGAAGTCGGGATGGAGGCCGGTCGAGAGCCCGATCGACGCGATCAGCGTCGCCGAGTTCGCGGCCGCGGGGAGCGAGTCGACGCGCTGGTTCCACGCATTGCCCGCGGGAAAGATCGGGCATGCGGGCGCCTGCGGCAGCGGGAGCGCGTGGGCCGACGCGCCGCCCAACGCGAGCATGACGACCGCGAGCGGGAGCAGCCGCCTCATGCGGTCGGCGCCTCGTCGGCGGGCAGCGTCACGATCACCTTCGTACCCTTCCCTTCGCGGCTCTCGAGGTCGATCGTGCCGCCGTGCTGCTCGACGATCGCGCGGACGATCACGAGCCCGAGTCCCGTCCCCGGGATCGCCTGCCGTGTCGCCGTCGACGCGCGGAAGAAGCTCGAGAACAGCTGGCCCTGCTCGTCGATCGGAATGCCGACGCCGGTGTCGGTCACGGCGAGCCGCGCGAACGGCCCGTTGCCGACGACGCTGACCGTCACGGAACCGCCGGCCTCGGTGAACTTGACGGCGTTCGAGATGAGGTTGTCGACGACCTGTGCGAGCCGGCCCGCGTCCGCACGCACCGCCGGCGCGCCGTCGAGCTCGAGCAGGAGGTCGACCTCCTTCTCCGTCGCCGTCGGACGGGCGGCCTCGACCGCCGCGGCCGCGATCTGGTCGAGGTCGACCGTGCCGAGCACCAGCTCGAGCCGGTGCGCCTCGATCTGCGCCACGAGCAGCAGATCCTCCACCAGCCGTTGCAGCCGGTCGGTGCTGCGCCGGATCACGTCGAGGTACATGCGGCCCGCGTCGCCGAGGCTCTGCTCCTCGTCGCGCAGCATCTCGAGAAAGCCGGAGATCGACGTGAGCGGCGTGCGCAGCTCGTGCGAGACGGCGGCGACGAAGGCATCGCGCAGCCGGTCGAGCTCGCGGTCGGCGGTCACCTCGCGCAGGGTCCAGATCCGGCCGTCGAAGCGGCCGTCGGCGTCGGTGATCGGCGCGGTGTACCCGCGGAAGACGCGGCCACTGCCCACGAGTTCGAACTCGTCGGCGCTCGACTCCATCGGCTTGGCCGCGATCTCCTTCATCCGCGTCCGGTAGCGCTCGGGCTCTGTCGTGCGGCCGGCGACCGCGAGCAGCCGGTCGGGCACGGTGCCTTCGGCCGGAAGCCCGAGCTCGATGCTCAACCGCCGCAGCGGCGCGTTCGAGATGAGGATGTTGCCGTCGGCGTCGGTGAGGCAGATTCCGTCGAGCGTGGAGTCGATCAGCGCCGACTGGAGCGCGGCCTGCGTCCGGTGCGCTCTCTCGCTCTCGCGCATCCGCCGCCCGACGATGCTCGAGCCGACGGCGAAGAGGAGGAACGCCGCAATCCGGATCCCGATGGTGAGCGGGCTGAGCGAGCCGCCCTGGGCTTCGGCGGCGACGATCCAGAGTCCGAGCGCGGCTGCGGCTGCGGCGACGCCGCCCGCAGTGCCGACCTCGTAGCCGATCAGGCCGATCCACGGCGCCAGCCCGATCGCGCCGATCTCCTTCGCGGTGTCCGTCAGCATCATCACCGCGAACGTCACGAGCAGCCCGAGGATCGCGGCGATCAGGACCAGGCGTCGCTGGGAACGAACGAGGTGATGCTTGACGGCCAGTACGCGCCGCATGGTAGTCGGGCCGGCGAACGGCACGAGAGGCCTCAGCGGCCGAAGACGTTGCGCAGCGCGTCGCCGAGAGCCGCCGTCGACGACGGCTTCACGAGGTAGGCGACGCTCTCTGGCGGGGCGAGGCCGGCCTCGCGCGGATAGACGCTGAGGCACACGACCGGCGGCACCTCGCCGCCGAAGCGGTGAAGAAGGGTGTGGCTCTCGGGGGAGCCCGGCTCGAGCAGCACCGCGTCCACCGCGGGCGGCGGGCCGGCCGGCGGAGCCTTGACGAGTTCGTAGCCGAGACGCTCGACGGTCAGCTCGAGCAGCCGGCGCACCTCGGCATTCGGCTCGGAGATGAGGACGCGCGGCTTCATGCGGCCTCTGCGAGGAACAGGTCGTCGTCGTCCGTCTTCGACTTCTCGTCGCCGCCGAACCCGAGCACGCGGACGAACACGAACGACGCTGCCATCAGCGCGAGCAGCAGCGGCGAGCGCAGGAACTGGAGCAGGATGACGCCGTTCGGGAATCGCATCGCCTTCGCGCCGACGATGTCGGCGGGCTTCGGCCGCCAGACGTCCGGCGCGGTGCGGTTGTCGCCCTGCACGACGAAGCCGTGCTTTGCGTCGCCGCCGATGATCCGGTGGATCACCTGCGCGCCCGCCATCGCGTCGCCCTTCGGGACGTGGTACGCGATCACCTCGCCGACGTGATAGCGCGACTGGTGCTCGACGAGGACGAGGTCGCCGGTGTGGTACCGCGGCAGCATGCTCTTGCCGGAGACGAGCACGTAGGCGGCGGGGCCGCCGAGCGACTGCGGGCGGAGGAACATCGCCCAGAAGACGACGGCGGCGATCGTGAGCAGCAGGCCGGCCGCGTTCAGGATGCGGGCGGGAGTCAGCCGTCGCGCCGGCGCCGCAACAACCTCCGGGTACGCCGCGGCCGGAATCTCGAGCGGCTCGGGCACCAGCGCGAGCGCGGGCGCCGGCTGCTCGGCGACGGCGCGCTTCTCGATCAGAAGCGCAGTCGTCGCGCCGAGCGCGACGAACAGGCCGTACGTCTTCACCGTCGAGCCGAGTGCGCGGCTACTTCTCATAGTTGATCACCAGCTGTGGTTTCCGCGCGGTGGTGCCGTTCTCGGAGGTAGCGAGAGTCGTGGTCGCATTGCCGCTGCCGATGTCGCTGAGGCGCCAGCCGAAGTTCGCGGTCGAGCTCTTGATCAGCGCGTCGACATCGGCGGTCACCGTCGCCGTCTTCGCCGCGTTGTTCGCCGTTCCCGTCGCGAACGTCGTCGTCGCCGAGCCGAACGTGAGCGCCTGCGCGCCGTTCCAGGTCAACGTCGTTCCGGACCAGGTCGTCAGCACTGGAGTCAGCGTGATCGTCCGGCTCGGGTTCGGCGCGGTGGTGACGGTGAGCGTGAGCGTCGCAGAGTCGGCACCGCCGGTCGCCGGGATCGCGCAGCTCGAGAGGTCGAAGCGGACGAACGACCAGTCCGCGCTTCCGGAGTTCGACTTGACGAGCATCGTCGTCGTCGCAGGGAAGGCCGTGTTGCCATTCGCCTGGACGACGTACGTGTCGGTCGTCTGCGTCGTTCCGGTCAGCGTGCAACTCGACTTCGTCAGCGTCTGCGAGCCGGCCCACAGGTGCCACGACGTCACGCTCAACGTCGCGGCGTACGCGACGCCCGCGCCGACACCGACGGTGGCGGCGAGCAGGACGGCGATGCGGCGAGGCGTGAGACGAAGGCGGCGCACCGGGTTACGCTCCCGTCAGGCCGAAGCTGTAGCCGAGGACGCTGGCGGCGGACACGGTGCCGCCGAAGCTCGTGATCGTGACGGAGCAGGTCGTGGTGCAGCTGCCGACGGTGCCGGAGCCGGTCCCGACCGCTGCGTTCGCGGTGCCGACGAGCGTGACCGAGAGCGTCTCGCCGATGCACGCCGTCGGAATACCGGCGACGTTCACCTGCGTCACGTTCCCGCTGTTGTCCACGTTGCGCGTCGCTGCGAGTGAGGAGGTGCAGGCCGTCACGGTGGCGTTCCCGGCCGAGAGCTTGTTCGAGCCGAGCGCGAGGGTGGCGGCGGCGGCGCAGGCAGTGAACGCCGCTGCCGTTGCGATTACGAATGCCAGTGCTTTGGAGAGATGCTTCATTTCGTGTCCTCCGTTGTGCGATGCGGGGCGCCCGCCGCCAGGCGCCCCGCTCGCTTTGTCCGCCGGTACGGAAAGCCGGCGAGTCTTAGCCGTTGATCGCGACGCTGACGCCGGTGACGGCCGCAGCGGAGACGGTGCCGACCGGGGTCAGGGTCAGGTTGCCCGTCGGGGGAACGGTGCCGGCGATGGTCGCGAGGCTCGTGTTCGTCGTGTCGGTGAGCGTGACCGAGATCGCCTTGCCGTTGCAGTTCGTGCCGTCGAGACCGGTCACGATGACCGATGCGACCTTGTAAGCGTGCGTGGCCTGGTCGTACGCGGTGGTGTACGTGCCGGTCGGCGTGCCCGTCGACTGACAGGACGCGACGGTCGCGTTGCCGGCGCTCAGCGAGTTGCTGCCGACGGCCAGCGTCGCGGCGAAGCCGTACACCGCGCCGAAGATGGTGAGGGCCAGGACGATCGCGAACAATGTCCGCTTCTTCGCCAGTGCCTTCGTTGCCTTGATCATTGCGAATCTCCTCTGGTCTGGTTCGTACCGGCCGGACGTTGGTGCCCGGTGACCAGAGAATCGAGCACGCGGCTATGAATCCAGGGGTACGGGGCGTATGCGTTCCGTATGACCCGCAGTCACCCTTCCGGGGGAGCTACAGCTCGACCGGCGGATAGCGGCCGCGCACCTCGTCGACGAAGGCGGCAAGCCGGTCGGCGAGGGCGGCGTCGGCGATCTCGAGCACGTTCTCGGCGTTCATCTCACCCGAGTGGGAGAGGTTGAAACTCCCGACGAAGACGCGGTCGTCGGCGACCGTCAGCTTCGCGTGCATGTAGTCGTGGATCGAGCCGGGGTAGTACGGCGTCGAGACCTTGCCCGAGAACGGCGCGCGGGTCAGCGCCGCTCGGAGAAGGGGCTCCTTCCACTCGGCGTTCTTGTTCTCCTGCCACTGGTGGATGACCTCGCGCACCTGCGTCAGGTCGACCACCCCGGCAAGGTCGACCTTGCCGTCGGAGGCGACCTGGGCGAGGGTGCCGAGGATCGGGCCGGAGCTGATCACGGGCGACGCTATGCGTACCCGCCGCTGCGCTGAGCCGATCGCCTTCGCGATCCGGTGCGCGAGCTTCTCGCCCCGGCCCGGGCAGAACCACGCGCGAACCTGCCGGCCCTCGGCCGTGACCGGCGCGGTGCCGACCCGGCCGCTGCGCATGACGTTCCGCTTCGCCCAGAGCTGCTCGAAGTCGTCCGTGTACCGTGCGGCGAGCTCCCGCGATTCGAGCGAGACGATCACGTTCTCCTCGCGCGTCCACGAGTCGTGCGTCCAGTTCGTCGAGCCCGTCCACACTGCGGCGCGGTCGCGGATGACGTACTTGTGGTGCATCAGATCGGGGATGCCGGGAATGGCCGCGGTCGGGAACGGCAGCTCCTCGACGAGCTCCGGCTTGGTGCGCGGCGGCGGCGGGACGTTTGCCTTCTTGGAGTGGTCGACGTTGTACGCGAGCCGAACGGCGACGCCGCGCTCCGACGCTCCGACGAGCGCGCCCTCGACGATGTGCTTCAGGTCGTCCGGGAGATGGAAGTCGTAGATGGCGATCTCGAGCGACGTCGTCGCGGCGCCGACGAAGTCCGCGAGTGCGCGGGCCGTGCGCTCCGCCGGCTGCGCGCCGTCGGTGAGCGTCTGGACGTCGATCAGGACGCCTTGGCGCGCTGCTCCGCCTTGTGCGCGCGCTTCGCCGCCTGGTAGTCGACGAGCGCCTGCGGAGAGTCGACGTCCCCGAGCGTCGGATGGTTCGGGACGAGCGGCTTCGCGACTGCGACGCCATAGCGTTTCGCGAGCACTGCGCTGAGGCTCTTGATCTTCATCTCGCCGAAACCGGGAAGCGCCGCGATGCGCGCGCGCAGCTCGTCGCCGTCGCGCGCATCCGTCCACAGCCGCTCGGCGTGACCGCCGTACTCGTCCGCGACGGTTGCGGCGAGCTCGTGGACACGCGTTGCCATCGCGCCGGGGAAGCGGTGGACGGCGGGCTTCTCGCGGAACGCCGCCTCGACCTTGCCGGGGTCGGTCGCCGCGATCGCCGTCGGATCGAGCGTGCCCAGCCGCTGCTTCAGCTTCAGGGGCCCGGCGAATGCCGTCGGCACCGTCACCTGCTGGTCGAGCGCGAACCCGACGAGCAACGCGAACGGATCCGACGCGATCAGCCGGTTCGCCTCGTCGTCGTCCGTGAAGTAGAGGCGGTCGGGCGCGGCCACGCCTCGATCCTAACCCTCGGTACCTGGTACCAGGGAGCCGTTTGGTGCCAGGTACCGGGACGCCGTTTGGTGCCTGGCACCAGGAGGCCGTTTGGTGCCAGGTACCGCGACGTGCCTTACGCGGATGCGTAGTCGAAGTCGGTCGCGTACGCGCAGTTGCCGGCGAGCTCCCACGCGAACGGCCCGTCGTCGACGACGAGTTCGTCCGCATACAGCTCGTGGCCGACGCGGTCGTAGCCCGGAATGCCGCATGCCACCGGGACATCGGTATCGACCGGCTGCGTCGCCCGCATCGAGATCGCGGAGCCGACGCGGAGCTTCCAGCCCTTCCCGTCGGGGACGAGCTCGATCCGGCTCGTCCGCACGCCGACCAGGTGCCGCGACTTGCGGATCCACGGGAGCCTCGAGACGTGCGGCCCTCCGAGGCCCCCGAGGAAGACCTGGGCGAGCGCCGCGTGCTGCGGCTCGTCCGCCCGGTCGTCGATGTGGAGGAGAACGCTCCACGGCGAGCCCGGCTCGTCGTCGTCGTAGCTGACGACGAGGACGGTCGCGAGCCCGGCGACGTCGACATCGCCGACGTGCCCCTCGTCGATCCGCCACGAGAGGACGCCGTTGCAGACGCCGTACGTCGAACGACCTCCCGGCACGCCGCCGATCATCCGGCAGGGGCAGATCGCGTCGCAGTTGCACGACTCGAAGTACGCGCCGCGGACCCGGTAGCCCATCGGCGGACATTACGCTTCGGCCCTCGCTCGGGGCGATACCCTCTTTCCGTGGAGCCGCTGGACGTCTTCAGCCCGGTGACGCGGGCCTGGTTCGAGCGCACGTTCGACGCGCCGACGCCTGCGCAGGAGAAGGGCTGGCCCGTGATCGCCTCCGGCGCGAACACGCTGATCCAGGCACCGACCGGCTCCGGCAAGACACTCGCAGCGTTCCTCTACGCAATCGACCGCTTGACGCCCGCGCCCGGCGCCGGACTGCGCGTGCTGTACGTCTCGCCGCTGAAGGCGCTGAACTACGACGTCGAGCGGAACCTTCGCGGCCCGCTCGCCGGGCTCCAGTCACAGCTGAGCGTCGCCGTCCGCACCGGTGACACGCCGCAGAAGGAGCGCGCGGCGATGCTGCGCAACGCGCCCGACATCCTGATCACGACTCCGGAGTCGCTCTTCCTCCTGCTCACGTCGCAGGCGCGCGAGCTGCTTCGCACCGTCGACACGCTCATCCTCGACGAGGTGCACGCCGTCGCCGGGACGAAGCGCGGCGCGCACCTCGCGCTCTCGGTCGAGCGGCTGCAGCAGCTCCTCGGCGACCGGCCGCTCCAGCGCATCGGCCTCTCGGCGACGCAGCGTCCGCTCGAGGAGATCGGCCGCTTCGTCTCCGGCGGCCGCCCGATCGAGCTCGTCGACGCAGGCGTCGCCAAGGAGCTCGACCTACAGGTGGTCGTCCCGCTCGAGGACATGCGCGAGCTGCCGTCCACGGGCACGCTGCCGCATCCCGCGCCCGCCGACGGCCAGGAGTCGGACATCGGCACGGAGCGCAGCTCGAACTCGATCTGGCCGTCGATCTATCCCGCGATCGTCGAGCTCGTCCGCGCGCACCGTTCGACGATCGTCTTCGTCAACAACCGCCGCCTCGCCGAGCGGCTCGCGTTGCGCCTCAACGAGCTCGCGGAAGAGGAGATCGCGCGCGCTCACCACGGCTCGCTGGCGCGCGAGCAGCGCGTGCAGATCGAGGAGGATCTGAAAGCGGGACGGATCCCGTGCCTCGTCGCCACGTCGTCGCTCGAGCTCGGCATCGACATGGGAGCCGTCGATCTCGTCATCCAGGTCGAGTCGCCGAAGTCGGTCGCGCGCGGGCTGCAGCGGATCGGCCGCGCCGGCCACTCGCTCGGCGAGGTGTCGAAGGGACGCATCTTCCCGAAGTTCCGTGCAGACCTACTCGAGTCGGCGGTGGTCGCGCAGCGGATGCGCGAGGGCGCGATCGAAGAGACGCAGATCCCGCGCAACCCGCTCGACGTGCTCGCGCAGCAGATCGTCGGCATCTGCGCCGACACGGAGATAGAAGTCGACGCGCTGCACGAGCTCGTGCGCCGTGCGTATCCGTTCGCCGACCTCTCGCGCGCGCAACTCGAGAACGTGCTCGACATGCTCGCCGGCCGCTATCCGTCCGACGAGTTCGCAGAGCTGCGGCCGCGCATCGTCTGGGACCGCACCGGCGGCGTCGTCCGCGGGCGACAGGGCGCACGCCGCCTCGCCGTCACCAACGCCGGCACGATCCCGGACCGCGGTCTCTTCGGCGTCTTCATCGTCGACGGCGGCGGCCGCGTCGGCGAGCTCGACGAGGAGATGGTGTACGAGTCGCGCGCGGGGCAGGTGATCATGCTCGGCGCGTCGTCGTGGCGGATCGAGGAGATCACGCGCGACCGCGTGCTCGTGTCGCCCGCGCCGGGAGTCCCGGGCTCGGTGCCATTCTGGAAAGGCGAGGGGATCGGCCGCCCGTACGAGCTCGGCGAGGCGATCGGCCGCTTCTCGCGCGAGCTGACGTCGCTGTCGGAGCAAAAGGCCTCGACGCGGCTCGTCGACGAGGTCGGCCTCGATGCGTTCGCCGCGCGCAACCTGCTGACGTTCCTGCAGGAGCAGCAGCGCGCGACCGGTGTCGTCCCGTCCGACCGCGCAGTCGTCGTCGAGCGGTTCCGCGACGAGATCGGCGACTGGCGCATCTGCATCCTCACGCCGTTCGGCGCGCGCGTACACGCACCGTGGGCGATGGCGGTCGGCGCACGGCTGCGCGACTCGCTCGGCGTCGAGGTGCAGTCGATCTGGTCCGACGACGGGATCGCGTTCCACCTCCCCGACGCCGACTCGCCGCCGGCGACCGACCTGCTCATGCTCGACCCGGACGAGCTCGACGACCTCGTCGTCGGCGAGGTAGGGCAGACGGCGCTGTTCGGCGCGCGCTTCCGCGAGAACGCCGCGCGCGCGCTGCTGATCCCGCGGCGCCGGCCCGGCGAGCGGACGCCGCTCTGGCAGCAGCGGCTGAAGGCCCAGGGGCTGCTCCAGGTCGCGCGGAAGTACCCGAGCTTCCCGATCGTCCTCGAGACGTACCGCGAGTGCCTGCAGGACGTCTTCGACCTGCCGGCGCTGAAGCGGCTGCTGCGCGGGCTGCGCACGCGGGAGATCGATCTCGTCGACGTCGAGACCGCGTCGGCGTCGCCGTTCGCCTCGTCGCTGCTCTTCGACTACATCGCCACCTACATGTACGAGGACGACACGCCGCCGGCGGAGCGGCGTGCGCAGGCGTTGTCGCTCGACCGCGACTTGCTGCGGGAGCTGCTCGGCCAGGAGGAGCTGCGCGAGCTGATCGACCGCGACGCGCTCGCGGAGGTCGAGGCGTCGCTGCGGCCGTCCGCGCCCGATCCGGACCGGCTGCACGATTTGCTTCGGCTGCGCGGCGATCTCCGGACCGGCGAGTTCGACGAGGCCCACGCGGCGATTCTCGAGGCGGAGCGGCGCGCCATCCGCATCCGCATCGTCGGCGAGGAGCGGCTGATCGCCGCCGAAGACGCCGGCCGGTACCGCGACGCGCTCGGCGTGATGCCGCCGTCGGGATTGCCCGAGGTGTTCCTCGAAGGCGGCCCGGACTCGCTCCGGCAGCTCGTGCAGCGCTACGCGCGCGGGCGCGGCCCGTTCACGACCGCGCAGGCCAATACGTGGTTCGGCGTCGATGTCGAACCGCTGCTGCGCGCACTGGAACAGCAGGAGAAGCTCGTCCGCGGCGAGCTGCGCCCCGGAGGAACGGAAAGAGAATGGTGCGATCCCGAGGTTCTGCGGCGGCTGCGGCGCGCATCGCTCGCCGCGCTGCGGCGCGAGGTCGAGCCGGTGGAGCAGGCGGCGCTCGGCCGCTTCCTGCCGCACTGGCACGGCGTCGACCGGCGCGCGTCGCTGCGCGAGGCGCTGATCCCGCTGCAGGGGCTCGCGCTGCCGGTGTCGCTGTGGGAATCGGAGGTGCTGCCGCGACGCGTGCCCGGGTACCGGCCCGAGCAGCTCGACCAGCTCTGCGCGTCCGGCGAGCTCGTCTGGGCCGGCGCGGGACTCGACCGCGCCGCAGTGTTCTTCCGCGAGGACGCGCCGGTGCTCGGCCGGCCCGGCGCCGCGCCGCCGCCGGACGAGGAGCAGCACGAGGCGATCCGCGCCGCGCTCGAGAACGGCGCGCTGTTCTGGTACGACCTGCTCGCCGCCACGCAGCTCGAGGACGCGGCCGCGCTCCCGGCGCTCTGGGATCTCGTCTGGGCCGGCGAGGTGACGAACGACCAGTGGGCGCCGCTGCGCGCGGAACGGCGTTACCAGGCTCCGCGGCCCGACCGGCGCGCGCGCCGCTTCTCTCGCGCGCGGGTGGCGCAGGTCACCGCGACGCAGGGCCGCTGGTCGCTCGCTGCGCCGCTGTTCGCCGGCGAGCCGGACCGGCGGGCGCTCGCGGAGCTGCTGCTCGAGCGCCAGGGCATCGTCACCCGCGACTCGGTCCGCGGCGAGGGAATCGCCGGCGGATACGGCGCGGTCTACTCAGAGCTTCGCGCCCTCGAGACGCTGGGAACGTGCCGGCGCGGCTACTTCGTCGAGGGGCTCGGCGGCGCGCAGTTCGCGCTGGCGGGAGCGGTGGAGCGGCTGCGCGAGCTGCGGCCGCGCGAGGGCGACGAGCCGGAGCCGCTCGTGCTCGCAGCCGCCGATCCCGCGCAGCCGTACGGAGCCGCGCTGCCGTGGCCGAAGCGTGCCGGCGCGCGCGCGGCGCGCGTCGCGGGCGCACACGTCGTGCTGCTCGGCGGCGAGGCGGCCCTGTTCGTCGAGCGCGGCGGCCGCTCGCTCGTGCCGCTGCGCGAGCCGGATCCGGACTGGCTCCGGCCGGCGCTCGCCGCGCTCGTCGCGCATGTGAAGCGCGGCGGGGCGAAACGGCTCGCGGTCGAGCGGTTCGACGGCGAGCCGGTGACCGAGACGCTCGCGATGCAACTCCTCGTCGAAGCCGGGTTCCTCGCCGGGCCGCGGCGAGCCGTCCTCCGGGCCTAGGCGAAAGTCCCGATGGCGGCGGCTCGCGCCGGGCGGCACAATGCACGTACGGGTGTCCGCGATGACGACGACCCTCGAGATCGACGTTCGGAACCGCTGGGACGCGGTCGAGCTTCTCGATCGGCTCGCTCCCTACCATCCGCATCTGGTCCAGCTCGACTTCCCGGACGGACGGTGGCTCGTCCGCGCGCAGGTTCCCGGTGCGCACGGCGAGGGCATCCTCAACGCGGTCGACGAGGTCGCGGAATGGCATCGCGAGCGTGACATCCCCTCCGTCGGCGTCTGCCTCAACGCCGTGCGGCCGCTGATGGCGGCCGAGCTCGGCCGCGCGCTGCGCCGGCGCAGCCGCACAAAGAACGGCTAGCGCCCGGCCGTCTCGGTCTCGAAGGCGAGCGTCCGCACGAGCTCCGACGCCGGCGCCTCGCGGCCGCGCGCGGCCCCCGTGCCGCCCATGTAGAAGCCGTAGCCGTCGCGCGTCCGGAGCGGGGCGAGCACCGCGCCCTGGAGCGGGTACGGCAGCGGCGGCGGCCCCTCCATCAGCTCCTCGAGGAACGGCGTGCGGGCGGCGCGCGCCGGCCGGCCCGTGTACGCCGGCGTGACCACGGTCTCGTGCTCGCGCAGCGCCTGTTTCCACGCCGCCGACGCGCCCGACTCGGGACAGAAGAGAAACGCCGTCCCGAGCTGCACCGCCGCCGCGCCGAGCGCGAGCGCGGCCGCGATTCCTTCGCCGTCCATGATCCCGCCCGCGGCGATCACGGGAATCGACACGGCGGCGGCCATCGCCGGCACGAGCTCGGCGAGCGGCACGAGACCGGTCTGGAACGAGTCGAGGAACGTGCCGCGGTGGCCGCCGGCCTCGGCGCCCTGCGCGACGACCGCGTCGACGCCGTCGAGCTCGTGCTCGCGCGCCTCTTCCACCGTCGTCGCGGTTCCGATCACGGCGATGCCGACGTCGTGGAACGGCTCAGGGTCGACGAGCCCGAACGTGGTGCTGAGCACCGGCACGCGCTCCTGGAGCACGACGGCGATCTGGTCGTCGAGGCTCCACGGCAGTCCTCGCGGCTCGCCCGGCTCGCCGTAGCGGGAGACGAGCGCGCGCACGGCGTCGACCGCCTCCGGCTCCGGCTCCTCCGGCGGCATCGGCGCGAACAGGTTCACGGAGAACGGCGCCGTGGTCAGCTCCCGGATCTTCCGGATCGCCGCGCGCAGCTCGTCCGGCGGGGTCAGCGCAGCGCCGAAGGAGCCGAGCGCGCCCGCCTCCGACACCGCGGCGACAAGCTCCGGCGTCGAC
>Ga0265338_10002824_pt1 | contig 25364 bp, 15 predicted proteins | sample 42126metaG_FD_193579 | JGI IMG/M metagenome (GOLD analysis project Ga0265338, IMG submission 193579) | Rhizosphere microbial communities from Carex aquatilis grown in University of Washington, Seatle, WA, United States - 4-21-26 metaG | ecosystem: Host-associated > Plants > Roots > Rhizosphere... | reverse complement strand
CGGCCTGGCCGAGGCCGCCCGCGCGGCGGCCGAACTGGTGGCGGCGGGCGCCCGGCAGGCGGTGGTCACCGCGGGCGCGGCCGGCGCCTCCTTTCTGGCCGGCCCCGGTGACAGCCGACAGTCAGCCGGAACGGTTGCGGCTTTCCCCGTCACCGCCGTTGACACCGTGGGCGCGGGCGACACGTTCGTGGGGGCGCTCGCGGTCGCGCTGGCGGCTGGGATCGCGCCGCGCGAAGCGGTCACCGCCGCCGCCGCGGCCGGCGCCGCCGCCGTGACCCGGCCCGGCACCCAGGCCGGGATGCCGCGGCCGGCCGACATCAGCGCCGTCACCGGGTTCCGATGGCCGCTGCCGGCAGGCAGCTGATCGGGCCTTACCGGGGAAAACCAATTCACCTACCCGTAAAGGTTAACGCAAGGTTAACAAAAAGTGAACACGATTACCTATTTACGGTGAATTCATGCTTAAATATGCGTCGGAGTGAGCAACGCTGGAGGAGGAGTTGCGCGATGACCCCGGACCCGGCTGGCTTCACTGCCGACGGTATCGACTCGCAGGCATGGGAGGAAGCTGTCGCGGCGGCGCTTAACGCGCTCGCGGCCGAGTTTTCCCTCGCCGAGGAGCGGCGCGGCAATACCGCCGAGCGGTACGCGAGTAGCGCTGGCGGCCGGAGCGCTGAGCCGGCCTCCGTTAGCCAGCGGTCCACCTGGCTTGACACGTTTGACTGGCGGCTGCACAAGGCGGGGCTGACCCTGGAGTACCTGCCCGGCCGCGGCGGCAGCGAGCTGCGGCTGGCCAGCCGCGCCCGCGCCGGTGCCGCCCGCGGCAGCGCCAGCAGCCCGGCCGGCCAGGACGGTGTACCCGAGCAGGCAGCGGTCCAGCCGGTGACCGGCTGGCAGGCGTCCCGCCCGCACCTGCTGGCCGACCTGGCGGGCGGCCCGGTCGGCACCCGGCTGGCCGCGCTCATCGAGCCCCGCGCGCTCGTCCCGGTCGCCGACACGGCCGTCGCGACCACGGTCTACCGGCTGCTTAACGCCGACAGCAAGACCGTCGCCCGGCTTGTTGTCAGCCGCCCGCGGCTGGTCAGCGGGCGGCAGGCGACGCCCCTGCCGCCGCGGCTGGCGATCGCCGAGGTCCGCGGCTACCAGGTGCAGGAACGCCGGGCCGTGCGGCTGCTGGCGGCCGTCCCCGGCCTCAGCCCGGCCGTCGAGCCGCTGCTGGCCGACGCGCTGCGGGCCCTGGGCCGACGGGCCGGTGACTATTCCAACAAGGTCGACGCGGCCATCACCGGCGCCATGCCCGCCGCCGCCGCGGCGGCCGCCATCCTGCTCCGGCTGCTCGACACCATCGAGGTGAACGTGCCCGGGGTGCTGGCCGATATCGACACCGAGTTCCTGCACGACCTGCGGGTCAGCGTGCGGCGGACCAGGAGCGCGCTGAAGCTGTTCGGCGACGTGCTCGGCCTGACCCGCAAGGAGCTGGCGTTCTTCGCCGCCGAGTTCAAGTGGGTGGGCGACGTCACCACGCCGACCCGCGACCTGGACGTGCACCTGCTCGACTTCGAGGAGACGGCGCGCGGCCTGGCGGCGGCCAAGCCGGACGACCTGGAGCCGTTCCGCGCCTTCCTCGAGCAGCGGCGCCGCAAGGAGTTCCGCGCGCTGGCCCGCGGCTTGCGCGGGGCACGGTTCACCGCGCTCACCGCGGACTGGCGCCGCAGGCTCGCCGCGGTCCAGGCCAGCAGCGCCGGGCCGGCCAGAGCCAGCGCCACCCGTTCGGGACAATCCGGAAGGGCGAGCGTGGGGAGGGCCGGCCTCCTCGCCGCTGAGCGCACCCGGGTGACGTTCGCCAAGGTCGCGCGGCAGGGTGCGGCGATCACCGCCGACTCGCCCGCCGAGTCACTCCATGACCTGCGCAAACGGTGCAAGGAGCTACGCTACGCGCTGGAGTTCTTCGCGCCGCTGCACGACGGCGCGGCGTCGGCCAAGGTTGTCGGCGATCTCAAGCGGCTGCAAGACTGCCTGGGAGAATTCCAGGACACGGAGATCCAGATCGCGGAGATCAGGGCGCTGGCGGCGGCCATGCACGCGGCCGGCGAGGCGCCGGCCGTGACGCTGCTTGCCATGGGCGAGATCACGGCCAGCCTGGCCGCGCGCCAGCGGGCGGCGCGGGCCGACTTCGAGCGCCGGTTCGCCGCGTTCGCAGGCATCGACGGGCAGCGGCGGGTATCCGCGCTGCTCCGGGGGGGAGCGTCCCGCTAATGCGGATATACGCGACATACAACATCAAGGGCGGCGTCGGGAAGACCACCACCGCCGTCAACCTCGCCTACCTGGCGGCGGAAAGCGGTCTGCGGACCGTGCTGTGGGACTTGGACCCGCAGGGCGCGGCCAGCTTCATGTTCCGGGTCAAGCCACGGGTCAAGGGCGGCGGCAGGGCCCTTATCAGCGGCAAGCGCCCGCTTGACGACGCCATCAAGGGCACCGACTTCGACAACCTCGACCTCATCCCGGCCGACTTCACCTACCGGAACATGGACCTGCTGCTCGACAGTGCAGACGGGAGACACGGGGCCGACGGGAAGCACGGGGGAGAGGGCAAGCCGGACGCCGTGCCCGGGGGCAAGCCTGCTCGCAAGCTCGGCCGGCTGCTCGCCCCGCTGGCGGGCGAGTACGACGTTGTGTTCCTCGACTGCCCGCCGTCGGTCTCGCTGGTGTCAGAGAACGTGCTGCACGCGGCCGACGTCATCGTGGTGCCGCTGATCCCGACCACGCTGTCGGTGCGCACCCTGGAGCAGCTGTCCGACTTCGTCGGCGAGTTCAAGGGGCACAAGCCCCGGCTGGTGGCCTTCTTCTCCATGGTCGACCGGCGCAAGAAGCTGCACCGGGAGATCACCGAGAAGCTGACCTCGGACGGCGCCGAGGTGGCGGCGACCGCCATCCCGGCGCTGTCCGTCATCGAGACCATGTCGGTCGAGCGGGCCCCGGTCGCCGTGTTCGCGCCGAGCAGCGCTGCGGCCAAGGCCTACCGGGCGCTGTGGGGCGAGATCGGCGGCTAAGGCGTGTTCAAAAAGTGTCCCTTGGGGCTGGGTGGCATGGGTTCCACCCGTTCCCGGCGCCGTGATTGTGGCCACCAGGGTCCTATAGCGCCCTGGTGGCCACAACCACGGGGTGCTGGCCGTGCCTCGCGGTGGCCGTGCCTCGCGGGCTTTTAGACACGGCCTAGCCGCCCTGCCCGGTTGACCGGGAACCGCGGCTGGTGCCACGGCCCGGGTCTGCTCGGCCCGCGCCACGGCCCGCACTGGTCACGCCACGCCGGCTAGATGTGACCCTCGGGCATGCCGCCAGGCCGCAGCCGCTAGTGTGTGGACCGGGGGAAGGTCGATAATCGTATGACGTTCGGGGGACGGCTGCCCGCGGAGACCTCACGGTTCTACGGGCGGTCGCAGGAGCTCGCCGCTGTCCGGGCCGCGCTGGCCCGGTCCCGGCTGGTCACGCTCACCGGCCCGGGTGGCGTGGGCAAGACCCGGCTCGCGGTGCGCGCGGCCAGCACGCTGGCCGCGGACTTCCCGGACGGAGTCTTCATCGCGGACCTGTCCGGTGCGCGGGACGCGCCCGGGGTGGCACGGGCGGTGGCGGCCGCCGTCGGCCTGCCGGCCGGGCCGGTGGCCGGACGGCAAGCACAGCCCGGCTCCCTCGCCGAGCAGCTCCGTGGCCGTCGCCTGCTGCTGATCCTGGACACCGCCGAGCACGTGGTCGACGCCTGCGCCGCCCTCGCCGACGCCGTCCTGCGCGGCGGGAACGGCCCGACCCTGATCGTGACCAGCCGTCAGGCGCTGGACCGGGCGGGCGAGGTGGTCTTCCGCATCGAGCCGCTGCCGGTCGGCGACGACCGCGGCGACAACCCCGGCCCCGGTGGAGATGACGCGGTGCTGCTGTTCGCCGACCGGGCCGCGGCCGCGTCGCCCTGCTTCGTGCTCACCGCTGCCACGCTGCCGCAGGTGGTGCGGCTGTGCCGGCTGCTTGACGGCCTGCCGCTGGCGATCGAGCTGGCCGCGCCCTGGCTGCGCGCGGTCGGGCTCGATGAGCTGCTGGCCCGGCCGCCCGGTCAGCTACGGCAGCTCGGCCGCGGGCACCGGTCGGCGGGCGGCCGCAGCCGGTCCCTGGAAGAGTCGGTCGGCTGGAGCTACCGGCTGTGCTCGGCCGCCGAGCGGCGGCTGTGGACCCAGCTGGCGGTCTTCGCCGGCAGTTTCGACCTGGCCGCCGCCGAAGCGGTCTGCGGCCCACCCGGCCCCGGCGACGAGGCGGGCGTCATCGGCCCGCTGATCGGCTTGGTGGACAAGTCGGTGGTGCTGCGCGCGGCCGACGCCGGCCAGTCAGCCAGGTACCGGCTGCTCGGCGTGGTCAGGGAGTACGGCGCCGCGCAGGCGGCGGCTCCGGCCGTCGCCGCCGACGCCGAGCGGCACCGGCTGCACTATGCCGGGGTGGCCGGGGAATTCGCCGCTGCCTTCCGCGGGCCCGGGCAGCCGGGCCTGGTCGCCGCACTCGCCCGGGACGAGGCCAACCTGCGCCTGGCGCTCGGCCGCTCGCTGTCGGCGGGCGACGCAGGCACGGCGGCTGGCCTCGCCGTTGACTGCTGGCCCGCCCTGGTGTGCGCCGACCGGCTGGCCGAGGCGGGTGCCTGGCTGGACCGGGTGCCGGAACCCGCGCCGCCGACGGTCGCGTTGCTGGCGGCCGCGGTGCGCGTCGCCCAGGGCGATAGCACGGGCGCCGCGCTGCGGGCGAGCAACCGGGCGGCCGGGCAGCCCGCCCGCGGCCAGGCCACGGGCGGGCTGGCCGCCCTGGTCGAGGGACTCGGCGAGGCGGTCGCGGCGCTGCGGCACGGTGACTTCACCCGCTGCGCGGCGCGCTGCGATGCGCTCATGGCAGGCCTTCCGGCGGGGGAGGGCTGGGTGCGCGGCTGGGCGTGCTGGCTTGGCGGCGTGGCCCGGTGGTGCGCCGGGGACGGCGCCGCCGCCGCCGGCGCCGACCTGCGGGCCGGGCTCGAGCTGCTGGCACCGTTCGGCGGCGAGCTGGCAGTGGCGCAGCACCTGGAGGCGTTCGGCTGGCTCGCCGCGGCCCGCGGTGACGGCCGGCGCACCGCCCGGCTGCAGGGGGCGGCCGACCGGATCTGGCAGCGGCTGGCAGCGGATGAGGGCGTCCGCGCACCGCGGTTCGGCCTGCTGCCGCTTGACGCCGAACGTGACCTGGCCGAGCGCCAGGCCAGGGACCTGCTCGGGGAGGCGGGGTACGCGGGCGAGCATGCCGCGGGCGCGGCGCTGAGCACCGCGGCGGCGGTCCGGGAGGTGCTGCCGGACATCGCCGTGCCGCTGCCCGGGGAGCGGGGCGGGCCGGCTTCCGCCGCCCCGCCGCCCGCATTGCTGCCCGCAGGGTCGCCGCCCGCCGCCCCGCCGCCCCTGGGGCCAGCCGGCCCCAGGGGCCCGTCACCGTCAGCCAGGGGCGGGTCAGCCAAGGCCGGCGGGGGACTGCCGTGGGCCGACGAGGCCGCGCCGGTGCTCGTCGACGAGGCCCGCTGGAAACTGCTCACCGCCCGGGAGCGCGAGGTCGCCGCCTTGGTCGCCGACGGCCTGACCAATAGGGACATCGCCGCCCGGCTGGTGGTGTCCAAGCGGACGGTGGACGCCCACTTGGAGCACATACTGGGCAAGCTCGGCTACGGCTCCCGGGTCCAGGTAGCGGCGCTGGCGTCTGCCGCCCGCGCCCGCCAGCAGGCGGACTCCGCTAGCGGCACGGCCAGTCAGTTAGTACTACAGCCGCCGCGGCCCGGGGAGGCGCGGGTACACCGGCTGGGCGCGCCGCCCCGGCCGGAACCGACCACCTGGGGCGTAGTGCCGCTAAATGTAGATTCAGGTCTGAATGTGCTCGTTGTGTACGGTGGCATTCCGGTCGCGACAGCCGATCGGTGGTTACGCCTGGTTAACCATTCGCCCCTTATGTGCTGATGCGCACACTCCACTCGGGGGTGCAGGCCGAATACTCGCCCCGCCCCTGGGTAGCCCTATGAGGCGGAGATGTCGTTTCCAGTCAAGACAACCTCAACCGAGGCGCAACTAAACGGAGCAGGATGTCGTTATATGAGCATGACAGTCTGGGAATGGTTTGAGCAGCGCTCGTATCGTCATGAGGACTTCGCGGCCCTCACGCGATCGGGCAACGGGGCGGAGCGACCCTCCACGACCCTGATCTTCCCGGCCCGCAACGTCGCAGGCACCATCGGTTCCATCCTCTCCGTCGTCGAAGACCTCCGTGCCCGCACCGGGCTCCCGGATCAGGTCATCGTCGTCGACGCGGACTCTTCCGACGGCACGGCCGAGGTCGCCCGTGCTCACGGCGCCGAGGTCTACTCGGAGAACGAGCTGATGCGCGCGTACGGGCCCGCCCAGGGCAAGGGCGACGCGATGTGGCGCGCCCTGTCGGTGGCGCGCGGCGACATCGTGATGTTCGCCGACGCCGACTCCGACGACTTCCAGGAGCACTTCGTCTACGGCACGCTCGGCCCGCTGCTCGCGGACCCCCAGCTGCAGTTCGTCAAGGGCGCCTTCCGGCGTCCGTTCAAGCAGGGCGAGGGGAAGATCCTCGACGGCGGCGGCCGGGTCACCGAGCTGATGGCCAAGCCGTTGATCAACCTCTTCTACCCGGAGCTGGCCGGCTTCGTGCAGCCGCTCGCGGGCGAGTTCGCCGCTCGCCGCGACGTGCTGAGCAGGGTCCCGTTCTTCACCGGCTACGGCGTCGAGATCGGCATGCTCATCGACGTGTTCGAGCAGGTCGGCCTGCCCGCGATGGCCCAGGTCGACCTGGGCACCAGGCAGAACAGGCACCAGTCGCTGGCCAGCCTGAGCCGCATGTCCTCCGTCGTGCTGCGCACCGTCGCCCTCCGCGAGGGAATCGGGCGGGGGATGGCCGAGGACCTCGACGGGACCATGTCCGGCCTGTGGGAGCTGCACCAGCCGGACACCTACCTGCACGCCGTCGCCACCGAAGAGGGCCTGCGGCTCGACGAGCACCTGAACGAGCTCGTCGAGCGGCCCCCGCTGGCCAGCCTGACCGACGGCACCGCCCTCACCGCTACCGCCTAAGCCCGCCCATCTCCACCGCCAGCGGCCCGGACCAAGTCCGGGCCGCTAGCGGCCGAGCCGGCGTCCCCGTTTCCGGTCACGTCAGGAAGACCGGGTCACGTCAGGAAGACCCGGTCACGTCAGGAAGATCCGGCCAGGCGACGGAAGGACCGGGTGAGGCGGGTGCCGCGCCGGGTGGCGGCCTGGAACGCGCCGGCCTTCGGGCTGGGCAGCTTAGGCGGGGTGCGGAACGCGGGCGGAGCGGACAGGTCGAGCGCGCTGAGCGGCGACACAGCGGCGGCGTCCCGCCGGGTCAGCGGCGGCAGGTTCCACTTCTCCTCGATCAGCTTGAGCACCGAGGTGTGGTCGAGCTCGTCGTGGAGCACGAAGTCCGGCCGCGCGTAGGGTGACACGATCACCGCCGGGACCCGGAACCCGTAGCGGTCGTACCTCGTCGGCCCGATGTCGTCGTCCTCGATCTGGGCGAGCTCGCGGCCCGCGACCACCCGCAGCAGGGCGCGCGCCCAGCGGTGAGTGAGCTGCCAGTTGCGCGCGGGCACGTCGTCCGGTGGCACCGCGGCCGGCGGCGGCACGTGGTCGTAGTAGCCGCCGTGCTCGTCGTAGAGCCAGATCAGCAGGGTGGACTCCCAGGCGGGCCCGTGCATGACCGCGTTGACGACGGCGGCCGAGAATGCCTCGCCACCCGCGATGTCCTGCGGGTTCTCCTCCGAGTAGAGGTTGAAGTCGGGGTCGACGACGGACACCGCGGGCAGCGTCCCGGCCGCCGCGTCCCGGAAGAACTGGCCGGTCGTCCGCAGGTGCCGCAGGCAGCCCGCCAGCCCGAGCGGGTACAGGTCGGCGGTGAACGACTTGTTGCCGCGGATGGCGGCGGTTACCCGGGGCAGCCACCGGCCGGCCGACGCCGCCCGCCGCAGCGCGACCAGCCCCAGCCCGCCCAGTGCCCGGCTGAGCACCACCGCCGCCGGCCGCACGTTGTGGTAGTTCACCCAGGAGATGCCATGAGACGAGAGCGCGTCGAAGATGGTCCCCGCTTCCGGGTAGTCGACCAGGTCCCAGGGCAGGTCGTCGATCAGCCCGTGGGCGGTCCCGCTGATGAGGAAGCGCCGGTTGGGGAAGGTCGGTCCCAGGCAGGAGGAGAACCAGCGGTCGGCCAGCGGGAAGGTGCGGGCAAGCTCGTAGTAGAACGGCAGGTCGTCTTCGGTCCAGTAGCCCATCGGCACCGCCGGGTCGCCGCCCGGGAGGCAGTCGGGGATCGAGGCGGCGAACCCGCCGCAGGTGCCGTCGGCGTAGGAGATGTGACTGGCGCGCCAGCTCTGCCGGGGGTTCTTCGGGATCTGCGCGGTGGACGCCAGGCGGTGCACGGGCACCCGCGTCCCGTCGGGAAGCTTGTTCTCGGCGGTGGGCTGGCCGTCCGGGCCGAGCGGCAGCCCGTCGCCGCGGTCGGTCAGCATGCCCAGGTAATTGTCGTAGGAGTGGTTCTCCATCATCAGCACCACGATGTGCTTGATGGCCGGCAGCAGGTCAGTGCCCGCCGGCAGCTCCGGGCGCGGCCGCTCGGCCGGGCCTTGTGTCAGCCGGCGTCGTTCGATGCCCCGCTTCTCCAGCCGTTCCCACATTGGCGCAACCCTCCCCGTACGCGACCACCGCGCGAAATGATCGCACGTTTTTCCCCGTGCAGCGACCTGGTCAGCGCGCGATCCACGGTTCAGAATGAGCCATGACCTCCAGTAGCTGGTCCGGTGCCCCCGAGGACGTGGCCGCCGAGCGATCCTCCATCGAGGACGAGATCGCAGGCTCAACCCTGCTCACCGCCTACGCCGAGACGACGGCCGAGGCGCCCGACGTCGTAGCGCACCGGTGGCTGGCCGGCGGCGAGTGGCAGTTCCTGTCCTACCGGCAGGTCCGCCAGCGGGTCAGGGACGCGACCCTCGGCCTGGCCGCGATCGGCCTGCGCCCCGGTGAGTTCGCCGCGGTCTGGTCGCGTAACCGGTCCGAGGCGACCATCGCCGACTACGCGGTGATGCACGCCCGCGGCGTCCCGGTCTTCATCTACCCGACGGTGTCCCCGGAGCAGGCGGCCGACCTCATCGGCCACTGTGAGGCGACGGTGGTAATCGTCGAGCGGGAGTTCCTGCCGGTGCTCGACGCGGTTCAGGCGGAGCTGCCGCAGCTGCGCGCCGTCATCGTGCTCGGCGCGGACGAGGCAGCAGGCGCGGCCGCGGGCGAGGGTGATGCCGGCCGCTGGACCGGCGACGGCGACCCGTCCCAGGCGGCCGGCGCCCGCGCCCTCGACTGGGCGGAACTGCTCGACCTCGGCCGGGAAGCGGCGGAGCGCGACCCCGGGGCGTTCGACCGGAGCTGGCGCCAGGTGACGCCGGACTCGCTGGCCACCCTGATCTACACCTCGGGCACCACCGGCCGCCCCAAGGGCGTGATGATCACCCACCGCCAGGTCCGCTACGCGCAGCACGCCACCCTGCGGGTGATCCCGCTGGAGCAGCAGACCGGCGCCGACGGCATCGCGACGCTGGTCTCCTACCTGCCGATGGCGCACGTCACCGGGCGCTCGTGCGACCACTGGGCGCCGATGGGGCACCCGGTCCGGCTGGCCTACTGCCCCGACCAGCGCCAGCTGTTCGAGATCGCGGCCCAGGTGCACCCGACCGCGCTGGTCAGCATCCCCCGGGTGTGGGAGAAGCTGCACGCGGCGCTGCGCGGGATGCTGCCCGACGTCAGCCCGGCCGCGGTGGCGGCGCTGCCCGACGCGACCCGGGAGGCGGTGCGGGTCGGCATCGGCCTGGACCAGTGCCGGCTGGCGACCAGCGGCGCGGCCCCGATCGACCCGGAGATCGTCGCGTTCTTCCGCGCGCTCGGCGTGCCGCTGACCGAGGGCTGGGGGATGAGCGAGCTGACCAACGCGGCCACCCTGGCCGCCCCCGGCCGGGCCCGGTCGGGGGCCGTCGGCCAGGCGTTCCCCGGGATGGAGGTGCGCACCGCACCCGACCGGGAGGTCCTGGTGCGCGGGCCGCTGGTGATGGCCGGCTACTACAAGGACCCCGAGCTGACGATGGCGACGGTCGACGCCGACGGCTGGATGCACACCGGCGACATCGGCCAGCTCGACGACGACGGCTTCCTGCGGATCGTCGACCGGAAGAAGGAGCTGATCATCACCTCCGGCGGCAAGAACGTCTCGCCCGCCCTGGTAGAGCACGAGCTGCAGCGGCACCCGCTGATCGGCCAGGCCTGCGCGGTCGGCGACCGGCGCAACTACGTGACGGCGCTGCTGGTGCTGGACCCCGAGACCGCCCCGGCCTGGGCGCGGGAACGCGGCCTGGCGTTCGAGACGCTGGCCGACCTGGCGGCCAGCCCCGAGGTGCTGGCTGAGGTTGAGCGGGGCGTGGCCGCCGCCAATTCACACCTATCGCGGCCCGAACGGGTGCGTCGCTTCGCCCTCCTGCCCGCCGAGTGGACCGCCCAGTCGGGCGAGCTGACCCCGTCGCAGAAGCGCCGCCGCTCGGTCATCGTCGACCGCTACGCCAAGGAGATCGAAGAGCTGTACGCCTCCTAGCCCCTATCATGGCTTGGGTGACCGGAGAACAGCTGAGGCTCTATAACTCGCTCGGACGGCGGATCGAGGATTTCCGCCCGGCCGCCGACGTGGTGGGCATTTACAGCTGCGGTCCGACCGTGTACTCCTTCCCGCACCTGGGCAACATGCGGCCCTACGTGTTCGCTGACACGCTGCGCCGGGCGCTGCGCTGGAAGGGCGTCACCGCCCGGCAGGTCGTCAACATCACCGACGTCGGCCACGCGGTGGCCGACTCCGACACCGGCGAGGACAAGCTCGAGGCGGCGGCGGCCAGGGAGCGGCGCTCGGTCGATGACGTCGCCGCGCTCTACACCCAGGCCTTCTTCGACGACATGGCCGCGCTCAACGTGCAGCCGGCCGACACGTACCCGCGGGCGAGCGAGTACGTCGAGCAGATGATCGCGTTCGCGGTCCGGCTGGAAGAACTCGGCTACACCTACCAGCTCCCGTCCGGCCTGTACTTCGACACCTCGAAGTCGCCCGGTTACGGCACCCTGGCCCTGCTCGACCTGGCCGGCCAGCGGGAGACCGGCCGGGTGGAGCACGTCGAGGGCCGCAGGCTGGGCAGCGACTTCGCCCTCTGGCGGGCGGAGGAGCCCGGGGTAAGGCGGGTGATGCGCTGGGAATCGCCCTGGGGCTGGGGCGCGCCCGGCTGGCACCTGGAGTGCTCGGTCATGTCGATGGCGCTGCTTGGCGAGCACTTCGACATCCACACCGGCGGCGTGGACCACCGCGAGCTGCACCACGTGAACGAGATCGCCCAGTCCGAGGCCTTCCTGGCCGAGGGGACGCCGTGGGTGCGCTACTGGCTGCACAACGAGTTCCTGCTGATCGACAACGCCAAGATCGCGAAGTCGTCCGGCCCGGTGCCGCGGCTGGCCGACCTGGTCGAGGCGGGCTATCACCCGATGGCCTACCGGCTGTTCCTGCTCGGCGGCCACTACCGCAGCCAGCTCGACTTCACCACCGCGGGGGTGGAAGCCGCCCAGGTGACGCTGCGCCGCCTGGTCAACAAGGTGGCGCCGCTGCGCCCGCTGCCCGCGGCGGACACTTACCCGGCCGCACGGGCCGCGGCGGGCGAGGACAAGGTGGCGGCCGGCTACATCGAGGCAATGGACGCGGCGATCGCCAACGACCTGGCCACCCCGCGGCTGCTGGCCGCCCTGCAGGAAGCGCTGCGCGACCACGAGATCAGCGCCGGCGGGCTGCGGGCAGTGGTCGCGGCGGCCGACGCGCTGCTCGGCCTGCGGCTGGCCGACCTGGAGCCGGCCGAGGTGGACCAGCGCCGCACCGCCGCCGACCCGCAGCAGGAGGCCGCGATCGACCGGCTGGTCGACGAGCGCACCCAGGCCCGGGCGGAGAAGAACTGGGCCCGCGCGGATGAGATCCGGGCCGAGCTGGATGCGCTTGGCGTGCAGGTAACCGACACCCCCTCCGGCCCGACCTGGCACCTGCGCTAGCGAACCCCCGCCCCGCCCTGTCGCGCTCGCCCACGCCAAGGCAACCGCACGCCGAGGCCATCCGGCATCGTGCGACACTTCTTCGCCACGCCTCAGGCCGACAGTTCTCGTTCCAGTGGGGTGCGGAAGCGCGGAGTGACCCGGGCGTCGCCCAGCCACGCCTGCAGTCGGCCCGCTTCCGCCGCCACCGCGCCCGCCGCATCGGCCCCGATGTCCTCGAGCAGCCGGCACGCCACCTCACCGGACGGGCGCTGCGCCCAGCCGCCGACCACCCGTCCCCCCCACCACACGGTCGGCCCGATGTTGCCGGTCCGGTCGAACAGTCGCGGCCCGTGCGGGCCGAGGAACCAGTCCCGGGCCTGCCACCCCATCGGCGTCGGGTCGAGCCCCGGCAGCAGCGCCGCCGTCGACGGTGCCTCAGCCGGGAAGTCCAGGTCACCCGCCAGCGCGACCCCGGCCTGGCCGTCCAGGTCAACCTCGGTGACTGGCAGTGCCGCCAGCGCCGCCTTGGTCTGGGTGCCGTTCCAGCCCGCCCACCATTGCAGGTCGGAAACGGGAGCGGGCCCGAAGGCGGCCAGCCACCGCCGCGCCAGCTCGGCCCGGGCGATGGCCGGGTCGAGCCCGGCTCCCAGGCCGGCCCGGCGCCCGGGATCAGCGCCGCCGCCGTTCGCAGCTGTCCCTTCCGGCCGATGACCCAGCCCCTCCGCGTGCTCCTGCCCCTGCGCGCGCTCCTGCCAGATCTCTGGCAGGAACCACTCGAACTGCCCCGACGACCAGCCGCCCCGCCGGTGCCCGCGGATCGTCCGCCCCTCGGCCGAGATCAGCGTCAGCACCCGCGAGGTGATGTTGGCGGCACCGCCGTAGGCTTTGCCCTCCGCGTACACCAGCTGGGTCCGCAGCCGCGGCTCGTCGCCCGCCAGCTGCGCCCCGGTCGCCCCGCCGCCCCGGGCCGCCAGCGCCCGCAGCACCCTGGCCTCCGCATCCCGCAGCCAGCCGCCCGCGTCGCCGCCCCCGACCCCGCCCTTAGCCAGGTCTTTCTCCAGGGTCCGGCGCAGTCGCGCGGCGACGTCGTCGGTGCAGGCGGCCTGCACCACTGCGGCCAGGCCGGCCGGCAGCACGAAGACGGTGCGCCGCATCCCCAGCATCCGGAACACCGTCCGGTCGGCGTACAGCGCCGTGTCCACGTCCTCGACCGAGCACCGGCTGCGCGCCCAGGCCGACAGGTAGACCGTGACCGGGTCGGTGGCATGCAGTGCCACCAGCGCCTCGGCTACGCCGGCGACCCCGCCAGCCCCGCCAGCCCCACTGGCCCCGCCAGCCACCCCGCCAGCCCCACTGGCCCCGCCAGCCACCCCGCCAGCCTCAGTGGCCCCGCCAGCCCCAGCCAGCTGCCGCCGCACCAGCCGTCGCCGCCGCTGCCCGGCGCTCACCCTCACCGTCATCCCGCGAACCTATCCTCTCGCCTGGGATGGTTGGAGGATTGGGCCGGTCCTGACCGGCCCAATCCTCCAACCACGACCCGGGCCGGGCCGGACGGCAGCTCCCGCGCGTACAGCTCAGCGGGGTTTACCCCCGTCCGGGGGACTCGCCCGAACTCCCGTAACTACGGTGGCACCTGATTCCTCGTCGGTGTGCACCCGCGCGGCCAGGCCGGCCGCCGACACGGCGGCTGCCATCGCCGCCGCCTGCCGCTCGCTGGTCTCCGTCAGCAGCACGCCGCCCGGTGCCAGCCACGGCGGCGCGCCGGCCGCGGCCCGCCGCAGCACGGCCAGCCCGTCGGCGCCGCCGTCGAGGGCCAGCGCGGCCTCGTGCTCGCGGGCCTCGGCGGGCAGGAACGCGATCTCCGCCGTCGGCACGTACGGCGCGTTGCAGATCAGCACGTCAACCCGGCCGCGGAGCGACTGCGGCAGTGCCGCGTAGAGGTCGCCGGCGTGCACCTGCCCGCCGCCGGGCTCGACGTTGCGCCGCGCGCAGGCGACGGCGGCCGGGTCGAGGTCAGCCGCGTGCAGCCCGGCCAAGCCGGGCGGGCCGAGCGCGGCCGCCACCGCCAGCCCGAGCGCCCCGGTGCCGCAGCACAGGTCGGTGATTACCAGCGGACCAGCCGTAACGGAGGCGGCGACCTCCCGCAGCGCCACCGCGACCAGGTACTCGCTACGGCGCCGGGGCACGAACACCCCGGGATCGACCGCGACCCGCAGGCCGCGGAAGTCCGCCCAGCCGAGCACGGCCTCGAGCGGCTCGCCCGCGGCCCGCCGGGCCGCCAGCCGGTCAAGTTCGGGCGCCGACGAAGCGGCCGCCGTCAGCAGTGCCGCCTCGTCCTCGGCCCACACGCAGCCGGCCGCGCGCAGCCGGCTGACCAGCCCGGGATCTGTCTCCATGAGAAGCCAACGCTAGCGGCGGCGCCCGCCCCCGCTCAACCGAGTTAACAACGGGCGGCGGCGCTGAGCCCGCACCCGTTCGGGCTGATGATCTTAGAGCTGGCCGACGTCGGTGACGTGAACCACGGCCACGCCGGCTTCGTCTGACGCCGCCAGGTCGACGGTGGCCACGATGCCCCAGTCGTGGTCGCCCGCCGGGTCGTCGAAGATCTGCCGGACGGTCCAGGCGGTCGTGCCCTCGGTGATGATCAGCATCCCCGGGCCGCGCGCGTCCGGCCCGGTGCCGATCTCATCATGCACGTCGAAGTAGTCCTCGACCGCGTCCTCCCAGGCGGCGGCGCTCCAGCCGTCGGCCGCGTCCAGCTCGCCGAGCTCGCTGTAGTGGCCCAGGGCGGCCAGGGTGACCCGGCGGAACAAGGCGTTGCGGACCAGCACCCGGAACGCCCTGGTGTTGCTGGTGAGCGTCCGCGGCGCCGCCGCCAGCACCGCGGACGGATCGTCGTCCGGGTGCGTGAGCTTCTCCCACTCGTCGACCAGGGACGAGTCGACCTGGCGAATCAGCTCGCCGAGCCACTCGATCAGGTCGGTTAGCTCCTCGGTCTTCGCCTCGTCGGGGACGGTCTGTCGCAGCGCCTTGTAGGCGTCGGCCAGGTAGCGGAGCACGATCCCTTCCGACCGGGACAGGCTGTAGAGCTGGACGTACTCGCCGAACGTCATTGCCCGCTCGAACATGTCACGGACGACGGCCTTGGGGGAGACCTCGTAGTCGCCGACCCAGGGGTGACCCCGGCGGTAGATCTCATAGGCGGCCTCGAGGACGTCCTCCAGCGGCTTGGGCCAGGTGACGCCGTCGAGCAGCTCCATCCGCTCCTCGTACTCGATGCCCTCGGCCTTCATCGCGGCGACGGCCTCGCCCCGGGCGCGGAACTGCTGGGCGGAGAGGATCTGCCGGGGGTTGTCGAGGGTGGACTCGATGACCGACAGCACGTCGAGGGCGTAGCTCTCGCTGCCGGAGTCGAGCAGCTCGATGGCGGCCAGGGCAAACGGGGACAGTGGCTGGTTCAGCGCGAAGTCGTACTGCAGGTCGACCGTGAGCCGGACGTAGCGGCCCTTGTCGTCCGGCTCGTCGAGCCGCTCGACGACGCCGCCGGCCAGCAGCGCGCGGTAGATCTCGATGGCGTGGTGGATGTGCTTGCGCTGCTTCGCCCGGTCCTCGTGGTTGCCTCGGAGCAGGTGCTTGAACGCCTGATAGGCGTTGCCGGGCCGGTCGATGACGTTGAGCACCATCGCGTGGGTGACGGTGAAGCTGGAGGTCAGCGGCTCCGGCTCGGAGGCGACGAGGCGGTCGAAGGTGGGCTGGCCCCAGGAGACCATCCCCTCGGGCGGCTTCTTCTTGACGACCCGCCGGCGCGCCAGGGCGGGGTCCCCGGCCTTGGCCAGCGCCTTGGCGAAGGACTTCTCGTTGTCGATGACGTGCTCGGGTGCCTGCACCACCACCCGCCCGGCGGTGTCGAAGCCCGCCCGGCCCGCCCGGCCCGCGATCTGGTGGAACTCGCGGGCCTGCAGCAGCCGGGTCTTCTTCCCGTCGTACTTGGACAACGCGGTGAACACGACCGTGCGGATCGGCACGTTGATGCCGACGCCGAGGGTGTCGGTGCCGCAGATGACCTTGAGCAGCCCGGCCTGCGCGAGGGTCTCCACCAGTCGGCGGTACTTGGGCAGCATCCCCGCGTGGTGCACGCCGATGCCGTGCCGCACCAGCCGGGACAGGGTCTTGCCGAATCCGGAGGCGAACCGGAAGCTCCCGAGCATCTCCGCGATCGCGTCCTTCTCGGCCCGGGAGCACATGTTGGTGGACATGAGCGCCTGCGCCTGCTCGAGCGCGGCCGCCTGGGTGAAGTGCACCACGTAGACCGGGGCCTGGTCGGTGGTGAGCAGCTCGCTCAGCGTCTCGTGCAGCGGCTCAAGGCTGAACGAGAAGACCAGCGGGACGGGGCGCTCGGTGTTCTTGACCACGGCGGTGGGCCAGCCGGTCCGGCGGGTGAGGTCGTCGGCGAACCGGGTGACGTCGCCGAGGGTGGCCGACATCAGGATGAACTGCGCCTTCGGCAGCTCGATGAGCGGCACCTGCCACGCCCAGCCCCGGTCGGGGTCGGCGTAGTAGTGGAACTCGTCCATGATGACCTGGCCGACGTCGGCGCCGGCGCCGTCCCGCAGCGCGATCGAGGCCAGCACCTCGGCCGTGCAGCAGATGATCGGGGCCTTGGCGTTGACCGAGGCGTCGCCGGTCATCATCCCGACGTTGGCCGGGCCGAAGACCTCGCACAAGGCGAAGAACTTCTCGCTCACCAGCGCCTTGATCGGCGCGGTGTAGTAGCTGCGCTGGTTGTTGGCCAGGGCGGTGAAGTGCGCGCCGGTCGCCACCAGGGACTTGCCCGAGCCGGTGGGGGTGGACAGGATCACGTTCGACCCGGTCACGACCTCGATCAGGGCCTCTTCCTGGTGCGGGTAGAGGGACAGGCCCCGGTCCTTCGCCCAGCCCGCGAACGCGCTGAAGATGGCATCGGGGTCCGGCGGGTCGCCCGGCGCACTGGCCGAAAGGGGCGGGAGCAGGTCGGTGAGCGTTGTCGTCATGGCGTTATCTATGGTGCCCTGTCCTGGCGGCTGCCTGGGCCGCCGGCGAGATCCGTTCCCGCACGTGCGCGCCAACCGCCCGCGGTTATCATTTATTCCCTTTTCCGGGCCCCGCCGTCGTTTTGCCTGGCGCCTGCCTCCTCCGTTACGCGGCCGTGTCCGGTTTCCTCGGGCGCTGAGCACTAGCGGTGTGCTCACGCACAGCGGCTATCGGCGCGGTGCCCGTTAAATCCGGCTTGCCATGCTCTAGTAGCCCGAGTCAACGCAAGCGACTCGGCCCGGCAAAACGGAGATTATCGCTGGAGTCAGTGATAATTCGCGCACGCGGCCGCTCTTTATTTGGCTCAAAGGTGTACGGGGATAATTGCTTGTCGCCACGCTTTCCCTCATTTCCGCATTTCCATGGTGGGAGACAGAAGGGGGACCTCACGCGTCTATTCATTAAGGCAGCGGCCGCTACGACGGCCGTTGTACTGGCGGCTTTCGGTACCGTGGCAGCCGGCCGGGCGTGGCCAACGCGGTCACCGACCAGCCGGTGACGGGCTGCAACCTCGGCAACACCTTCCTCGGCGGCCTGGGCCGCGGCCTGCCCGGCGATTACCACTGGTAATTCAGGCACTGCGCTCCGCCCTGGCCAACGGCCGGGGCGGAGCTTTTTGCTGAGATTTAGCGCAGCAGGTAAACACTTGGTGAAGCAGCGGAGGAAGGTGCTGCGCCTGAACGCCTCCCGGCTGTATAACTTTTGACCGCTTTCGGGGACTATGGCTGGCTGCCGCAAGGGTGTCAAAGCCTCCTTTGCGGCTCATTGACAGCGGCATCGCGCGTGCCCCATCATGGGGGATCTCGCCACCTCAGGCGAGCTATTCCAGGCCATTTCTTAGCACTCGGATGACTCCATGAATGAATGCTTCCGTTTCGTCACGCTCAGCAAGTACCCGCCGTATCGGTCCGGGCATGCGAAGCAGGCGCTATGGAACAACACCGCGCTTTCCGTACTCACCGAGGCGGAGCAGCACCAGGTAACGTACTGCGGGTCGTCGGCCGACCCGGCGGACGACCCGGGCCCCGGCGTCCGGGTCCACCACGTGCAGGAGATTCACGGAAACCGCCGCGTGCCCGACGGGCACCTGCTGCGCGCGGTCACCGCCGAGCTGTACCGGGTCGCGCGCGAGCACGGCGTCGACGTCATCAACACCTACTACATCGACCCGCACGCGGCGATCGCCAACCGGGTCGCCGACGCGCTCAGCCTGACCGGCCGGCGGCCGGTCGTCATGCACAGCATCGAGGGCAGCGACGTGCTCGAGTCGGTCTGCGAGCACCTCGCCGACGGCTCGGCCTGGCCGCTGCTGGCCGACGTGATGCGGGCCGACGTGCTCTGCACCGTGTCGCACTACACCGCGCAGCGGTTCCTGGCCGGCGCCGAGGCGGTCGGCGGCGCCCTGCTGGCCGACACCCTGGCCGAGTCGGTCGTGCTGCGCTACCCGGGCCTGCCGCCGGCCGCGTTCGCGCCGCCCGCGCCGGACGAGCTGCGCGCGTTCCGGCAGCGGGCCGGGCTGCGGCCGGACTCGGTGCTGATCTCCACCCTGGGCCGCCTGGCGGAGGAGAAGGGCCTCGACACGCTGCTGGCGGTGGCCGACATCGCCGCCACCGCCCGGCCCGGGCTTGAGTTCGTCATCGCCGGCGCCGGCGGCCTCGGCGACCAGCTCGCCGCCCAGGCGCGCAATCGCCCTAACCTGACGGTGCTGCGCGACATCAGCTCGGCTGACGCCCAGTGCCTGCGGGCCGCGTCGGCCGCCGGGGTCTTCCCGACCCGGGTCATCCCCGGGTTCATCGAGACCTTCTGCGTGGCCGCCCTGGAGTACGAGGCGCTCGGCGTCCCGGTGCTCGCCTCGGCCATCGGCGGCGTGCCCGAGGCGGTGGCTGACCCGGGCTTCCTGGTCGACCCGGGCACCAGCCCGGCCCAGTGGCTGGCCCGGATCGACCAGACGCTGCTGGACCGGGCGGAGCGCGGCGCGGTCGCGGCCGCCTACGCGGCCAGGTTCACCAGCGCGCGCAGCGCCCAGCGGATGATCGACCTGGCCACCCTGGCGGCGGGCAGGCTCAACCGCTCGGTGCCGCTCAAGGCCGCCCCGGTGGACGACTACCTGGCCGCCTGGCCCGCGCGGGCGGCCCGGCCGGGGCAGCCCGCGGCCGAGCCGGCGCAGATGTAGCCCGCGGTCAGCTCACCGCCGCGACCCGCCGCAGTACCTCGTCCCGGCCCAGTACCCCGGCCACCTGCGCCAGGTCGGGGGACTGGCGGGAGCCGGTGAGGAGCACCCGGATGACCGCGGCGGCGTCGGCGATCGAGCCGGGGTAGGCGTCCGGGTTCTTCTTGTAGTCCTTCTGCCGCAGGGCGAAGCCGAGCACGTCGGCCAGGAGGCGGATCTGGTCGAACCACGCCACGTCGGGACCTGGATCGGCGTAGCCGGCCGCGAACCCGGCCGCCAGGAGGCGCACCAGGTCCGGCTCAAGGCCGCCGAACCGCGTGTCGGCCGGGTCGGTGACCAGCTCGAACACCGCCGGGAAGAAGTAGCCGTAGACGCCGCGGAAGTCGGCCCACTTGCGCAGGTCCTTGCGCGGGTTGTCGACGCCTTCCCGCTCGACCGCCAGGGCGCGCAGCGCCAGCTCGCGCTCGGCCGTCAGCACAGCCGCGAGGTCCTTGTCGTACTCACTTGCCCACGGCAGCAGCCGGCCGAGGATCTCCGCCCCCGGCAGCGAGGCGACGTAGTCGGCGCTGACGTCGTCCAGCTTGGGCATGTCGAGCAGCGGCCCGGCGACGCCGAACTCGGTCAGCCGCAGCGGCTCGGCCAGGGCCTGCGGCAGCGGCAGCTCGGCCAGCCGCCCGTTGGCCAGGCCGCGCAGGTAGTAAAGCACTGCCTCGGCCGGGAAGCCCTGCTCGAGGTAGAAGCCGACGCTGGCCTCGGGGTCGCGCCGCTTGGAGAGCTTGCGGCGGCTGCCGCCGTCCTGCTTCATCAGCGGCGCCACGTGGGCGTAGGGGATCCGCCGGAAGCCGAGCGCGTCGAACAGCTGGTGGTGCAGCGGGACCGAGGAGATCCACTCCTCGCCCCTGATCACCAGCGTCACCCCCATCAGGTGATCGTCTACGGCGTGCGCGAAGTGGTAGGTGGGCAGCCGCGGCACCGCGTCGCTGCGCTTCAGTATCACCGCGTCGTTGCGGTTGTCGTCGGCGCTGATGACCCCGCGGATGACGTCGGTGAAGCTCACCCGCTGCCCGCCGATGCCCGGGGAGCGGAACCGGACCACGTACGGGTCGCCGGCCTCGATCCGGGCCTGCACCTGCTCCTGCGGCGCGTCGCGCCAGGTCGCCCACTCGCCGTAGTAGCCGGGGAGCGCGCCGACCGTCTTCTGCCGCGCCACTCGCTGCTGGCCCTGCTCTGGCGTCTCGAAGCACGGGTAGGCATTGCCCTGGCGAAGCAGTTCCCGCACGTGGGACTGGTAGATGGCGGCCCGGGCGGACTGGGTGTAGGGGCCGTAGGCCCCGCCGGCCGTGTCCGACTCGTCGGCCGCGATGCCGAAGTACTCGAAGCCCGCCTCGAACTGGGCGAGCGCGCCTTCCTCGAACCGGGCCTGGTCGGTGTCCTCCACCCGCAGCAGGTAGCGGCCGCCGCCGCTGTGTCCGCCAGCACTGTGTCCGCCAGCACTGTGTCCGCCAGCACTGTGCCGGGCGATGTCGAGGTTGACGCTGGCGGTGAAGATCCCGCCGATGTGCAGCCAGCCCGTCGGCGACGGCGCGAACCTGGTCACCTCCGCCCCCGCGGGCAGCGCGCGGGCCGGGTACCGCTCCGCCCAGGAGGCGGCGGTCGGCAGGTCGGCCGGAAAGAGGGAGTCGATCAGCTCCACGCTAAGCATGGCCCAAGCCTACCGAGGCAGAGCCGGCCGATCAGCCGGCGGCCGCATCGCTGCTCGCCGCCGACGCGGATAACTCGCGGCGCGGCCAGCGGAACCGTCCCCGGGAGGCGGGCAGCGCCTGGTACTCGGCCACCCGGGTGGCCACCGGGTCGGGCAGCCACGACCGCGGCGGCTGGCCGACCTCGCCCGCCAGCAGGGCGCCGACGTCGGCCGCGGCTGGCCGGTCGGCCGGGTCGGGCGCCAGGCAGGCGAGTACGATCCGCGCCAGCCAGGGCGGGCAGCCGGCCAGCTCGGACTCGGTCGGCCGGGCGACGCCGCCGGGGGGCGCCAGCGCGGCCGTGCCCCAGGGGAACCGGCTGGTGGCGGCATAGAACGCGGTCGCCCCGAGCATCAGCACGTCGTCGCCGGCCGTGCCGGGCCCGGAGACGAGGGCGGTCCGGCTGATGCCGAAGTCGGTCAGCACCGGCCCGGCCGGCCCGAGCAGCACGTTGTGCGGGGAGACGGCGTGGTGGGCGAGCCCGGCCTCGTGCACCGCGGCGAGCGCCTGGGCGAGGCCGAGGGCCGCCCAGCCGGCGCTCGCGGGAGGCAGCGGCCCGGTCTCGGTGACGGCGGCGTTCAGCGACGGGCCCCGCACCAGGGTGCTGGCTACCCAGGGATGGCCGGTATCGGCGACGTAGAAGTCGATGACCGGCGCCAGGTGCGCCTCGCGGGCGAAGCTGGCGGCGCGCGCGCCGTCGGACAGCCGGCGCCGCGCGTCCGGGTCGGCCGCCAGGCGCGGGTCGAACACCTTGACCGCGGCCCAGCCGGGCTCGCCGCCGGCCGCCAGGTACACCGACCCGGCGGGCCCGGCGCCGATCCGCGCGGCGATGCGGTAGCGGCCGGCCTCTCGCGGGTCCGTTACCGCCAGCGGCGGGTAGGCGGGCTCGCTCCACTGCCTGGTGGACAACCAGATCCAGGCGAACCCGGAGAACTCCTTCTCGGCCACGCTCGCCCGGGAGAACTGGCCGCGCGGCATTCCCGGGTACCCGGGCTGGATGATGAGGGCGTGCGCCTGGTCCGATACCGCGACCGCGAGGTCGGCCGACGGCTCGTCGGCCAGCGCGGAGCGCAGCGCCGCACTGTTGACCAGCCGGTTGATCTCGACGATAACCGGCCCGCCGAAGCCGGCCGCGCTTTTCTCGATCAGCCCGACGCCGACCGCCATCCGCAGCCGGAGCCGGTCCGCCCAGCGGGCGTTGTCCGCCCGCAGGCCCGCCGCCAGGGACCGGATGAGCACGGCGAGCACCACGGTCGGGTCGATGCCCGCGGGCAGTACCGCGTTGACGCCGTCCCCGGACCACTGGTGGTCGACGCCGAGGGCGTCGAGCGCGAGCCCGCAGGCGGCCAGCGCCGCCACCACGAGCTGGAGCAGTCGCTGCTGCACGGCATCGCGCGCGGGCACGGTCCGCGTCCCGTATCCCGCGACGTCAAGCACGAAGCCCATGCGCAGCGCGCGGCCGGAATGCCGCGCACCCGGGCCGGCGCCGAGGGCACGCTGGTTGCCGGGCTCGGCCGCCTCCGCGTCTCCAGCCCCTGCGTCTTGCATTTTAGCCCACGCTCCCGTGGCATAGCGTAATAGCCATTTTCGGTAGACCGGGGACTGCGATCTCATTATCCGGCCGCGATTCTTCTGGCAAAATGGATTGCGTGTCATCGGTGCTTTCTTCTCCAGGCGCGTCCGCGCGGGCGCAAGCTATGCAAGCTAAGCAAGCGCAGCGTGCGCAGCCTCAGCAGTGGCCGGCCGACAGCTTCATCGGCCGGCTGGCGGAGACCGAGCGTGCCGCGATGCTGGCGGCGGGCACGCCCACCCGGTTCGCGGACGGCCAGCTGCTGCTCGTCCAGGGCGACGTCGGCGATTTCGTCTACGTGCTGACCAGCGGCCTGGTCAAGGTCATGGTGGCGGCGGCCAGCGGCGCGGAGACGACCATCACCATCCGCTCGCGGGGCGACCTGATGGGGGAGTTCGCGCTGCTCGACCAGGGGCCGCGGACGGCCACCGCGCGGGCGGCCGGCCCGGTGACGGCGCTGCGCATCGGCGGTGGCGCGTTCCTGTCCATCCTGACCGAGTCGGTGCCGGTGCAGCGGGTGATGACCAAGTACGTGCTGGCCAAGGTACGTGCCTCGACCGAGCGGTGCGCGGCCGAGCGGGTGTGGGACGCCCGCGAGCGGCTCGCCCAGGTGCTCTATGAGCTGGGCGAGCTGCACGCCGAGCCGGGCGCCGACGGGATGATACGCATTCCGCTTACCCAGGGTGACCTCGGTGAGCTGGCCGGGGTGGCGGTGTCCACCGCTGAGCGGGTGCTGAAGGACTTCCGCAGGCAGGGCGCGGTCAGCACCCGTTACCGTGAGGTCACCATCAAGAACATGGCCTATCTGGACAGCATCCGTTTTGCCGCATAAGGCGGTTAATCCCTCGCCAGAGGGAATCTGCGCCCGCCCGGTGGGCTAGGTTTTTCAGCGGAGATCAGTCCTGCGGAGGACATCCAAAGCGCGCCCGGTCCGAAATCGCCTTTCCGCCGGGTGCGCCTCAGGGGGGACGGGGGTCCCCCCTGAGCAGCTGCCGCGGACGGCCGGCCAGGGGTGGTGGCCGGCCGCCCGCGTTTTTCGCTACCATGGGAGGCGCGAAGGGGAGTAGCTCCCATGCCGGGATGCCGACAATCGCGGTGCAGTGGCCAGCGCCAGCTGCACCCGGTACCCGGGGGCCGCCGAGCGGCCTGAGTGAGACCTTCGGCCGACAGCCGGGACCGCAGCGCGACACGACGCGGGACCACCAGCGCTGCCGTGCCGAAGGCGTGGGTCCGCCGGCGGCACGGCCCGAACACGGAGTCCCCCGCATGAGCCTGACTGCAGCGGTCGCCACCTTCCTGGCGGTCCTTCCGGCTGAGCTGCCGGACAAGACGATCCTGGCCTGCCTGATCCTGTCGAGCCGCTACCGGCCCGGTTACGTGTTCGCCGGCGCCGCGGCCGCGTTCCTCACCCACGTGGTGATCGCGGTGGCAGCGGGCGGCGCGCTGAGCCTGCTGCCGCACCGCGTGGTCGAGGCGTGCGCGGCGGGGGCGTTCACCGTCGGCGCCATCCTGCTGTGGCGGCAGAAGGCCGAGCAGGACGAGGAGGCCGCCGCCCGTGACGTGGGGCGCAGCGGGTTCTGGGCGGTGTCGGGCACCGCCTTCGCGGTGGTGTTCCTGGCCGAGTTCGGTGACCTCACTCAGCTGCTGACGATCAGCCTGGCCGCCCGGTTCCACGACCCGGTGTCGGTCGGCGTCGGCGCCACGCTGGCACTGTGGGTCGCGGCCGGCTGCGCCGTCACGCTAGGCTGGCGGGTGCTCAAGCGGATTCCGATGCGCTGGCTGACCAGGGGCGCGGCGGTGGTGATGCTGGTCCTAGCCGGGACCAGCGGCTACGCGGCCGCCACCAGCTGAGGCCGGCCGGGCAGGCGATGACGGGCGAGCGTTAGGGCAAGCGCTGTCCGGGGCCGGAGCAGGATAAGATTTCGTAATGCTTGATATCCGCAGGCTCCGCATGCTTCACGAGTTCGCGGCGCGGGGCTCGATCGCGCGGACCGCCGAGGCCCTTGGCTACACCCCGAGCGCCGTCTCGCAGCAGCTGGCCGTGCTCGAGAAGGAAGCCGGCACCCCGCTGCTCGACCGGACCGCCCGCAGCGCCGGGCTGACCGACGCGGGAAAGCGGCTGGCCGGCCATGCCGAGCGGATCCTGGCGATGGTCGAGGCGGCCGAGGCGGACCTGTCGGCCCATGCCGCCCAGCCGAGCGGCCGGGTGGTGGTGACGGCGTTCCCGTCGGCGGCGGTGGCGTTCGCCCCGGCGCTGGCTCGCTCGCTGCGCCAGCATCAGCAGCTGAGCCTGCTGCTGCGCGAGGCCGACCCGGCCGAGGGCCTGCAGCTGGTCCGGTCGGGCGAGGTCGAGGTGGCGATCGTCGACGACTGGACCGGCCGGATGTCGGCCGACCTGGAGTCGGCCGAGGCCGGGCAGGGCGTGCTCAGCTACTACCACCTGGTCAGGGACCCGCTCATCCTGGTGGTGGCGCGGGACCACCCGGCCGCCGACCCGGAGCGCCCGGTCGACCTGCGCGCCCTGCGCAACGAGTCGTGGCTGGCCGCGCCGGCCGGCGAGCCGTCCAGGGAGGCGACTGACCGGCTGCTGGCCGCGGTCGGGCTCACCCCGCCGGTGCCGTCTGAGTTCGAGGGCCTGGGGACGGTCGCCA